>Ga0208788_1000322_pt1 | contig 24247 bp, 18 predicted proteins | sample Wag4_2014_7_11_3_FD_187363 | JGI IMG/M metagenome (GOLD analysis project Ga0208788, IMG submission 187363) | Fresh water mixed with fracking chemicals microbial communities from Ohio, USA - Utica-2 Time Series FC 2014_7_11 (SPAdes) (version 2) ...
GGTAGAGGTAGACTTTTTCGACCTTGGCATCGGGACGCATCATGCCGGGTAAGCTCCAGAGGGAATCGGGAGCTCAGCATCCGGCCTCAGGCCGCGGGTTTGAAGGTGGGGTTCATGGCGCGGTTACGAAAGAACAGTTCGGTGTAGCCGCTCGACGCCATCAACTCACGTTTGATGCCCTGATACTTCAGAACGCAGGTTATCCAGCGCTGCAGTTACCAGATTCTAACGATCTGCTTCTGCGCATTGTGCAGCTGTCCACGATTGCCCATCAGCAGGCCTCTGGCTTTTACGCTATGCAGTTGCCCCATCGGGCTCATCCGGTTTTGCAAAGACATTAAAGGCACTCCAGCATCAAGTAATTGAAGCGTTGCATGGTTCGGCATTTGTGGACAGCGCTGTAGTCCCAGAACTGCCGATCGTCCTTGAGGCCGCTTTTCACTGTACAAGCCTGTAGCACGCTGCCGCACTTTGGATACTGACGTTCGGCGGTATAGTCGCTTCGCTGCTTGAAGCGCTGCACATACTCACGCTGGGTTGCCAGGATTAGAGCAAAAGGACGAGTCTGCAAGGCGCGTTATATGGCATCTACTTCAGCCTCGATTAACAAAATTTGCTGAATGACCTCTTGCTTGGTTGCGCCACATTCTCGAACACCTACCATCAATGTAGAGCGTCGAAAGCTATGAAGCGCTGCTAGAATGGAACTGTGCGCCGGCTTCTTCCGCTTCGTCCCAAAACAAAGCTTATCCACACGTCTGATTTTATCGGGCGCTCCGATAGTTTCACAAGAAAAAATGAGATAAGGCTTTCCTCAAGTTTTCAGAAGAAATAAATAAGTGGACACTTAATCCAAGGTCTTCCGCTACTTTAACGTTGCGCCTGTCGTCATCGATAAAATATACGTCCCCTGCTGCTACCCGCTCAAGCCGAATAACCATTTTAAATATATCAGAATTTGGTTTATTAACGCCCATTATGTGAGATGAATATACAAAGTCAAATATAGAGTAATTGCCAAGACGGAGGTGCTCCTCAAAATGACTTTTTATTGTGTTTGTACAGCAAACAACTCTGACCCCTGTTTTTTTTAGTTCTTCTATCAAAGCAACAACAGAGCTATCAATCTCCGGCCTGTACAGCAACCTAAAAAGGTCCTCTTGTACTTTGATGCCTGAGTTACGTGAAAAGTTATCCCAATATTCTTCGGAACTAATTGAACCTATACTTAGTTCTTGATATGTATTAACCCCCCTAGAATCAAGCTGAAAAAGATAAAAATCTTCTATGCTAATCCCAAGCTCTGCACAGATATTTTCCGTGCAGGTAGAATTTGCCAAAACACCGGCCATATCAAAAACAAACAGCATAAATAAGTCACCAGATAGCAAGGGATGAAAAATTAACGCGAACCTTGCGATTTTAAGAGAGCTTGTAGTTATAGTGTTAAAACGCTTGAGTCGAAGGCTGAATTAATTCACTTGCATGTCAGTACAAAGCCATCTAGATAAGGTACCCATTCATTATTACCTATATCGTAATTTCTTAACCCAAGAGCATAACCAAGTGCGGCAATTGTTCCTGACTGAGAAACAAATATTGATATTTTGGACTCTACAGTAGTTTTTTCTAGAAATTTTGAAAGCTCTGCACATAGCTCATCTTTAGTTCTGAGAGCATCATGGTGCTCACCATTTTTCCATTGGCTGTATATTTCTCTTGCGCCATGCTCATTGAAAATATTTAGATACCTGGTGTTGTTTTTTACTTGGATACCTGGCTGGCCTAAAAATGACGTTATCTCTATATCACTATCAAACCCTGAGATAGTCTGATTAAGAATCTTCGCAGTTTGAATGCAGCGCAATTCAGGACTGGAATAAATATTTATGGGGAATTTTAAGTCCCTAAGGCTTAATCCTAAAGTTTCAGAAGCCATTATAGCCTGTTGCGTTATCAACGCTGGACCTGCCCCTGCACCATGTTTTTCACCATGCCTTATGAAAACGGCCATCTTATAAAAATCATCAGTCATAGCCTGCGCTATATCATCAACAATCATGGCGAAAGTCTATATCTGAAAAATTTAGCACATGGGTCATTACATGGTTGAAAAGCAAATGTATGTCCTCCGAAATTTGCATATTATCAACCGGTACATTTAGGCTGATATCAGCAAACTCCTTAATTGCACCCCCATCATATCCCGTCATTGCAGCTATATTGGCTTTCACTGACTTTGCATATAAAACAGCATTTATAATATTCTTCGAGTTACCACTCCCCGAAATAGCAATGACGAGATCACCCTGGTTTATCCTGCCCTGCAACTGCCGCACATAAATCAAATCATAAGAGTAGTCATTTGCTATAGCGGTGATAGTTGCAACATTGTCTGAGAGACAATGAATATTTATTCTCTTCCCTTTTAACCGATAGACTGTATTACCAAGATCACTTTGCATGTGAGAGGCGGTAGATGAAGACCCACCATTACCCATGACAAAAATACTCTTGCCACTCGATACAACTGACTCTATTGCATTAATAAGCTTAACCAATTCATTTACATCAATTCGCCTAAGTGTATCTATGAAGGCCGAAAAATAATCGTCGATCAGCTTTTTGTAAGTCACTTTCTTTCCTTAAATATAAAACGTGTCATTTTTTCAAAAATCTCCCTGTAAAATCCTGACTGGTAATGGGAGGGCGATGCGCCGCCTATTATTGGAGGATTAAGGTCACTAATCCATTTTGTAGCCCTCATATCAATATACTTCGCATCTGGGAACTCCTCTAAAAAAATCGAGTCATATATATCCCAATTCCGATTAGTATTTTTCACCCAGTCCATTTTTGAGTGCCAAAGTTCAGAATTACTTTTAAACATGGACAGCCTACCGCCAACGAGGATAACTCTTTTGTCCAAATTTAATTCCTGCAAGGTAGAATATAATTTCCTTACAGCCTGTCGATACTTATCGATATGCTTCAACTCCCCAGGAGTAAATATATTTTTGTTAGAGAATTTTCGTTTGTAAATGGACTCAGAAAAATATTTGTTGTAGGTGATAAAGCAGTTCTCATTCATTTCGACTGCCTCAAGAGTCGAATCGGAATAATTGTCAATCACTACATAATCTATGCCAGCAGAAAATATACGCTCTTTGATATTTTTAAGAAACTCAACTTCGATATAACGGAAAACCTGATCCCTCGTAAGATCACTAGCCAAAAGAAAATCAGGGTCGTCTAGGCGTTTGCTCGTTAGTGAAATTATGGAACTGTGGAAAAAAGTAAGTGGAACAGTAAAAAGATTTTTATAGCCAGGATTAAAAAAATCATCATTCCGGAACATGCTTCTGGAAAAACAGGTCCCAATGACAGCTATTTTAAGGGGAGTTGCTTTTGATTCTGAACATTCAAAACTGTTAAATGAGCAAAGTGAAATTAAATGGTCTATTTGCCCCAACCAAATAGATTGGGGTTTTTTTCTTATTACAATCTGCAGTGCGCCACTATTTAGATTTAAGTAGAACTCAGAACTTTCCCCCTGTATATGTGCGTTATAATTTTCTTGCACGGCGTAAGAAAGCTTATCAGTACTATTGGCTATAAAAAGCCTAAGCGATGTATGCGAAAATAAACAAGGCAATTGGCTACAGTTGAAGCTATAAGCCCCATAGTCGGTTCTTACCAGTTCATATACTTCAGGTATATGCTTGTTCTCGTTTTCTAGCCATGCGTTAAATCCGTATGTGCCAAAATAAAAATCGATTTTATCTTTTGTTATCTCAATTCTATAAAGAGTTATCATATGTTTTCTGCGCTCGTATCTATAGAAAGAGCCTCTCTGCTATAAACAATTAAGCTCTATGATTTAACAGATAACACAGACCTTGATGGATAGTTGATACAAGTTTATTTCGCGAGCCAATAATAGTTTCTATATCAGTCGTGGCGCCCCAGTCTTGGATAAGCAATTCATTAATAGAGGTTAATGTGAATACATCGTAGCACCGCGTACTTAAAGGTATGGCGCGTTTATTCAGCGAGAACTCTATACGATTAAAGTAAAAAATAAATTCCAAAAATGATTTTTTAAGCTCTGCCATGTACTCAGCGCCAAAGAAATCTAGCAGGACTTTATTGGACCAGAGCCCTGATATGGTCATAGAGTAACCTTCGCAGAAGCCTAATTTTTTTCTAAGTGATGCGATAAAGATATAGAATTCAACAATGCCCTTGGACTTCAATACTTGCTTTATCTCCGAAATCTGGAAAGTATCTTTTAATTCATATGAATCCAGACTGAACACATATCCGTCGCAGATGTCATATCTTTGCTCAAGCGCCGATAAATCTCCAAGAAAATCATGCTCTGTAGAGTTTTCTAGTATTCTTATTGAATACAAGCAGTCTATATTGCACTTATATATGTACTTCTCTTCATAACCCGCAATCATAGAGCGATAATCTCTAACATTCTTAATATGCATCAAATTTTCAGATAGAGTCTCAGGGCCACATTTGTAATCAATAAAGCCATCCTGGAATATAAGCCTATAATGGTTGTCTTTCTCAGAATATAAGCGAGTCTCTGGCATGTCAGGGTAATGCTGAAACTTGCCATGAATGTGATCTATGCTGAAGCCAAAAATAGATGCCAATGAAAAATCAATTAACATCTCAGCAACTTCATATTGCACTGTTTTTGGATCGTCATAGCAAATTGTGAAGTCTAAATCACTTAAAATGCGTTCGGTTCTTTTGGCAAAGCTTCCAAATTCGGCTATCAGGCATTTTTCAGGAAGAAACTTCCTGTACTTATATATAGAATCAGTTAGTATGCCATTAATTATTGCTAAGTATTCATCTCTAAAGCTGTCATATTTTTTCAAATCACCATCCCAACGGGATTTCTCAAGGATCAAATACTTGTTAAATAATCCCTCTCGTTTCCGCTCGAAAGACCTCTTTTGAGTTTCGACAAAAAGGTCAAAATCTTTTTTCTTGGTGATGTTTGAAGCATCAAATGTGAACATTTTATGGCCTTTTAATAATTAAAACATTCCCCATTACCAGCACATCAAAGTCTCCGTGCAGGAAACAAGTAACAGCATCATCAGGTGTATTTACCAGAGGGGTGCCTTTAAGATTAAAAGAAGTATTGCAGAGAACCGGGATTCCGGTTCTTTCATAAAAAGCCTTCAAAAGGCCATAGTATTTCTGATTTGTTTTAGTCACGACCTGGGGCCTTGCTGTTTCGTCTACATGAACAACAGCTGGAATCAATCTTTGCTTGTCTTTATGTACAAAAGCAGCAAAATTCATAAAATGCTTATTGTCAGCAGCTCCTGTGAAATAGTCAGCGTAATATTCATACAAAATACTTGGTGCGATAGGGCGCCACATTTCGCGCTCTTTTATGTTGTTCAGTCGTATAAGGATCTTCCGTTCTCTTGGGTCAGCCAGAATACTTCGATTCCCCAACGCTCTGGGGCCAGCTTCAAAAGCCCCCTGCATCCAGCACACAATATTTCCAGACGAAATAGATTCAGCAACATTAAGGAATAATTGATCATCATCAAATATTTCCCAAGACAGTCTGTCCTTGTATTTTTCAAGAGATAAAACTGCTTCTGCATTAGTGAACGCGGCACCCAATGAAGCCGTTTTCATTGCTTTAGATGAATGGAGTCTATTATGTAAGATGTAATCCAACTCCATTGCGGCGCCGATTGCTGTACCTCCATCAGATGCAAAAGGAGGTACATAGATATTTTTAAAAATGCCAGAGCGTTCGACCTTGCCATTAGCAGAGCAGTTCAAAGCAACCCCTCCGGCGATTACAAGATTATCAAGGCCAGTGCTTTCTTTAAGCTCTTCTATAAATTCAATTATTACATTCTCTAATGCACTCTGAGCAGAGGCTGCGAAGTTCGCATAACTCATAATCTCATCCTTATTACCTGAGTCATAAGGAAAGCAATTGGCTTTAAAGTAATCTTCCAGCTGTCTTTTCCTGATATTAATGCCTTCAAATATTGATTTTCCATCTATATCTTCAAGCTCTGAATAGATCTTGCCACTCCGTGTCGAAGTTATCGGCATTCTCATATTTGGAGTGCCGTAAGCAGAAAGCCCCATAAACTTACCTACTTCACGGTATTGCCCATACAGGCCTGTGTATCTACAAGCACTGTCATAAAAAATTCCTAATGAGTTAGCTATGTCAATAGTCTTGAAGAAGTTTATTTTCCCATCACGAGCGACTCCCAGAGAAGATGAAGAGTCTTCTCCTCTGTTATCCATAACAAGAACTGCCGAATCATTAAATCCACTTAAACGATAAGCGCTTGAGGCATGTGATAGATGATGCGAAATATAATGAACCGGCGGGCGAAAATTACCAAAAATTGATTTTGGCAGATATCGGTCAGCATCATCTATTTTTAGGTATTTCAAGCGCTCACAATCTGGCTCATCATATATCTTATTTCTATATGGCCAGTCCATGCCAATAGCAATTGCCTCAACATCTTCAAGCCTAATTTTATTAAGATTAAGACAGTGTTGAAGGGCATCGACAGGGGCTTCACCTATGGCCATCTTATTACGACTAAAGCGCTCTTGTTCTGCGTAAGAAAGTAAAACACCATCTTTAATTAAGCACGCGGCAGAGTCGTGATTGCCAATATTCAGTCCAACAATATATTTATTCATTGGTTTTCTCTGGGAATTCTATACTTAGGGTAACCTCAGGTTTGTGTATCTCATGCAGGCAGATCACACACGGTACACTCATAGGTTAAGACAGGCATCGACACATGCTTGCTCCTCAAAACGTACCAATAAAAAAGCATTCAGATCTTCAAATTTCGCTATAGCTCAATAGCAAATCTAAGATCAGCCTGTAATCGACAACGCCCAGCCTCTACGACCCTGCGTCCGGAAATCGTACTTTCCACCCAAAAGCTGCTCATATTGGCGCTGCCCCTTGGGGCCACGCAGGTAGCGAACCGTCCCACACGAGTCACATTCTGCCCTGAATCCAGCCGGACTCTGGAAAATCAAACGCCCCTGTTTTTTGCATACGGGGCAGCACTGCAGATAAGCAAGTTCCTGGTTGCGCTCGAGCAACTCAGAACCAAGCCGAACTGCATTGGCGGACTTCAATGCCGCATGAAGATCCGAAAGGAGACCATCCCCTAGCATGTCTCGAACTTGCATCGTTTTGGTTTGTAGGTCGACTTGCAATGCCGACGCACCCTTGGTCAGGCTGATTGCTACTGTCGGAATTTTCTCCAGCAGCCGACCAAAGCTCTTCAGTAAAATGCGTTGCAGAGTTTGGTCTACTAACAAGCCAAATCGTTCTTCGCAGTACATATCTGAAGGTGAAAGTGGCACCCACTGCCCCAGAAAGGCATCTCCCTGAAGATCGTGACCTATAGCAGGCCAGGCGATATACCGATTGGAAGGTACCTCCACCTCTGGTGCGTGATCAGTTGTCAGCCAGGGTACAACCGTCAGCAGTACTTCTTCGCCAGATGCGCGTGTAATCAGTAACTCCCATTCCAATCTCTTCTGACGGAGCTGCAAAGTTTTACCGGCCCAAATACCTTGATCCCTGCCACCAAGGTAGGGGTGCAGTGCTCTGCGCAGGACAAGCCCTGCGTAACGTGAGTAAGCTTGAGCAAGATTTTGGTTCCGCTTAAAGCGCTCCTCTGCGTCTACAGTAGCGCCGGCGTGTGTCTTCCCAAGGAGCTCCCATAGTGTGGCCACATGCCTGTAATGTGGGTCGTGGCTGAGGATGTTGGTACGGTGTAACGCACTCGCAACCCGAGCATTGCGATCAACGAGTGTGTAGAGGCCGCTTTGCCGCAACCCAGAAATGGTTTTATGCAGAATTTCTAGTTTGTGTAGGTTTTCATTTAATACCTTGAAAGCCTTCCCTGTAGAACTCTGGTCAAAGGTCATACCCCAGATATCGCACACAGCACGGGCAAGCCGGTGGTCAATATCTGCTGACTTGTAAAACTCCATCGCTTGCTCAAGCGTTGCCTTCAAACTGCCTAGTGTTGAAAGGCGGGCCCGCACATACCTATCTGCTTCGTCGAGTAGCCTTGCATAGAGACGGTTTTCGTAAATGCCGTAATCATCCTTACTGAATCGAGCCATCACCTTTCGTGGGATAACACCACTCAGCGTCTGTCGCTGCCAGCACTCCGAATGGGACGCAAGATGGACCAGCGCCCCTTTGGACAACCTACGTGCACGAGCAATATCGGTGACCTCATCCTCATAGTGCATGTCCAGCCGCGGGCGTTGAGAAATTCGATGGAGATGGCCTTCACGTAGTACCTCCAGCAATCGCTCCTCAAACGGCTGGAGATGTCCTTGATCATCGACAATCGCAGCCGGCATAAGCGGAGATATCAATGAACCTGCCTGCTGGAGATCGGCATCTATGGTGGTTATGGCCTTGAACAGAAGGTCGTTGCTCGCAGCATCGACCTGGATTGGCAGGATGAACGAGCGAACCTGATCATTGAGCTGGCAGCGCTGGCCTTCATCGCCCACCAAAATGCCCGAGAAATTGGGCGTATGACCATTCAGGGTCAGCCCGGTGGTGTCTGCCCAATACCGACCGGGTGCCACCTTTTCCGGAAGCACACGCAGCTCGTGACCTGTCAGCCTGTCCAGCCACATCAGTTGACGCCTTCCAGCCGACGGATATCAGCTTCTAACCATTGATTACAGCTTTGCGGCACACCATCAAGACCTGCTTCCTCCCAGAAAGTCAGCAGTGCATCTTGCAGTGATTTCAGTGCATCAAGGCTCACATCGTAACGGCCGGTAACCTTACCCTTGCGCATCACACGCGTGGACAACAGATGGTCCAGAGCTTCACCCTCGGATCCACCCGCCGCTTTAATGACCGGAATGAAGCGCATCGCTTGCTTCTCAAACCGATTTCCCCAACCCAGCCCAAAATCTGTTTCCAATTGCTTGGTCAGATCATCCTCGCTGAGCCACTTCAGGAGGTCACCGACTTCCTGCCGATGTTTATTGCATGCCTCGTCGAAGGCTTTGTTCAGAGAGGCATACGAGAAACTTGCGGGGTCGTATTGTTTGATCGTGAAGCGGTGGTCCTGCTTCGGCAGGGTCATCACATGCGCGCGGTCATAGGTTTTATCAGCCAACTCATTGGTTGTTTCGTCATGGTTGGCGGTACCGATAAACCAGACGTTGCTAGGCACAAGAATCTTGCGCCCATCACGCAGCATGACAGGCGCATTGGGCATGGCCGTCTCTGCAAGGCTGATCAGACGCTCATCCCTATTGTTTTTCTCAAGAGCCGAGAGAAACTCTGCAAAGTACTGCTCGGGACGAGAAAGGTTCATCTCATCGAGAAGAATCACATTACAGGTATCTCTCCAGCGCGGTGTTTGCGCCTTATAAAGGGCTTGCAGGCAATCCTTCTCGTAGAAACGTCGCTCAAAGGCGTTGTAGTGGCCGAGCAAATCATCCCGATCACGCCAGCCCGCCTGGACGGCAATATCGGTACAGAAGCCGCCCATGGCCTTGGCAAAAGCCTTCGCCAGACTGGTCTTACCCGTACCACTAATGCCCTGGAAGACATGCAGCTGACTCATAGCCAATCCGCCTAGCAGCAGGCGAATATCTTCAAGGGGATAAAACAGCTCAACCTGCTCTTCCGCCGTAGCAATACGATGCTGGAGCTCTTCAGCAAACTGTTTGAGTCCAGGCACGGACTCGTGCTCCATGCTTGCTCGATATTCCTTTCCAGAATCCATCAGCGACATGGCTGGGAAAGGCGTCTGAGTCTTCTGGGCACTGGTTAACTGCTCTATGCGGCTTTCCAGATCATCAATGTGCACAGTCAGCGTGTTTTTATGCTGCTCAAGCACACGCTTTTCCCGAGCCACAGCCTCAAGCTCAGTTGAAGCAACACGCTTGCTACTCAACTCGCGCCGCGACTCATCCAACTCGGGTCTTATAACAGCAAGATCACGCTCGAGATCCGCCTTGCTGCTGCGCAGGTAGTCGATTTCACGCTGAAGTTCGGAAGTATCCGACTGCTCCAAACTGCGTTTCAGCATTGCGTTTTCACGCTTTAACTCATCGAGTTGTCCCAAGATATCCGCAGCGGATTGATCTCCGAGTGCCTGCGCCAGTTCCTGCAGGTCAGCGAGTTTCTCTTTGAGTTCATCGGCCTTATTCCAGGCCGACTCGCGCTGGCTTTCAAGTTTTGCTATTGCACGCTCGTGGCTTGCGCGCTCAGCTTCCATTTCAGCTGCAACACGTTGCTCAAGGTTGGCTTGCGTAGCTTTGATATCAGCCCACTCGCGATCCATACGACTGCGCGCACGATCAAGCTCCATCTTGCTCTGCTTGATTTCATGTTCACGATCATCGAGCTGCTTTAAGCGCTCAGATTCTTCCTCGGAGCAGTTATATTTGATCTCTGCCAAGCGTCGGGCAGCTTGTGCCAGCTCGGCACCAAGCTTGCGCTTTTCATCCTGCAGCTCTAGTAGTGAGCTTTCTTGCTGCTTGATAAGTTGCTGCTGACGCTCCTCAAGCTGGCGCAAGGCCTGTTCATTCTGCTCAACAAAACCCGCCTGAGCGTTGGCTTCGCGCAGATTAAGTGAGCGCTCGGCATCCAGCAGCTCTGATTTCTTACGCGCCAGTTGGGCCTGTTCGTCTTCAAAGGCAGCCTTTGCATGGTCAAAGGCTGCCTTTGCAGTCGCAAAAGCATCCTGTTGCTCTGCAAGTGCCTGCTCCCTTGAGCCAATACCGGCGACTAGGTTGTTGGCCTGTTCCCAGCGCTCTGCGTACTCCTCGTGTAAACGCTCCTTGAGCTTAACCAGCTCTTTGCAGAAATCGGCAAATCGCTCAATCCAGCGCGCTAGATCGGTGTCACCTTCGGCCTGAAACCTTTCAAGCACACTAAGTAACCAGTCCTGCTCCACATGGATACTCATGCTCATATCAAACGACTGGTAAACCTTGGAGGCGCTCTCAAATGAAGCCTCCCAAGTATGAAGCTGCTTCTCCAGCGAAGGACGTGATACTGCAGCTGCTGCAGGCACTTGTTGAGGGCCAAATTTATTCGCGCTCTTCTTCCCCATTACATCCATTCCTTAAACTGTGCAGTAAAGCTCAGGGCGAACTGGATACTGTCCAGCGCCACACGTGTCGTGAGTTGAATTGGTTGTTTGCCTGTGAAACTGCTTTGGGCATGGCTGCTTTGATTTCGCAAATCTGCCAGCTCCAACAGCTTCTTAAGCTGCAGCTCGTTTTGGCCCATCACCTTGAGAGGATGGCGTGATTCATTGAGTGTTCCCATGACCGCAGCAAAAAGCAGTGCCTTTAGTGAGGAAACAGGTGTAGCGCAGGCGCGAATGACCTGATCAAGTTTTTGCCTAGCCAGTAGATTGATGACATCAGCTGTTAAGGCAGGCACCTGCAAAGCTTTAAGAAGGTTCTGATTGAGCTTAAAGTCGAGTCTTTGCTGTGCGGGCAATACACCCACATCCGCGGGGTAGGTGCGAATTAGCCACTGCATCAGCACCTCAAGCAGCTTCTGACTTTCTACTAGTGCCGCATCCAGTTCCTGGTGGCTGTTATCACCCTGTTGCAGCTTCTCCCGACGCACCAGCAATGCAGCCAGATGCCGCTTGATATCCGGCTGGCGCTCCACCCAGGGATATTCAATCAGCACCTGAAGCTCTGTCTGTTTGCGCAGCGCTTCAAGCCACTCATCAACAGGCTGGTTTTCTATTCGCGCAATACCGACCAGGCTCTCAAGATGAGCAAGCAAGCGATCATCCTGCTCAATCGCTTGAAGAAGTGATTCCTGCAACCACCACGCATTCTCCCGCAATCCAAAGGGGTCCTTGACAGCCCACAGACCCTGTCCATGCTCATCGGCGGTTATCCAAACCAGAACCCGAGCTGGCTGAGCAATGGCGTCCAGACGCTGAACACCTTGCAAGCTAACGTGCTCAGGTAAACCCGTTGACTCTCCCAGTTGCCGTGACGCCGAGTAATCCTCACGGTAATCACGGTAGGCAAACATCAACGACTCATGATCAAGGCTTGGTAGCTTGGTATGTGCAGCGGCAATCTTGAAGGGCCGGATGGATTGACCTGTTTTCCTCTCGATCATGAACTCGGGGAACCGAGCCATTTGGTCCACAGGCTCCATTTGGCTCAGTTGCACAACAAGGCGAGGCCAAAATTTTCCGGTGAGCGCGTCCTGCAATAAATAGCCGGATTTCATATTGGTATCAGCGACATCCTGATCATCCAAGAGCCTTTCGCCATTGAGTGTCAGGGCATCTGCGTTATCAACAAGCCATCCATTACTGACACACTGAGCCTGTATCAACTTGATCAGATTCAGGTGAAGCCCAGTCAATTCAGCAAGATCCTCTGCACGCACAGTTTTGGCACGAACCAAACCAAGTACCGCTCGCTGCAGTAGGTTCAATTGTGGCCGTTTGGGGTCTGGATACAGAACACGATGTACCAGTACCGGCCAAAGCAATGCCTTTCTCTTACCTCTGGGCTTAGCATCAAACTTTAGGTACAAGCCCGACTCAACGAATGCGGCCACGTTCACCTCCGCACATCTGATGGAAAGCAGCCAGCGCTGGTACAGCTTCAGTAGCCTCAGGTGCAGTGGCTAAAGCCGCATCACCGACGCAAATCAGCATTTGCCGCTGACGACTCATGGCTACGTTCATTCGGTTGGGTAAGCGTAAAAAACCAAACTGCCGATTTAGTTGCTTTTCACGCTCGGCATTATCGACGGCGTTATGCAGAGGCTTTGCGGGGGTATAGGTACGAACGCAAGACAAGAGCACAACATCAAATTCTTTACCCTGGAAGGCGTCGACCGATCCGACCCGTAATCTTTCCTCCATACTTTCTGAGCCGTCCCCACGTACCTTTCTTGCCCACTTGAAATGCTCGTGCGGCTCGAAGGCCCCATTGCGGAACTCCATCAGAGGGGTATCGCCGATACGCTGCTCAGCGAGTTTTTCCATGATCAAGTCGCGCTGGGCTGCATAGAAGGTAATAACGCCGATCGAAAGACTGTCTCCCCCCGCTTTCAGAAGCCTGACCACCTCATCCGCGATGCGTTGCGCCTCAGCCTCTCTGACTCGGCTTGTACCACTGCGCTGATCTTTGCCTTGCGATGCAGGCACATCAATCCACTGGCAAATTCGGTCACGATAATCAGCGGCCAACGGACCAAGACCGGCGAGAAATGCTTCGGTAAATGCAAATTCATCGGTACGGCGAAGGGTGTGAATCTGGCCCAAGCCGACCGATTCATAAAACTGCTTGCTGACAAACTCACCGAGTGATGGATGCATACGAAACTGGGTATCCAGCATTACGACACGGCGAATGTTGTCTACCTTTTCCAAGTCTTGCAGCTTGACCCGCATGCGTTCGAAAAGACTGGAGCGAAAAGCCATCAACTGCAGTTCGGTGAGCAGGTGTTCTTCTTGTAGCTGCCCTTCGATGTCTGGCTCAAGCATGTGCGGCAACTGCCGGTCATCCCCGACCAACACCACACGGCGTTTGGCCATGGACATGGGGATAAAGAGGTCTAGAGGGTTCGCTCGGGCCGCCTCATCGATCACTACAGTATCGAATTCGACACCAGGGCTATCCAGACCAGGGAGAGCTTTAAGGCTTGCCATCTGTTTGCCTGCTGCCTGCTGACAGGTAGCACCCACTACCATGGAATACTCATAAACAATTGCCTGCGCAGCCCTTCGGTCCATTTCCAGGCTGTCAGCAAGTTGTTCCAGTACCCAAGCCACGCCCTGCTTTCGTTGGCGCAGCCTGTGCTCAACAAAGCGATCAATTTCATCGAGTAAAGCAAGGGCCTCAGGGTCTGCCTGCTGCCTGAGTTGCGCCGGTCGGTAATCGGGCATGAACTGATCGAGCAGTGCGTCTTTCAAGGCCGCCAGGTCATGCAACAGAGCATCCGAGGGCTGCGAGCTGTCTGCCGCTTCTTGCAGCAACGCAAGGCAGTCGGTGCTCGCGTCAGCGATGTCGCGCTTCAACCAACTCAGCAAGTCCCAGGCACGATCAGGCCCGTCGTCGCTGAAAGAATTTCGTTCTACCCGCAATGCTCGGATTCGCCTCAAAGCGAAAACCTGTTGTCCATTCGCCTTGGCAACCGGGCTCTGTCTTTGTAAATGCTCGATGTAGTCTTCGAGTCGGGTTTCAAGCTTTGGCGGCAGGATCAAACCGTTACCATCCAGCTCACGCAGCGCACTCAAAATACCGGTGAAGGTCTGCGCTTGATGGCTTGGCGAAATACCAGCCATTCTGGCCAGGGCTAATCGGGTCGACAGGTCCCGGATAAGTTGCAGTTCAGGATACTTGCTGTATTGCTCAGCGATCTTCTCCTGCAAATGAGTGCCTTGCCGATCCAGCCAGGGATCAATTACCGACACCTCATCTTGTGCTCCGCGCTTGCCGCCCACACGAGCACCCGGCAAGCCAAATACATCGCTACGATCCAGCGCATTGTCTACTGCATCGTGCTGAAAACTGCTGATAAGAACCTGTGCAGCGATATTTCTATCCTGGGTTTCCTCCGCAAGGCGACGCTGAAGTGCGGCGATGACCTGCGTTTTCCCTGTTCCGGGCGGACCAATAATGATGGCGATATCAGGAGTATTGAGTGCTGCATCCAGCGCCAGCGCCTGCTTCTCAGTCGGCTTTCCGCCTTTGAAGGTTTCCAGCGCATAGGGCGTCAACCCATTCATTGTCCGACGCCTTGAAGCTGGCACAGTTACACCTTCCAGCAACCATTTTAGTTGTGGCAGGCGCTTGCCCGAATCAATCGACTGTTTGGCAGCAAGACGTCTTTTACCAACAGTACGGTGCCCAGCTAGTGACAGGTAGAGCCAGCCTTCCGGCTTTTTTGGACGGACTCCGGGCCTGGTTGAAGCCGGCTTGAAAACAATAGCGTCACGCTCAAAACGTATACTGCCTCGCGGAGTATTCTGATCGGCCTTCGCTTCTTCTGTAACAAGCTCCTCCGCCCAATCTGGAGGCTCCACACCGAGATCAACTTGTGTGTTTGATGGCAGTTCAAGTGAGCGCCAACGCTCACGAAACTCCCTATAGTCATCCAGCGATTTCGGGGTCAACCGCCATACATTCTCACGCCCTTCTTCAACGCCCTCCCATTGAACGAAGCGCAGTGCGCGCAAGGTCTCAGCCGTCTTTAATGCGCCCTGCCATTCTTTATCGTTGTAGAGATTCCACAACTCAAGATAACTGGCGCTGTCGCGCAGGGCAGCCTCCAGCAATGCTTGCTGGCTTGCACTTTGGAGAACTGCAGCAACGGACGCATCACGAAACTCAAACTGGCCGATCAGGAGCGAATAGGCGCCGTCACGACGCGAGTGACGTGCAATGCGTTTGATCAGAAGACCACGATCTTGCAGTTGCTCAATATCCGCACGCCAGCCCTTGCCCAGCAACTGGAAACCACCTTTTGAGGTGCTATTACTGAATCGAGCAACTGTAAGCCAGTCGCCTTCTTCAAGACCACGTACAAGGAACTGATCGGCTAACCAGCGGCAAGCCAGATCTATGTTCTTATCTGCGATTTCCTGCTTGCTGAAGAGGTCATCGGCAATCAGCTCATCGACCCCAATCTCAAGCTGCATGGCAGACACTTCAACCGGCGCACAGTACTGCAGCAAAAGCCTATTGCTGCCCTGCTTACTGGTCAGTAGCCAACGCACCTGATCTCGCAGAGCCAGCCGGCTAAAAAGATCCTGATCGGCGGAAGAGCAGCTTACCTTGACGCGTTCGTCGCCCTGCACTGCCAGCCATTCATCCTGATAAGCCTGGATGAAAATCGCCTGGCCGATTTGAAAGCGGTCAATGCGCTCATCCGTGGAAAGAATCAGCACATCCTCGGACAGCATGGGAAAGTCTTTAAGTTCCATATGCCATCACCACCTGAACTGCCAAATGACATAGGACTTACCAAGCTCGGTTGCGCCAAGGCTGGATTTTTCCGGCAGACCCACGTGAATCAGATACGGCTCTTTATGCTGCCCACGCAGGGCCTCGGGTAGCCCTTGTTGACGCTCCAAAGGCTTTTTGGCCTCTCCTCGCTGCAGGTGAAGTTTTTCCTTTGCTAGCGGATGAATAACCAAACCCTTTTCGTTGTATTCGATCCGGATATGATCTGCAGGCCATTGGTCGTAGTTATACGTTGGCATCAGACGCTTCAGTTCAATCTCAACACCCGGCTGAAGCCAGACCTTGCGCCCGGTTGCATACCTCTCGCCTTCCGCAGAATCTTCTTCTGCCGGCAAGGAGATGAACTCTTCAAACAAGACCAGCCGGCTATCAACAGGCTTGTCGCAGAAAAAACACTCAGCATCTTCAGCAGAGCCAAGCCCAGCTGGGAGCAAAGTGGTGCCGCCACAACCTGAGCAGCAATAAATGCGCTCATCAATCTCTGCCAAAGCCTCAAGCCACTCAGCCATGCTTGGACGCTCAACAGGATTGCGCAGGCCCGCTTCAAAACAACGGCCAAACAACTCGGGTAGCTTGCTGTGTTCAAGCAACTGAATCGGCAAGTTGGCAAAGCACTGATTGGCATCGTCCTGCGTGTCATTGATCCAGGGATGCTCGCCGCGAAGCGCAGCTTCTTCTTCCTCGGGCTCGCCGTCACTGACCATCTCACCCTTAAACGGATGGTTATGAGTCAGCAACTGATAGGCGATGACCGCAAAACTCCAAATGTCCGTCAGGCTGGACAGAAGCGCATCGCCACGGACGACCTCGGGCGCACCATAGTCCGCTGTATGCACGGTCAAACCACTGTGAGACTCAAGGCTGATGTTGTCGCAATCAATCAACCAGGTTTCTGCATGGTCAGGATCATCTGACACAAAGATATTGCTGGGAGAGAGATCGCCATAAAGCATCCCACGGGCATGCAGCTGGTTCAGTGTGCGGGCGAGTTGGCTCAAAATGCGGATGCGACGCCGCAAGCCGCCTTGGCGCAGGTAATCGGCTGATGCCTCGTCTTCAGCAGCGACGAAGCTGTCAAACAGACTCTGCAGTGGCACCAACCCATCCATAAGCTCCATGACATAGCCACAGCGTGGCTCAGCCAGCAACTTTAGCGGCCTCGCCAATTTCAGCCCGCTGAGCTCCGCGCGAGTCAACCAGGCAATATGGCGGCTCCAACGCAAGCGCGCATGGGCATCCTTATTGGTAAAGCCTTTGATCAAAACTTGGGGATACTGAGTGTGGTAAACGATACCCTGCCCACCCCTGCTCAGCTCTCCACGCAATTCATAAACTGAGCCTTCGGTGTCCTTTACGCTGCGGTTACCCGCCGCTTTTGTGGTCGCGGTCATCTGCTTCAATCCGTTCTGAATATTCCAGCGATTGTCTTGTCATCGCCATGACGTGGAGTGGACCACCCGTTTAATTCCCGGGTCAGCCACTGGCGCATGCGGCGTTTGCTACTGCTCAGCTGACGTTGATAAATCGCATCGAAGAATGGTTCCAGCTGTTCCGGAATCAGGTCATCCGAGATGCCATCGGTCATCAGCAACACGCCGTCACCGGCCTGGCACAACGCGAAAGTTAGGCTGCAGTCGGCCTCTGCCGCCTGCGCCAAGGTCGTGGTCTGGTTGCCAAAGCCTTGGCGCGCATCAGTTACGATTCTGAACACACCCTGACTCCTGACTAGCAATAAGCCATCGCCAGCCTGGCCCGCCACGCCGTGACCCTGATCGTTTACCCTGGCCCAGAGGCAAGTTGTTTCATGCAGCTGATAGCGCTCACCAAAGTGAGCCAGCCAGGCATCACGCAGGTTGTGGGCTACCGACTCATGGGCAATGCCACGCTGTTGGCGGGCAAGTTGCCTGAACAGTTGCACGGCTTTGCGCGAACCCAGATGGCTCAGCGGGCGGCTGCCCAGCCCGTCAGCCACTGCAATGCACCACCCGCCTGTGAGGCCGCTGACGCACAGGGCATCCTGATTCGGTGAGTCATCCAAAAAATGAGCAGGGCCCCGCACCGAAGCCCCGCTTGCCAACAAGCGCATCAGAACTCCCAGTCTTGATCGTCAGAGCTGGGGATCTGCAAGGGAGTTGATTGATTAGGCGTGGCCGACTGGCTGCGCGCGCTTACGCTCATAGTTACTGCGCGGAAGAACCGATAGATGTCGCCCGCATTTTCAGCGCGGAACAATGGGGCCTCTGGGTCATTGGCGAAGTCGCTGAGCATGGCTTCATCGGCATCAGCACCAATAGCCATGGCAAAGCGAGTGGCCTTTGAAGAGCGTTCGCCATTGATCAGCCGAGCAAAGGGGCCTTGCCAGTCATCATTCGGGTAACCGTCGGAAGCCAACACGATTACCGGCTTGTAGGCACGGGAGGGGATGCAGTCCTTGTCTTCGATCATGTCGCAGGCAAGCGTCAGCGCGCCGCCCAGCGGAGTCATTCCGTCTGCCACAAGCGGGGTAAAGCTTTTTAGCTGATGAGCGGGGGTTAGCGGGAGGTTCAACTCAGCCTGACTGCCGCCAAAGGTGATCAAGCTAACCTGCAGCTCTGCACGCAGACGGCTTTCGCCAGCAAAGCTGTTGATCATATCCTTGATCCCCTTGTTAAGGGCTTCGACCTTGCCGTCGACCGACATACTGCCGCTAGTGTCGGCCAATACGATGATCGGCAGCGGGCGAGCGGTTTGGACTTGGAATTTTTTGAGTTCTGACATTTTCATACTTCCTTGGTAATCAGGTGTTTCTATCCTTTAGCGCATTCCGTGCCAACTCATGTTTTCCTTTGAAAACAGCATGTTATGCACTCGGAAAGGCTGAGGGCATTACGACATAAGTAATATTTCTTATGTTTCTGAAAATTTGTTTACACCTCGTGATTACTTACAACCCCCAGTAATACTGCTTGATCTTCTGTGCCATCAGTCGGCGGCGTTCGGTGAGGAAGGTTTCGAACTGCTCAGGCTGATAGGCAGCGAGGTCATCCGGGAGGCAGTTGGCCGCCAGGTTGGCCTTAAGGTCATCCAGGCTGATGATCGCACCGTAGTGCGCAGCGCCTTGCTGACACTGGTCAAAGACCTTCGCCATATAAGCGGCCGGGGCGGTATCGCCGATCTTGATGTTCACTTCCTGCTGCACGTACACATAGTTGGCCACCTGGTTGTACTTGCTTCTGAGCAGCCCCCGCTGCTTGAGGAAGTTCTTCGGGAAGATGTGATGGATATCGCCGTGATGGGTAAGCATGTCGCGCACGGTGATGTCCTTGGACAGGAAACCCTTGTCACCCCGATTGGCCTGCGCGGCCCAGAACACCTTGATGGCCGGGGCGTTGACTGAGGAGGTGTTCAGCGCCTGCGGCAAGCCGAAATCCCAAAAGGCGTCGGACAAATCTGCGGCTTCGATTTCCGCCAACACCTCGGCAAATGGCCGGTCGTGCACGGCCTTGATGTCCTTGTCGAACCGCGATTCCGGAGAGCCCGAGTAGCGCCCGGTAAGCAGCGACATCACAAACCAGCGGCGCACCCAGCTTTCGATATTGGGGTTGTTGCCCAGGTCGCGTTTGAGCTTAAGGTACAGTACGTAGGCGAAGTTGAGCGCGTTGACCGAACCGATCATGGAGCTATCCACGTAACCGGCCGAGCGGACGATCATCAGAAAGCGCTTGAAGTGCGTCTCGTTGATGAACTCTTTCACCCCTTCGCTCAGGGTTTTGAACGACGCCTCTTCGATTTCCTTCTCGTAGCTGCGGGTTTCGAAGTTACGGCCCGAGAGCAGCCCGACCAGGTCCGACAGTCGTCCACGGTTGAATTTGGTGGTGAAAGCTACGCGCAGCATGTCCGAATAGCTGGGGTCGTAGAGGTCGTCGTTCTCACTCTTCAGCCAGCGCATAGCTTTGAAGTATTCGGTCTGCACGAAGGCCTTATCGTTGTTCTCGATATGTGCGTAGAACTCCGGCGCGATGGACAGGTGGCAGAAGTAGTCGATGGCCTTGCGCAGGGTGTTGCCGTCAAACTCCTCGTTAGCGGCGATCTTCGACATGACAAAGTCTGCCTGGCTCAGCACCACACCCTTGGAGTTGATGCGGATAAAGATCTCGGTGACCGTCTCGATATCCAAATCCGCCGCCAGCTCGATCAGGCCGATCTGCTTCTTGGTGATATCGCACAACCGGTCCAGGCGCTCGAAAACCAGATCTTCTTTCACATCCGGATTTAGCTCCAGATAGTCTCTCGCCACCTTGTACGACCGCTGCTCGCCGTTAACGATGGGGGCGATATCAGGCAGCCAGGTTTTGTCCTTCTCGATGGCCGGGTTGCTCACCTCGAAGCGTTCTTCGATGGGGTGGAAGGCGATGCGGATACGCACCTGCTGGTAATCCTGGTTAACCACCTGCTGCCCGGCGATGGCGGCGGTCAGCGCCGTGACACGCTGCTGACCATCGATCAGCACCTTCTTGCCCTCGGCCAGCGAGCCATCTTTCAGCTTCACCGTCGGGTTGCGCCAGGCAATGATGTAACCCACCGGAAAACCCTGATACAGGCTGTCCATCAAGTCGCGCACCTTGGTGGCGTCCCACACGAATGGGCGCTGGATTTCCGGAATGGCGATTTCGCCTGACTTGACCCAGCTCAGCAGCGTTTCAATCAGGTGCTGATTAACGGAGTACTTCTGCGCTGACATGGACATTCCTTTGCATGGGTATAAACGAATCTACCCGCTTGCCGCTGGCGGCAGTTCTGCCAGACCGGACCGGGTGATATATGGCACTTTGCCAGAGGGTACCAGATTGGCAGCGGCTTCCAAGTGCACATCCTGATCATCGAAGAAGATATGCGGGTTGAAGGCCCTGAGGACTTTGGGCTTACCGACTCCGCCTAAGAAGAACGCCTCATCAACGTATACACCCCAAGCACGCAGGGTATTAATGACACGCATTTCCGAGGGCGAATTTCTCGCGGTGACGATGGCAATCCTGATCGGAGAATCCTTGCCGCCAGTGGGCAAGCGCTCCTGCAGGCGGGCCAGTTTTATCAGCAGGCTGGCATAAGGGCCCTCTTCCATCGGTGTGTGCTGCAGCGCATCTTCCTGGGCCTTGAACGCATCCAGCCCCTGGGTCTTGTAGACCAGCTCACTGGCATCGGAGAACAGCACCGCGTCACCGTCGAAGGCAATTCGCACCTGGCCCTCGGGTATTTGCGGGGCGTTGGCGGGTGGCGGCTTGAGGATGGCTGCAGCACAGCGCCTGGAATCGATGACCTTTTGCGCGTCCTCCACATTGGTGGTCAGGAACAGATCTACATCGAAGGCGTCCATGTAGTCGGCCACCGACTCGCCGCCAGTAAAGGCCGAGCGGGTGATTGCCAACTGGTCGCGGCGAATGGTCTTAAGCACGCGAATACCGGTGTCCGGACTATTGCGTGACATCACCACCACCTCGACCAACGGGGAGGTATCTTCAGCTTTCATATGTCGGTTGAGGTCAAGCAATGCCTTGACCAGGTGATAGCCGGTGCCAGGCACCAGTGGCTCGTCCTCACGTTCCTGCATATAGCGACGGTAGTTGTCGATCACGCTTTCCGGGTCAGCTTCCAGTGCCGCCTTGAACATCTGATCGGACTCGCTCATATCGAACAGAGCAGTTGCCGAGATGCCAACAACCAAGGTGTTGCTCAAATCAAGCGCCATAGAGTTAGTCCTTGTTTCAGCAATTACTCACTGAGTACAACACGAACGATTTCATTACTCAGTACAGCCATGTTCCACCCCGTCTCAGCCGAATAAGGCACAACCGGATGATGTGGCGAAAACACCTTGGTAACCTCGCGCAGCTTCAGGTCGATATTTGTCAGTTGCTCAGCTGTTGGAGCCTGATGCAGGTGACGAGTGATGGGCTCAACTTTGTCGCATTGCCCAAGCGCGTAAATGACTTTGCGCTTAAGCTCTGAGGCCTGGGTCAAATGTCTTACTGCCTGCTCGTCTACGGCATAGTCCCGAGTATCAGCCCTAAGCACATGGACGATCGCGGAGGCATAACTAAAAAAATCAGAATAAAGCTTTAAGTACTCCACATCGCGCTCAAGGCTTTCACCTATACCCGGCAAATCGCCCAATGACAGCCAATAGTTATTACCAATATGAAAGTCGAGACATTGGCACTCGCGGGTACACGCCTCTACGTCACTGGTTTCAAGAATAGGCCGACCGATCAGGGCGTTAACTGTGGTGGACTTGCCATAGCCAGACTTACCGATAAACAAAACCATTCGCTCCAAGTATCCAAGCCCCGTCGTTTGATCGACCCACTTATGCCAGCCGAAACGATCGGCGTCTTTAAATTGGTCAAACGCCGGGAAGCGCTTGGAGAGCTCGCTGATATCACCGCGGTGGAGACGGTACTTGGTTATATCCACCGATTACCACCAGCTGAATATTTTGCTGAACACCTTTGTTACCAGTTTTACTGCAGCCTTCGCGATCGGCGCAACAGGAATAATGTCAGTCACTATATTAAACAGCTCGCTAATCAAACCATCCTTAGCCTCTGTTTTTGAGTTTTCAGAGCGATTTTCAGCTTTAACAGAATCAAGAACAATTGCTTTCTTATCCGCCGGCAGGACCTCAATAATCTTTTCAACCAGCTGAACAAGCCCATATTTTTCATTGGCCGATACTGGGATCACGCACGAGTAGGGCAAATCAAAAATCTTTGCCACACTCATACGCTTTTGTTCGATATTTTCTGCCTGCTTGGCCCCTGGCTTTTGAGCGCTTTCATCCCACTCGCGAAACGGCTCAATCTTATCGACTTGATTGAGCGCAATAATAAATGGACGCCCTTTATCAATATAAGTCCTAACCAGATTCTTATAGAAAGTTTCATCTGATGAGAACGCCCGATCATCGCCCTTAATTACCCACAGCACCAGATCAAGCTCAGGCAGTAAAGAACGGTAAAGCTCAACATACTCCTTGTCCCGCTCATTGCTTTCACCAACGCCGGGCACATCCAGCAGTTTAATGCCTTTACCACCGATATCGAGGATGACTTCCTGCGGCTTACGCGTGCAGCCGGCAATATCGCTGATCTCGCACACGTCTTTGCCGAATACCGCATTGCACAGACTGGACTTGCCCGCGCCGGTCTTACCAAAAACACCCACTACCGGCTGGTAACTTAGAACGCTATTGACCCGACTGAATATTTTCCCGATAAAATCAGCACCGATTTGACCATCTTGCTTCAGTGCATCTTCGAGTAATTTGCTGTGATCGCTCATTTTATTTTCCTTTAATACGTTATTTAAGGCAGAAGCCGTGGCAACTCATGGCTGCGTCGATGGGATAACCCTGGTGGCGCGGTAGCCGCGGAAATGGGTGAGTTTGACGGACTTGAGATGCATGGGGATTTCCTTGTCTACAACTGGCCGGAAAAGGCTTTTTGGCTTAGCGATTCAAATAAACTGTCTCCCGCCTCCCTTGAAGAAGCAGATGCGTCGAGAGTTTCTTGAAGAGCCCAATAAATACGCTTGAATTTTTCCTGAAGCTCCATATTCGGAAAAAACGCATCTGTCTCTTCGAATTTCGACTTTGAAATATTCAACATTGAACCACTCGTACCAGTAGCCTGAGATGTCAACCTTTCTTTAAATCTTGGCTGCCAAAGTAGGTAGTTAAGGAATTCCGGCAGAAGTTTCTTTTGATCGGTTTCAACCAACCACAGCTTGTCTGGCAGAAAAACATCTTCTACATCAGTCATAACAATACAACTTGCAGCCACTAACTCCCTTGTATTTGCCCGACTGAACAAAAGATCCCCTCTTTTGGGGAATAAAAGCTTTTTCCCCTCAGGGATCTGGTCAAGGGGGACGGTTTTATTTTCTTCTGGCTTGAAAACGCCACTTGTAACTGCACTAATTTTAAGGACGCCTTTCTCACCATCGCTGCAAGGACGGTTTTCACCAGACGCACTCCACCCCGAGGAGATTGACCTTATACCGGCGGATAGCGGTTTCACGTCCCACCCCTTCGGATTGGTCACCGGGTCGCCGAACATGTCCAGAAACACGGCGCGGAGGAAGTCGTCGGCGAGCTGGATGGCTTGTTGGCGTTTGCGGCGGATGGCGTCGGCCTTGTCGAGGATGGCGG
>Ga0208788_1000323_pt1 | contig 24207 bp, 31 predicted proteins | sample Wag4_2014_7_11_3_FD_187363 | JGI IMG/M metagenome (GOLD analysis project Ga0208788, IMG submission 187363) | Fresh water mixed with fracking chemicals microbial communities from Ohio, USA - Utica-2 Time Series FC 2014_7_11 (SPAdes) (version 2) ...
GCTCATATTCACCTGTTACCAATCTCCCGTTCTCCTTTACAAACCTGACTATATCTTCGTCACTTGCATGGAAGATTGGTACTCCATTTTTAGTATTACCTTCTATGTAAGGATCTTTATACTCCACTTCTTGATCAAAGAAGTGCTGCTTGTTTTGGAAAAATTTCTTAGCCATTCTTAAGCCCCTAAAGTGATTCCACAATTTTACACATAGTAATACTGGCAGTCAATAAAATTTGAAGTATTTTGTAACATGCTTTACAACCATAAAAACAAAAAGCCCACACCGTTAAGGCATGGGCGAATGGTTTGAATTAGTGCTTACGTTTTGATAGGTCAATCTTTCAAGTCAGCAAGAGAAGATAGTGTATTACTCTTTTCACGCTTTAACAGTTTTGATGGGATGTTAACCACGTTCTGCAAGTGCCTTGCTCTGTTCAATGCAATCACCGTTTTATACACTGCTTCTTCTAGGTCAGTACCAATCATACTGATACGTCTTAGTCCAACACCAGTACGCTTGTAATAATACACCATCACTGAGACAGCCTCACCATTTCTGAATGTGTAATTCACATCCCATTGTGCAAACTTATCATTCCGAATCAATAACACTGGATCTGGAAACTTTACCACTTCACCGCAGATTGCAATATCTTCCTCTTCCATAGTTACCACAACACTCTTATCTGATTGCTTTGCAATGGCATACTTAGCAAACAAATAACGAATGTTCATCTTGTCTTTAATCTCTTTCAGGGCTACTTTCATACATTACCACCTTTCTTTGCTGATTCAAAAATCTCAATACAACGATCTGCACTGTCTGCCACATCCTTATCACCACGAATCCGCACATAGCGAGGCAGAAACAGTGATAGCGTTGCATCTTTCTTGTTGGTGATAATATCGTTAGCAATCACTTCTACAACGCTACCATGCCGTTTATTGTGCCACAGATCGGTACGTTCTTTGTCGGTAAATCCTGTTCCTACATTCACCTTCAACTTACCACAAGAAGATTCTAAGCACATTGCACCTAACATACCCTTTGCTTTCCCTTCACCTTCGATACTATCAACCCACAACAGGTCAACACTAGCCTCAAGTTTCAACTTAACACACTCTGTCGATGTTCCGTTTTTCCATTTGTGAGTTAGTGTTTTGATAACGCTTCCTTCATCACCGCGAGCCATACGGAGATTATTAAGGCTTACGGCATCGTCTAAACTAGACATCTCATATGACTCTACCAACTTGATCGATGTCTCACTTCTCAATAGAAACTGGTCTAAGTCGTTAAAACATTCAACGTATTCTTTATCTGTCTTTCCTGATTTCCAGTCATTGTACGGCAGCATGTTCCATGCAATCATCTGTAATCTAGTGCCGTCTGGTAATTCACCACCGCTCAAAATAGAGTTTAGGATGCCGTTGCTTTTCTTACGGTCAAGGATATTCCCATACTGTTTTACTACCAGCTCTCCCTCGATTGCATAGTCTTTTTCACTGCTGCCACCAATTAACCATTGCGATACCCAATCAGGAAACTTACTACCGTTCCTACTATACATCGAAAGGCTTCCACCATTGTTTACCAAAACAGCAAACATTCCATCTAGTTTTAACTGGCTATAAAATTGCTTACCTTCAAAACTCCTAGAAATAATTTTATCGGATAGCAATGAGCAACGCTGGTATGGAATATCAACAAGTAAATCAGGCCATACACTGTTGACAATACTCACATTCACTTTTGCACGAATATCTTTTAGCACCAAATACTTGAACAACTCTCTTGATTCTTCGCCTACTTCAGACATCCACCAACGAATTTTATCTACTGCACTCTGCCCTGTGTAACCTCTCTCGGATAATGTTATTGCCAACCCTAGCATAGACTCAAATTCATCTTCCATGCTGATACTGCTATTCAGTGCTGGTGAATCAATATGTACACTTTCAAGTGTCTTTTTACCAATTCCTGTTGTTACTGATGGGCACAACGTCCATTCTAGGTATTCTTTCAATGCCTCATTGTTTTTGTTTGATTGTAGAATTTCCTTTTTCTCGTTAGTTCCGGTAGCTTTTTGTAAAGCGTGAACAATGCTCAACACTTCAATGTGCTTTTCCATGCCAGTTCCTTTAATACACAGTTAAAGACAAGCCAATCTTACATTAACATACATCGTGCGTCAACCATGAAACAAAAAAAAAACAGCAGAAGCATTACGCCTCTGCTGCCTTTTATTGCTTATACCAGTCCTAATGTTTCTTTCAACTTGCCAGTCATATACAACTGTCCTTTCCCTGTGATCAATGTGAGCAAGTTAATGTGGTCTTGACTATCATATTCACTCACTGTTTCAATCACTTCAAACAGTCCTTCATTCACATAACGCTGATAAGGTACGTTATCTTTCATCAGATACTTATTATCTCGAAGCCACTTGAACAATTTGTTACGTCCAATCTTCCATTCCTTTGGTAGAAGTTTTGCAAACTCCCCAATCGATAATGTACCGTCTGAACGCTCTACTGTCTCAGCAAACTCTACCTTTGGCTTTTGCTGCTCTAGCAATCGCTGACGTTCTTCGGCTAATGCTGCTTGCTGTCCTGCCAGTAGCAATGCCTCTGATAGTGTCTTAGGCATCTTAAACTGAGTAGATTCTTTTTGTTCAAGTTCCTGCCATCGTTTAATGATGCGCATACGCACCTGAGCGTTATACCCTGCAATCAAGCAGATTGTTTCCTCTTTTGGTAAACTGTAGCACTTGTATTTCTGACCATTTTGAGGATTTACATAGGTGTCCTCACTTTTGAGGAGACCCTCACTGTCACCTAATTGTTCAAACATCGCCTTAATATCACGCACTACATTATCGTGACGTTTTCCTGTCAACTCTGCAATCTCAAGACTAGACATTGTTAATACATTGTTTGCTTCTAAAACTTGAATGTTCATGTTTTCCATAATTATCTCCAGAAATCATTACTTGGTTTAATTGGCTTAATTGGCTTAATACTGTTTCACCACTGATGCTACTACAACCTACCATCCGCTTTCAATCTACGTTCAATCGTTTTTACTGACTGTTCCTTCCATTTTTCCCACCCATCCACTGTAGAGCATTTTTCATTGTGTGGCAACATAATATGATTCATAAGCACAGGGTCGATGTGCTTACGACTATCACTTAAGTATGAGCACCCATCAGCAGTCCATTGGACAAGGTACAGGTTATCCCGTCCAAACGCATCTACCAGTGTTGCCACTTCCTCTTCAAACCCTACACCAGCCACCACGACATACTTGTGATGATCTTTTACATTCTGTGCAATGTGCTTTGCCAGACACTTACCAAACACATCATTACCAAATGTAGGCTTCATCACCGATTCAGAAAGGTGAATGTAGAATTGACGGCAAGACATACCTCCTAGCTCCTTTCTTGCCTTCTCTTTATCAAGGTCATACCAACGCTTAAACACGTTGTTATCAATCCCTGCAACACTCAGCACAGCATCCGCTAGAACATCCACCCCTTGCTTGAAAGAGCAAACAAAGGCATTATCAATCCGTTCTAACAACATAGCCAACGTATCCTTGCCTGCTCTTGGTGGTGCATTCAATAGTAAGATTGGTTTGTTCATTATCAGCCTCGCTTGCTTTCATTAGCAATCAGTTTACGGAATTGAATCCAGTTCTTTAATTTACCAGACCAGCAATCATAGTAACGGTCAACATGTGTAACGCCTTCAGGCCACATATCAGGACGTGTTTTAACACATATTGGCAAATTCATCGGCGTTGCCTGATGTGTTGTAGGGCTTGCATGTGCTGGCTTTGTTTTGCTACCAATGTTCAGTTTATCAAACACTGCTTCAGCTTTCTCAATGCTATCATCACACTTACGGTAACTTACTTGAGCACAGCATGATGCGCTTACTTGACGTGCCGTAAATGTTGAAATGTAATCACCATTATTGTCTAGGTAATAACGCTTTCCGTTTGCTTCACGATATGTTCTCACATAAGGCACATGCCATTCATCTTCGTATAGCGTTTCATATTCAGCCTTACTCGCTGCCTCATACATGCAACGCGCTAATTCTTGAAAATGTGGGTCAGCGTCCTCGTGCATACGGAGATAGAAAAAGTTATTCCACTCTGTACCGCTAATCACCATCTTCACAATCTGGAATGGTTCATTAAGACGATTAGCAACCTGCTTATGGATACCAAGATCAATCATCTCGTAACAAATACCCTCAACAGTGGCAAAGGCACTCTCCCACAGTTCTTTTGCTTTCTGAGCAATCTCAGCATCAACCTCTTTATCAGCCACCATCCCTGCTTTGTTTTTACCCCAATGGATCGGTGTCGCATGGTTTTCTTTCAAGTTCTCAAGCATCTTAGCCACTGGGATTGCACGGGATGATGCTGCATTCTTCTCCAACATGCAGTGGGTGTTCACCTCTGCTAAAATGAACCGAGGAAACTCGGTCTCAAATGTTGTCATTTTTGTATCACAGTAAGCACTCTGCGATGCTGCTACTACTCGTGCCACGATACCGCCCTTGCCCTTTACTTCTGATAAATACATTAACTTCCCCTTTGTTAAAAACTTGTCAATCAGTGTATGCCGCAACAAAACCTACAGCATCACAATTTTCACAATCCTCTTGCCAAACATATTCAGCCTTGTACCTTTCCTTGTACCAATCGCATGAGTCGCCATCTTGTTCTGGTGCTTCCACTGCTTCAATATCGTTCTGGTAACACCAGACATAGCCCCTACCGTGACACACAGGGCACTTTCTGTAAACAGTCTTTCCTGTAATAATTCGCCTTAACTCTTCAGGTGACAACTCTATCACCATGATTTTCTCCTTAATCAAACCAACAATGTAGTCATTGCAAGACACTACCTTACTCTGTAATGCCTTGCCATTCCTACACTATCGTGCCTTTTCGTTGTCTGGTAAATCTGATTCCTTTACAAACATTCCGTTAATCATTTTACCTTTACGGTCTTTGATCTCATCCCATGCCTTCTCCAAGCAATCTTTGAATGCAATACCCGATGCCTCGCTAAACACTTTCAACATATTGATCGCATCGCAATATGTTTGTTTCTTTGCTTGCATTCCGATCTTACAACTACTGATTGCTTCACCTAAGGCACATACTACCTTCAATGTATGTAAGTTCTGGATCGGTGGTTTTTCAGTAAGTGATGCTGTTTCCTTGTAATCAAAACCGAATTGGTGCATACCTACAACTAGCGTTACCCAAGCATCGCCATACCCATCTACTTCCTGATCCTTATCTACGGCATTGATAAGTTCGAGTAACTCTGATAGAGTCTTAAAGAATTGCTTTTCAGGGTTACTGCCTTCAATCAGGTTACGATCTTTTGCCCACTCACCTACCTTGTTGAAGTATTCAATCTCATAATCCTGTACCGCTTCATTTTCGTAAATCATATCAATACCCTTTCTTCAGACTGTTGTTAATGCAGTAGTTAGCAATATCTCCAACAACTTTCTTCAGTTGGTTAATATCTTGCTCTACTTTTTCAATACGCCGATCAAGAGATACGCAATACTGCTCGTTACTCTCAACACCTTCAAGTGCATCCTTTACATTGTCTAGTAGCTCATACAAAGAGAATTCGGCATCATACAACTCAATATCGTCCGGATTTAGGTCATAGCACTTACCATCTTTCCAGCAGAATACACGTTCAAAGATATTGCTGTATTCGTCAACTGTGTATAAGTTACCGTTTACGTCTTGAACCACATCACCTTTAGTGAACATTTTATTTCCCTTGCTGTTAATTAAGAATGTCTTGCAATTGATCTTCGCTGATATTAGCAGTCAGAAACACTTGCTGCAGAATATCAACCTTTGTTACTACATCACTATATGTGTTTGGCTCTCCTGTGTAGTTTAACACTTCAAAGGGATCACTACATGAGTGACCACTGCATGAGTCATACATTGCATCGATCTTCATTTTCTTTCCTTACAGAATGTGTGGTTTCCTATCACTTCGCACTTCATATTATTTGACCACACTGGTTTAACTTGTTTGTGATTGTAGAAGTAAGTGTAATGGCTTAAGTGATTAAGGTGATTGTATCTGTTATTTGCTGCCAGTGCAATCAAGTTTTTAACTGCTTCTACATTATCTTTGTGTACGTTTACGCCAATCTTCCCTTTCCTATACCAAGAGAACTGTCTAGGTTGTCTGATAATATCGCAAACGTGTTTACCTTGCTCTATTGATCTGTTTACGATAACAGCAGCTACCGCTTTCTTTCCTTTGGTACTCTCTGTGTTTGCTTCGTACTGAACAGCAGATGCTAGGCACTGCACACTTCCTTTTTGTGTCATTCTGTATAACGCTTGCTCTGACAGATTTTTAGCCATTGCTGGCTGACACAGAAAAGACATTGCTATACATGAAGTGACTAGCATTGCTTTCATTATACAGCCACCTTCATACTGCTTTCTTTCGTTGTCATCTCAGGTGATGTCTTGTAAACCATCTCAAGAACAACATATTCCTTGTTATGCTTCATAGACAAGTCGTGTGCCAGTTTTAACGCCTCACTTTGATTCATCAAATCACACCACATCGGAGATGTTTTAATTGCTTCTTTGTTTTCGATGTTTGTATGTACCAGCGGCATTACGATAAAGTTTTTCATTTGTTTCTCTCTGTTTGTTAAGAACATGTCGTGGATTCTACACATGCTCTCAAATTGTGTCAACAATTATTTATCAGTATCTAGAAACTCGCATTCTGTGTTGACATCCACTCATCCTTATCCCACAGCGTGTGAGTAGCAGGGTCGTAATAAACTTCGCAGGCTAACCCAGTCCATCCTGTAGAACGTGATTTCAATACATGCACAAACGTGGTATTACGCTCCACCAAATCCTCTGCATTCTTGTTACGTTGCAAGGCAATGTTTACACCTGCTGAACGGTACTGTGTACCTGACCCGATAATCTGCTCCTCTGTCAGGAATGCACCTTGGCTTGCTGATTTTTCACCACTACCTGACTTGCGAACATGCGAGATATTGAAGATGATGCAGTTATGTTGCTTTACAACTTTCTTCTCCCATGCCATCCACTCATCAACAAACTCTATAGGCTTACCAGAGAACACATCGCTAACTACATCAATAACAATAATTTTACATCCACATGCGATAATCAGTTCTTCGATTTGCTCTTTCAGTTTAGAGTAATCACCCCGATCATCCAGTAAAAATAGGCGGCTTGTCCCATCTTCTCGCTTAAAAAGACGGTGTGCAGCCTCCTCTGCCTCTTTACTTGCCACAAAGTCCATACGTTCCTTTTTATCCGCTATAAGTGCGATCTTACGGCCAAGATAATGAGAGAGAAGGTTTTCACCGTATTCGCCACTCTCTGCTTCAAGAGACACAACGCCAACATTCAAATCTAACTCAGTCATCCAATAGGAAACACACTGATTGATTGCACTGCTTTTCCCAGACCCACTTCCAGCAAGTACGTTACAAATGTATCCGTAATTTACACCACCAGCTAACACATCATTCACCTTTTTCCACATAGGTGGAAATTTCAGTTTGTCCACCATTGCACGTTGTTTGATTTCTTCGTAGATTTTATCACTGTCAACAATAGCTGCTGAAGTATATAAACGTGCCTTCCAGAAGTCTGAAATAAAATCTTTTTCCTTCCCGTATTTAATATACTCATCAGCATCTTTATATCTCATTTCCATCACATATGCTTTACCTTTAGGTAGCACTTTGCAGATACTTTCTGTTGCATCCTTGCCTGCTTGATCGTTGTCCATACACACGACAATTTTCTTAAACTGGCAAAGCCACTCATATTGCGCTGCTAACTCTTTTGCGGCTGAAGGTTCACCGTTTACAGGGCAAACCACTGCAACAGGATCATAAGCATCTTTTCCACGCTGTTTTTGATCATCTAAGAGCATTTGGTAAGCTGCCAACATCTTAACCTCTCCACCGACAACTAAGAGTGTATGGTTAAAATTCTTGAACCGGAATTGACCAATCAAATCACACTCTTTATCAACCTTTCCTACTGGGTGAGAAAAGTCTTTAGGGAATACTCGTGTTTTGTATCCTGCAAGCATTGAGTTTACGGTAGTTGGCACATACTGCTTAATTGGTTCTCCTGTTGCAGTATCGTACTCATATCGAACACCGAAGTACTTGCTTACTTCATCACGGATTCCACGATAGCCCTTACCGGATACACCTGTATATAACTTAATCCGTTCATTTTCTTCGCTACTAATAATTTCCCGTGTCATTACTTCATCCTCATAATCATCAGAGACATCATTTGTTAAAGCATTACGTTTTGCTTTCTCATCATCAGAAAGCACCGTGTAATTACATTTCCAACAGTAACCGCCTTTCCCATCACCATACCAATAAAAGTTATCACCTGCATGATCCTCACCATTCTTACGACATGCAGGACATGGGTTCTTACCTACCCTGTAACCGTTGTTTTTCCCTACCTCGTACATAGTAAAGCAATCCTTATCGTAGTGAAGAGATACGATTGTATGGTTTGGCAGGTATTCTGTCAACAAGATAGTGGCCAATGGCGATGTGCACCGTCCCACAGGTGTTTGTGAAATTTTATCATCCGTTGTGTCTAAATTTTGAACACAACAAGAGTGAATTTTTCGCATGTCGGTAGGCTTTACTATCGCGAATTTTCTGCTGCATGTTTTTATAAATAACAGAATAAATAAAAGAAAAACCCTTTCTTCGTAGTAGAGAGTAGTGAGAGAAGATACATAGGCACTCTCGTACAACCTCCGTAAGACAAAGTGACAAGACTTCTTTATGTTTGTGTTCAAAACCAATCCAAGAATGGCTGTAAAAGCCACACAATCGGCCTGTATTGAACGATATCGTGTGAAACGTATCATTTCATACCTGCATGTGTTTTAACGCAATACAGAGGCTTTATGAGCGTTTATGCAGTCTTAAGGTTGTCTTGATAGTCTGTTGTTGACACGGGACATCTCGTTAAGGCACAATGCACATGATCATTCATTCAGGAGGTAGTAACATGAACGCATTACAAGCACTGAGCATCTTAGCTAAGACACATCCATCAACCATCGGTGTAGATGGCTTAGAGCACCATATCTTGTTGGTTATGCTTGGTTGTGCAGACAATAACATGATCGTTGCTTGTGGTGGCTACAAGGCCATTGCAGAGCGTGTTGGTAAAACTACTCGCACAAGCAATGAGCGTGTAAACCATTTGATCGAACTAGGCTACATTGAGATTCACCAGAACAAACGCTGGTGTGTTAGTGGTTGGACTAAGACTCAATTCCGTGTTACTGACAAACTACTGGAAACATTGTCTGGAGAGCAATGGGAGGACGTTCAAGAGAACGATATTGCACCAGTAATCATCACACATCATGGTATCAAGGTTAAGTCTAACAAAGACGTTGATATGTCTTTTGTTAAGCAGGTGATGGATAAGTTACAACGTGGTCAGTTGCTTACATTGCTCAAGACTTACAGTGAGAAGAAGATGTCGGTGCAATATGCCATTGAGTATGCTAAAGCGACAAAGCGTGATGTGAGAAGTTGGTATGCCTACCTGATGAAGTGTGCAGAGCAATACAACGATTTTGGTCTGTTGGTTAGAGAGATGAATAAGCAGTCTGCTAAGAAACAAAATGTTGTAGTGGAAGATAAGCCAGTTGTTGCACCATTAGTTAGTGTGTGCAATAATCAAAACACACCACATGGCGTAGCAAAAACTAGATATGTGGCAGAACTGCCTAGCCAAAACAATAAAGGTATGTCAGCTAAAAATGCCTTGAATGCTGTTAAAGAAATGCTCAAGATGAAGAAAGGTGTTTGAGATGTTAATCGATGAACTAGATACGTTGCTCAATGTGCTAAATCAGAAGATGGATGAGTTCAATCATCAAGCAGGCAACGAGAATGATTTTGGTATTGAAAGATACGATCGTGGTGTTGCTCATGGACTGTCTATCGCTATCTACACGTTAGATTATCTTGTCAATTCTTGGAAAGAGAAAACACCAGAGGATTGGCGAGATAATGTGAAACTTGTAATTCACAAGCAAGCACTAACGAATGCAATCAACGACCTACATGCTACAAAGCAAAGAATGAAGGTATACGATGCTTGCGATCTTCGTAATCAGTTTTCAGACTATGAAATTGGTGTCGAAATTGATAAACTGAACGAAATTGCAAACAGATTAAAGGGTTTGTAAGATGTTGATGGCTGTGTTATTGTTTGTTCTTGCTAGTTTGTGTGAGTAATATGAGCAGTATGAGCAGTATGAGCAGTATGTGTAAGTGGTTTGTTAAATTTAAGGAGATGTAAAATGGAAAAGAATTTGATGGTGATTGGTTCTGCTAACGAAACAGTGTTGACGATGTCTAGCTTAGAGATTGCAGAGTTGACTGGTAAGCAGCATAAGCATGTCCTGACAGACATCCGTAACATGCTGAATAGTCTAAACATTGAATCAGCCGTTTTCACGGCCGATTACAAAGATAGCAAAGGTCGGATGTATCCATGCTACAATTTACCAAAGCGTGAGACACTCTGCTTAATTGCTGGCTACAATGTTCAGGTTCGTATGCGTATTATTGATCGATGGCAAGAACTGGAAGCTAAAGGTAAGCCAGACTTGAGTACCGATGTTGGTAAACTGTTAATGATTCAAGAGATGGCAGCAAAGCAATTAGAGCTTATCTCAGAGAATAAGCGTATCTCGGAATCACTATCTATTGCTGCACCAAAGGCTGAATTTGTTGACAATTTTGTTGATAGCACAGGATTAAAAGGTTTCCGTAAAATGGCAAAGATATTTGGTATCAGTGAACGTAGATTCCGACAGTTCTTAGCTGATAACAAAATCATGTATAAGCAGAACAAGTGTTGGTTGCCTTACGCTCGGCATATCAATGCAGGACGATTTGTAAATAAAACTGGTGAGTCTCGAGGCCACGCTTTTATCTCTACCTACTTCACACCAAAAGGTGAGGTATGGGTTGCTGGCCTATTAAAAGAGGCAGGTGAGATTGCTTAATTAAATTGGTGCAATAACAACAGAGACATGCTAGTATAGGTGTCTCTTTTCTTTTATGGGATGCAAAGCATGGAAACATTAGATGGTTTCTATTTTGATATTGAGACTGACGGACTGTATTTGCAATCAAGCAAAATCTGGTATGCAAAGTTCAAGAGTCTTGATGGTAAACGGGAATTAGCACTATTTCCGCACAATGATAAGGGTGCAGCAAACAAACTAATGCAGTGGGTTGGTCAATACCCTGATGGCTGTTATGTGGTATCACACAATGGCTTAGGGTTTGACTTATGGGCTTTATGGAAATTGATGGGGATTAAGCCAGTTGTAGGTAAAGCAGGTAAAGATTACTTAGGCGGTAAGCACGTTACGTTCATTGATACCTATGTGCTGTCGATGTATATCAACCCAGATTCTAAAGGGCATTCACTTGAGTTCTTAGCATCTGGGAACGAGAATGAGAAGATGGACTTCCGTCAGAAATTGATTGATCAAGGGCTGATGGATAAGGCAGCACCAAAAGGACAAGAGTTCTCATTCTTCTCTGAATCAATGATTGAATACTGTGATGCTGACGTTGAGGCTGGTATTGGTGTATTCAATAAACTGTGGGCTGATGCTAAGGCATTGTATAAAGACTGGGTTCATCCTTCTTTCCGCCAACTCAGTAAAGACTATTTCCTGTATTCAGCACAGGCTTATACAGGTGTTAAATTCAACGTGGAGAAGGCTAAGGCACTGCTGGCACATATTGATGAGAAGATGGCAGAGATTAAGGCTATCGTTGACCCTATGTTGCCTAGTCGTGAATTGAAAAGCACTGAGCAAGCATTTTACAAGATTCCTGCTGCACCGTATAAAAAGAACGGCGATCTTAGTTCGACAATGATTAAATGGCTAGAGAAGCATAATGCTAAAATTGTTGATGGCAAGATTGAAGCGTACGGGATGAAAGTTGATATTGTTGCCAATACTGTCTTACCAGTAAAGATGCCGCTTGAGATTGATGATAATGATGAATTGAAGAATTACTTTCTTGAATCAGGTTGGATACCGCATGAAGATTTTTGGAACTATAAAAATGATCCAGCAACAAAAAAACCTATGCGTGATGCTAATGGTAAACTGATTAAAACATCACCAAAAATTAAAAGTGATGGTGAGTTGTGTCCTAACCTATTAAAACTGAATGGTGAAGTTCCAGCAAAGGTTGTGAAATACCTCTCTTACCGTAACAGACGTGGTGTTGTAAAAGGGTGGATAAATAATTGGCGTATTGAATGGGATGGGCGACTAAGTGCTGAGATTAGCGGATACACTCCTACTTTCCGTGTAAAACATAAAACAGTAACAAACTGCCCAAAAGCTGATGCAGGTGTTTTGCTAGGAAGTGAAATGCGCGATCTGTTTACTGTTGACAATGGTTGCTGGTACATTGGCACTGATGCAGCAGCATTAGAGAATAGGACAGTGGCAGCGTACACAATGAAGTACGATAATGGTGCATTTGCTGATATTGTCCTTAACGGAGATAGCCATTCTAGAAACGCTTTCATTTTCTTCCCTGATCTGAAAAATAGGTTTGATCCGTGTATGAAAGGGTTGAAAGACTTGCCAGAATTTAAGCCATACCGTAATAAAGCTAAGACAGGTGCATATTTATTGGCATACGGCGGAGGCGTTGGGAGGTTATCGGCAAGTCTTGGCTTATCTAAATCTGAAGCAAAAAGGGCTTACGATAACTACTTCCTAGAGAATGAAGGTCTAGGTAAACTTAAGGAAAACATTGAGAGGTATTACAACACGGTAGGTAAGAAAAGCCATGTACCGGCTTGGGACGGCAGGATGTTATGTGCCAGAGGTAAGCACACATTGATTAACTTAATTGGGCAAAGTTGCGGCTCAATAGCTATGAGTTATGCAGCCTGTTTCATGGATGCTTGGCTGGGTGAGATGTATCTCGATGATTTAGGCAGACCTTACTATCTATATAAAGGCAAAAAGGTTAAGCGTGTGAGTATGGTGCATAAATGTTGTGCCTTCTAGCAGGAATGCTAGTCGAACAACTCTCCTAATTCGGTGAAACCCTAACAGAGACCCTAACAAAATAGCTGAGGGCAATACCGAGCAAAGAAGCAATGCTTCTGTGTGTGGAGGCTATCCCGACAGGGAGTAGGTAGCAAGTGCTATCGAAACGGAGAGAGGCCAGAACGGTCTGTGATCTAGCCCGACACTACAGGAAACTGTAGAGTGGTGTAACGAACCACATAACTGATTGGACGAATACTCATTTGAATGTGAAGATGGTGTAGAGGAGGAGATAACAGCATTGACAGTAAAGGCTATTGTAAAGGCCGGTGAATACATGAAATTGCCGTTAGAGTTGGATGGGGAAGGTAAGAAGTCATATAACGGTAGCTGGAAAGACGTTCACTAATTTTTCTGTAAATTATCCTAAAAAGACACTTGACAGATTGTAAAATAATAGACTACTATCTGTCTTGTGTTATTGCAAACGGAGGTGTTTAACAAAGTATGTATCTCAACAATTTGAAAAAAGACAAGCCTTATTCCGGATTAGCTAAGGTTGCTCATTTTGAGCATAGAGCTAAGGTAAAGGCTTCACTGGTGAAGAAGAAGCGTTTGCAGAAAGTAAAAGAGCATGATGCACTTCTTGAAATGGAAGATAAACAAACAGAGGACTAAAAATGTCTCGCATTAAAACAATCGAAGATTTACTTGATGTTATCAATGAGATTGAGTACCCATTGACGGTAGTTAAGACGGGTAAACTTACTGATGAATACATCTACGATTCAGATAATTTCTTTGTTGTGATTGACACAGAACGTCTTGGTGAGGTTGTTATCTTTGATAGTTTGTTTGTTAAAGTGAAGAACGAGGAAGTAAGTCCTGAATGGACTGATGTTGAGGACTTGATTGAGGCACTTCTTAAAACAGCCATGAAAGTTAAATAGGGGGAAGTATGCGTAAAATGGCAACAGTGCGTAAGATTGACGATATTCAGCCAATCGAGAATGCAGATGCTATTGAGAAGGCTGTGGTAGGTGGATGGAACGTAGTGGTTAAGAAAAAGTATAAACAGGAGTACTGATATGACTATTATTTGGTTGATATAAAACAACAAACACTGTAACTGGGAAAATTTACGTTGGACAACACAAGACAGGAACTGTAGATGATGGGTATCTGGGTAGTGGGAAGATAATTCGACGAGCTATTAAGAAGTACGGGGATGACGCATTTACAAGGGAAATTTTAGAAATTTGCGGATCAAAAGAAGAGGCTAATACTGCCGAAGAAAAGTGGATTACTAAACTAGACTCAACAAACAAAGACATTGGCTACAACATAACACCACATGCATATGGTGGACAACCTTTAAGTAATGAATCTAGACAAAAGATTTCTGAAAAAATGAAAGGAAGAAAACTCAGCGAGGAGACAAAAGAGAAGATGAGGAAACCTAAACCTCCACGCTCTGACGAGCACACAGAAAATCAACGGAAGTCTAGAATAGGTAAAAGGTGGTATCACAACCCCATCTCAGGTGATTCAAGACAGTTTCAAATGGGAGAGCAACCTTTAGATTGGGTCATGGGCAGACCAGAAGCTCACATGGAAGCAGTTAGAACAGACTCAGCAAACAATAAAAGAAGCATTAGTGGTAAGCAGAAAGTTGTCAGTGATGAAGTACGTTTGAAAATTAGTAAGTCTTTGATGGGACACTCTGTTAGCAATGAAACTAAACAAAAAATTAGTCAGTCTTTAAAGGAGTATAATAATGAGAAAACTTGCAACAATTAGGAAAATAGACTCCATTATCCGCATCGAAGGCGCAGATAACATTTGTGTATATGGAGTAGGTGGTTGGAGAGTTGTAGATGCAATTGGCAAATACCGAGTAGGTGATTTCGCAGTTTACTGTGAGATTGATAGCTGGGTAAGTAAAGAGTTAGCACCATTCTTGTTTGAAGGTAAATCGTATAACGGGATTGAAGGGGCACGTCTCAAGACAAAGAAACTCCGTGGTGTAGTATCTCAAGGGCTGCTGTTGCCATTGAGTGTATTAGAAGGCAAAGATGTTTCAGATGTTCTTGGTATTGTGAAGTGGGATAACGAGAATTTACAGAACACTTCTAATGGATCACCTAAAGGGAATTTCCCGTCATTCATCCCTAAGACTGACCAAGAACGTGTTCAGAACTTGAAACAAGAGGTAGAGAGTAAAAGAGGCAATGAGTTTGAAGTAACAATCAAACTTGATGGTAGCTCAATCACGATGTACCATTATAACGGTGTTGATGGTGTTTGCTCTCGTAACCTTGACCTACGGCCAGACATGCCTAGTGCTTTCTGGGATATTGCACGAGAAATTAACATCCATGAAAAGATTAAGAGCACAGGACGTAACCTAGCATTTCAGGGAGAGTTGGTTAGCCATAAGATTCAAGGGAACTACGAAAAAGTAGATAAGCCGTATGTGTTTATCTATGATGTGTTCGACATTGATAAACAGCAATACTTACTGCCAGAAGAGCGTCGTAATCTTTGCAAAGAGCTTGACGTAAGCCATGTGCCGTTATATGATTCAGCATTCGTCCTTAATCACAGTGTTGCTGATCTGATTGATCTAGCAGACGGTGAAGGGATGAATAAAGGTGTTAAGCGTGAGGGACTTGTGTTTAAGTCTTGCACTGATGACTTTAGCTTCAAGGTAATCAGTAATTCGTACCTGCTAAAACGTGGGTGATAGCAGGATAGTAGGCAAGTGACAGAGGAATGTTTCCTCAAGATAAATTAGGAGATGTAGATGTTTACACCAAAAGAAGTTTCCAATGATTTTGTTCAAGTTGTTCCAGAAGAGGGCTTAAATGCTTGTTGTGTAGGACTGTTGGTGTATCTTGGTGAGCACAAGAAATTGCCACGATTCGCTAAGGATGGGCAAGGTAACATTGAGTTAGACAATGATGGAAAAAAGAAAATCATCTTCCCTAAAGTGAAGGATGGTAAAGAGGAGACGGTTAAAAAAGTTGGTGTGTATGTTGACCTTCTTGACCAGACACATGATTATGGTGATGAGATTGGTGTAAAGAACATCCGTCTGCCATTGCATAAAAGTCTGTTTGGCGTAAGTGAAGGTATCAACTATGTTCCAGTTGCACCACGAGACACAAACGGTAATTACATTAAAGGGAAGGCTTGGACATTAGCTCCTGCATCGATTTGGCAAAAGTTAGCTGCAGTAACAAAGACAGCAGAAGGAAAGACAGTAAAAGATATTATTTTTGAGCCTAGCTACAAAAACCCTAACCTAAATAATATTGGCTTGTTGCTTGGTAAGCCATTCATGGTTAATGTTGAGGTAAAGACATCAGAGAAACAAGGTAAGACGTTCTACAATACATCGGTGAAGTCTCCAGTTCCACTGATGAAGAACTTGACACCAAAAGAGCCGCTCATCTGGTCTGTGTCTGTAGGATTTGATGACAAAGATTTACTGGATAAGAAAGATGAATTGGGTGGTGCATGTAAGTTTGACCTGATTCGTATGTCTGATCTTCGTAAGATTGTATTAGCAGAAGATTACGAAGGTAGTGAGATTCAGAAGGCTGTTCAATCAAAAATGAACGAGAAAGAATTGATTGAGAAAGCTAAAGAGTATCATGCTAAACAGATTGCAGCAGATAAGGATTTGCAAGAAGTAATGGAAGAGATTGCTAAACGTAATGGCGGAGTATCTACATCTGTATCAACAGATACAGCAGCACCAACGCTACAAGAACGAAAGTTTGTAGCTGATTACGATGATGATATTCCGTTCTAAAACAAATTGAAGGTGAGAGGCAGCAAGGAATCCTTGCTGCTTTTTATGTTTGTATGGACACTAATAGATTGGTAACAAAATGGATTTATACATTGACGCTGACAGCCTGTTGTATATGTACGCTTTCTCTCAACAATCGACAATAACAACAGTAAAGCATACACCGTCTGGCAGAGAGAAGCAGTTTAAGAACAAAACACTTGCAAAGGACTTCATCAAATCTTGGGTAGCTGAAGATAACGACAAGCGATCAGAGTGTGATTTTGAAATAGAGCAGACTTATGAGCTAACGGGAGACATTAACCTAGCAGGTCATTTGTTTGACCAGAGGATTAGCAGCATTGCCAAGGATGTAAGCCAGTATAAAAAGATTGGAAAAACTTATGTCTGCATTCAGGGTGAAGGAAATTACCGTAAGGCTTACCCTGCAAAGTTTGTGAAGTATAAAGAAAATCGAAAGTCAGATAAGCCGATCCTGTTTGAAGATTTATACTGGTACGTTAAGCATAAATACAATACCAACTGCATTGTTGTGGATGGTGAAGAGACTGATGATTTTGTGTGTCGTAAAGTATATGAAGGTAATGTGGTAGCAATGTGCGATAAAGACATTGTTGCCAATAGTGTTGGATGGCTTTATAACTATCAACACAATTCCTTCTTTAATAATACCGATGAGATGCGCTGGAACAAATTTTGTATGCAGCTTCTTACTGGTGATGCAACAGATAACATTGACGGGATTAAAATTCTATCTGAGCAAGATAAGAAACTTTACGATATACCAGCTTCTAGGCGGTCTGTAGGCGATGCAACAGCTAAGGTGATACTTTCTACCGTTAAGACTGAGAAAGAGGCTTTACAGGCGATTCTGAGCCTTTATGAGAATGCTTACCTTGATGATGGCAGAGAGAGATTCAAAGAGATGGCTTTCTTCCTATGGATGGCTAGATATAAGGGTCAAATGTTTGATGTGCTAGAGTATATGGAAGGATTGTAATGGACAAAGTTGATTTGATATTGCGTGAGAATCCTAGTGTATGGAAAACACGTTCTGCATTTTTCTCTTGGCTTCGTGGCGGTATTCGTCAAGTATGGTCTAAGCACCCAGTAAAGCTGGAGACGATTAAGCATAAGCGTGTACGAATCAAGAAAGAAAATACCAAGACTGGTGATGGCATGGTGTGGGGTGGTGTATGTGAATGTTGTGGTGGTGAGTTCCAACAGAAAGATTTGGTGGTAGATCATATTCGCCAAGACTTTGCTTCACTGAAAGATGTAGGAGACATTCAAGGGTTTGTTGAGAAGATGTTGATTGTCTCTAAAGATGATTTACGGATTGTGTGTAAAGGTTGTCATAGAGTCATTACACACTCTCAACGTAAAGGCGTTAGTTTTGATGAAGCTAAAGCATTGCTCGAAGAATTAGATAACAAAAAGTCAGCAGCAATGAAGCGAGCGTTAGAACGTGCATCTAAAAAGAAAGGGATTACCGATGAACTGGAAAGCTAAAGCATTAGAGATGGCTAATAAAGGTGATATGTCTTGGCGTGAGATTGCAAAACGATTAGGTGTTCCTCGTAGCACTGTAAGTGATTATCTGCGTAACAACATTAACAAGAATGTTGGTACAGGCAATGTTCTGGTAATCTCAGATATGCACCTTCCTTTCCAGCACAAGGATACATTCCGTTTCTTGCAAGCATTGAAAGATAAATACAAGCCAAGCATTGTTGTCTGTATTGGCGATGAATGTGATAAGCATAGTATGTCTTATCATGAGTCAGAGACATCACTACCATCGGCAAATGATGAACTAGCAATGGCAACAAAACATATCCTTGAACTAGAGAAGATGTTTCCTGAGATGTACCTTGTAGAGAGTAATCATGGAAGCCTAGCTTACCGCAAAGCAAAGACAGCAGGCATTCCTAACCAGTATTTGAAGTCTTATAATGAGGTGTATGGCGTAGGCAGTGGGTGGAAGTGGATGGATCATTTAGTGATGAACATTCATGGTCAAGATGTGCTGTTCATTCACGGTAAGACAACAGATGTTACCAAGGTTAGCAAAGCAAACAGTATGTGCGTTGTGCAAGGCCATTACCACACACTTTCTAAAGTAGAATGGTGGCAACCATACGGGTATGGCAATGATAAGCCAAAACGCAGATGGGCAATGCAAGTGGGTTGCTTGATTGACAATTCTAGTGCTGCTTTTAATTATAACAAGCAATCACCTATTGCACCGATCATCAGTTGTGGTATTATTGTTAACGGTAAGCCTGAAATTGTATTCATGGAAGATGTTTTAACTGACGATAAAGGGTAAAAAGATGTTCAGTATAAAGTTTGAAAATATGGCTGAGAAGATGCCAGATCATGAGAAAGTAATTTTACTAATTTGCGGAAGTAATGCCATTGTTGATAAGTTCAAATACTTCTGGATGTATTACCCTAAAGGTAAAGAGTTAAAATGTTCTGCAAAGTATTTGAAGTACCGTGATTACGATTACATAAAGATTGGTGATACAGCAGAGCAGGATGATTGCTTGTTGTATGTGCTAGAAGCACAGGTAGGTAATTTCTACATCGACAAAACTTCAGACCTTAAAAGCATTAAATGGATTTACGTTGATGATCTAACAAAGATTGCAGAGGGATAATATGAATGTGAACATTAGAAATGATATTGACTGTTTTCGAGGAGAGAGTGTTCTACGGATTGCGCTGAGTGACTTATTACCGTACGTTCAGCAGAAAGAAGTATTTGTGGATGGTCAAATCACAGAAGAACTTGGCGATATTTTACACTCTCTTGGTTTTGATATTGATAAAGGGCTTGGAGTAGATGTTGGACTATGTCGTACACTGCACAGTAAGATTCCTAGTGTTAATGTTATTATTGTTGGCTGGGAGCGTTGTGATCGGCAGTGGATGAACTCAGGTAAAGCATCAGTGCAGGCACATATTGGGCGTAATAAAGACTCTTACCTCCGTGGAATGCTTTATTCTCTTAGTGGGCAATCAATGAAACAGACAGAAGGGTTAAATGCTCATAAGAAAGATATTACACACAAGAATGGTGATCTGACTGACAAGTGTTATATCCTTAATTCACCAGAGGAAATTAAATGGCAGAGAGATATTGAGAGTCAAATTGAAAAGAAACGTAAGTACCTTGTCAGCATCGGTGTAACATTGTTGAGTAATCTGTAATGGGTGATTGGCGAAGATGTTGTTGCACAAAATAAAGGTTGACGATAAGATGTCTGCCACTATCTACGAGAGAGCAAAGTGGGTAGTGGTAGATGTCTTAAACGATAGGATTGTTGTTGATTATCACCAGTTAGATGATTTAATCAACCTTCTTCACGATGTTCGTAAAAAGATAGAAAAGGGAATGAAATGACGCTACATATCACACACGTTATCAAGCGTGATGGGCAGATTCAAGAGTTTAAGAAAGAGAAGCTAGACCATTGGGCACAGTGGGCTAGTAATGAGTTAGGTATTGACTGGGAAGATGTTAGCAAGAGTGCGTTCCTTCGCTGTGAAAACTACTGCAAGACCTCTGACCTACAGAATGCAATGATTGACGCTTGTATTGATAAAGAATCAACAGCACATCAGAAAATGGCAGGAAGGCTCTTAATTGGTGATATTTACCATCGGTTGTTTAACGGTGTCATCCCGTCAGTAAAAGAGCAGCACAATCGCACTGTGGCTCTCGGAATGGTGAAGAAATTAGAATACAGCGATGGTGAATGGCATGAAATTGAGAAGATGATTGACCATTCTCGAGACATGAAGTTAAAGCATTCACAGGTAGTGCAACTGTGTAATAAGTTCGGATTAAAGAGTGCTGTCACTGGTGAATTGTACGAAACACCGCAGTTCTTGTTCATGCGTCAAGCGTTATTCTATGGTAGCCAATTGCCTAAAGAACGGCGACTAAAAGATATTAAAGAGATTTACAACCGTCTTAGCCAAGAGAAGTTATGTGCCCCGACACCTAACCATCTGTATGTTGGGACAACAAGAGGCACAGCACCATCATGTGTTGTTGTACGAAGTGAGGATGATTTACCATCCATGTCAGCATTAAATCAGGCTGTGTGGAGTTGTAGTGCTACAGGAAGCGGCTTAGGGGCTAGCATGTCTATCCGTAGTCCTAAAGACCCTGTGCGCAACACTACAATCGAGCATAACGGGAAGTTAGAGTATTACCGTACCGTAATGACCTTAGCACGAGCTAATCAACAGGCAGGCCGTAGCGGGGCAGTAACGATGCACTACACTTGCCTTGATCCTGAAGTAATGGACATTGCTCGTATGCGTAACCCTACGACAGTTGACCAGAAACGACTTGGCGAAATGGATTTTAGCTTTGGTTCTAATGCTGCCTTTGCTGATGCAGTGCGTGAAAACAAAGATTGGATGTTGGTAAGTGTATTGTATGCACCACGTCTTTGGGAATTGCTGTATCAACCAGACAAAGAGAAGTTTTTGGAAGAATACAACAAGGTATTGGCAGATGAGAAAATCCCTAAGAAATTGGTGAATGCACGGAAAATTTTATTGACTGTCCTTCGTGAAGCAATCGAAACACGTCAATATGAGCATTTTACTGATGAGATGAATCGCCATACACCATTCTTGGACACAATCTACAGTAGCAATTTATGTCAAGAAATTTTCCTTCCAACGTCAGGGTATAAGCAAGGTCAGAAAGGGTTAGACAATGTTAATCCTGATGAAGGCGGTGAAATTGCAACATGCAACTTGTGTGGTATCAACGTGGCAAACATTGACGGTGATGAGGATTATGAACTAACAGCGTATTATGCTTTGCTAATGATTATGGTCAACATCCTTACATCTCACTACCCGTTTAAGCAGATGGAAGAAACGAGTATTAGCCGGATGTCTGCTGGTGTCAGTATCTTAAACTTAGCTCATCTGATGGCTAAGAACGGAATGAAGTATAGTGATATTTGGGGCAAGAAGTTTGTTCACCGCCTTGCTGAGACGCATAGTTATTTCTTACACAAGGCAGCGTTAAAACTTGGTAAAGAGTTTGGTAACGCTAAATGGGTCGGAAAAACAAAATACCCTAGCGGATGGCTTCCTATTGATACACGGAACGAGAAGGCTAAAGCAATTGCACATCAGCCTTTGAAACGTGATTGGGAAACACTACGGAAAGAGATTGTAGAAAATGGTGGTATTGCTTTCTCTGTATTAGAAACTGCTGTACCTTCTGAGAGTAGCAGTATTGCTCAAGATAGCTGCAATGGCCTTTACCCTATCCGTGAAGGCATTATTACCAAGAAGGATGGTAAGAAAGTGGTTCAATGGATTGCACCACAGTGGGAGGAATTGCAAGACCAATACGAGAAGGCATTTACCATCTCAACAAAAGATATGACTGACCTATACGCTATTGTGCAATGTTTTACTGGTCAAGGTATCAGTGCAGACTATTACATGGCACATAAGCGTGATGAGAATGGTAAGATTGTCGTGTCTGGTAAGCAGCTAATCAAAGACTGGTTATACCGTCAAGAAATGGGAATGAAGTCTCGTTACTACATTAACCATTCAACAAACGGTGTATATCAGCAAGCAGAGGCTACTAGTTGTTCATCAGGTGGTTGTACGTTATAATCTGCAATCAAGAGGGAGGTAAATTGCCTCCCTTGTTTCTCAGGAGATGTGATGTTTAATTTTGATAAAAAGATTGGTGAAGGAAGTGAGATTTTCTTTGGTAAGCCTAAAGGGATTTACGACACAATCGTTGTCTCTCATCCTCGCTTACAAGAGTTGTACCTAGCGCAACGAGCAACAGACTGGATGCACAATGAGTTTGATTTAAGTAAAGACCGTGAACAGCTACGTTCACTTGATAAAGGTACACGAGACCTGATGCTGTATAACATCCTGTTTCAGTGGCATCTTGACAGTGTAGCAGCAGATAACCTGTTTCCATTGTTTGCACCATTCCTCACCAACAGTGAAGCAAGTAGCCTGTTCTCGTTGAATACAAGCATGGAGTATGTTCACTCTATGACTTACTCAGAGATTGTCAGACAATGTATCCCAGACCATGAGGAATTGGAAAAATTCATCCAAGACATTGAGCAAGTACGGAAACGGTTAGAGCCTATATTTGGGATTCTTGGTAAACTGAGCAATGTAGGATGTCTCTACAAACTAGGGAGAATGTCTGAGAATGGGTGTTACCCTACATTGATAAAAGGGCTTGTGACATGGTGGTGCATGGAGCGTATCCAGTTCATGTCATCCTTTGCTAAAACATTCGGTGTGGTACGTACTGGCACACTGCAAGGTGTTGGTAATTATGTTCAGAAGATCATGCTTGATGAGCTGAACATCCATGCTGAGACAATGAAGTATGTTATTCAGCATGAGATGAAAACTAACCCTAAGCAGTGGAAAGATTTAGAAAACAGCCTAAGAAAGATTGTTGACACTTTTGTTCAAGGTGAATATGATTGGATTGACTTTGTTTTGAGTGATGGTCGTGGTGTATCAGGGTTATCTAATACGCTACTGAAGATGTGGGTAGATTACAATGCTGATGATGTTTACGTTACACTGTTTGGTGATAGCAAAAAACAAGTTGACAACCCATTAAAGTGGATGGATAATTGGCTCAATCCAGACAAGATTCAAACAGCTAACCAAGAGATTGCTAATGGTAATTATCTTCTAGGCGTTGTTGTTGATGATGTTGATGGAGAGATTGTCTAACAAAGAAAGGCATCAAATGAGTGATATTAAGAAGGAAGTAAGAGAGCTAATGTTCCATGCAGCGTTTTGCGAAACAAAGTGGGAATGTGGTATCACAGGTGAGAAATTTGAGATGCCTGATGATTATGGTAAAAGACACTACTTCAAGTTTGGCCAATCTTTTATCGATCTAGGTGATGGATATTATTCAAGATACGGCGGTAATCCAGTATGCACAGAACGGCCGTTTCAAGATGCACTAGACATGCTTAGAGAAATTTACGATGAATTGGAAAAGAAAGGTAATGAAGAATGAACAAAATACTTCAAAAATGCGAGAAAATAGTTGGCATATTTCTCGATGATGAGCGTTTTCCGCAAGATGTTACTTGGGTAGAGTACAAAAGCAATATAGAATGGATTGTTGTAAGAAATAGTGTAGAATTT
>Ga0208788_1000324_pt1 | contig 24185 bp, 24 predicted proteins | sample Wag4_2014_7_11_3_FD_187363 | JGI IMG/M metagenome (GOLD analysis project Ga0208788, IMG submission 187363) | Fresh water mixed with fracking chemicals microbial communities from Ohio, USA - Utica-2 Time Series FC 2014_7_11 (SPAdes) (version 2) ...
CCGACAAGGCCGCTTGTCGCCCCCCGACAAGGGCGCTTGTCGCGTAGGTTGCGGATTCTTAATACCCCCCTCTCCCCGTAGCAGTTTGGCGGGCGGGGGCGTGCGGGCTAGGAATACCCAACCCCGCAATGAACACCCCTTCTGATAAGGCCACCCCCCCTTTTGAGAAGGCTTTCAGCCCCGTTTGTTAACGCTGACCTGGTAAGTTGTGCTCGACAGCCTCCCTCATAAAGATTAAGATATCTTAATGATGTTATTTTTGACAAAAACCCCCCATTTTCCTGGTTATATGGGGGAGAATAAAAGAGGGGGCAACGAACTCACCCTCCCAGAGAACGGTCTCTCACTTAATTTGAGTTCGCTCTGGCCGCTAGGCCAGATTAAGAATGGGGAAACCCAAGGAGTTTAAAATGCCAAAGGGCAAGATTCTAATGGGGAAGAAGTCCCCAGCACCAGCTCGAAAGAGCCAGCCGAAGCCAAAGGGCAAGACCAAGGCGTCAAGCAACGAATACGTTCCATATCCTGTCAATGATCGCGGTCGAGATGGAAAGCGAGTTTCTACGGGAGCACAGCGTTCCAAGAAGGTTGGGAACACGATCACGACCTACTCACAGTCACGCGTAAACCCGCTAGAGCGCAGGAACACTACAAGGATTACTACTCTAGGCAAGGGTGGTCGACGAGAAAACACGGTTACCAAGGGTAGCCGAACCTTTGATATTCAGGAAAGACTGAATAGCGGAGACACCGAAAACTACGGCCGAAGCACAAAGACCAAGGTACTGAGCGAAGTCCAGCACAACCGTGGCTCAGGCACCCGCAAGGCGGGCGCCAAGAAGAAGGCGTACTAAGATGCGACCAAAGCCAATTAACCCAAAGCCAAAGTTCCCATCGATGATGGAGTACAACGGGCCAAAGCGCACGGGCAGGAGTCCACTGGAGGAGGGACTAGATTTCATCTTCTCCCCATTCTCGGCGCTGTCAGACATCGTGAACAAGAATGCCCCCATTAAGAATGGTGGCAAGTACGCGGTTCCGCAGAGCATGATGCAGGCTACTCCTAAGCGCAAGAACTCAGTCACTGCGCACCCAAAGGCACGCCCAGGTAAGGCTGCTGGTTCCGCCGTCGGAAAGATGGTAAAGAATCGTAAGCCACTTAAGCGAGTGTTTGATCGATAATAGTTACAACGCCACCGATTCAGAGGGGGTCGAATGTCCAAGGCAGTCGCACTATACGTCAATCGCTGCAAGGACATCCTCGGACTGGGGCATTGGACAGTCACGGTAGGAGCTGGCGCTCCGCCTGACGATTCCTGGGCTGACGTAGAAGTCAGCACGAACCTGTACAACGCCACCATCCGCTTCTCTCCAGATCTCTGGAAGCAGAAGAAGGACGAGATCCGACGGGTGGTAGCACACGAACTCATCCACCTACACCAGGCAGGGGTGGAGCGACTCGTCGAGTCGTTGGAAGAGTCGCTGGGATCAGCGGCCTATAGCATCCTCAGCCACGTATGGGATGTTGAAACGGAGCGAGCGGCTGACTCGCTTTCTGTACCTTTGGCTCGGCTCTTGCCGATGCCGAGCATAGGAGAAGAATAACATGGCAAAGAATAAGCCAAAGCCAGGGGATGTTTACCTCGGTGACGGAATCTACGGACCAAAGCCAGCAAATATGTTTGGGCTGATGAAGCGAGATCTTAGCGCATCTGAATTTAATCGCTATGTTGGAAGCATCACAAAAGGACGCGAGGCAACAGAAAAGCAGTACATGATGCTTAATCCTGGTAAGTATGTAAACCGTGACTCAAGCGGCGAGAAGTCAGTACTAAGAGACGATAGTGGTGCCATTATCAAGGCCATGAACCCAGCAAAGGCTCGTGCAATCGTCACTGGTCGTCGCGTTGCCAAGCGAGCAGAAGCCGCCCGAACTAACAAGGCAACCACCCGCAAGGTTGGTCGAAAGAATCAGGCGTTCTAATGCCAATGGTCGGAGGGAAGAAGTTCCCGTACACGAAGGCTGGTAAGGCTGCGGCGGAGAAAGCCGAGAAGGGCCTGTACGCCAACATTCATGCCAAGCGCAAGCGCATTGCCGATGGATCTGGCGAGAAGATGCGTAAGCCAGGCACCAAGGGCGCCCCTACCGCCAAGGCATTCAAGCAGTCTGCCAAGACCGCAAAGGGCAAGTAGTCCTTGTCCAAGTTCACCTCAACCAAGGTCATCAATACCCGCTGGCGAAATAACGATTTCGTCGGTGGAGCTGGGTCGTCCCATACGTTCCCTGATGCCTTCCATGAGGAGTTCCTTGTCGACTGGGCGTTGCAGATTGCTGATGGCTCGGTAGTCATTACCGAAACCCCGACGACGGGGAACATCCAGATGTCCAGCCTTACGGTTGGGGACATTACCCTTACTGGTACGGCGACTGGCTTCCCTGGGGCACCGACGATTGTTGGCACAACGCCAATCAACGTCGTTACCGCTTCTGGAACCTCAACCGTCAGCCTGAATGCCAACTACCAAACGGCTGGCACCTACGTCACCTCCGTCACTGGTACCGCCCCCATCACCACATCTGGAACGACAGCGATTACTGTTGGAATTGACCAGACTGCAATTACTGGTGCGGTATCGGCAACGAATGCCAGCGTTCTTCGGGCGTATGTCAAGAACAGCACTGGCACGACGCTCAACAAGGGGCAGGTCGTCTATGTCAGCGGATCTGACGGAGCGAATGCACTCATCAGCCTATCGAGTGCCTCCACTGAGGCTGGCTCATCAAAGACTCTTGGTCTCCTTGCTCAGGCCCTTCTAACGGGAGAGCAGGGGTATGTCATTGAGAACGGCCTCCTTGTTGACATTGACACCAGTGCAGCAACGGCTGGGCAGGCTGTCTGGCTGGGAAATACCCCTGGATCATTCGTCTTCGGGTCTCCGCCAGCAGAACCATCGCACTCAGTCTACCTTGGTGTCGTCACCCGCGTTCAGTCAAACAATGGCGAGATTCTCGTCAAGGTTCAGAACGGCTACGAGCTAGACGAACTCCATGATGTCTCTGCGGCAAGCCCGTCTGACGGGGACATCATCCAATACAAGACCAGCAGCAGCCTGTGGACCAAGGCCTCCATTGCCAACGCTGGCATCGCCTCATCGGTGCACACGCACCCCTACCAGCCCTCTGGAACCTACGTCACGGCGGTCAACGGCTCTGCTCCGATTGCCGCCTCTACGGACACCGCTGGCATTGTCTCCGTTTCCCTGACTGCAACATATTCCAGTTCCACACACGATCACAGCGGCGTATATCAGGTTGCTGGAAACTACGCAACCGACACCCATACCCACACCTTACCGCCAACTGGATCGATTGTCATGTGGGCAACGAGCGCAGCGCCATCTGGCTGGCTCTTCCTTGACGGATCAACTTACAGCCAGGCGACCTATCCAGACCTGGCAGCAATCTTTGGCGTTACATCTGGGACATTTACCCTCCCAGATATGCGCGACCGATTCGTCGGTGGTCTCTCTGTTGTCGGTGCGTTGACCAATAATGCTGGTACCTTTGCCCCGAACACCGCAAATGTCCACACGCATACTACCGATATCGCCCACGGCCACGCAGATACGATTGCCGTCTCAACCCACGGAGACCACACACACAGCGTTAACCCAGCCGCTACCGCATCTGGCGGACCAAGCACTACCGTTACATCGCTGACTCAGACTGGGGCAACATCTGCTGGCTCATCTGGGCATACGCATACAACAGACATTGCCGCAACCACGTCTGGCGCAGAAAGCACCAACCTTGCCCACACCGTCACTGGTGGCGTCACCAGCCTAGGTGCAACATCCGTCACTTCGTCAAATGGGAGCCTGACACCGAAGTCAACGCTCCTCAACTTCATCATTAAGGCGTGAGGGTAATATGTTTGTTAGTGTAGAGTTCACCTGCGACACAGATGGTTGCCCAAATGCAGCCATTGGGGAAATGCACGCAACGCTAAAGTTGACCGAATCTGGTGAACTTCCGTGGTTTATGTGCGGTGTTTGCCAAACAGACATCATCCCAAACCCAAATCCACCAGTCGAGAGCAATGACTGACCTCGCACCAGTCCTAACTGGCTGCCACGTCTGCCGAAGCCCGCTGGTTGAGGCAATTAACAAGAAGATGCGCGACGGAATGTCCGATGTGCAGCTCTCTAAGTGGCTTGCAGACGCTGGACACTACATTTCCCGCATCACTCTTGGTAAGCACAAGCGTGAGCACCTCACTGAAGACCACGAACAGAAGCGAATCTCCGCGATCAAGCACCTGAAGAAGCAGAAGAAGACCATCAAGGCGACGGGTGACCTAGCAATGCTGGTGCGGGACTACGTTCACAGCGCCGTTGAGCAGGGAGACCTGACTCCGACGCTGGCAGAAGGCCTTCGGGCACAGGAAATGATTGACCGACGCCAGGAGAAGGGTGCAGATCGAGAGGTTGCGCTGCAACTTGCTGGGATTCTTGGCGGCGGAGCTACATACCAAATTATTGAAGCTACAGAAATCAAGCCATTAGGGGTCGGAGGGGAAGAATGATTGCGGTACGCAGCCTTATTGAGCGCATTTCTACTGATTCTAACGACAAGCGTCGCACGAGCAAACCAAAACACGCTCGTCACGCAGACGCAGGACCTGTTCATCCAACTAAACGAGCCATCGCACCTGATCGTCGACACCGTGTACTGCGGGGATTTGACGCTGAACTGGTGCGAGACTGCGATTGATTCGCAACTCTGGATCTACGACGAGGCAGGAACACTTCTACAGACCAACGATGACTGGGGCAGTTGCTGCACTAGCCATCTGGAACTAGACCTAGAGCCTGGAACCTACCGAATCCGCGCAGGAGTCTGCTGCGGGAACCCAGATCAAGCGTTCTACTACGCAGCGCAGTACGAAGTCTGGACAAATTTCGACACGATTCCAGCACCAACACCGACGGTAGAGCCGTCACCAACGGAGGAACCAACTCCTGAGCCGACACCAGAGCCTACACCCAGCCCGACGCCTGAGCCGACGCCAGAGCCAACACCAGAGCCGACTCCGACGCCGACTGAAGAACCGACGCCTAGCCCTACAGAAACTCCGACTCCAAGCCCGACTCCAGAAGAAACGGTACAACCAACTCCAGAAGTTACGCCAACTCCTACCAGAACTGAACCTGTAGTTCCAAGTGAGCGACCATCACCAACTCCAACGCGAACTCCAGATCCTAGTCCAGAACAAAGTGGAGAGGCGACTCCAAGCCCGACTCCAAGCGAAGAAGTCACTTCGAGTCCTGAACCAGTTCCAAGCCCTAGCGTGGCTCCTGAAGGGCCAGCGGGCGCAGTAGCAGAGGCTCTTGGAGAGGCGATCTCGGCACTCACCACATTAGGAAACGATCTCTCGGTCGAGGAGAAGAAGAAGGCTCAACCGATTGCCGTGGCAATCATTGTGAGCCAAGTAGCCCAAGCTGCTGCGGCAGCATCCTTGATTAGCGGGAGGAATAGAAAGTGATTCAACGCATTATTAATGATCTAGTTGCAGGGTCATGGACGATCCTCGGTCTGCTCTTCGCAGTCGTCGTGCTGCCAGATGGGGCGACCAAAGAAACAATGTCAGCAATCTTCACAGGATTGACGCTCGTGTGGCTATTTACTGGACCGCTACGATGGAGGGACGAATAATGAAGTATCGCGTTAAGAGTCAGTTGGACCACGAAGAGAAGGGCGGCATCCTAGACGACTGCGGCCCATCATCAGTAGCTGCAATGGTTTCCTGGGTGAACAAGTATGGACCTGGTAAGGACTTCTCTGCTGCCGACGGCATCGCCGCGAAGACGAAAGCGACGGGCAAGGTAGACAAACAGGGCGTCAGCGACAACGGCTCTACGCTCGGTGACCTCATCCTCACGGCACGGCAACTCGGAGCCAACGCTCGCTGGGCGAAGGACTGGAACGATGTCATCACCAGCGCAAAGAACGGCGCCGCCATCGGCGTGTGGGTCGAGCAGCCCTTTGGATACCCAAAGGATCTGGAAGTGTCCGAGTGGCACGAGAAGTGGAAGCGTTGGTGGTGGGTCAAGCAGAAGCAGCCTAACCGAACCTACGGCCACATGACTTCAGCGGTCTATGACCAAGAGGACGGCTGGCAGTGGGTGTGCCCAACCCGCAGCGGTAAGGGCAAGGAGCAGTTCGGCGTCAAGATTGACGAGAAGATCCTGCTCACGCTCTGCGACTCCAAGCGACTGTCAAAGAAGCACGTCGCCCCAGCGTTTAAGCACACGATCATCGTAGAGGCAAAGAAGGCTGCGCCAGCGCCAGCCCCAGTTAAGCTAGCAGTCTGCCCAGCGTGCGGTGGAACTGGAATCAAGAAGTGAGGTATGGTATGATTGCAAAGATTAAGTGGATCATGGACAACACGGGGATCGACGAGATGGTCCTCGAAGCTAGTCGCGCATTCCTTGCCACTAGCATCGCCGTAGCCCTTGGCTTGGGCATCCCGCTTCTGGACATCAGCGGCGGAGACTTCCGCACGGTGATCTCCGCTGGACTTGCCGCCTGTTTGCAGGTTATCGTCCGCGCCCTCAACCCAGAAGATGCCAAGTTCGGCGTTGGCAAGGCGAAGGTCGCACGCGAAGAGGCAGCCAGTACCGCCCACATTCAGGGAACCGCCATTGATACCGATGGCGACGGCATCGCAGATGAGCTTGCTGGCACCCTTGCCAATGAGCAGTTTGAGGACGAAGAGTCCAAGTAAACAAAGGGGTCGCTAATGCCAAAGAGTGCCGCATGGCAACGCAAGGAAGGTAAGAATCCGCAGGGCGGATTGAATGCCAAGGGTCGCGCTTCCTATAAGGCGCAGACTGGCGGCACCCTTAAGGCTCCTGTTAAGAAGGGCGACAACCCACGACGAGCCTCATTCCTTGCCCGTATGGGAAATATGCCTGGTCCTGAGCGCGACGCGAAAGGTCGACCGACGCGCTTACTCCTGAGCCTTCAGGCTTGGGGTGCCAGCAGCAAGACGGATGCCCGTGCAAAGGCAGCCGCGATCAGCAAGCGCAATAAGGCTTGAAGCAACTAGCCAATGAAATTGCGGTCGATCTGGCTCGCGGTCGCTCTGACATCGAGTTCTTTGCTCGCAGGTGGCTTGGCATTGAGGGAAACCCTGGACAGGTTGCATGGTGGAAGTCCTGCTCCGAGCGTGACGAATCTGGCTACCGACCGAAATACATCACAACCGTCGTATCCGCTGGCAACCGTGCGGGTAAAACGATGGCAATGGCGGTGGTCTGTTTCCACCACGCCTTGTACAAACTGGGACTTCCAAACCCGAAATATGGTGATCCCAAGTCCCACCTTGAGTGGCTTGAATCCCCCTATGACTGGTTCCACATTGGTATTCAGCAGGAGACCGCAGAGCTAGTCTTCCGAGAAATTGAGACCATTCTCACTGGCCAGCACCCAGCCCAAAAGGGTCGTGGTTGCCCAATGGTCAAGGAACTTGGTAGGATTGTAGAGACCACCAAGAAGTATCGCGGTGAGTATCCGTGGATCAAGTTCAACCCTATCGTAGGCGGAGCAAGCATCCATTTCCGCACGACACAGGATCGAGCCAAGGCTCTCCTGGGTAAGGACATGAACGGCATCTCGTTTGACGAGGCGGCGTTTGAGCCTCATTTGCTCATGATCTACCAAGAAGTGCTAAACTTACGGCGTCTCTCCACTGGCGGACCACTCCATTTCATTGGGACGCCGACTGAGGGATTCAACGAATACGCGGATCTTTGGGAGAAGGGGAACCCCGACAACCCAGCCCGCGACGAAAAGTTCATCTCGTTCCGATTGTCTACGCGGGACAACATCGGATACGGACTGACCCAAGAGAACTTTGATGATGTGGTTCGTCAGCAAGCGGAATACCTTATTCCGCAGAACATTGACGGATTCTTCATTGAGTCGCGAGACGCATTCTTCTGGTCTCAGTCCATTCAAGCAGTGTTTAAATCAGGAGTCGAAGAGTCAGGCCCGACACGTCACCATAAGTATGTCCAGGGTGTAGACCCAGGGATTTCACATGACGCAACGTGGGCGATTACACTCGACATTACTGACAGAAAGTGCCTTCGCGGTACGCGGATTCGTAAGCGTGGCGGAAAGCAGAGCATCTCTGCCGTCGTGAATATGGTCCGCGAAGGACACCTCCTCTACCAACAAGACGGTGCGTACTGCACCACCATCGTCGACTCCACAGGACTCGGTGGACGACTATTTCAGCAGGAGTTCAGCATCATCAAGCCGCTCCGAGGATTTGACTTCGGTGGCACTAAAGCGAAGAAGGTAGAACTCCTCAATGACTTGAAGGCGGTCCTAGACAAGGGACAAATCGAACTGCCAACTGGCGGTGCGTGGGATGAGTTGCGAAGACAACTCCTCACCTACAAATTGGACGATAAGAAGCTGGAGCAAGATGCGGTGATGGCACTGGCAATCGCTGTGCGACACGCTTTGAGAAACCCAGAGAAGCCCGTGAACGATCCAGTGTTCACATATTTTGGAGTGAGTGACTGATGGCCGACAAGGTACGAAAGATCCCCGCAGCGTTCGAGGGAACGCGGGCGATTCCAGCGCAGTACACGACTGACCCTGATATCGCCACGCCTGAGCAGATTGCCTCTATTAGCTCTGCCACCGAGAAGGCGCGTAAACTAGCCAAGGGTCAGAAGATCGTTGCTTCGGCTGCCAAGGGCAAGCCAATTGCGACTGCTCCAGTCTTTACCAACATCACGGTCAACAAGCAGGGTTCGGTCAAGGGTCAGCCAAACCGACCTGTTTCTGGTGCTGCTGGAATCGGCATCAACGATCCATCCATCTCGGTCCGCAACCGCGCTTCGGCACGCATCAAGCCCAACTTTGAGAAGCTCACCCTTGGCGAACAGGCTTCCGTCAAGATGCTGGAGACGGCTCTCAGTGGTCAGGGCATTGATCCAAACCAGAACGAAGAGCACCTTCTCCTTCAGGAGATCCTTGGTCGCAAGCAGTTGGTGGAGCCAGAGCAGAACCGACTCCGCTCACTCTTCCGCCGCATGGACAACCTCTACCATCCAGAGACCATCACCCTTGGTGGTGCCGATCACTGGGCGGATGATCCGAGCGCACGACTCGCTGGTCGAGCACACGTCTCGGTCAACATTCACCATGCCTATGTGCAGATCCCAGCTTCCATTCAGGCTGTGCGACCAGTCGTCAATTACGTTCCAACTGGGGCAACGGCGGAAGACCGAGATGCCGCGCAACTGCGCGAGCGACTCTACTTCCGCTGGTGGGACGCCAATGAGATGGACCTGCTGCACGAGCACGCTGCGCTTCTCAAGGAACTCTATGGCCACACGGCGGCAAAGGTGTACTGGGATCCAGTTGCCGAACTGCCGAAGATCAGCGTCATTGAGCGACCAGAGAACCTCTACCTTGGGTTCGGTGATAGCGACTTCAATCGCCTAGACTGGGCGCTCTACTGCTACGGTATGTCACCTCAGTCAGTCCAAGAGGACTACGGCGTTGAGGTCATCCCTGTCAAGCAGGGCGACAAGTATTTCCCATACACCACCCGTGGCACACACGATGACCCAATCGGCAACGTGTGGTCCAACACCTTTGAGCGCAATCCGCTCCGCCGAGAGACTGCCTACGAGCAGATGCAGGTTGAGGTCTACGACTACTGGTACAAGGTGCCAACCAAGCCAGGTAAGGCTCCGCTCGTGTACAACGCAATCTTTGTCGGCAACTCGCTGGTAAAGAACGACGCGCACCCAGAGTATCAGGGGCAGATCCCCTATGTTCACCTACCAAACGGCAAGATCCCTGGCAGCCCATACGGTAAGCCAGCACTCTACGATGCCGAGCAACTGCTCCGCGAAAAGGACGAGCGAGTCACCGCCATGGCGCAGATGATTCAGTCCATTGTCGGTGGTCAGATGTGGCAGCTGGTCGGACCAGAGGCTCCTGATGAGGTGCCGCCGAACGCGCTACCAAAGCCAGGTCGCGTTGCAACCCCTGGCCCTGGCAACGAACTTCGTGCCATTCAGCCGTTCATCCCATCGTTCCAGATTGAGCAGTACATCGGTCGTATCGACCGAGAGCTTGCTGTGGCAACGGGCTTAAACGACCTGCTCCTTGGTCTCGCTCCAGCGCAGGTACTTGGTTCCTCACGAGCCATCGCCGCGCTCATCGCCAACTACGAAGCACGCCTTGCCCCTAAGCGCAAGGTGTTCTACCAGTGGATGCGACAGGTATGGGAGATGTGCGCCCGAATCTGGGAGATCAAGAATCCAGCCGTTGCCGAGATCATTGGCGGTCAGTACCGCATTGACATCGTTGCGCCAGAACTGACGCCGCGAGACACGCTGGAACTTGCCAGCACTGCGATTAACCTTGTCCAGAACCGACTGTGGAGCGCCGAGCGTGCCATGGATCGAGTGGGCGTGGAAGATCCGATTGGCGAGAAGGACCTCATCCGTGATGAGCAGACTGACGCAACGCTGAACCCTGCATCCGTCGCAACGATGGCTCAGGTAATGCAGCAGATGCAGCAGATGCAAATGCAAGGACAGGCCCAGCTCCAGGAGCAAGCCATGCTGACGCAGCAACAGGCTGAAAATGCCCAACGCACGATGCAGCAGGGCGTTCCTGGGAGCCAGTCCCTAAACCAACCAGAGAACCAGGCGCAGTTGCCGCCTGAAGCTATGCCAGAAAACGCCGCAGCGCCAGGGGAAGAAAACCTTCTCCCAGCGCCGACTGGCACCAATGAGGTACTTGCATAATGGCACGACGAGGACGATTCACAAACCCGAATTCGGGCGGACAGAACCTTACCGCGTTGATTACCAGCCTTCTGCGCGAGCGAAACGCCAATGAAGAGCAGGCCTTGCTGAACGCCTACCGAACTGGAACCGCCTACAATGGCTCCGTTCCTACGGCAGACGATATCCAAGCGTTCTACGACCAGTGGGCATCGAATGCTGGGTACACTCCTGGAACCCTGGAGTACCAGGCTATTTTCCAGAAGAAGGCAGACCTTAATAACTACGATGTGAAGAAGCAGTTTAATGAACTGATTTCTACATTTAATACAACGGATGGTTCTAACTACCAGGATATCATCAACTTCCTTGGGAATGAGGCACAGACATCGACTGACCCAAATGACTTGGCGGATTACGCAAATGCTATTGAGACAACGACAAATGCTTACCTAAAGTATCAGGGTCAGCGCCTTGTCCGTGGCGAACTCACCGCCGCTGAATACCAGAGGATCACCCTTGAGTCAATCAAGGTGCTTGACCCAGATAGCACCGCCTACAAGAACGCAATCTATGATGCCTTCCAGTACGAGTGGAACGCAGAGGCAACCAAGTGGCAGAACCGAATTAAGGCTGGCACTGCAACCAACGCGCAATTCCGCTCGTGGGCTAATGGATTTAAGAATCGACTAGTTCAGTCCAACATCTCAAAGGACAGCGATCTCTACACTTCTATTGGAGCAAGCATCGCTCAGGCAAGTATTGCCGTTGGGGATAGCCCAATCAATGCTCGACTTAATACCACATTGGCAGATCTCAACGACGTCTTTGGTCTGGCACAGGCACAGATCGGCGGCGTTGATATTGGCATTGGCGACATTATGAGCGATCCAAAGGATGTGCTCAAGAAGTTGCGCGACAACCCAGAGCTTATGGGTCTTTATGCGGAGTGGATTGACGACAATCCAAATGCTCTTGGCCCAACACTTGCTCGGCTCAAGATCACTGACGGAGCAAGTTTCCGACGATGGTTTGATGACGCCCTAAAGAGCGGCATCACTGACGCACAGACCATTACTGCCGCTGGTGGTAGCGCCAACTGGGATGATTGGGTTGGCGCAGCCACAACGAACGGTTCGCTTACGACCTTTGACGAGTATGCTGTAGTCTCAAGCAAGCACCTCCGTGACACATCAAATGCAAGGGGCGATGATCAGCTTATTGCCTTCTATGACAATGAGTACCGAAAGTTCCTCTCTGGAGAGAAGTCATACTATGGCAAGGCCCCAGCATTCCAGATGTACGAGCAGCAAGCAACCGTTATTCAGAACGAATTGAATGCAATGAATGGGCAGCACACACAGGGAGCGCTAACCCTAAGCGGCGCCCTCAGTGGAGAGGAACTCCCTTGGGAGAATATCAATACCACTGTCGAAAACAATCTTGCGCTATCCACTGGTCAGGCTGTAAGGGTATGGAATAAGGATACTGGAGTATTTACCACCGAGCCACCAAGGGCAAAGGGCCTTAACTACAAGAATGGCTCATACCAGTATGTAAGCTACACGGTTCTACCAGATGGAACCACTATCGCATCTGTTATTTCTATTACTGGCAAGAAGATTGTTGATGGTAACAACAACCCCAACGGGTTTGTTTACGAACTGCCAAACGGTAGGACATACGCCACTGATATCCAAGGCACGGTTTACGAAGTCACCTCTGCCGTCCCAGTTGCTTCCGAAGGGTATTCTGTTGACGACTTTAGCACTATCGGCGTAAAGCGAGATAAGATTCCCCTTATTGACCTATCTGGTCTAAAAGACAATCGATCACTCAGCAGCATCAATCCAGTCGTCATCCAAGACGGTGTTATTGCAACAGACCTACGGGCTGCTGCTGAGCTTGCCGCTGGATTAGTTGATGCTCTTGACCAGGAATCTGCTTCTGCTCTTGAGTCAGAGATTGGCACGCTTACTACCAGAGCAAATAACCTAGACGCAACGTATCTATATGCAACTCCAACTACGGAAAACTTTATTAAGGCGGCAGAACTCCTTGGGAATCCCTTGGCTGCCACTATTAAGGCAAATCCAAACCTATACAAAGAAGTTCAGCCAGGTGTATTTGTTAAGAAATCAACAATTGGAACTGGCGACTTCTTCCTAGACATTGGTCTCAGGTTGGCAGAAGCGGGAACTCCATATGGAAACAATGCTAACTATCCAGAAAGAATCGACCTGAGAAGCCCAGAGGCGATTGCCGCAGAAAGCAGGCCAGGGCAGACTGCAATGGCTCAGGAACTTGCGACTAACCTTAACCCAGTTGCTGACGGAAATAATCTTCTGTCTAGCTTCTTCGGCAATTTGATCTTTAAGGATAAGACGCCAAAGTATTCAAATACTTTTGCCCCAATCCTTCCAGCATCAGCAACTACCTCATCGGTAGTTGTTCCGCCGACCACTCCAGTGTATAAGCCAGATATCATCGGGCCTACTGCTCCAGCCGCGCCAGTAGCTCCTCCTCCACCACCACCAGTGCTGCCACCTTCTCGCGGTGGCGGTAGGGTTGCATTGTAATGCCAAGTCTATTTGACAAACCAACCCCAAGGTCTGGGTCAACTCGTGTTGCTTCCATTTCCCCAACTGGAGGCTCTGCGAAAAATGTGCAGTCTGCTGGTCGAATTCAAGTAAGCATTGCAGATCCGTCAACCTCCATTCAGAATTCCGTTGGCGACATCAACGCTGGATTCATTGGGGTTGGCAAGGGTTTGGTTTCCGTAGCCGAGAACATTCCAGTTGTTGGCGCACTGACGAAGCCGCTCATTGGCTTTGTTGGATCCATTGCAGATGCTACGATTGGCCAGGGTGTCAGTGCCTTGGAGAAAGTTCGCATTGGTAATTCTAATCTAGCCCAGGCTACCGTTAGCGCCTTGGAAGTTGCTGGAACCCCGCTGAAGTGGGGTCTTGATGCCCTCTCTGCTCCTGGTCAATTCGTTGAAAGCGAAGTTGCCAAACTAAGAATCCAGGAACAAATTTCTGGCAGGCAGGGAGCAACTGCGCTATTTGGACAAGTTCCGCCAAGTGTTATGGCCATGATCTCAAATGGTTCAACTGTGGAGGAGGCTGCCGAATACCTTGCCACCACCAACGCTGGATTTAGCGAGAATGGTCTTGCAAACCTAGGATGGTCGCTGCTCCTTGATCCAGTAAATGTGATTGCCCCTGGCATTGGTAAAATTGCTTCTGTTGGAAAGAAGGCGTCGGTATTTAACCGCGTTGCAGAGCGAGCCGCCCTAGAGGGTGTTGAGGCTGGCGCAGAGACCGTTGCATTCCTAAAGAAGTGGGGATGGGCTGGAAAAATTTACGACGCTACTATTGCGCCACTTTCCAAAGCAACCCAAAGGTTTGCGTCCACTCCAGCCAAAGAAGCTGCCGCAGCCATTGGTCGAGTCCATGACCTAAAGACAGTTGATGGAATGCTTGATGACATTGTTGAAACTGCTGGTGTTGAGATTGCCGAACGTGGCCTGAAGAACTATGCGGTAACCGCAATGAACGCGATCAAGTCTGGATCGGTTCGTGCCGTTACCGCAATTCGTCGATCTGGATCGGAAGATCTTGCCAACACAATTGTTCAGCATTTCTGGGATGGACTTAGCAAGGGCAAGAACGTTGATGAGCTTCTGGCCCAAAGCGTCTTTGGCGACGGAGACATGACGACGCTCCTTAATAAGATTGGACTTGAAGACGCAGACATTGCCACCCTTACGGCAAAGGTACAAGAAAAGATTGGCATCAAGCGTCTAGACGAGTTGGTGAAAGATAACGAAATCCGTGGCCTGATTGATTCCATTGCCAGCAGGCACGCAAACTGGACTGTCGCCAACAGGGGCGCATCCATGAAGATGGTTGCTGAAGTTCGGTCAAAGGCTGATGCCCGCCTTGCTTCAGAAGAGATGACCCGCGTTCTCTTTGAGGCAAAGAACGATGTTGTTGCACTGGCTAACGATCCAGTCCTTGGCGTTCAAGAGTTGACCAAGTATCTAGTCAACGGATTCGGACTTAGCCAAGATCAGGCTCTTGCCGTAGCCCAGCGTCAGTTTGCCAAAAACGCAGGAGACGTTCGTAAGTTGACCGACTTGCTATCGGTTGCTCGTGGTGCAAACTTCGGTCAGGCGGCTCGCAAGTTGGCTGCCGTTCGCAGCCTTTTCCCAAAGGGCGACCCATTTGCCAAGTTGACGATTACTTCGCAGCGCAGCCTTACCAGGGCGCAGGCCGAGGAAGCGATCAAGCGCGTTGATGGATTGAAGGCGCAACTGAAGCAAGCAATTGACGAAGGGGATACTGCTACTCAGCAGGCGGTAAAGGCTGAACTCAAAGCAGAGTCTGACCGATTGGTTCAGGGGTACGACGAGTTTTCCGCTCAGTTTGGAACCAATGGTTTGCATACCTACGATGAGGTATTTGAGTTCCTGAAAAAAGCTCCAAACATCACCGTTCGAGAACTAAGTCAATCGGAGCGAGCCAGAATTCTTGCTGAGTCAGTTAGCGATGATGCTGTTCGACAAGTTGCAGCACTGGAACAGGAACTTGTTGCTATGGGGTACCGCCTTGGCGTTGCCCCAGATGACAACATCTCTCGCGTTACCACTCTTGCCACCGATCACTTTGGCAACGAGAAGTTGATTGAAATGACGATGCCATTCGCAGACACCATTGACCATGTTGCGATTGATGCCCTGGACAATGCTGGGGCTGCGCTCAGACCAAGCCGACTTGCTCGCGTATTTGACAAGGTATCTCGACCGTTCGGCGCAGAGGTCACCAAGAACGTTGTGGTTGAGCGTTTCGTTACGCGCATGGTTGGGCAGTACGGCATTTCTACCAACAAGGCTCGCCGCATCTTGGCTGAGGTGAACAACCTTGCCGCTCGTAAGGGCGTTCAGCCAAAGGCACTGCTTGCCGATAGCAATGAGCTAGAGCGCATCTTCCGACAGGAAATGGGCGACGCGTATGGTAGTATTCTGGACAATGGCAGCACGGCCTTCAAGGAAGTGCTAGAGGCTGCTGCTGGTGACCTTGCTTCCGCTGGTCTGACCAGCGGATTCACTGGTCGAGTGAAGGCGGTATTCCCAGCCATCACCCTTCTGACCGACAAGATCTACCCAGAGGTTCGCTTCGGTTCGCTCAACCCATTCTTCAACTTGGTTCTTGAGCGCATTGAGACGGCGACGCAGAAACTTACCTACGGAATCCGACGTGAAGCAGCAGATGAGTTGGCCCAGGAGATCACTGGCACGACACTTCGTCGGGCGTATCTTGACCCGCGAAACGTCAACCGCGAAATTGCCGACGGCCAATTGTATATGGCGTCTAAGGCTAATCGGAATACTGCTGCTGCCGTTGAGACAGCAACGAACTTCAAGGGTCGAGTTCAAAGCCGAATTAAGAAATGGCTTTCTATTCAGGGTGTACGAACAGAGAAGGAAATTGCACGAGATATCATGTCGGATAAGTTCGCTGCCGACGAGTTCGTTGACCTTCTAGATCGGGCAGCGCCTGGTAAGCTGGAAGAACTGGCGATCCATTACGGCGTAAGCGATACCAATGATGTGATGCGATTGCTACTTGAAGAGTACATGATTCATTCTGATCCAATTCGATTGGCGGAGTATGTTGCCGAGACTGGAGCAACGGTTCGCGGTCTTGTTTCCAAGGAACTCGTTGCAAAGATGGGCGCGGAAGAAGCGCAGGCTCTTGCCGATGCTGTTGTCGGTGCCTATGAAGTGGCGATCCTCAAGGGAAGCCGCAAGGCGGATAAGGCTCAATACTTTGCCAGCCAACGTACCTGGCTTGAGCGCAGCCTCAATCACCCGTACCTAGGAATCTACCCATATTCTTACATGACGCAGAAAGCCATCCCAATGATGATGCGCCTCATGTTCCTGACACCAGGTCCAGGAGGAATCGTTATGCCAGGACTTGGTTACGTTAAATATCAGAGATTCCTAGAGTACGCAAACAACCGAGCCAACAGCGATGAAACGCTTCTGGATCAGTTGCTTCAGAATGACGCAATCCTCTACGTCTTCTCGACGCTGCTTCCTGCGACACCAGACAACATGGGCTTCTCTGCTCCTGCCTGGCTGCGTCGTGGGTTCATCCAGCCAGCCCTTCGCGGTCAGGCACTTACCCCTGGTCAGTTGGCACCGACACTCACTGAGGCGGTTTCACAGCTTGGTCGCGGTACGGTTCTTGGTCAAAGTCGAACAATCATTGAGGGCCTTCAGGCTGCTGATGATACCGCTAATACCAATAAGACTATTGGAGACTTTATCCAATCAAGCGCAGAGAGTATTCAGGACACCGTTCTGAGCCTGCGCGGTAATTAAGAAAGTAACCCCTAGCACTGTGCTGGGGTGGGTTGTAAAGAAGGAGAAAATGCTGTGGCTGAAGAAGTCGTGAACAGCGTCGTGGACCAGTCGGCTGAGGTAGTTGCCCCAGAGGTAGCTACTGTGCCCACTGAGAACGACGGTGATGTCGCCACTTGGAAGAAGCGTCTAGCAGGCAAGGATCAGGCGCTCACCGCTGTCAAGAAGGAACTTGATGACATCAAGTCCAAGGCAGAGGAACTCGCTCGCTGGAAGGCGGAGCAGGAGCAGGCTCAGATGACGGAGTTCGAGAAGGCGCAAGCCAAGATTCGAGAACTGGAGTCAAAGGCCGCTGCTGCCGAGCAAGCTGCGAAAGAGGAGCGATTAGCGCGGGAATTCCCTCTCGCTTACCAGTTCCAGAAAGATACCAGTGGTCTCGATGAAACCTCCCGCGCTGCTGCGCTAGAGAAGTTCATCCGAGAGGCTGCTGCTGTCAAGGAACAGGTCGAGACGGCACCTGCCATCGTTGATCCAAACAATGCGCGTCGGGCAACCGCTGCGCCAATTACCAAGCCAGATTCCAAGAGCATCTCAGATAAGCTCAAGGGACTGGGTAATCCATTCGCTGATTAGGAAGGAGTAGCTACATGGCTACCACACTTACCAGCACGTCGGGTTTCGCTGACCTCGTACAGGAGCTGGTTTCAGCTCGTGCCGAGGAAGAGCTTCGCGCCCGTGCCGTGCACGCGATGCCAGGGCTTTACGTCCCTGCTCGCTTCGTTAAGGGGACGAACACCCTCCGCTACGCTCGTTATGCTGACCTTGGTGTCAACACGACCCCGCTGACGGAAGGCGCCCCGCCTGTTGACCAGGCTCTGACGATTTCATCCGAGTTCTTCACTGCTACGCAGTACGGTGCTACGGTTGCGATTTCGGACCTTGCCAACATTGACTCGCCACACGACCTCATTAGCATTGCCGCAGAGCGCGTTGCGTATCAGGCTGTCCGCTCGATGGACCAGCTCGTTCGAGATGCAATCCACACGCAGGCTAACACTGACACGACCGCCGCTGGCGGCACGGCAGTGTGGGGCGCCACGGCTTCGGCAACGCTCACGGCTAACGCCGCGAACAGCGCCGTTGCAACCGCTGGTGTTCTCAATGGCCGCTTTGTGAAGGAGATCGTTGCACGCCTCAAGGGTGCAAACGTTCCAGCCTTCGCTGACGGCATGTACCGTGCTATCATTCACCCGTCACAGGAGTTCGACTTGATTTCGGACACCGCCGTGAACGGCTGGATCGAGGCTCGCAAGTACACTGATCCTTCGGGCATCCTTACGGGTGAGATTGGTCAGTTCGCTGGCGTGCGCTTCATCGTTTCGGCTGACGCCAAGGTCTACGCGACCGCTGGTGCTTCGGCTCAGAACGTGTACGCCGCCCTGTTCCTTGGCCCTGACGCCTACACGATTGGCGACAGCCAGACCCTCCAGAGCTACTTCGTAGCACCTGGTGGCGACCACACCGACCCACTCGCACAGAAGGCGCTGTTGGGTTACAAGATGCGCTTCGGCGCTCTGCCGCTTCAGAAGGCAGGCCCACGATTCCGCATCGTCAAGACTCAGGCTACGGTCTCGGTCTAATCGGACGGGGCACCGATACTCCCCACCTGGTCAATTGACTGGGTGGGGAGGCCCCACCAAAATCAACGGAGAGGCACCTAGGAGCCACTAGGAGCCACGAAAAGGGTCAGGGTGGTACCCAGATACCACCAGAGGGTCGATATGCTGAAAGTCCTAGTTTGGGGACACGTCGAGGACGGTCCCTGCGCCTACTTCCGTGGGCACCAGTTCTCTGACGAACTCAAGAAGCTCGGCGTGGAATATCGCGGGCTGAACAAAGTCGGAATGAAGATCAAAGAGGGCGGCGAGAAATTGCTCCTCCCCGAAGCGATGGCTAAGGGTCTTGTGGACTTCGACACTTCCGACGTGGACTGGGCAGATGTCGTCGTTTTCCGACGCTACTACAACACCACGATCTGCTGCAAGACGGAAGAGTGCTCATTCGTCACCTTCTCCTACGCAGAGGCAGTCAAGCATGAGCACGGCTGGAAAGAGCGCGACCTCATTACGCGGCTCCTCTGGCCCACCTTCCAGTACGCCAACCACGGCAAGGCTATTGTCTATGAGACGGACGATGACCACTTCAATATCCGCCCGTGGAATGGCTACATCAAGGATGTCGTCCCAGAGTACGAACTCATTGAGCAGATGGCCAAGCGTGCCGATCTGGTCACCACATCTACCAGCACCATTGCTCGGCGCTATGCGCGATTCAATGACAACATCCGCGTCATCCGAAACGCCATCGACCCAGAACTCTACCAGGCGACAACGGAGCGACCAGAAGGCGATAAGCCACGAGTGGTCTACTACGGAAGCACCGCTCGGCTCCGCGACTACGCTGGGTTCCCAGAAGGTCCACGCGGAAAGATTGCTGGCGGATACGCTGGCAAGGCAGTTACCGATCTTCGCAATGAACTACATACCGTCTTCGTTGGCACAAACCCTGGAACCGAGAACATCGTCGCACAGTTCTTCCAAGAGCAGTACGGCTACATTGAGGGAATCCAGAAGTTCTGCGAGACTCTCGCCAACACCCACCCAGACATCGGCATTGCCCCACTGATGGGCGATGAGTTTGACCAAGCCAAGTCCGAACTCCACTGGCTTGAGTACGCCATGACGGGAGCCGCCTTCATCGGTGAGAGATTCCGTGGCGATGGTCCGTACCAGATGGTCCGCGACGGCGTAGATGGGCTGCTTGCCCGTGGTCGTGGCGAATGGTACGACGCAATGAAAAAGCTCACACGCAGCAAAGATCTACGAGAACAACTCGCAGGTGCGGCGCGTGAGCGTGTGCTAAAGGAATATCACTACAAGGATCGAGCAAAGGAATGGGCTGACGCCTTCAAATGGGCAGCCGAGAATAAAGGCAAAGGAGCCAAGATCGCATGAGCACCACGTTCGCAAGCCTACTCACTTCGCTGCGGCTCTCCCTACGTGACCCTAACGGGACAACGTGGTCGGACGCCCAACTCGGTGAACTCATCAACCGTGGCATTGACGCCATTGGCGATGTCTACCAGTCCGAAGCAATCCAGTCCACCGCCTTCACCCAGCCAGTAAGTGGCTCGGTGTTTAGCGTTTCGCTTACCACGGTGACGTGGCCAGTGCGCGTTGATGTCTATGACGCAAGCGGGAAATATCGTGAGACGGTTCGACCCTCGTCTGGCGATGGTCCCGATTCGGGTTGGGAGACGCATGGAGGAATCCTGTATCTCCCAACCCGCTATACCCTAGCGGCTGGGACAGGCACGCTCAACATCGTTGGCTATGGTCCGTGGACGCAGATCAACACGGCGCAGACCACCTCCTCCACCAACCTAGACACGACCGCGCAGAACGCCGTCAAGGTCTACGTTGAGGCAGAGGCACTTACGATGCTCACCTTTGACCGAGCGCAATACCAGCAGTGGCAGGTCTCGTCTGGCTCATCCGACATCTCTGCCCTTGGCATGAACAATCTTGCCCTTGCTGCCCAGCAGCGATGGCGACAGGAGAAGAACCGCATTCGAAGATTCCGTAAGGGAGGCTGATCGTGGATTTCAACAGGGAAATCAAGATCGCCACTGGTACGGCGACCTCAGCGTACCTCAATCTCAACAGCATCACTGCTGCCCCGACAGTTGGTACGCCGTTTAGCGGCTACCTGCTGGAGAGCGTCTCGTATGCCAACTCTGGCGTTAGCGGGTTCATGGACTCGCTGGCCCAGCGTGACGGTGCGGAAGCGAACATCGCCCTGCTCGGAACTCGCCAGATCCAGTTGATCGTGCAGGTCTACGGCTCTTCGTCCGCAGACTTCTACGACAAGCTCAACGCTCTCAACTCGTCGCTTCAACCATACCCGTCATTCGCCACAAGCGATGACGGGTTCCGTTCGTTGGACTTTGATCAGGCAACGCTGAACACCACCGCTTATACCAGCGGGTTCATCAATATGCGGATGAAGGTGCGACCGACAAGCATCCCAACCTATAACCTGAACAACGATCTGGTGACCCCTCGAACGACAGATCGCGGTATCTCCACCAAGGCTGCGGTCTCGCTCATCGCCAAAGATCCGCGCAAGATTAGCCAAAGCGCGACGACGGGAACAGTTAATGTTTCTTCATCTTCGGCAACGACCACGACGCTGACGAACAACGGCAACTATGTGGCGTACCCAACCTTTGTCTTTGTGAATGCTGCAACGGCCAGCCGAACGGCGACCATCAGCACCAGCGCGTGGACGAGCGTGTTCACTCTACCTGCGTCCTCAACCGTGACCATTGACGCATACAATCGAACGGTCAAGATTGGCACCGCGCTGCGGATGGACTTGGTTTCCTCTGGCACGACAAGTATGCCGTATCTCCTCTCTGGGTCTACGGTCATCACGGTATCGGCTATGGATTCCGTGACGGGAACATACAGCTTCAATGAGGCGTGGCTATGAGCGATCAGAAGAAGTTCCGAATCACCCTCTGGGCTGTTGACACTACCGCTGGGACGAGCGGTGGGTGGCGCGGAGAGCAGAAGGCAGTGGTCTTTGACGCCAGCGCAATTGGCGTAGAGGAGCATGCAAATGATGTCGGCTCTGCATTCTGGACGCTAGACAATAACCATCCACAGATTGCGGAGTTTGTTCCGCTTGCTCGGCACTATGAGATTGCCCGATGGTCAGAGGCTCGCTCTCGATGGGAGTTCGTCGGCGCTGGCATCCTCAACGACTACTCAGTCACCGAGTGGGAGACCACCTTCCAGGGCATTGACTACAAGGCTGTGCTCAACCAGTTGTATACGCCGCTCTCTGGGATTACTACAGACAATGCCAGGCCGCTTTCTGGCAGGCTTGGCACTGGCGTTGCTCCGCTGAATACTGTCTTTGATATCGCGGTGGCAACCTCGACTGCGGCACTGCGCTACATCAATACCACAGCGTTCTCCGTAACTGGACCGACGGTTAGCGCCTATGCTGGTGTTGTTCGTCAGATCGACTTCGCGGAGGCCACTGCAATCGCTGCCCAGTACGGAAACACTGGCTACGATGACTTCTCGCCAACCCCAGGACTCTTTGAGAATGTCATGTGGCGAGGGACACCAGACGAATACCGAACGTATTGGACGACACCAGAACTGCAACTAGGTTGGTCGGCAGTTTGGAATGGCGGAACCGCATCGACGGCATATGACAAGACATCCCTTCAGTGGCGTGTGTACGCCTACCCGCCAACAGACGAAGATCAGGGCAATCCACCTCTTGCGAAAGCTGGAATGATTGGCGACTTCACGCTTGATTACGCATTTGATACTGGCACAACGTTGCCCAACGGCACAAGCCTTGGCGTCCAATCTTTTAGGCTTTTTCCACAGGAGCTAGAGGACGCAATTACCGCGCTTCCAGACCCTGCTGGCCTATCCCCAGATGGGAAGGCGTACTTTGACGGTAGTGCGTATCTCGCCGCAAGCAATGATCCATCGCTATTTGAATACAACAATGCAGCACCACTTCGGATTGGGGTCAGTTACGGGTTCCAGATCTATGCTGCCATCTATCGCTCTACTGGTAACGGCATTTGGTATCGTAGTGAGAACGGCACAATCATGAGTTCCACTGATACCTCTAGCCCAAGATACAACCTTCCGTATCAGTTCACCCTTGGTCAGTCTACCGAGAATGCAAATACCATGGTTGGGCGAATCTTCAATCAGGCAGTAACTGCGACGGACTCAGACTACTCTCGACTAAGATACTCTGGATTGACGGTAATCAACTCTGGATCAACCGCAACGACACATACGGTGCTGACTGCTGGCGAGCCAGTTCTTGATCATATTGCCAGCATCTGTGACCTTGAGATGGGCGCAAAGACAGATGGTAGTAAGGTTGTCTTTGGGATCAAGAAGCCGACGGGCGGGGCGACATACGACGGTGACTTCCAGCTCAACTTGTCGGTATCTAGTGCCGCGTCCACGGCGCTGGCTTTGAGATACCCAGAGAACATCCGTTCGTTCTCGTTTACCCCAGGATACTCTCGCGTCCGCAATGACATCAAGGTCATCCCGACAACAGGGTATCTCGCTGGATCTAGTGGGCAGAATGTTGGGGGAGTCAGCCTCATCGGGGCTACGGCAGTTGACCAGTCAAGCATTAGCGTCAACGGTCGAATCACTTTGCTGGCACCAAAGGATAATCTTCTTAACGCCGCCGCTGCCCAGAACGAAGCCAACCGTTTGCTCAACACGTACAAGGTTGCCAACAGTAAACAGGTCGGCATCAGGGCGGTGCTGGATGGCATTGACCTGTGGAACGGTTGGGATGTAGGCGACTCCATCCGAGTCACCATCAACCAAGGGCTGGCAAACGTGGACGAGCCGTTCGTCATCGCTGGCGTCCGCTGGTTTGGTGAGTCCGATGGACACGAGCGCATTGAACTAGACCTGGTGCAAGGTAGTGCCTTCGCTGCTGCATACACTGCGCCTCCAACTACGAGCGTCACATGACAGGCAGCCAGTTTACCACACTCCTCAACGCCATTGAGAACGTCCGCAATGACCTTTCGGTAAAGCTGGACACCATCGAGGAGCGACTCCGTACCGTAGAGGTAGATCAGGCAAAGGCATCCGCCGTTGTGGAAAACGACAAGGAGCGTTCGCTTGGTGTACAATGGAAGGTAGGGATCGCCGTGTCCGCTGTGGGCGTGGTAGCAACCCTGATCGTAAGCCTACTTCAGTAGGCTGGGAGTATACATGAGTCTAGAACAAGATATCCATGCCATGCGGCAGATGGGGCTTCCGTTCTCGATTATTGGATTAAAGCTCGGCCTCACGAAAGATCAAGCGCAGAAGCGATACCAAAGATTCCTGTTGTCCAACCCCCTCCCCCACAC
>Ga0208788_1000325_pt1 | contig 24015 bp, 17 predicted proteins | sample Wag4_2014_7_11_3_FD_187363 | JGI IMG/M metagenome (GOLD analysis project Ga0208788, IMG submission 187363) | Fresh water mixed with fracking chemicals microbial communities from Ohio, USA - Utica-2 Time Series FC 2014_7_11 (SPAdes) (version 2) ...
CCTGATCGCCCTGATTGTTTCCTTACAATGGCCCATGTGGTTTGGTAAGGGCAGTTGGGTCAGGGTAATGCAGATTGATAGCCAACTGGCTGAACAACGGCAAGAAAATGAACGCCTGTTGGCGCGCAATCAGGCGCTCACCGCCGAGGTGGCAGACCTTAAACAAGGGACAGAGGCCATTGAAGAACGTGCTCGCAGTGAGCTTGGTATGATTAAATCGGGCGAAGTGTTTTTCCAGTTGCTAAATAAAGAACCTTAATTCCCTAACCCTCTGTGTCGTGCGTTGTTGTCCCCAACTCCATGCCTTATAAATGCTCCACCATGACACCTACCGAAATTGCCAGAGAAACTCTCCTCCGCCTTGCCACTGAAAAACTGGCACCGACTCCTGAAAACTACACCCGCCTCTACCAAGAAATTGCAGGGTTACAAACCGAACCAATCACTGATTCCGCCCAACCCGATTGGGGACATTTATTACAACACTCGCTTCCTGCCGATCATCCGCATGCCGAGGTTGAACGCGACCGGATTCAACAAGCGCTCAATGAACGCGATTGGTTAAAAGCAGTGCGCTATGCCTGTGAGTATGGGCAGGAACGGGTGTTGGCAAACAGTATCGGTCAAGAGTGGGGAACCCTGTTTGAACGCTTTGTACAAGAATGGGAAGCCCATCAACCCGGATTAACCCAATCTAAAAAACGCCAAGCGTTACAGCGTGTGCTCGCCATGCAAGCGGGGGCAAGCCCAATTCAGCTGTATCAAAAACTGAATAATTTGGTCCACGGCTGGGCCAAGCCGATGGATAAAGCCCCAGCACTTCCCCCAGTGGCAGCCGATCTATTGTCGTTGGGCATGGAAGATTTAGAGGCGGAGGCTGAACGGGCTGCCGCCGGTGGGCTCACGTTGTTACCCCCTGAATTACCGGTGGGGTGGGAACGGTGGCGAGCGATGTTGGCCGAAACCTTATACCAAGGCGTGGCACCCCGTTTTCATGGTTTCCCTGAATTACAGCATGAACTCGAGCATGTCTCACGAACCTTGGATGGGGTATCAAATTTAGATGAGCAAGAGTTACTTGCCCGCAATCTGAAAAAACTGTGGATTAAAACGGCGATTCACCAGCAACATGAAGAAAGAATCGTCAATGGCTTGGTCAATTTACTTGATTTACTGTTAGAAAACTTAGATGAACTTGCGGGTTCCGACCGCCATCTAGGGGGACAAATCGAGGCAGTCCGTACGCTATTAACGTGCGAAGTGATGACCATGCGGGCGATTTATCAGCTCGAGGCCTCACTGAAAGAGGTGATTTATAAACAGGGTTTGTTAAAACACAGCCTCGATCAGGCCACCGACTCGTTACGCGACATGCTAAACACATTCACGCAACGCTTATCGATGATGGTTGACCACACCGATCAATATCAAAATCGGATTCAGGGTTACACCGAACAGCTGCAAACCGCACAAGACCCGATTGCCCTTGGTCAGATTGTCGATTATTTAATGAGCGATACGCGTTCGATCCAAGTAGATTTGGTCAGTGCCCGCGATGAATTGCTAGCCACACGACAACGGGTGGAAAGCGCAGAATATCGAATTCAAGAGCTAGAACAAGCCTTAGATGCTGCGAGTGCAAAGATTAAAGAAGACCAACTGACCGGTGCCTATAACCGGCGGGGTCTGGAAGAAATTTTTGCCCGTGAGCGCGCACGACAAATCAGCACTGGCCGTCCTTTATCATTGGCGTTGATTGATATTGATAACTTCAAACAACTCAACGACCGTTATGGACATTTGGCAGGGGATGATGCACTGAAACATCTGGTGGCAATTGCACAAGAAAAATTGCGCCCAACAGATGTCGTCGCTCGTTTTGGCGGCGAAGAATTTGTGGTGTTAATGCCAGAAACATCGATTGTGCAGGCGCTCGATATTATTCGACGCTTACAACGCGAATTGACCAAAGCCTTTTTTATGGCAAATAACGATCGCTTGGTGCTGACATTTAGCGCAGGGGTAGCGGCATGTGGGACGGAAGAAACCGAGATCGAGATTATTGATCGTGCCGACCGCGCCATGTATGCCGCTAAAATGGCTGGAAAGAATCGGGTTTTTGCAGCCAATGAGAACGGTGTCGATGAAGAGGGCTCGTTTTCAGCAGAGCCGCCCTTACTCTAAGGATTTAAGGCGCTGCCCGTTCCGAAACGGGCAGGCTTCACACGTCGAACAATAGTGTTTTCGCGAGGCGCCATTAAGCATCCCCCCCGCCTTTTTTCATCACCTTACCCGCCTCGGCGCGGCTACGACGCACCGCTTTCGGGTCAGCAATCAGTGGGCGGTAGATTTCAACCCGATCACGTTCCCGCAACACCGTCTCGCTTTTAATTGCCTTGGAAAAAATCCCCAACTTTAATTGGGTCGGATCAATTTCAGGAAATTGCTGCAAGATGCCTGATTGCTCCACGGCTTGTTGCGCCGTTGTTCCTTCTTCAACCATCAGTTTTAACAAGGCTTGCTGTTCTTGTTTCGCATAGACCACTTCGATTTGAATTTTTGCCACAACAGTTTTCCTCAATCATCACCATACAAACGGTCGGCTTCTTGAATAAAAGCATCGACTAAGGTACCCATGATGCGGCTAAACACTGGCCCAATCACTTTTTCTAATAATTTGCTAGAAAACGTGTATTCCAGTCGAAATTCAATTTTGCATCCCTCGCTACCCAATGGATGAAAACGCCAGCCGCCACCAAAATTTTCAAATGGGCCATCGACCAACACCATATCAATCGTGTTCGGGGGCGTGTTGTGGTTGCGGGTGGTGAAATGCTGGCGGATTTTCAGATAGTCGATATACAGGCTGGCAACCAACTCATTGCCTTGGCGCGAAATCACCTCACCTTTGGCACACCACGGTAAAAATTCGGGATAGCGCTGCACCTCATCTACCAATTGAAACATCTGCGCTGGGGTGTGCATGACAAGAACGGTTTTTTCTATCGTTGGCATAACTTTGGCAAAACTCATAAAAAGTTGATTGGCAAACTCAGGGCTTGACTTTTCCTTCCCGCGCTAAACCTCGGGAAGGCGGTCAAAAACTGGTACACTGGCAGATTATTTGCCTGTTTTGACAGGGGTAAGCGTCGTGAGCATCGTACAAAATAAAAAAGCAACCCATGATTATTTTATCGAAGAACGCTATGAAGCGGGTCTCGTCCTTGAAGGTTGGGAAGTGAAATCCATCCGTGCCGGTAAAGCACAGATTAAAGAAGCGTATGTGATTCTAAAAAACGGCGCTTTTTGGCTATTGGGTAGTCATATCACGCCGCTCTTGAGTGCTTCTAGCCACGTCCACCCCGACGCCACCCGCACCCGAAAGCTGTTACTCAAACAAAACGAAATTAACAAGCTGATTGGCTTAGTCGAACGTTCGGGCTACACCTTAGTGCCGTTAGATTTGCACTATTCCCGTGGGCGTATCAAAGCCAATATCGGTTTGGCGCGTGGTAAAAAACAACACGACAAACGCGAAAGCGAAAAAGAACGCGAATGGCAACGTGAACGGCAACGAATCATGAAGGTTCACAACCGTTAATCGTTTCGCCTACTCTTTCTCTCTCTGACTGTGATAAACATGGATAAAATCCTCATTCTTGATTTTGGGTCACAAGTTACCCAACTGATCGCCCGCCGTGTGCGCGAGGCGCATGTCTACTGCGAATTGCATTCGTTTGATATGTCGATAGACGACATCCGCGCTTTTGCTCCCAAGGCGATTATCCTCTCTGGTGGGCCGAATTCGGTCTATGAATCGGACTACCAAGCCGACCCCGCTTTGTTTGAACTGGGTGTGCCAGTATTGGGGATTTGCTACGGTATGCAATGGATGGCCCAAACCTTGGGCGGCAAGGTTGAATCGGGCGATACACGCGAATTTGGCTATGCACAAATCCGCGCCCGTCATCATTCGAAATTGTTAGAAGGTCTGCAAGACAGCATCACCCCAGCCGGTGAAGGCTTGTTGGATGTGTGGATGAGTCACGGCGATAAAGTGACCGAGCTGCCAGCAGGTTTCAATGTGATTGCTGAAACACCATCTTGCCCGATTGCAGCGATGGCAGACGAACAACGCCAATTCTACGGCGTGCAGTTCCACCCTGAAGTCACGCATACCAAACGTGGCACAGAAATGTTGCATCGCTTTGTGCTGCATATTGCCAATGCAAAACCAAGCTGGACCATGCCAAACTACATTGACGAAGCCGTCGCTAAAATCCGCGCCCAAGTGGGTGATGAGGAAGTGATTTTAGGCTTGTCCGGCGGAGTGGATAGCTCGGTGGCAGCAGCGTTGATTCATCGTGCCATCGGCGATCAACTGACTTGTGTGTTTGTCGATCATGGTCTGTTGCGTTTGAACGAAGGCCAGATGGTGATGGAAATGTTCGCGCAAAACTTAGGCGTGAAGGTGATCCATGTCGATGCCAGCGCGGCATTTATGGGCAAATTGGCTGGCGTGACCGACCCTGAGCAAAAACGCAAGATTATCGGTGCAGAGTTTGTCGAGGTGTTCCAATCCGAGGCGAAGAAACTCGATAAGGCCAAGTGGTTAGCACAAGGCACAATCTATCCTGATGTGATTGAATCGGCAGGGGCAAAAACTAAAAAAGCGCACACCATCAAGAGCCATCACAACGTAGGGGGCCTACCTGAAACGTTGAATTTGAAATTGCTCGAGCCGTTGCGTGAGCTGTTTAAAGATGAAGTGCGGCAGTTGGGTGTGGCCTTGGGCCTACCGGCTGAGATGGTCTATCGTCATCCTTTCCCGGGCCCGGGTTTGGGTGTGCGGATTCTCGGTGAGGTGAAAGCAGAATACGCACAGTTGTTGCAACGTGCAGATGCGATCTTTATCGAGGAGTTGCGTAATACCATCGATGAGAAAACAGGTAAGAACTGGTACGACTTAACGAGCCAAGCGTTTGCGGTGTTCTTGCCGGTGAAGTCGGTGGGGGTGATGGGCGATGGCCGCACTTATGAGTGGGTGGTGGCGTTGCGTGCAGTGGTGACAAGTGACTTTATGACCGCTCATTGGGCTGAATTGCCTTACAGCCTGTTGGGCCGTGCGTCGAACCGTATCATCAATGAAGTACGCGGTATTAACCGTGTTGTCTATGATGTATCCGGCAAACCACCGGCAACGATCGAGTGGGAATAACCACACCGTTAACACCCGCCAGTTTTTAGCCCGCGTTGAGCGGGCTTTTTTGTTTTCTTATTAAGTTGGGCAAAAGTTTGCTCACTCTGCCGGACTCAGTGGGTACGCGCTCTTCAACGAGAATGAGCAGAAAATTACAAGGAGAAGGTAAATATGCCGATCGGGAATCCTGTCGAGGAAGTCAAAAGTACGAAAGTTTTTTCGCACCTTGCATCGCAGAGTTCAGAGTATGCAAATCGTGCCGTCCGTTTCGTCGAGACGATAGCGCCCATTCTCGCGACGACGGTGCAACATTTCCCGCTGTACACGCGTCATGACGCGCACCATGGATTCCAAGTCGTGCGCCGCCTGCAAGATGTACTGCATGATGCGTGCTTCGATTCGGGATCGGACAAGTCGCTGGGTGCGCCAGAGCTATTTCTCCTCATTGCAGCTGCCTATGCCCATGATCTGGGAATGACAGTTTTTCCTGACGAGGCGCCCGATCTCAAGTCGAAACTGAACCTGCCTGTCGACGAATGGGAAACCAATGTCATACTGACGGATTACCTGCGTCGCGAACATTCCAAGCGAGGGGGAGCGTACATCCATCGGAACGCATCAGTCTTCGGAGTCCCCGAGAATCTGGTGGCACCTCTTGATTGGATCATGAAGTCGCACAACCTCAGTGTTTCGGAACTGGAAGCGAATCTTCGGATACCGTTCGCGGCGGATGATCGCGTACTGGATGTTCGCCAACTTGCGGCGATTTTGTGTACGGCTGACGCCATTGAATTCAGTGACACACGTGTGTTGGACGGCGTGGTCGACATAGCGCGACAGACCGGGGGCGACGCTGCGGCGATCTCCTACCGGGAAAACAGGAAGCATGATTGCATTCGTGACAGCTTGGCGGTGACTGCTGATGGCCAGGTAGTCGTCAGTGGCACGTTTGATGATGGCGACGTGCTAGCACTCGCTCACCGGACGTTTGATGAAATGGAAGGCTGGATACGCGGATATTGCGATATTGACCGGCAGTCAAAAACTCCGCGGTTGAAGATCCGACCCGAACCGTTTCAACGAAGACTGGACCTGCCAGGTGCGACCTTTGAACGCCTGGGTGTCAGGATGAGCAAGCGGGCGGTCATCGATTTGGTGGCGTCGAACGCTGTCTGGAGAGGATCAACCGGTGCGCCGATCCGTGAGTTGGTTCAGAACGCAGTCGAGGCATGTCGATTCCGATCACACCATTCCAGCCCCGCTGATGAATACCAGCCGCAGGTCAGAATCGAATTTGACCGGGCGAGGCACACCATCACCGTATCCGACAACGGTTGCGGAATGTCGCTTCGTACCATCCTGAATCACTTCTTGAGCGTGGCAAGCAGCCGGGCGAAGGAACCGGCCTACGCGACGAAGAATTACGCCCCGATTGCCCGATTCGGAACTGGCTTCTGGTCAGTGTTCACGGTGGCCACGACAGCCCATATTAAGTCACTTGCCTTCGAGTCCGGAACCGCCGCGCGTAATGGGTTGCAATTCGACGTTTCTCTCGACGAACTGAAGGACTACACCGTATTCCGCGATTGCCCCATGTCTCCCGGCACATCGGTGACGTTGAGTCTGCGAGACGACATAGTTATCGACGATACCTACGAGCAATGTCGCAATCTTTTGATTGCGGCGGCTGTGCCGATCGACTTGGTTCTAGACGGGGTGGTTGAGGAGGTCCCGCGCTTGGTTCCCGACGTAACCCCTGAGATGCTGCTGGGGGCTAAGATGAACGCGATGGAGGAGGACGGGTTGCATACGTTCCAATGGCGCGATGAGCAGTCCGGAGTTGATGTCTCGTTGGGACTGGTGTTCCGCATCGAAGACCAGAGGCCGACGTTTCGACTGAATGCACATGCGTCTGTGATTTTCAGACTCAATCGAGTATCTGGAATGCCCACCACGGCAGTCTGCGGATTTCGGGCCCTATTCAGGCCCTCCGCGACCTGTTTCGACCTATGGAGAGTTGGGACGAGCATTGCCAATGTTAAATCTCCCCAGGGGATTGAGTACTCACTCGATCGAGGTCAAGTGCTCGAGTCGGAGCAAAGTGTGAAGATGGGTCGCGCCATAGCGCAGTGTATACATGATGGCTACCGAGCATTCCTGAGAAAGCATAACGCTTACGACCCCGAGTCGATCTGTCGTCTCAATGCAGAGTCCGAACTCGGCGGTGGCAATGTCTTTGATCAGTACACGGACAATCAACTTTCCGTGGCTGCCGATGAATACCCGGATCTGCTCTGCTTCCGGCTGTATGAGGTCGACCCTTCGCGTAGTTTCGAGCAGGCGGTCGTGCGTCACGTGGATTGGAATGGACTCCAAAAACTCTCGGGTTCATGTGTCGTCGCCCAGACGACACTGGATTTCCCTGCGCCCGACGGGCTGTTTCGAGGTCTCCACCCGGAACAGCTTACCGAATTCGCTTATGCCGCGGCAACAATCATCAAGCGACAAGAGCAAATGGTGGATCCCCTTTACCTGCTCGAAGCGAATCGACGCGCATCCATGCTGTTCGATGCGGACCCGACAAGCACGATCCAGACAATAGCGCTCCGGGGCGATTCCGAAAGTCCACCTACCCATCTGGTTCTACAGCGATGGAGTTTAGGGCGCCTGACGCTCGACACAGACATGCACCAGATTATGGCCAAGGTGCAAGGGCGGTGGACTGGTGCCTTGTATTCCCGAAATTTCGAGAGTCATTGTGGTGTGCCCTATGCGTTCCTCGGCCGCCATCGCGTCCTCATCAAGCAGGGATCGAAACTGCATGAGCACTGCAGGGTGTTGGCCGAGCAAAAACGCTTCGTCAAGCTGGCGGATCTGGTCGACGACCTCCAACTGCATTCCCAAGGTTTCGATCCTGAATCGGTACGCGGCCTGGTCTAGATCAGCCAGGAAGGTAGGCGCCGAAGTCGGTAGCAGACTCTTGCCAATACTCGCTTTTGCCGCCGAGAGGAGACTTTTTCGAAGTGCAATCGAAGGGCTTCACTCATCCTGATCAGGGTATTCTGGCCTTAATGCAAGTTTCTGTCGTTGGTGAAATTGTGAGACTGAGCTCCATAAAGCGGTCGACAGTCCATTTCGATGCAGCTCTTGCTCTCATGCGCCTCTTCTTGGCATGGCATTGGATAGCAGCCAATTTGCAATCAGTTATTGCATAATGATGTTTTCTAATTATTTATGATCGAGTGGGAATAACCACACCGTTAGCACCCGCCAGTTTTTAGCCCGCGTTGAGCGGGCTTTTTTGTCTCTTCATCTTTATCAGGTGCGCACAGGTTTGCCCACGCACTACCAATACCCAGTATGCCGGCTGGCACGTCATAGGGAAACCACAAAAATCACTTAAAATAAAAAGCTTTGACAGCAATTACCTTTGCCGAAGAAATATTGTCAAATGCACCAAAAAAGATACAAATCTATTTGGCACAGCTGAAAAGGGAGGTGATAATTCCAAAATCACGACTTCTTTGGATCAATTATGTTTTCCTCCGGTTCACACAAACTCAAGCCTCTGTTATTGGGTTTTGTCTTGTCAATGATTGTGTTGCTGCTAGCGCAGTCTTGGGGGATTAGTTATCAACTCTCTAAAGTGGCGCAAATCAGTCAACACGAACACCAGTTCGCCAATGCTTTGATTCAAAACATGAAAGACGTACGTTTTCATGTGGTTCAAATTCAGCAGTTTCTAACTGATGTCAGTGCAACAGGCGACCGCGATGGCTTTTCTGATGCCAAAGAACACTACGGCAACGCCGTGAGTAAATTGCAGAAGCTCGCAGAAATCGACCCTCAACACGCGAATCAAGCCACAGAAGTGCAAAAAGCCTTAGACATCTTTTACCAAACAGGCCAAAAGATGGCCGAGGCTTATATTACCCAAGGTCAAGCAGCCGGCAATTCTTGGATGAAGCAACCACAAAGTGGATTTGACGACCGAGCAGAGCAACTCACCAAACATTTGGAAACCCTGCAAGCAGGCGTAGAAAAAGAAACCGAAAAGATCATTCAAGAGAGTCAGTCAGAGATTGAGGCTTCTCGAAACCTACTTTTAGGCAGTAATGTCACGTTGATCGCCTTGGTTTTGCTCGGTGGTTGGCTGCAATATCGCCGCGTATTTCACACCTTGGGCGGTGAACCGATTGATGTCATGCGCCGCACGGCAGACATTGCCGCCGGTGATTTGCGCCAGCCAACTGGGCAGTCAGAATACCAACAAAAAGATACCTTATTTGCCGCCCTATTTGACATGCAGACACAACTGCGCAAGATGGTTGGCCACATTGACGGATCCTCCAAAGACATGCGAGAACACGCCGACGTGTTAAGCAAATCGGTTTTTGCCGTTCAACAAGCCAGCCACACCCAAAGCGAAGCCTCGCGCGGCATTGCAGTAGCGGTAGAGGAGGTGTTGCAAAGTATCACTCAATTAGCGAATCAAATGCACGCTGTGCAATTGGAAGCACAAGACGCGGATAATGCGGTGGAAACCTGTGCTGGTTTCATTTCTGGAACAGCCGGTAATGTTCAGCATTTGGCCGAGGAAATTTTGGCATCGAGTCTCACCTTGGACAATTTACAGGCACAGGCCAACACAATTGTGAGTATTACCCAAACGATTCACGATATTGCCGACCAAACTAATCTGCTGGCGTTGAATGCAGCGATTGAATCAGCTCGTGCGGGTGAGGTGGGGCGAGGGTTTGCAGTGGTGGCTGATGAAGTAAGAAAACTGGCGGAAAAAACCAGCTCGGCGACGGTGGACATCAGCCGGCAAATTCAGGTCTTACAATCGGGTATCAGCCGAGTCGTCAGCGAGATGAAGAATAAGGTCAGCGTCACCGAAACAAGCGTAGCCCAAAGCCAACAAGCCACTCAATCTATTCTTGGGGTGAAGCAGAATGCTGAAAGTATTCGCGTACATCTAGACAGTATTGGTTTTACGCTCACCGAGCAAAAACAGGCAATTCAAGACATTGCGCAGCGAGCGGAGGTTATTTCGACGATGACTGAATCTAATCAGATGAGCATCGATCAAACCGCACAAGGGGCGAACGCACTCAATCAAAATGCCCAAAGTTTGCAACTCGCCGTTTCAGCTTTCAAACTTTAAAAAATCCAGCGGTATCATCCCCGCGCTAATTAGCCCGCGTTAAGCGGGCTTTTTTGTGTCCTTATTAAGGTGGACAAAATTTTGCTCGGATTTCAGCGACTTGTTATAAGATTTGCAATCACCTTAGAGTAGAGTATTACCCCACAAATTAAAAGATCTGAAACACCAAATTTATGCTGTGCGGTTTCGAAGTGCATGATCATTTTTTCAATCTCCTCTTTGCTATAATCCTTTGCACTCCTCAATTTCTTTAGCTCATCAGCAGATAGATTGTTTATATAGGATATTTTGATCTCAAAGGTTTCTTCTGGTTTCGATCGAAACGCTACATTTATTTCTTTTTCTGACAAGAAACTTTCTGCAATATGCACGTTATAGTTTCTGAGCATTTTCATTATGTGAAATAATGGGTTCGGCTGTTTATAAATAATGTAATTTTCGCGCTTTAGTTGTTTGAAGTTTTGCTCTATAAACTCATCTATTCCAGCAAACTCTGCTAGGGCGGCTCTAGTGTAGCCAGTTGATGATTGCACACCTATGTTTGAAGCCATATAAATAGCCGAGCAAAATCGATCATATAGATCACTGAATTCTTTTAGCCCCTCATCTGGTGTTGGAGTGCAGAGATAGCCATATTCCATTTTTGGAAATAGCGAATAGTCTAGATTCATGGCTTATAAAGTTTGAATTCACCGACCTGCACGGTTTTTCGCGCAGCTCCGGTGGAATGATAGATTAGAGATAGGATTTCTAAATTTGGAGCCAGCATTGCGTAGGGTGCATCACCCTGAAAGGGCGATGCGCCAATTACCCCAAATCAATCAGCTATGACCATCAAGAATGTTGGTGCGTCGCCCCTTTGGGGTGACGGCACCGTACAGGTAAATTAACCAATCTTACAGCTTTTAAGTAATTTTAAACTCAGCCACCACTTCACGCAGTCGGCTGGCGGTGTAGTCGAGGTGGCTACAGCGTTCTGCCGCTTGTTGCGCGGCATGAGTGTTTTGTTCACTTAACACACTCACCTCCTCAATTCGGTTCGCAACATCTTGGCTGGCTTGTGCCTGTTGCCCTGCGGCAGTCGCAATCCGTTCTGCCTGAACCGCGACCTGATCGGCAGCCGCTTCCACCTCATCCAACCCCGCGACACTGCTACGCATATTGCTCATGCCATCATCCACTTGCTGCACAGCAATTTGCATCATCTGTACCGCACGCTCCGTCACGGTTTGGATTTCGTCCACCATGCGAGTGATGTCTGCCGTACTGACCCCCGTACGCTCCGCCAAAGTGCGCACTTCATCGGCCACCACTGCAAACCCTCGCCCTACCTCACCCGCACGGGCCGCCTCAATCGCAGCGTTTAAGGCTAATAAATTGGTCTGATCGGCAATACCACGGATGGTTTGTGTAATGGCGCCGATTTGATCAATAGAACGATGCAATTCATCAATCGCCGAGCCCGATTCACTAACCGCAGTCACCACTTTTTCGGTGACATTCAAACTGCTCTTAATCGCCTCACTGCTGTGACGCACCAATTCCCGCGATTGTTGCGCCGCAGCGGCTGCTTGTTGTGCCCCATGTGACACTTCGACAATGGTTTGACTCAGTTCTTCTGTCGCAGCAGCAACCGCTTGCGTGCGGCCTTGTTGCTGGTGTGATTGGCTTTGCACCAAATCCATTTCATGCCTGAGCGATTCCACATGACCATCAATTCGGTGTGAAGCACGTGAAATACGCTCCAACACCGCTTTTTGTCGGGTTTGTGCCACGGCAAGATCACACAACATACGGCCAATTTCATCACGGCCACTGACATCAATAAACCGGCTTAAATCACCCTCGGCAATCCCTGCCAGCACATATTGGCTATTACGCATCCCCTGTGTCAGACGGCGTAAAATCCACAGATTGATTAACAACACTAGGCTAATTGATACGATGGCACCTATCGTCCCTAACCAGAAAATCCTCTCAAAATTGGTCTGTTCGTTTTGATGTAACGATTCGGTATGCTGTTCAAAATACTGCATCAAGTCACGATTAACATTAAACGCCTGTTGATAAATTGGATTCACCTTTTCCAATAAAATACGGTTGGCTTCTAAATAATTGTCTTTTTGTAAAGCTTGAAATGCAGGGCCAATACCTTCTTCAACATAGCGTTGGCGGATTGTGCTCCACTCACTGATTTTTTGTTTAGCGGTGTCATCTAGCGGTAGGCTAGTTAACTTATTGAGCAATTCGTCAATACGCTGACGGTTGGCCTGAATTTTTTCCAAGTGCATGGTCAAGGCATGGTCATGTGCCTTAGCAAAAGGATTAGTGGGTTCGTGTTGTAGCGAAAGCGCGATTTGACTGCGATTTTCGCCCATCAATAACACCACTTCACTGACCAAGTTGGATGGAACTAAGGCCTCATCATGCAGCGCACCTAAGGCTTGGTTGCTGTGTTGAATCCCCCACATACCAATACCCGTACCGGCAATTAACGACACTACCGATAGCGCAGTGGCAAACCATAGTTTTATCCGCAGTGGAATGGCAGCAAGACCACGCGCACTGCCCGAGAGTCGTCGTTTTGGATCGGCTTTCAACTTGGCATACAACGCCTCTGCCGCTGCGACATCATGTGATTTTGGGGCAGAGCGGACAGATAGATAGCCGGTGACTTCACCGTCTTTTCTCACCGGCACCACCACCGCCTCAACCCAATAGTGGTCACCATTTTTACAACGGTTTTTGACCAAACCACGCCAAGGGTAGCCTTTTTTTAATCGCCGCCACATTTGCTCAAATGCCTGCGGTGGCATGTCGGGGTGACGCACAATATTGTGGCTAGAACCTACCAATTCCTTTTTGTCAAAACCGCTAATTTCAACAAAGGCATCGTTGCAATCCACGATCTTACCTTTGAGATCCGTACGCGAAACTAGGTAACATCCAGTAGGGAATGGAATGTTTTTTTGGGTAATTGGTAAGTTAATTTTCATATTTGGTCACAGCAATGCGGGTGAGTACGCAGATTGAAAATGCGAAAAACACATATTAGTGCCTTAAAAGTGGATTGTGCAGATTTTTCGCAAAAAATTTTCTGCATTAAGCATGAATTATTCTCGCATTATGCAATATGCCCAAGACATGGTGCATGGCGCAATTGCACAACACTCTCTAAAATCGAAGCTTATTTTGTTCTCGGCTCGGACGATCATGCGCCTTCCTTCTCTTATTGTTGTAGCCGCTGTGTTGGTGTTAGCGGCTTGTTCGACTCCACCCAAACCACCGACCACGGTAACCCCTCAGGGACAGTCGCCACAGCCGCATTACCTACGCAGCCAATGGCAGATGTTACCCGGGTGGCAAAGCAGCGATTTCCGGTCGGCGTGGCCAGCATGGGTCGCCAGCTGTCGCGTGTTAGAAAAGCGCACTGGCTGGGAACAGGTGTGCCGTCAGGCGCAAGGCGTGGATAGCCGTGATGCTCAGGCGATTCGGGCCTATTTTGAAAGCCAATTTTTGCCGTACCGTTTAATGGATCAAAGTTATCGCCACACGGGTTTGGTCACTGGCTATTACGAGCCTTTGTTGCGTGGCAGTTTGCAACGCACCGCCGAAGCGCGCTATCCAATCTATGGCATACCCTCTGATTTGGTAAGTAAAGGCACCCAACGGGGACGGATTGAAAATGGGAAGTGGCTGCCGTACTACAGCAATGTTGAAATTGCCCAAGGTTTCGGCCCACGCTCCGAACAGGCCTTAGCATGGGTAACCGATCCCATTGAACTGTTATTTTTACAAATTCAAGGGTCTGGCCGAGTGGAATTGCCAGATGGTCGCCATTTGCGGGTAGGTTTTGCCGATCATAATGGCTTTGCTTATCAATCGGTTGGCCGTTGGTTGATTGATCGTGGTGAATTAAAACCGAACGAAGCCTCGATGCAAGGCATCAAAGCATGGGCACAAGCCAATCCCCAGCGTTTAAATGAATTGTTAGCCGCTAACCCGCGTTATGTGTTTTTCCGCCGTTTGGCTGATGCCCCAACACACCAAGGCCCGCCCGGTGCATTAGGTGTGCCGTTAACACCAGAGCATTCGGTAGCCATCGACCCCCGTTATACCCCATTGGGTGCACCGATTTGGTTAGATACCACCTTACCGCTGTCGAGTCAGCCGCTACAACGGTTGGTGTTTGCTCAAGACACCGGCTCGGCAATTAAAGGGGCGGTACGCGCGGATTTTTTCTGGGGATTTGGTGCCAAAGCGGGTGAGGTAGCTGGACGGATGAAACAACCGGGCCAGATGTGGACATTATTACCGCGTGGGGTCTTACCTCCGGCGGGTGTCGCAATTTATTAACGAATAAGGGAAAGGGCGTTATGCCGAGGCTGAAACAACTAATCACACTGATCGTCCTGTGGGGTGGGCTGCTGTTACCTGCTATGGGAACCACGGCAGAAGCACCACCACGACAGCTCTCAAGCAGTGATGTGGTACAGGCTCGGCAACAGGCATTAGCGCAAACCCTAGCGGTGAATGGTCTGTTAGAAGCCACCCAAAGTGCAGTGTTATATGCACAAGTGGAAGCTGTCGCAAAACAGGTGCGGAAACAAACCGGTGAGACCGTCTCAGCAGGGGAATCATTGGTGGTGTTCGAGGCGCGTGAATTGCAGGAAAAAGTGCGAGAGCAACAGGCGCTACTGGCCACCACAGAAGCGCGTTGGCAGCTTGCACAACAAAAATTGCTCAAGCAACAAGAGCTGTACCAACGTCAATTTATTTCGCATTTGGCACTGGAAGAATTTCAAGCAGAATTAGCCGTGCAACGCGCTCAGCGACAGGCACAACGCGCGCAATTGCAACGCGCACAACAAGAATTAAGTTACGCCGAGGTAAAAGCCCCTTTCGCTGGTGTGATTGCCGAACGCCATATTGAAGTCGGCCAATTGGCTGCCCGCAATAGCAAACTGTTTCATGTCGTGAACCTCGACCGTTTGCAATGGAAGGTCACCGTCCCTGCACAACATATTGCTGGCGTCAAAGTGGGACAACACGCTGAATTGCGTGTCGAAGGTGATTCCCGTCGCTATCAAGGACAGGTTGAGCGCATCAATCCGGTTGCGATTGCCGGCAATCGCAGTTTTCAGGTGTATGTCGCGGTCGAGAATCGCCATCACCATTTGCGAGTAGGGCAGTTAGCACGCGGTGAGTTGGTGTTGGCACAGGCCGCGCCAGCAGTCGTATTGCCCTTGAGTGCGATTCGACAACGACAAGGCGAACAAGGATGGGTCTTGCGGGTTCGGCAAGGTAAGGCAGAAAAACAGGCGGTAAAACTGGGTTTTACCAATCAACAGTGGGCGCAGGTTGAAGGGATTGCTGCTGGAGAGTGGGTGATTTTGCCGCAGGTGTTGGGTATTGCGCCTGCAACACCAGTGCGTTTGCCACAGCCTTAACCCTGAGAAAGTTGCCCTATGTGGATTACCCGCGTCAGTTTAAATAACCCCTATTTTGCTGCCATGTTGATGGCGGCATTGGTGGTCTTGGGGTTGTTCTCGTTGGCTCGCTTGCCAGTAGAAGAATTTCCAGACATTCGCTTTCCAATTGCTGTGGTCAGCACACAATACCCGGGAGCATCCCCGACAGTGGTGGAAAGTGAGGTCACTCGACCTTTAGAAGAAGCATTAAATACCTTGGCAGGGATTAAACACCTGCGCTCGTACTCGTTTGAAAGCTCATCGGTGATTGTGGTTGAGTTTGAGCTCAGCGTAGACCCGGCTACTGCGGTACAAGAGGTGCGCGATAAAGTGGCGACAGTCACTGGTCAGTTCCGCCGTGAAATTTCTAATCCAACCATCAATCAAGTCAACCCATCAGATAGCCCGATGATGACGCTGATTGTCTCTTCAGACAGCCTACCACCGCGTGAGCTGAGTACATGGGCCGATCAAGTGTTGCGCAAGCGTTTGCAAACGGTGTCTGGCGTGGGTGAGGCAAAGGTTGTCGGGGCGATTAAACGAGAAGTGCGAGTTGAAATCGACCCCATTCGCCTGCAATCGTACGGGCTAGACATTGCAACGGTAAATGATGCGATTGCACGAGCCAATCGAGATTTCCCAGCAGGTCGTCTGACAGGACAAGAACCCGAGATTGCTTTGCGGGTGGATGGTAAGTTAAAAACCGTCGCCCAGTTTGCCGAGATTGAACTGGTTTGGCGCAACGGCAGTGCCGTCTATTTGCGCGATGTTGCAACGATTCGCGATGGCGAGCAGGAATACCAGTCATTGGCGCTGATCAACGGTCAACGAGCCCTTTCTTTAGAAATTAAAGCGGCGAGAAGTGCCAACATCGTTGCCACTTCTGCAGCAGTGAAAGCGGCATTAGCTGAACTCAAAGCCCAATTACCAGCAGGGGTGATGCTGCGGGTGATGAACGATAAAGCGGATGATGTCCGTGATTCACTCACCACGGTGCGCGATACCTTGCTAGAAGGAACAGCGTTGACTGTCCTGATTGTGTTCCTGTTTCTCGGTTCGTGGCGCAGTACGGTGATTACTGGTTTAACCTTGCCGATTGCGCTGATTGGTACATTATTCGCGATTGCTGTGGCAGGGTTTTCCATCAATGTAATGAGTCTATTAGCACTGACTTTGTCGATTGGCTTATTGATTGACGATGCTATCGTGGTGCGTGAAAACATTGTCCGTCATGCAGGTTTAGGGAAATCTCATTTTCAAGCAGCCCTAGAAGGAACGGAAGAAATCGGGCTCGCAGTCTTGGCAACCACCTTCACCGTAGTAGCAGTTTTTCTCCCCGTGGGCTTTATGGGCGGCATTATTGGGCAGTTTTTCCAACAATTTGGTCTGACTGTGGTTGTAGCGGTCTTGATTTCGTTGTTGGTCAGTTTTTCCCTCGATCCAATGCTCAGTTCCATCTGGTATGACCCACACCGACACGGTGATGCCCACCGTGGCCCGCTAGGGCGTCTGCTGGATCACTTTGAAACGTCAATGGACAGTTTGGCCGAGCGTTATGCTTTGGCGATTGATTGGGTGTTACAACATCGTAAAACCACCTTAGCCGCTGCCACGGTGTTGTTATTGGGCAGTTTTGCGCTAGTGCCGGTGATTGGGGCTGAGTTTTTGCCCAAGTCAGACACCGGAAAAGTGACTGTTAAGTTTAAAACCGCTGCGGGTTCTAGCTTGGAATATACCGAACAAAAAGCCCGCCATGTCGATCAACTGTTACGGCAAGCCACTGAGGTAAAAGATATTTATATCAATATCGGCGGTGGGTTTGCTGAGGGTCGCAATCAGGCCTCTTTGCAAGTGATTTTGCATGATAAAGCGGCACGTGCCCGCTCTGTTTTTACCCTAATGGAAGTATGGCGACAGCAGCTACCTCATATCGCGGGGATTGAGTTGCAATCGGTCGCCGTGAGCGGCGGCCCGGGGGGAAATGAAAAACCGATTCGGGTCGGTATCCGTGGCCAAGATATGGCAACTTTAGAACGCATTGCTGTTGATGTGCGACAGCGTTTGCGCCAAATTAACGGCGTAACAGATATCGAATCCAGTTTAGATGCCGCTGAACCAGCCCTGTCATTGCGTCTACAGCGCGATGCTGCAGCCAGCCTTGGGATTGACATGGAACAACTGGGGCAAACGTTGGCAGTGTATTGGCGGGTAAAGTTGGTCTCGACTTGGGAAGCACCAGATGGCGAAAATTACGATGTGCGGGTCATCGTCCCCAAACCAGCACGACAGCCCCTGTTGTTGGAGGACATTCAAATTGCTGGACGCAGTTTAGGCGATGGCAGCCGTGAAATGGTGCCCTTGAGCACCGTCGCAACAGTGGTGGAAACACAGGTACCGCGTCAAATTAACCGCATGGATCAGGCTCGCGAGTTAACCCTCACTGCCAATATCCAAGGCCGAGATGCCCAGCATGTGTTTACTGAAGTGGCAACCTTGCTACAAAACTATCGTTTACCGACTGGCTATCAATTTGACCAAGGTGGCGAGAGTCAAGATTTACAAGAGTCGTTTTCGTATGCGGTTCAGGCTTTGGCTATCGGTGTCATTTTTATTTACATGATTTTGTGCGCTCAATTCCGCAGCTTCTTCCAACCGATCGCGATTATGATGTCGCTACCCTTGGCCTTTATTGGGGTGTTTTTAGCCTTATTGGTCTGGGGCAGTACCCTCAATATGTTCTCGGTAATTGGGGTAATTATGTTGATGGGTTTGGTGGCGAAAAATGGGATTTTGCTGATCGATTTCGTCAATCAGGCACGCCGTGAGGGAATGGATCGTCTAGCTGCCTTGAAAGCTGCAGGCCGAGTGCGTTTACGCCCCATTTTAATGACCAGTTTGGCAATGATTTTTGGCATGTTGCCCTTGGCACTTTCCCGCGCCAGCGGAGCAGAACTGAATGCTCCGATGGCACAAGCGGTGATTGGTGGGCTGTTAACATCCACTTTACTCACCTTGTTTGTGGTACCGGTGGTCTATAGCTATTTGGATACTGCCTCGGCGTGGTTGCGCAGCAAGTTTAGTCCTCCTCGCCAGCAAACATAACTTTATCCACTTCTTTTCGCGTCAGATGGGCGGCGAATAGCTCGATAAAGTGGTAAGCAAAACCACGTAAATAAGCATCACGTCGGATGCCAATGCGGGTGGTGGAAGGCTGAAACAGATGAGCAGCATCGATAAGGCGCAAACCGTGATCGCGCTCTGGCTCAAACGCCATTGCAGCGATAATGCCAATCCCTAAACCGATGTTGACATACGTTTTAATCACATCGGTATCGATGGCGGTTAGTACCACGTTAGGTTCCACCCCTGCGTCGGCAAAGGCACGATTGATTTTCGAGCGGCCCGTAAAAGCAAAGTCGTAGGTGATAATCGGCCAGCGGCCAATATCGGCTAACGTCAATGGTCGGTTGAGGGTCAATAACGGATGGCCTTCTGGTACGACAATGGCACGGTTCCATTGATAGCAAGGCAGCGCAGCCAACTCGGGAAACGAGGAGATTCCTTCGGTGGCAATCGCAAAATCAGCTTCACCCGTCACCACCATTTCACAAATTTGGGTTGGGCTGCCTTGTTTAATCGACAAACCCACTTCTGGATAGCGTTCACGAAAGCGGCGTACCGTTTGTGGGAGCGCGTAACGCGCTTGGGTGTGGGTGGTGGCAATAGTTAAACTGCCTTGATCTTCATGGGCAAATTCTTCACCTACCCGTTTCAGATTTTTGGCTTCTAGTAAAATTCTTTCGGCGATATGTAACACATGCTTACCGGGCTCACTGACTGCCACCACTCGCTTGCCATTGCGGATAAAGACTTGAATGCCTAATTCATCCTCTAGCAATCGGATTTGTTTTGACACCCCCGGTTGTGAGGTATGCAGTTTTTCTGCCGCTTCCGAAATATTGAGCCCTTGCTTATAGACTTCGACCAGATAACGCAGCTGTTGTAATTTCATCATGAGCCCCTTGCTGAATTTTTAATAACTAATTGTGCTTAAATCCTAACATAATCTTCTTTCATAGTTCTAAACTGCTTGCTTTAGACTGCGGCAAGATTTTATTTTGCGAGAAATTCAGCATGTCATTAGCCGCAAAAATTGCCATCGCACAACAATTGTTGGCAGAAATTGCCCAACACCATGCCCCCGCTGTGTTTGCCAATAGTTTGGGCGCAGAAGATATGGTGTTGACCGATCTTATCGCTCGTCAGCAGTTACCGATTCCAGCATTTTGTTTGGACACCGGCCGTCTGCCTGCTGAAACCTATGAATTATTAGCCAAGGTGCGCCAGCATTACCCTGATTTGGCGTTACAAGTTTATTTCCCAGACACCCATGCCGTTGAAACATGGGTAGCAACGCATGGTATCAATGGCTTTTATGATTCTGTTGATTTGCGCAAGGGCTGTTGTGAAGTGCGTAAGATGCAACCCTTACGCCGTGCCCTCGCCGGGCAACAAGCGTGGATTACCGGCCTCCGCCGACAACAATCGCCAACACGACAAGATTTGAGTGATCGCAGCTTTGATGCCGATCACGGGTTGATGAAATTCAATCCCTTGATTGAATGGACAGAACAAGAAGTGTGGGAATACTTGCGACAATACCACGTACCCTATAACGCCTTACATGATCGTCACTATCCCTCCATTGGCTGTGCGCCCTGTACGCGGGCAATTGCAGTGGGGGAAGATGTTCGCGCTGGCCGTTGGTGGTGGGAAAACCCAGAATCGAAAGAATGTGGTTTGCATGTGTCTTCTGCGCTGAAACGGCCTCGTTAAAACCGCGCTGTTTTGCATAAAGTGAGTTGCTATGTATCAATATGATGAGTTTGACCGCCGGGTCGTTCGTGAACGGGTGGCACAGTTTCGTGACCAAACCCGCCGTTTTTTAGCCGGTGAGTTATCTGAAGATGAATTCCGTGTATTGCGGTTACAGAATGGTCTGTATATCCAACGCCATGCGCCGATGTTGCGAGTGGCCATTCCTTATGGCGTGTTGTCCAGTCGCCAGTTACGGGAGTTAGCAGGGATCGCCCGTGATTTTGACCGTGGCTATGGTCACTTCACCACCCGGCAAAACATCCAGTTCAACTGGGTTGAGCTGCCTAAAGTACCCGATATTTTAGAGCGTTTAGCTGAGGTAGATTTACACGCCATCCAAACCTCGGGTAACTGTATTCGCAACACCACCACCGATGTCTTTGCCGGTGTAGCAGCGGACGAGTTTGTTGATCCTCGCCCGTGGTGTGAAATTATCCGGCAATGGAGCACCTTACACCCTGAATTTGCTTTCTTACCACGTAAATTCAAAATTGCCGTTGCAGGCAGTGCTCAAGACCGTGCTGCCACATTTGTCCATGATATTGGCTTGCACATGCAACGTAATGCGGCAGGTGAAATTGGCTTTAAAGTGATTGTCGGCGGTGGATTGGGACGGACACCGATGATCGGTGATGTAGTACGCGAATTCCTCCCTGCACCACATCTGTTAACGTATCTTGATGCAGTCTTACGTGTTTATAACCGCTTTGGTCGGCGTGATAACAAATACAAAGCGCGGATTAAAATCCTCGTCAAGGCAATGACCGTCGCAGCTTTTGCTGCCAAGGTAGAAGAAGAATGGGCGCACTTAAAAGATGGCCCAGCAACCTTAACGATCGAAGAGATTCAACGTGTTGCACAGGCTTTTGTTGTGCCGCAATATGAAACCTTGACTCAACCTGACACTGCCTTCCAAACCGCGCTAGCCGAGGTACCGGCTTTTGCCCGTTGGGTGAAACGCAATACCCATCTGCATAAACAACAGGGTTACCGTGCTGCAATTTTGTCCTTGAAAGCCACTGGCCAAGCCCCTGGCGACTTAGATGCAGATCGAATGGAGAAAGTGGCTGAGTGGGCACAGCAATGGAGCTTTGGTGAAATTCGTGTCAGCCATGAACAAAATCTTGTGTTGCCACACGTGGCCGAGCGTGATTTGTTTACTTTATGGCAAGCCGCAGACGCAGTCGGTTTAGCCCATCCGAATGCAGGTTTGTTAACCGATATTATCTGCTGTCCGGGGGGAGATTTCTGTAGTTTGGCCAACGCAAAATCGATTCCTGTCGCCGAAGCAATTCAGCGCCGCTTTGCCGATCTCGATTACTTGTTTGACCTCGGTGATATTGCCTTGAATATCTCTGGCTGTATGAATGCCTGTGGGCATCACCATGTCGGCAATATCGGGGTATTGGGTGTCGATAAAAACGGTGAGGAATGGTACCAAATCACCCTCGGTGGTCACCAAGGCCCCGATGCCAGTTTGGGCAAAGTCATTGGCCCATCCTTTGCTCGGGCAGCCATGCCAGATGTAATTGAAAAAATCATTCAAGTCTATGTCGAACGACGTGAACCGGAAGAGCGTTTCTTGGATACCTTCCGTCGTATTGGAATTGATGTGTTTAAGGAACGAGTGTATGCCAAAGCTAGTTAGACGCGGAATTGAGGTAGAAGAACAATTCACTTGGGTTGACGAAATCAACCCCGCCGAGGGTTTACCAACGGGGGCGATCTGGGTGCCATTGGTCAGTTGGTTAAATCATCATGCCGCTTGTTTAGCACATAGCGCCCCAGTCGGTGTTTATTTGCAACCAGAGGAAGATCCAGCGTTACTGCTCCCAACCTTGCAGCAAGTCAGCGCGATTGCAGTCTGCTTCCCTGCGTTTCACGATGGGCGGGGATATAGCACAGCACGCCTATTGCGTGAGCGTTATGGTTATACTGGCGAGTTGCGCGCCGTGGGTGATATCGGTCAAGATCAGGCTTATTATCTGGCACAAGTTGGTTTTGACAGCTTCGCCCCTCACGATGAAACGCGGGTGGCGGGTGTCTTGCGCGGTTTGCAAGACTTCTCAGATGGCTATCAAAGCACTTGGGCTCGTCCACTCCCCTATTTCTTACGCCGTCACGAAAAGCCGTGACATTTGTAAAAAAACAACAACTTTGCCCCCAAGATGATAATTTTTGCGCTCAAAGTGTTGTGTATAGGATACGTTTCGCGGCGCGCCCGAATTGACAAGGGTAGAGCCCAAAACCTATATTGGCCGCTAACTGCATAACAACAGTTTGGCAATGCCCTGTCTTTGCAGTGAGCGGGTTCTAGGCGCATCGCTAACACTCCTTAAATAAACAAGAGGCATATCGGATGAAAACTTCGAACAAATTGAAATTGACTAGCCTTGCTGGTGCGATGCTGGTAGCACTGCTGTCCGCACAAGCTCACGCTGTTAAGCCAGGCTACTTGGCCGATCAAGGCACCGATAGCGTGGTTCGCAACAGCTACAACGAATGCTGGCGCACCAGCGCATTCGACAAAGCCACCAACGGCTTGGTTGAGTGCGGTGATGCCGAGAAAAAAGCGGCTCCAGTGAAAAAACTGGTGAAAGAAAAAGTGTCTTTGAGCGCAGAAGTGCTGTTTGACTTCAACAAATCCACCTTGCGCGCTGATGGCCGTAAAGCCGTTGATCCTGTGATTGCCAAAATCAAAAGCAATGGCGCTGATTTGCAAGCGGTTGAAGTGGTTGGTCACACTGACTACTTGGGTTCCGATTCCTACAACAAAGCACTGTCCGAGCGTCGTGCTAATGCTGTGAAAAACTACCTGGTGGCCGGTGGTATTCCTGCAGATCGCGTGACTTCGGTTGGTAACGGTGAATCCGAAGCCAAGATGACCAAAGAGTGCCAAGCGAAATTCAAAAAACGTGCTGACCTGATTGCCTGCTTGGCACCAGATCGCCGCGTTGATGTTGAAATCTCCGCTATGCGCGAAGAAGCTGCAAAATAATCGACTGATTATTGCCCGCTTCACCACCCCGTCCCACTGGACGGGGTTTTTTATTGCTTCGATGCAGCATACAATCTGAGCCTTTCTCCCCGTGGCGTAATTTTTCTGATGCAGGTCTATTCTGGTTCTTCTTCTGCTATCGCCATCCCACCCTGTGCTTTGACGATTGGCAATTTCGATGGTGTGCACTTGGGGCATCAGGCGATGTTGGCACATTTGCGTGAGGCAGCGCATCGGCGAGGGTTGCCAACCGCCTTACTGACCTTTGAGCCACTCCCGCGTGAATTGTTTACCCCACTCG
>Ga0208788_1000326_pt1 | contig 24005 bp, 21 predicted proteins | sample Wag4_2014_7_11_3_FD_187363 | JGI IMG/M metagenome (GOLD analysis project Ga0208788, IMG submission 187363) | Fresh water mixed with fracking chemicals microbial communities from Ohio, USA - Utica-2 Time Series FC 2014_7_11 (SPAdes) (version 2) ...
CCTCCGTACTACCTTTGCAGGAGTTACTGAGAACCGTTTAAACTATTTAATTGCAATAATATGTTATCAAAACGCACGTTAGTAGGGATTCGATGGAGTTTCCAAACACTGGCAATGCTGTTTTTCATGTTGGTAGGTGTTTCAGCATATGCAGCTGACCCAGCAGTGGCAAGCAGTGATGAAGCAATTGCAGCAGGTAAAACTGTATTTAACGCCAATTGTAAGCAATGTCACAAGCTAGATCAAAAAAATGTTGGCCCTGCCCTGAGAGGTATTTCTGACAGACGTTCTATCGCTTGGGCGAAGAGCTTCATCAAAAACTCGCAAGCAGTGATTGCTTCTGGTGATGCCTACGCTACTGCCTTGTACAAAGAATACAACAATACAGTAATGCCTTCGCATGAGTTTTTGGCCGATGCCGACCTGGACAATTTGTTGTCTTACATCGAGCATGGTGACAAGGCTGATGCTGCGGCAGCCGCAGCTCCTGGGGCTGCTGCTGGTGATCCAGCTGCCGCTGCTGCGGGATCAGGGATTCCAAATGAATACTTAAGCATCATTGTTGGAGTTTTATTGTTTATCCTTCTCCTTATTCTGATTGTATTGGGTTTGATTGTAACCGTGCTTACGAAGTACATCAACAAACAAGAGCTACCTGAAGAGGACAAAGAGTTTGTTGCTCAAAAAACTGACTTTGGAAAAATATTTAAAAGTGATGCATTCATTATTATAGTCACTGCTCTGGTGATTGCTTTTGTAGCTAAAACAGCAATTGATGGTTTGTATTCTGTAGGCGTGCAGCAAGGATATGCTCCAGCACAGCCTATTGCTTTTTCCCATGCACTTCACGCAGGTCAGTATGAAATTGCCTGTCAGTATTGCCATACTGGCGTTGAAATCGGTAAATCCGCCAACATCCCTTCTGCAAATATTTGTATGAACTGCCATACCCACATTCAAAATGTAGGAGGCAAAGAGGGAATCTCTCCTGAGATTCAAAAAATTTACAATGCAGTAGACAACAATCAGCCTATTGAATGGGTGAGAGTTCACAACCTTCCAGATCTAGCTTACTTCAACCATGCCCAGCACGTAGCTGTTGGTGGGGTAGAGTGTCAAACCTGTCACGGTCCTATTCAAGAAATGGAAGTCGTAGGACAGCACAGTACTTTAACTATGGGTTGGTGTATTGATTGCCACAGACAAACTGAGATTGCCACTGAAGGCAATGTGTATTACGACAAATTGGTTCAACTTCACTCTACTTCTAAAGATGCACTGAAAGTGAAAGACATCGGTGGTCTAGAGTGTGCTAAGTGCCACTATTAATTCCTTATCCTTTTGAAAATTCATTCCTAGAAATAAAATGAAGGAAAATAAAAAAACCTACTGGAAAGGGCTCGAGCAACTTAGCAACGATCCGGAGTTTGTAAAAAATGCCGACCGTGAGTTTGCTGAACTGCCAAGTTCTCTAAACGAAGATGGTAGCGCTTCACGAAGAGATTTCCTCAAATTGATGGGCTTTAGTGTGGCTGCAGCCTCTTTAGCAGCTTGTGAAGCTCCTATTCGTAAGGCAATCCCTTATGTAAATAAGCCGATTGATATCAACCCTTCCATCCCTAACTATTATGCATCAACCTACTCTTCTGGAGGGGATTATGCATCAATTGTGGTGAAAACTAGAGAAGGTCGTCCAATCAAAATTGATGGAAACGAACTTTCTCCAATTACTAAGGGGAAAGTAAACGCTATTGTTGAAGCCTCTGTGCTTTCGCTTTACGATAAGCAGCGTTTGGCAGGTCCAATGCTTGCCGGTGCTGTATCGGATTGGACCAAGGTGGATGCACATGTTAAATCAAAATTGGCTGCAGCCGGAACGGTAAAGATTGTAACCAACACCATCCTATCTCCTTCTACTGAAAAAGCACTTCAAGAATTTAGTGCGGCGTTTGGTGGAGCTGAAGTGGTCGTGTATGATTCCATTTCCAACTACGGCATCACCAAAGCTTCTGAAGTTTTTTATGGTCAGGCAATTCTTCCTTCCTACCATTTCGATAAGGCAAAGACCATCGTTTCATTTGGAGCGGATTTCCTAGGAACTTGGATTTCCCCAATTGAATTCGCAGGTGCGTATGCCAAAACACGTAAAATCAGCAAGGATAAGGCAGATATGTCTCGTCACTTTCAGTTTGAGTCCAACCTGTCTTTGACTGGTGCTAACGCAGATTACCGCACGCCAATCAAAGCTTCTCAATCGGGTCTTGCAGTATTGGCCTTGTACAATGCCATCGCAGCTAAAGCAGGTGTAGCGCCTGTAGCCGGAGCAAAAGTAGAAGTAGCACACTTGGACAAAGCTGCCAAAGAACTTTGGGCAACCAAAGGTGCCTCCCTAGTCGTATCTGGTTCCAACGATCCAAACGTACAGGTTGTCATTCACGCCATCAATGAGTTGTTAGGAAACAACGGAGCTACTGTTGATTTCTCAACTCCAGTATATTTCAGAAATGGCAATGATACCCGCATGAACCAGTTTATCACCGAATTGAAAGGTGGTAGCGTCGGAGCGGTGATTTTCTACAACTGTAACCCAGTGTATGACCATCCACGAGGTGCCGATCTTGCAGCGGGTATTGCTAAAGCAAAATTGAGCATCGCTACAAACGGGACCTTGGATGAAACTTCGTCTTTGGTTCAGGTAGTTGCTCCTGATCACCATTTCTTGGAGTCTTGGAATGATTTCCAACCTAAGAAAGGACAATATTCTTTGGCTCAGCCAACCATTTCTCCGCTATTCAAAACCCGCCAGGCGCAAGATTCTTTCTTGACTTGGTCTGGTTCTACTGTTTCTTACTACGACTACATTCAAGCAAATTGGACAAGCAGCCTTTATGCTACCTTAGGCGCAGGTGCATCTTTCCAAGAGTTCTGGGATAGAGCCTTGTTCAATGGTATAGTTAGCGAGGCAACTGTACCTGCTCCAGTAGCTCCAGTAGGGCAAGTAGACGCGGCTGCCGGAGAAGTTGCAAAAACTTACACTGCGGCCAACGCAGGTGCTGAGTTGGTGGTGTATTCAAAAATTGGTATCGGATCTGGTACATTCGCTAATATCCCATGGTTGCAAGAAATGTCTGATCCAATCACGAAGGCTACTTGGGACAATTACCTCACTGTTTCTCAGAAATGGGCATCAGAGAATGGAGTTTCCATGGTGGAGGAAAACACCAAGAAAGCAAAGCTTACTGTAAATGGCAAGTCTATTTTGGTCCCAATTTTGGTTCAGCCAGGTCAAGCGAATGGAACTTTCGGTCTTGCTTTAGGATATGGACGCACCAAAGCAGGTCGTGTTGCAGATGGAGTAGGGGTAAATGCCTACGACCTACTAGATACGAGTAAAGGCTTTGTCAACTTCGACTTGACTACCAAGGTAGAAGTAGTTGCTACGGAAGAGGCCTACAAAATTGCTAGAACACAAACGCATCAGACTTTCATGGGACGTGAAAACGTAATCCAGGAAGCTACGCTTGCGGAATACAAAAAAGATGCTTCTGCTGGAAGATACAAGCCTGAAATCTACAAAGATGGTGAGTTTGTAAAGCCATCCAAGATTTCACTTTGGAGTGGTCACAAGTACAGCCAACACCACTGGGGTCTTGCTATTGACATGAACTCTTGTATTGGTTGCGGTGCTTGTACCGTAGCATGCCAAGTAGAAAACAACGTGGCAGTAGTTGGAAAGCAAGAAGTACTCAATCGTAGAGAGATGGCGTGGATCAGAATTGACCGCTACTACTCCTCCGATGCCCCAGTTGATGATTTGAGTGGAATGGAAATTGCCGCAGAAAATCCTGAGGTTACTTTCCAACCGATGATGTGTCAGCAGTGTAACAATGCACCTTGTGAGACTGTGTGTCCAGTAGTTGCGACTACGCACTCTTCTGAAGGTCTCAATCAAATGACTTACAACAGATGTATTGGTACGAGATATTGTGCCAACAACTGTCCATATAAGGTTCGTCGATTCAACTGGTTTAAGTACCACGATAACAAAGATTTTGCAGGTGTAAACATTGCGCAAAATGACGACCTAGGCAAAATGGTATTGAATCCAGATGTTACGGTGCGTGTTCGTGGAGTAATGGAAAAATGCTCCATGTGCGTACAGCGTATTCAGGCTGGTAAGCTTACCGCCAAGCGTGAGAAGCGTACTGTGGTAGATGGCGAAATCAATGTAGCCTGTGCAGTGGCCTGTCCTACAGATGCCCTTGTATTTGGTGACATGAATGATCCATCAAGCAAGGTATCTAAGCTCTTGAAGATTGAAGAATCTGATGCGGCTAGCAAAGAAGTGGGTGAGGAGCGAGCGTACCACGTATTGGAAGAGATCAATGTGAGTCCTAACGTATGGTACTTCACGAAGATTAGAAACAAAGAGAAAAACGAAGCGTAATTATAATAATAAGAAACTATGCAGGTTACTTCATCCGTACGCCAGCCCTTAGTTACCGGAGGTAAAACCTACCACGATGTGACACACGACGTGTCCCGTCACGTAGAAGCCAAGCCAACTAAATTATGGTATTTGGCTTTTCTTACTGCCGCCAGTGTCTTGGCTTTGGGATCAATTGCTCTTTTGGCTACTCTCTGGGAAGGGATAGGCATGTGGGGCCTTAACAAGACCATAGGTTGGGCTTGGGACATCACCAACTTCGTATGGTGGGTTGGTATTGGTCACGCAGGAACGCTTATTTCTGCCGTATTGCTACTATTTAGACAGAAGTGGAGAACATCCATCAACCGTGCTGCTGAGGCGATGACCATCTTCGCTGTAATTTGTGCCGCGATGTTCCCTGTGATTCACATGGGAAGACCTTGGTTGGGAGCTTACTGGGTATTTCCCCTTCCAAACACCTACGGCTCTTTGTGGGCGAATTTTAATTCACCGCTATTATGGGACGTATTTGCAATTTCAACGTACTTCTCCGTATCCCTAGTATTCTGGTATATCGGTTTGATTCCTGATTTTGCTACAATCCGTGATCGCGCTACAGGATTAAGAAAGATTATTTATGGTGCGCTTTCCTTTGGATGGGATGGTGCTGCCAAAACTTGGATGCGTTACGAATCCGTATCATTGATCTTGGCTGGTCTTGCTACTCCACTCGTACTTTCCGTACACACCATTGTATCCTTTGACTTTGCTACTTCTGTGATTCCAGGATGGCATACCACAATTTTCCCTCCATACTTCGTTGCTGGAGCGATTTTCTCAGGATTTGCCATGGTATTGACCTTGATGATCATTACCCGAAAGGTGTACAAACTCGAAGACTACATCACGATTGGCCACATTGAATTGATGAACATTGTCATCATCATCACAGGATCAATTGTAGGTATTGCTTACATCACTGAATTCTTCATCGCCTGGTATTCAGGAGTAGAGGCAGAACAATACGCCTTTATCAATAGAGCGACTGGACCTTACTGGTGGGCTTATTGGTCGATGATGACTTGTAATGTTATCTCACCACAACTTTTTTGGATTAAGAAAATCAGAACATCTATCGTTGCAACATTCATCTTATCCATTGTGGTAAACATCGGAATGTGGTTTGAGCGATTTGTTATTATTGTGACTTCATTGCACAGAGATTACCTTCCTTCATCTTGGGCGATGTTTTATCCTACTTGGGCAGATATTGGAGTTTACTTATTCACGTTTGGTTTATTCTTTACCCTCTTCTTCTTGTTCGCTAAGTTTTTCCCAGTGATCAACATGGCTGAGGTGAAGTCTGTATTGAAGTCTTCCTCTGAAAAAGCACACAAATAATCATGGAAAGAGATACTCATTTTATTTTAGGAGTCTACGACGATGAGGACGTATTGCTCCATGCAGTTGAAAAGGTTAGAGGAAGTGGGGTTAAAATTCACGAGGTGTATTCTCCTTATCCAGTTCACGGATTGGAGCATGTGCTAGGTTACAAGCGAAGCAAACTACCAATTGCAGCATTTCTATTTGGAATGTTGGGTACCACCTTGGCTTTGACCATGCAGCTTTACATGATGAAATTTGACTGGCCAATTATCATCGGTGGTAAGAATTTTGCGGCTTACCCTGATTTTGTTCCCGTTTCCTTTGAAATGACCGTCTTACTAGCTGCTTTTGGTATGGTTGGTGTATTTATGATCACTTCCAATTTGAAGCCTTGGGCGCAACCTCGAATTTTTGATTTGAGAAGTACGGACGACAAGCACATCATGGCCATTGATTTGGCGAATAACAGCAGTTTAGATTTGGACAAGATCACAGAAATCTTGAACGAATCTGGTGCTACTGAAGTGAATAAGAAAAGTTTTGAATAGAATAAACGTAGCTATGAAAATTACGAACGCATCACTATTCGCAGGTTCTGTACTAGCCCTTTCGATATTGGCTGGATGCAAAGCTGGAGGTGAAAATCAGGGGCTAGAATATGCGCCTCAGATGTATCACGCTGTTGGTTACGAACCATTATCTCAAATTAAAGACGAAGCACAGGGTTCTTGGCTTTCCACTCGTGAAGATGGGAAAGGTGAATTCTTTAATTCCAATGTAAACAATCCTCATGGCATGAACATGAGGGAGCCTGTTGCAAATACGGTTCCTAGAAATAAGCTAGGATATCTTCCACATCGATTGCAACAGTTTGAATTGGATAAGGCTGCTTTAATTCCAAGTCCTTTTGCTTCATCTGAGCAGGTGCTTAAGGATGGGGAGAAACTTTACCTGCAGTATTGCAATGCTTGTCATGGCAAAGGTGGAGAAGGAGATGGTTTAGCTGGCGCAGTAATCGGAGGAGTTGCCAACCTGAAAGGTGGCGCCTACGTGAATCTTCCAGAAGGCCATATTTTCCATGTAATTACCAAAGGCAAAGGAAGAATGGGAGCACATGGTTCTCAAATTCCTGCTGAAAGCAGATGGAAGATTGTCCACTATGTTAAACAAGTTATCCAAGGTCAGGCTGTCGCTGCTGATTCAATTCCTGCAGCAGATTCCACCGCGGTAGCACCAGTAAATCCAGCGAAGTAATCATGGCTCATCACGGCGAACATCACTATAATTTGGATCAGCGATTTGATTTCACTGCTTCCATCAAAAAATCAATCTTGACCGTATTGGTCATAGGTGCAGTTTTACTAGGAATTGGGGTGGTCATGGCTATGACTGGCGGGCATCATGAAGAAGGTGCTGAAGCTGGTACCCATGCCTTCCACTGGTATGAAAGATTGTATGCAAGCATTTGGGTGAATAACGTATTCTTTACGGGTATAGCCATTATTGGAGTTTTCTTCTTTGCTATACAGTTTGCTGCCCAAGCAGGTTGGTCTTCACCTATTCTTAGAGTAATGCTTTCCCTCGGTAGTTGGTTGCCAATTGCGGGTGTATTGATGCTTGCCACTTTCTTTGTGGCCAATCATGATTTATTCCACTGGACGCATTCCTACCTTTTTGATAAAAACGACCCACATTACGATAAAATCATTGACGGAAAAGGAGCATTTTTCTTCTGGCCGATGGAGAAGGGTACCTTCCCGGTATTCTACATTGCTAGAATGGTAATCTTCTTTGGATTTTGGGTGTTTTTCTTCAACAAATTCAAGCAGATTTCAGCACAAGAAGATCAGCTAGGTGGTTCAAGCCACTGGTACAAGATGAGAAGTTGGTCCGCTTTCTTCCTTATATTTTTCGCAGTATCTTCTTCGATTTCTGCTTGGGACTGGGTGATGTCCATTGATACGCACTGGTTCTCTACGCTATTTGGCTGGTATGTTTTCGCTTCATGGTTTGTATCTGGTCTTTCTGCCATTACCTTGATTGTACTTTTCTTGAAAGGAAAAGGATACCTGGAAATGGTTAATGAAAACCACGTGCATGACTTGGGTAAGTTTGTGTTTGGTTTCTCTATATTCTGGACCTACCTCTGGTTTTCACAGTTCTTGCTGATCTATTATGCAAACATTCCTGAGGAGTCGGTTTACTTCGTAGAGCGATTGGAGAGTGATATTTATGGTCCTTTTGTTTTTGTTAATTTAGGGTTGAACTTCTTCCTTCCGTTTTTAGTTTTGATGACTAGAGATGCGAAAAGACATGGCGTTTTCCTTAAGTTGGTTTGTACGATTCTTTTGGTAGGCCATTGGATTGATTTCACTTTGATGGTTCAGCCTGGTACCTTAGGGCACAATGGTGGTATAGGTTTGTTAGAAGTAGGAATGTTTTTGGTGTATGGTTCTGCAGTCACTTTCGTAGTGCTTGGCGCTTTAGCTAAGCGAAATTTGATTGCGAAGAATCACCCAATGCTAGAAGAGAGTTACAATCATCATATTTAATTATTTATCCAAAAAAGGTAAGTTATGTACGGGTTTCTTATTGGAGTAGGGGTTTTATTATTACTATCTGTAGTATGGATGGTATATCGCATACAGACGTTGGTGTCTGTTGTAAAAGGATCAGATCGTAAAATTGCAGGTACTAGTAACAAAGTAAATGCTTTTCTGTTCTTAGTATTCATGGTAGTTACTGGAGCATTGATGTTCTGGTATTCAATCAAGGAGTTTGATAATTACCAATTGCCGGTGGCCTCAGAGCATGGCGTCATCACAGATGAATTGTTTTGGATTTCCATGGCAGTTACGGGCGTCGTTTTCTTAGTTACGCACGTGTTGCTTTTTGTTTTCCCTTACGTATATCAGTACAAGGAAGGCAGAAAAGCAGCTTTTTATCCTGACAACCATAAGTTGGAAATCATTTGGACTGCTGTTCCTGGTGTGGTATTGGCAGGCTTGGTGATATCTGGTTGGTTGGCATGGTCAGATATTACTGCTCCAGCTCCTGAAAAAGCACATGTTGTTGAAATTATGGGCTATCAGTTTGCTTGGGAAGTTCGGTATCCTGGAAAAGATAATGTCCTTGGTGATTACGATTACCGATTGATCAATGCTTCCAATTCTCATGGCGTTGACTTTACGGACAAGAATGCAACGGATGATTTTCCTTCTCCAAAGGTAGTTATTCCAAAAGGTGAGCCTGTGTTATTCAAAATCAGAGCTCGTGATGTATTGCACTCCGTATTTGCTCCGCACATGCGTTTGAAAATGGATGCAGTACCAGGAATGCCTACTCGTTTTTGGTTTATTCCTACCAAGACCACTGCAGAGATGCGTGCGGAATTGAAAGATCCTGAGTTTGAGTATGAAATCGCTTGTACAGAAATTTGTGGGCGTGGACACTTTTCAATGCGAAAAGTGATTGAAGTGGTAGAACCTGCTGAGTACCAGAAATGGTTGGCAGAGCAAAAAACCTTTATTCAGCAAAACCCTGCTATCGCAGCAGGTCAAAAAGTTGAAGTAAAAGAAATTGCGGGTATTGAAACAAGCGTTAGTAATAAATAAAAAACAAAGTTATGGCTACAGCAACAGTTGCACATCAGGACACTGCAGTTCATGAGCACCATGAACACGAGCATCATGATCACGAGCATCATGACAATTTTATAACTAAATATCTTTTCACAACCGATCATAAAATGATCGCTAAGCAATTCTTGGTAACAGGAATGTTCTGGGCGGTTATTGGTGGTTTGCTATCTACCTTATTCCGTTTGCAGCTTGGATTTCCAGACATGAATTTGGAATTTCTTCGCCCACTTTTGGGTGGTTGGATAGATGAGGCTGGAAAGCTTGACCCTACCTTCTACTTGGCTTTGGTGACCATGCACGGTACCATCATGGTATTCTTTGTATTGACAGCAGGCTTGAGTGGTACCTTCTCCAACTTCTTGATTCCACTTCAGATTGGAGCGCGTGATATGGCTTCTGGCTTTATGAACATGCTTTCCTACTGGTTCTTCTTCTTGTCAGGTGTGATCATGTTTATCTCACTTTTCTTGAAGACTGGTCCTGCTGGCGGTGGTTGGGTTGTATATCCACCTTTGTCTGCATTGGAGCAAGCCATACCAGGATCTGGAATGGGAATGACCCTTTGGTTGATCTCCATGACCTTATTTATCGCCTCTTCCTTGTTGGGAGGTATCAATTATGTAACTACAGTCATCAACCTTCGAACCAAGGGTATGTCTTTCTCAAGACTTCCTTTGACGATTTGGGCTTTCTTCTTGACTGCCGTTATCGGTATTCTTTCGTTCCCTGTATTATTCGCTGCAGCGTTGTTGCTCGTTTTTGACCGAAGCTTTGGTACCTCTTTTTACCTTTCTGACATCTATGTGGCAGGAGAGGCTCTTCCAAACACAGGAGGTAGCCCAGTATTGTACCAACACTTATTCTGGTTCCTAGGTCACCCTGAAGTATACATTGTGTTGTTGCCTGCTTTAGGTATTACATCTGAAATTATTGCGACCAACTCTCGTAAGCCAATTTTCGGATACAAGGCCATGGTTGTTTCTTTGTTGGGTATCACCGTTTTATCTTTTATAGTTTGGGCTCACCACATGTTTGTATCGGGAATGAATCCATTCCTTGGTTCGATCTTCATGTTCTTGACCTTAATTATTGCGGTGCCATCAGCGGTGAAAGTATTTAACTACCTCGCCACCCTTTGGAGAGGTAACTTGATCTTCACGCCTGGTATGTTATTCTCCATCGGTCTAGTATCCTTCTTTATTTCTGGAGGTTTGACAGGTGTATTCTTGGGTAACTCTGCGATTGATATTCAATTGCATGACACCTATTTCGTAGTAGCCCACTTCCACTTGGTAATGGGTTCAGCTTCTTTCTTTGGCATGATGGCTGGTGTGTACCACTGGTTCCCTAAAATGTTTGGTCGCATGATGGATGCGAAATTGGGCTACATCCACTTCTGGTTGACTTTCGTTGGGGTGTATATGGTATTCTTCCCAATGCACTACATCGGTATTGCTGGTTTCCCAAGAAGGTATTACTCTTGGACCAACTTTGAGTTTGCAAGCGCGTATACTGATTTGAATATGTTTGTGTCTGTAGCTGCGATTATCACTTTTGCTGCACAGTTCATCTTCATCTTCAACTTTTTTTACAGCATGTATAGAGGTAGAAAAGCGACTCTCAATCCTTGGCGTTCAAACACCTTGGAGTGGACCACTCCTTTACATCCTGGGCACGGTAACTGGCCTGGTGAGATTCCAACTGTTTACCGTTGGCCGTACGACTATTCAAAGCCTGGGGCTGCCGAAGATTTTATTCCTCAGCATATCCCATTATCCCAAACTCCTGAATCCAATCTTCCTCACGAGGAAGAGCAAGTGAAAATAGAGTTGGAGATCATGAAGGAAGAGGCTGAGCTGTTGGTAGCAAATGGGTCTAAACACTAAAAATCAAGTAAACAGCTACCGCCGCCTCTCAGGCATTACCGTGGTAGCTGTTTATTTTCTGATTCTGGTTGGAGGCATTGTGAGAAGTACGGGTTCAGGTATGGGTTGTCCAGACTGGCCAAAGTGCTTTGGGGCTGTTATTCCACCCACATCAATAGACCAACTTCCGGCAAACTATCAGGAGATTTACCTCGAAAAAAGGCTTGCAAAGAATGAGCGATTTGTAGCGACTTTATCCAAATTGGGTTTTAAAGAAACTGCAAACGAACTAGCCAATGACAAATCCATTCAAGTTGAAGAAGAATTCAATGCCACCAAAACTTGGATTGAATACATCAATCGACTTATCGGTGTAGTGATTGGACTTTTGATTCTAGCCACTTTGGTAAAATCATTTTCTCTTTGGTCTCAGGATAAATGGATTACGATTACTGCTTTTCTATCGCTTGTGCTAGTTGCATTTACCGGTTGGATTGGATCTATTGTGGTTTCTACTAATTTATTGGCTTGGATGATTACAGTGCATATGCTGCTTGCTTTGGCTTTGGTTGCTGTACTCCTGTATAGTCATCGCAGAGCTGCTCGATTGCTTACGACTAACGAGGTTACTAGTCCAATGCCTCGAAAGATTTTAGGATTGCTATTTGTTGCCAGTATATTGATGTTGATTCAAGTAGTACTGGGCACACAAGTTAGAGAAGGAATTGATCGCGTTTCATTTGCTATGGGAAATATGCTTCGTGAGGAATGGGTTGGAAAAGTAGGTTTAGTATTCCTAGTCCATCGCTCTTTTTCTTTAGTGCTGTTGGCTGTGCATGTACTCTATTTTGTATGGGCATATAAGTTTTCAACACGCCATAGTGCTATAAACTATTGGAACCAAGCACTATTGTTGCTAATCCTACTTGAGATCATTTCTGGTATTGGGATGGCCTATTTTGGTTTGCCGGCATTCTTACAACCTATCCATTTGCTTTTTGGCTCCATGATTTTAGGAGTTCAGTTTATTCTGATGCTCCAATTGAAGGAACAATCTAACCCTAAACTTAATTTGCAGCTATGAGCTCAGTTGATGTGACATCAAGCAGCTTGCTATTTTTAATTCGAGGTAGGCTAGTGGCCTATTCTGATTTGATTAAGTTCCGGCTTTCTGCTTTGGTAACTTTTTCAGCTGTTTTTGGCTATATTCTTGGAGACCGAGGTGTTTTCGGTTGGCCTGGGTTTATCGGTTTAACGCTAGGGGGTTTTTTAATTTCAGGAGCTGCAGGAGCTGCCAATGAGATTATGGAGCGCGATTTGGATAAGTTGATGAAGCGTACCCAGAATCGACCACTTCCCTTGCAACTTATTTCTTTGCAGGAGGCCTATTGGTTTACTGGTTTTGTAGCGCTTTTAGGAATTAGTTTGCTTTGGATTTTCACCAATCCCTTGACTACGTTCTTAGGGATTTTGAGTATGATCCTCTATGTATTTGCCTATACGCCACTCAAGCGTGTGGGTCCAATTGCTGTGTTTGTGGGTGCTATTCCTGGTGCGATGCCTCCTCTTTTGGGATGGACTGCTGCAACTGGATCGATCACCTATGAGGCTTTGATTATTTTTGGGATTCAGTTTGTTTGGCAGTTTCCGCACTTCTGGGCCATTGCTTGGGTGAGTGATGAGGATTACAAGCGTGCGGGGTTCAAGTTGCTCCCTAGTGGGGGAGGGCAGGATTTGAATACAGCGATTCAGATTATGATTTATACCCTCTTTTTGTTGCCTTTGGGTTTATTACCTAGCTACTTCGGTTTGGTGGGATTGAATTCAGGAATTGTGGCTACGGTATGTGGGGTCTTGTTTTTGGCTCAAACCTTTTCCCTGATGCGGGATTGTTCTCGAAAATCAGCTTTAAAAATCATGTTTGGCTCCTTTATTTATTTGCCAGTAGTACAAATTGCGTATTTATTAGACAAAATGCCTTAAGTCATGGAGAGTGAATTGAAGTACATCGATATTGTTGAGCAGCCCATCAGCATGCACCCAAAGAAATTTGCGCTTTGGCTTTTTCTGGTGACTGTACTCATGGTGTTTGCTGCGCTTACGAGTGCGTATATCGTACGTCAGGCTGAAGGGAATTGGCTGGAATATGAGTTGCCAGAGATCTTTTGGATCACCTCGGGGATTGTTTTGCTCAGTTCAGTAAGTGTTCAAGCTGCTTATTTTGCGGCAAAAAAGGATAATTTTCTTGCCTTACGTATTTGGATGGCTTTGACGGTGTTGTTAGGTATTGCTTTCCTAGTGGGCCAATGGTACAGTTGGGTAGCATTGGTTGATCGGGAAGTATTTTTTGTTGGGAATCCAGCAGGATCTTTTTTATATGTTTTCACCGGATTGCACGCGGTTCATTTGATCAGCGGTGTGATTTTTCTGATTATTGTATTAATTTCGACCTTTAGATATAAGGTGCATTCACAAGCATTGAATACCCTAGAAATGGCCACTACCTATTGGCATTTTTTAGGAGGTTTGTGGTTGTATTTATTTCTATTTTTGCTTTTGAATCATTAAAGTTAAACCAGCACAAAATTTTACCTATGTCTGCGCATTCTACTGCTATTGAAGTAAGTTCGAAAAGAGGCGTTTGGGGAGGAGGAAATGAACCCCTAAAGGCCAGTTATGGAAAACTCATGATGTGGTTTTTCCTACTTTCTGATATCTTCACCTTTGCTGCTTTTCTAATTACCTACCTGGCTATCCGTGTCAGTTATCCTGCCTATGCAGGTGCTGCGGAAACCTTTACAGGTTCCAACGAATACTGGCCAGTACCTGAATTGGTATTTGAGGCGCTTCCATTCCTACATGGAGTACATGCTCCACTAATATTTGTGGGTATTATGACCTTTATTTTGATTGCTAGTTCTGTCACCATGGTATTGGCGGTAGAAGCAGGTCACCGCAACGACAGAGATGATGTGGTAAAATGGATGCTTTGGACGCTACTTGGTGGAATTACCTTCTTGAGTTGCCAGGCTTGGGAGTGGTCTCACTTCATTCACGGTACGGATAACGGTTCGCTCTTGACCTATGTAAATGGTTTAGGTCAAAATGTGACAGAGACTGTTTTTGGTGCCAACTTGATGGTCAATGAATATGGTCCTGCGTCTTTTGCTCAGCTATTTTTCTTCATTACTGGATTCCATGGTTTCCACGTAACGATTGGTGTTTTCTTGTTGTTCCTTTGCTTCTATCAAGCTGCAGTAGGAATTTATGACAAGAGAGGCCATTACGAGATGGTAGAGAAAATCGGACTCTACTGGCACTTCGTAGACTTGGTTTGGGTATTTGTATTTACCTTGTTTTATTTGATCTAAGCAATTCAATTCGCGCATTATGGAAGTTCAAGACACTAAATCTACGCTTCAGGTAACTCCTAGAAACGAGGAAAAAATAAAGAAAATCTGGAAAACAGCACTTATTCTGTTGGTAATTACCTTGGCAGAATTCGTGATGGCTTTCACCATGGATAGAGGTATTTTATTGTACTCCCTATTTATCATATTGACCATTTGGAAGGCCAAATACATCATGATGGAGTTTATGCACCTAGGTGATGAAGCAAAGCCTCTATTTTATGCCATCATTGTACCGCTGATTTTTTTGGTTTGGCTGGTCATTACCTTGATCAAGGAAGGATCGGACATCTTCTTGATGCGCTGGTAAAAAATTAAATCAAAAAAAAATTAGGTTGGAGTGAATCACTTCAACCTTCTTTTTTGTTATACACTTACTATGCGAAGTTTACGAATTCTTCAAGGCTTTGTCTTGGTCTGTATTTTGTTGATTCCAGTATTGATCTTCTTGTTTTTGAAGGGCTTTGGAAAAAACGAATATGAGTTACCTATCTTGTTTCAAAATGGCGTAGACAATCCTTTTCAGGAATGTCCGGTTTCCGATAGTACCCAGCATTACATTCCTGAATTTTCCTTCATCAATCAGGAGGGAAAGCCCATGGGAAGGGCTCAAATGCAAGGAAAAATCACCGTTGTAAACTTCTTTTTCACGTCCTGCCCAAGTATTTGTCCAGTGATGTCTAAGGAGATGGAGCGAGTGAATGACCATTTTCGAGATGAACCACAAGTTCAAATCATGTCTATAAGCATCGACCCAACTTACGACACTCCACAAATTCTTAAGGAATATGCTGAGGAGTATCACGCAATTCCTGGAAAATGGCAATTTCTTTCAGGTACTAAGGAGGAAACTTTCCAATTGGCACGCTGCGGATTTGTACTTCCAGCTATGGATGGGAATGGGGTTCCAGACGATTTTGTGCACAGTGATAAATTTATTTTGATAGACGACCAAGGAAGAATCCGTGGGTACTACAGTGGTACTACCCGTGAGCAAGTGGATCTTTTGATGTTGGAGACAAAAATCTTACTCTATGGAAAAGACTAATACAACGAATACGCATCCGCAGGAAGCGAAAGTAAAAAATTGGATTATCGGCATCTCTATTGCAATCCCGCTGGCGGTAGCAGTTCTTTTATTTATGCCTACCAAACTCACCTCCCTTGGGAGTTGGGTCTATTTTTTACCTCATTTGAATGCAATTATCAATTCGGCTGCTTCGATAGCATTGGTTTTGGCATTGGTGTTTGTCAAGCAGAAGAAGTATAATTTGCATGGGGCGACAATGACAGTTGCATTTGTTTTGGGAGCCATATTTTTGGTGTCCTATGTGATTTACCATGGTGCCGCAGAAAGCACTCCATTTGGAGGTGAGGGGAATATTCGGATCGTTTACTATTTCTTATTGATTACCCACATCCTATTTGCAGCGATTGCGCTATTTCCCATCTTATTTGCGTATTACTATGGGTATACCAATCAGCTAGACAAACACCGTAAAGTGGTCAAGTATGCCTATCCCATCTGGTTGTACGTATCCGTTACAGGTGTGATTGTTTACCTCATGATTTCGCCATATTATACCCAGACATTCTAATTGTTGTCGTTCAATTTCCAAACACAGACACGTACATGAAATTCAAAATTATAGTTCTTTTCGCCATGAGTTTTCTAGTTTCCCTTGGAGCATCTGCGCAGTGTGCGATGTGTAGGGCCTCTGTTGAAAACAATGTAAGTAATGGGGATGCCTCGATTGGTGCTGGACTCAATAACGGGATTTTGTACCTCGTGGTGATGCCCTATTTAATGGCTGGAATTATTGGTTACCTCTGGTATAGAGCTTCCAAAAAGAAGAAAGCGAGACTTCAACCACGCTAATACTATTCGGCAAAGTTTGATACCAGACTTTGCTTTTTTATTTTTAGTCTTCATGAAGCTTTCAATCCGCAGTATTCTTCTTTTAGGAAGTGTACTTCTTCTGCCTGTAGTCCTCATTTTGAATTTTTTTGTTTTTCAAAAAAGTCAAGAGGAGACGTACATACAGGCTATTGAAAAGAAAATTCAAGCGGTAGAGGTAGCATTCAATCTAGATTTTGAGCTTTTTCAACGCCTAGGAAGTGGTCAGGATTCTTTGAGTTTTGAACGTGTAAGCAGTGAGGCATACAGCCATCCTTTTTTTATTGTTAATCCTCAAAAAGAGCTTCAGTATTGGTCTAGCAATGATTTTAGCTTAGATTTTTCCACCTTGGATTTGGCACGGGAATTTCAAGTTCATGAATCACCCTCTGGTATTTTTTTAATAAAGCTTCAAAAAATAGCGCCTAAAGAGGGGAGTGGATTTTTTATTCAAGCTTTTCGCTTGGTATGGTCTGGGGATATTAAAAATGAGTACGTGGTTATGGGGCCAAACCCCGAGGTATTTGGAAATTCATTGTTTACCCTTTATCCCAATCCAGCCGAAGGAGCGTACCAGGTCAACTCCTCCAGTGGCCAACCTTTATTTGGTATTGACTTTCAAGTGGGGTTTGTTTCGGTAGGGAAAACCTGGACCACTCCCTTATTAATTTTTAGCTTTTCCATCTTTCTACTGTATGCGTTTCTTAGTTTCATCTTTTTGAGAAAAAAATGGCAAAAAGGACAAGTATGGCAGGCCATAGGCTATGGTTTTTTAATTCTTTTGGTGGTACGCGCCGGCATGTTGGTATTCAGATTTCCACAGGACTATGTAGACCTATTGCTTTTTGATTCAGGGGCATTCACTTCATCTTGGTTGGTGCCTAGCTTGGGAGATTTCCTGCTTCATACAGGCTGTAGCGTACTGATTTTAGGCTTATTAGTTTACCAGCTTTCCTCCAAACCCATTTTGGAAAAATTTGCCAGTTGGCGACAGCGGGTTCGCGAGGAAGGTTTACTTCTTTTGGCCTTTGCAATTTCCACTTTGTTATTTTGTGGCCTGTGGGCGGTTGTCCGTGATTTAGTGCTTAATGCATCTTGGAGTTTGGACATTTCTTCGATTCCAAGCTTTGATCGGATGGTGGGGAGTAGCTTTTTGATTGTATTCCTATGGGCAGCAGCTTATGTGTTTCTGAGTTTTACTTTGATCAATTTATTTATCCGTGGTGGCTCAAATACCCATTTGGTGTATCGCATGTTACTTGTTGTGACTGGAGTTTGCTCCCTAATTTTCTTTTTTTGGAACGTTTGGTTTGGGGTAGCAGGATTGGTACACTTCCTGTTTCTATTTTCTATAATTAGGTTTGATTTAGTGGCCAATGTATACCGCTTAGGTTTAGAAACCTTCTTGACGCTTTTTTATGCTAGCCTCATTGCTGCATTCATTGTGGCGGCTAGTAGCTACCAATCTTCGGCAGAGCGACTGGTACAGTCCAAAGTTACTTTTGCCAATCAGCAGCTGCTGGCCACCGAAGAACGTACAGCCTTAATTTTAGAAGATATTTTTTCAAGGCTCAAAAACGATCTTTTTATTCAGAATCGATTGGCAGATCCTTTACTTTCCAAGGATCCGGTAGTGAGTAAAATTCGAAAAATTTACTTGGACAGTTATTTCGATCAATTCGAAGTTGTAATTCGTATTTTTTCACCTACCGCAAAGCAAATTGGGGGTCGTTTGGAGGGGGGATCCTTGCAGGAATTGCAGCAAGATTTTGTCAAGAGCGATTACGCTACTCAGGTGCCTAATTTATATTATGTACCAGACTCAGCGAGTGGAAAGGAAGATAAATTTGTTGCCTTTGTTCCGATGAATAAGGGGGACCTTGGACTGGGAACCCTCTATTTAGAGTTTGATCAGCTACGAATTCAATCTGGCAATGCCTATCCGAGGTTACTTTTGGATGAGCAGTATGCTGAAAAATTAAAGACGGACCCGTTTGATTTTGGGGTATTTAAAGAGGGAGAACTGATTCGAAGTTCGGGCAGCTTTAACTACCAGCAAGAGGAGATGGAACGGCTTTTGCAAAATCCCGCCTTGCTAGAGGAAGGAGTGGAGGCCTTGGCGTATCAGCATCTGGGGATAAAAAATGGGGAGGAACTCTGGGTATTGTCTTCTCCGGTTATTTCAGTGAAACAGTTTTTCGGGACCTTTTCCCTGTTTTTTGTGGTCTTTGTTTTTCTCACATTTCTTTCCATTCTGGGAAGTGTGCTGTTGCAGGGATACCGAAAATTTGAATTTAACTATTCCACAAAACTTCAGCTTTACTTGAATTTTGCTTTTTTCTTTCCAATTCTAATCATTTCTATCATTACCACGGGCTTACTTTCTCAAAGTTACAAGGAGGACCTAAATGGACAGTACCTTCAAAAAGCGAGCTTAATTAAGGGAAATTTAGTTCGTTTTTTTGCAGGCCAAAACGTAGAAGAGGTAGATCGTGATGCGCTGAGCGAGGAGATAAATGCACTTGCTACTACAGTGGGAACAGATATTCATTTGTATGGAAAGGAAGGGTCCTTAATCACTTCGAGTAGAATTACCATTTTCGAAAAGAAACTTTTATCCAATCGCATGCATCCTGGTGCCATGGCTACATTGGTGGAAGGCAAAGGAGTAGAGGCTCTTTTGGAAGAACAGGTTGGCAAGCTCAGGTACCAAACTGTCTATTTGGCAATTCCTTCCCAGACCAATTCTTCCATCAATGCGGTGGTTGCTATTCCCTTTTTTGAGTCTGAAGAAGAACTTAATTCCCTTATTTCAGATGTGTTGGGAAATGTGTTCAATGCCTTTGTGGTCATCTTTATTCTGTTTCTGATTATTTCATTTTTGGTGACCAAGAACTTGACTTTACCGTTTCGCTTGCTCACCCAGAAACTAAAAGTGACCAATTTGGAAAACAACGAGCCGATGTATTGGTCTTCCAAGGATGAAATTGGGCTATTAGTGAACGAGTACAACCTGATGCTCTCAAAGTTGGAAGCAAGTAAAAAGGTGTTGGCTTCCACCGAGAAGGAATCTGCCTGGCGGGAGATGGCCAAGCAGGTGGCCCATGAGATTAAAAATCCGCTTACCCCAATGAAACTTACGCTGCAGCATCTGCTTCGCTTGGAGAAAGAAGGGAAATTGGAAGATGTAGATAAATTGAAGAAATCGCTCGAAACCTTAATTCACCAGGTGGATGCCTTGAGTGGAATTGCCTCCTCATTTTCCACATTTGCGAAGATGCCGTTGCCCAATAATGAATTGATGAATTTTAAAGAGGTGTTGCTGCGGGTATTGCACCTGTTCAAAACCGATAAGCGGATGGAGCTGGAGTTCCAGGACGATTCCTTTACCGATCAAATCTCTATTTTGGGTGATGATAAACTCTTTGGGCGCGTGATATCCAACTTGATCATCAATGGCATGCAAGCTGTGGAGCCCGGAATCAAGCCGCAAATTCGGATTTGGCTATGGCTAACAGAGCGGGCTGTGTTTTTGGAGATTTCAGATAACGGGAAGGGGATACCATTAGAACTCAGGGATAAAATTTTTATTCCCAACTTCAGTACCAAGAGTCAGGGTTCAGGGCTTGGTCTTGCCATTGCTAAAAGTGGGGTGGAAACCGCTGGAGGTAAAATTTGGTTTGAAACGGAAGTGGGCAAGGGCACTACTTTTTTCCTGACCTTTCCCTTGGCAAAAGCTATTTCTTAGCAAGAAGGACAGTGGTGACTAGGTCCGACTCAATGTAAAATCCTTTAAAAGTCATTCATTCAAACCCTTCGAATCAATTCATAAAAAAATGTAACTTTGTCAGCTGTAGATAGTTGTTATACTAACTATTAAGAAACGAAACAAATGAAGAAAAGCATCTTAGTGAGTGGGGGTACAAAAGGGATCGGAAGGGCAATTGTCGAACGATTTGCCAAGGAAGGTTTTGATATTTTTACCTGTTCTCGAAATACTCAGGATTTACTCGCATTGAAGCAGTCCTTGGAGCAAGTCTACCCTAGTATTTCAGTAAGCACTCTGGTAGCTGATCTTTCCAAAAAGGAGGAGGTTTTAGCCTTTGCGGAGGCAGTAAAAGCCAAAGGGATTCCGGATGTAGTCGTTCACAATACAGGTGTTTTTTTGCCAGGATCCCTTCATGAGGAGGCAGATGGTAATCTGGAATTTCTGATGGATACCAACCTCTATTCTGCCTATTACCTGACACGAGCATTTGCCAAAGAACTGATTCAGCGTAGATCTGGACATATTTTTAGTATTGGATCCATTGCTGGAATTACTGCTTATGCCAATGGTGGGAGCTATTCTGTTTCGAAGTGGGCCATGCTTGGGATGACCAAGTGTTTCCGTGAGGAGTTTAAACCACATCAAATAAAGGTGACCTCTATTTTGCCTGGAGCTACCCTGACAGATTCATGGGCAGGGGTGGATTTGCCTGCTACTCGCTTCGTGAATGCGGAGGATGTGGCTGATTCAGTTTGGGGAGCCTATAACCTTTCCCCCAATGCAGTAGTTGAAGAACTAATTATTCGTCCCCAACTAGGAGATATTTAAGCTATGGAATCTCAATTGAAGTCTTTTGAAGGCGGTTATTGCAACAGTTTAACTCAGTATTCACGGAGATTAACCATCCCTGTACGGGTAGGTGATGTGATCATTGGTGGGAACAACCCCATTGTCGTGCAGTCCATGACTACAGTAGACACGATGGATACGCAAGGATCTGTGGAGCAATGTATTCGTATGATCGATTCTGGCTGTGAGTTGATCCGGATCACAGCTCCATCCCTCAAGGAGGCTGAGAATTTGCGAAATATCAAGGAGGAATTGCGAAAAAGAGGTCACCATACACCCTTGGTGGCTGATATTCACTTCACGCCGAATGCGGCTGAATTAGCTGCAAAAATCGTGGAGAAAGTGCGCATCAATCCAGGCAACTATGCGGACAAAAAGAAATTTGAAGTGCTGGACTACACCGATGCTTCGTATGCGGAAGAGTTAGAGCGTATCCGGGAGCGTTTTTTGCCATTGATTAAAATTTGTAAGGAACACGGCACAGCCATGCGTATCGGTACCAACCACGGTTCCTTGTCGGACCGAATCATGAGTCGCTATGGAGATACGCCGCTGGGGATGGTAGAGTCAGCCTTGGAGTTTCTCAGAATTTGCGAAGACGAAAAATACCATGACATCGTCATTTCCATGAAGTCCTCCAACACGCAAGTGATGGTACAGGCCTACCGCTTGCTGGTTCAAAAGTTAAACGAGGGTGGATTTAAACCCTATCCCTTGCACTTGGGTGTGACCGAGGCGGGAGAGGCAGAGGATGGACGAATTAAGTCTGCAGTAGGCATTGGTACCTTGCTAGAGGATGGCTTGGGTGACACCGTGCGCGTTTCCTTGACGGAAGACCCCGAATTTGAAGCGCCTGTAGCCCGAGCCTTGATCGATCGGTATACGCATAGAGCTGCGCATGCGCCTATTGCTCCCATTACCGAATATCCAATTACTCCTTTTGACTACAGTAAAAGACAGGCGACTGAAATCTACAATTTTGGAGGACAGAATGTGCCTCGGGTGATTGCAGATATTTCACAACTTGAACATGTGACTGATCGGGAAATGAAGGCTGTAGGGCATTTTTATCTTCCTGAGTTGGACAAGTGGAAGATGAATGACTTGGGCTGTGACTTTATTTATTCAGGAGATCATTCCATTCCCTTCATGCTCCCCAATGGGATGAAGGAGATTCAGAATTTTTCGATTTGGGAAAAAGTAGCAGACCAACAGAATAAATTCCCTTTGTATCAGCTTTCTGAATTTAGAGGAGCGTCTCATTTTCATCCGGAACTCAATTTCCTTGAGGTCTCCGATCTGGAAATACAGGATGCGATTACACTAGTTCATGCTAGAAAAGACACCGTCCTCATTTTGCATACCTCGAATGCTCATTCGCTTCCAGCTGTGAGAAGGGCTTTTGTGGACCTTCTTTTGGCCAACTGTGCGGTACCTGTGGTGGTAAAAGTGAGTTACCCGGTCCAGCATGCAGACCAGACGATGCTCTATTCAGCTACTGATGTGGGAGGACTATTGGTGGATGGACAAGGGGATGGAATCTTTATTTCCTTGCCTCAAGAATCCACGGCAAGTCGTGTTGAATTGTTGGAGCAGATCAAATTGCACAACTCGGTCAGCTTTGGAGTGCTTCAAGCAGCACGTACCCGCATGTCCAAGACGGAATACATTTCTTGTCCTTCTTGTGGGCGTACGCTTTTTGACCTGCAAGAGACTACGGCAATGATTCGTAAGCGTACCGATCACTTGAAAGGGGTAAAAATTGGCATCATGGGTTGCATCGTCAACGGTCCAGGAGAGATGGCCGATGCGGATTATGGCTATGTAGGTTCGGGCAAAGGAAAAATCACCTTGTATAAGGGTAAAGAAGTGGTGAAGCGGTCAGTGGCCTCTGAAAAAGCGGTAGACGAATTGATCAATATCATCCGAGAGGATGGTAAGTGGCTAGAGCCAGAAGCGATTTAAATGAAAAAATTAGGCTTGATTATCTCATTCGTTTTTTGGGTATTTTCTGTCAATGCTCAGGATTCTATTCGCATTAGCTTTTCAAACGACTCCAAAGATGTATACCATCTTTCGCTTGTCATCTATACACCCGATGGTAAAATTCAAACAAGAGTAAGTGATTTAACTCCTGGCCAAATTAAAACCTATTCTTTACCAGTTGGTACAGAAATCTTTATTGCAACTAGGAACCAGGAGGCATTTGCGATGAAGGGGAACGACATTAAATCAACAGGTTTAAAACCTTATATTGTTCTAAAAGATTCGGATGACGAGAGACTGATTCAACTCAGTTCCTTAGCTAAAGAATAGAATAACAATCTTGGGATTTTAAGAAAATCAACAAGTCAACTATAGAATTCTAGTTGCATCTTTTATGGGCCAGGAATTTTTGATGTAGAAACTAAACTTATCTTGACACCTTAGGGTTAATGGATAAACCGCTTTTGTCATGGAAGAAAAGAATCAAGTGAAAGAGTTTTTCAAGTTGGGTGAAGTAGGGAATTATTTTCTGCGAGTATTCAAAAAGCCGGACCCAAATGCTCCTACCAACATCAACTTGCGCATGATGCATGGCATCAACAAGATTTCCATTTTGATTTTCCTCTTTGCCGTCATTTTTTGGTCGGTAAAAAGACTCTTTTTCTAAAAAACTTAGTTTGATTTAAGTTAATAGTGTTGAAAGTCTTCTGCTAGGAGGTTAATCTTACCTGGTCATCCGCTTTTTTAAGATTAACCAGAAAAATATGTGGTTC
>Ga0208788_1000328_pt1 | contig 23857 bp, 17 predicted proteins | sample Wag4_2014_7_11_3_FD_187363 | JGI IMG/M metagenome (GOLD analysis project Ga0208788, IMG submission 187363) | Fresh water mixed with fracking chemicals microbial communities from Ohio, USA - Utica-2 Time Series FC 2014_7_11 (SPAdes) (version 2) ...
TTGGAACCACCTGATCCCATCCCGAACTCAGAAGTGAAACGATGCATCGCCGATGGTAGTGTGGGGTTTCCCCATGTGAGAGTAGGTCATCGTCAAGATTAAATTCCGAAACCCCAATTGCGAAAGCGGTTGGGGTTTTGTTTTGCGCGCTAGAAAAGTTGCCAGGGCAACTCCGGGCAGGTCCACGCTGTAACAGCCTCCCGACAATGTTAAGGTTCGGCCCTAACGTTTGTATTCTTCAAGGAAGCCCTTATGCCGGACGCGACGTCTCTCGGTACTGGTTTTATGGTGGTTCACGGTAACCGCCTGGACGAGTTACGCAGCCTGGTGGTCAGCTGGATGCGGCGTTACCCGCTGGCCCCCCTGGAGAACGAAATCGCTCTGGTGCAGAGCAACGGCATTGCCCAGTGGCTGAAGCTGGCACTGGCCGAAGACCCTGAAGAGGATGACACGGGCGGCTGCGGCATCGCTGCCGCCATCGACGTTCAGTTGCCAGGCAGCTTCATGTGGCAGCTCTACCGAATGGTCCTGGGGCGGGAAGAGATCCCCGCCAATTCATTGCTCGACAAGGCACCACTCACCTGGCGCCTGATGCGCCTGCTCCCGCAGTTGATCAATCAACCGCACTTCGAGCCCCTGCAACGCTTCCTGACCAACGACACCGATTTGCGCAAGCGCTATCAATTGGCAGAGCGTCTCGCTGACCTGTTTGACCAATACCAGGTGTACCGCGCCGACTGGCTCGAAGACTGGGCCCAGGGCCGGCATCAACTGCGCAACGGCAGAGGTGAAACCAAGCCTCTACCCCCGGCCAACTGCTGGCAGGCTGAGTTGTGGCGCGCGCTCTTGCTGGATGTCGGCGAGGAGGGCATGGCGCAGAGCCGTGCCGGCGTCCATCAGCGGTTTATCGAACGCATCAACAGCCTCGACGCCGCCCCTGCAGGATTACCCTCCCGAGTGATCGTTTTCGGGATTTCCTCTCTGCCGGCTCAAGCCCTGGAAGCCCTGGCCGGACTGGCCCGATTCAGTCAGGTCCTTCTGTGCGTACACAACCCCTGCCGTCATCACTGGGCAGACATCGTCGCCGACAAAGACCTGCTGCGACATCAATACAAACGACAGGCTCGCAAGAGCGGCATGCCCGTCGTGCTCGACCCGCAAAACCTGCACCAGCATGCCCATCCGCTACTGGCAGCCTGGGGCAAACAGGGGCGCGACTACATCAACCTGCTCGACAGCTACGATGATCCGAACAGCTATCGTTCGGCATTTCGAGACGGTCGCATCGACCTGTTCAGCGACGGCGAGCCACTGAACATGCTCAATCAGTTGCAGGACGACATCCTGGAACTGCGTCCCCTGAACGAAACCCGCGAACGTTGGCCCGCCGTGGATCCACAGATAGATCAATCGATCCGTTTTCACATTGCCCACAGCGCTCAACGCGAAGTCGAAATCCTTCACGATCAGCTGCTCGCGCGCTTCAGCGCCGACCCAAACCTGCGTCCCCGGGACGTGATTGTCATGGTTCCGGACATCGACAGTTATGCACCGCACATCCGCGCAGTGTTCGGCCAACTCGATCGTCACGACCCGCGCTTCATCCCCTTCACCCTGGCCGACCAGGGACAGCGCGGACGCGATCCATTACTGATCGCGGTCGAGCACTTGCTCAAGCTGCCCGACAGTCGCTTCCCTGTCAGCGAGATCCTCGACCTGCTGGACGTGCCCTCACTGCGCGCACGCTTCGGCGTCGAAGAGCGCGACCTGCCGACCCTGCACCGCTGGATCGAAGGCGCCGGCATCCGTTGGGGCATGAATGCCGAACAGCGTGCCGGCCTCGGCCTGCCCGCTGCGCTGGAGCAGAACAGTTGGCGCTTTGGCCTGCGCCGCATGTTGCTCGGCTATGCGGTGGGCAACGCCGTTACCTGCGAAGGCATCGAGCCATACCACGAAATCGGTGGCCTCGATGCCGCGCTCATCGGGCCGTTGGTTGCGCTGCTGGATGCCCTGGAAATCGCCCACCGAGAACTCACGCAACCGGCAACGCCCGCCCAGTGGAGCCTGCGCTTGCAGGCGTTGATGGCGTTGTTTTTCCAGGCCACCAACGAACATGACGACTTCCTGCTGACACAACTGGAGGCGCTGCGAGAAACCTGGCTAGAGACCTGCGAGTCAGTCGGCCTGCAGGACCAACTGCCCCTGACCGTCGTCCGTGAAGCCTGGCTCGCCGGCCTCGATCAGGGGCGTTTGTCCCAGCGCTTCCTGGCCGGTGCGGTGAACTTTTGCACCCTGATGCCGATGCGCGCCATCCCCTTCAAGCTGGTGTGCCTGTTAGGCATGAACGACGGCGACTACCCCCGGGCACAACCGCCGCTGGACTTCGACCTCATGGGCAGCGACTACCGTCCGGGCGATCGCTCGCGGCGTGAAGATGACCGCTACCTGTTGCTCGAAGCCCTGTTGTCGGCGCGCGATCAGCTCTACATCAGTTGGGTCGGGCGCAGCATTCGCGACAACGGCGAGCGACCTGCCTCGGTACTGATCGGCCAGCTTCGTGACCACCTGGCCGGTGGCTGGCGAGTGGCCGATGCTGAAGAAAACCTGCTGGAAACCCTGACCCAGGAACACCCACTGCAACCCTTCAGCGCCCACTACTTCCATGAAGGCGACAAGCTGTTCAGCTACGCCAATGAATGGCAGGTGCTGCATCACGCCGTCGACCAAGCAGCCTATATCGAAATCCTCACTCCCCACGTTCAGGAGGAGCCGCTGAGCCTCGGCCAACTCCAGGATTTCCTGCGCAACCCGGTACGGCACTTCTTCAGCCAACGCTTGAAGGTCTTCTTCGAAGCCGCCGAAGTGCCCTTGGCGGACGAGGAGCCGTTCGTTCTCGACTCGTTGCAGCGCTACAGCCTCAGCGACAATCTACTCGAAGCCGCCCTGGCCGATTTGGACAACCACGATCAGGCGCTCGAGTCCCGGGCTCGGCGCCTGCAAAACAGCGGCCTGCTGCCGATGGCGGGATTCGGCGAATGCCTGCAGCGAGAGCTGATCGAACCGTTGCCGGACCTGCTGCAGCGCTATCAACAGCTTCTGGCGCTATGGCCCACGCCCCTGACCAGTGCGCTGCCGGTTAATCTGGAGTTGCAAGGCCTGCAGGTCGAAGGCTGGATCAGTGGCCTGCATCAACGCGCCGATGGTGGCCTGCTGTCCGTCACCACCATCCCCAACAAAATTGGTTCGATCAAGACACGCAAGTGGCATCGCCTGATCAAACCCTGGGTCAATCATCTGGTCGCGTGCGCCAGTGGCCTGGCCATGACCACCGCATTGGTGGCCAGTGATGACAGCCTTGTGCTCGCACCTATGGAAGCGCAAGCGGCCCAACGTATCCTGAGTGACCTGCTGCTGGCCTGGCAGTCCGGCATGCGCCAGCCGCTGCCGATCGCCGTCAAGACCGCCTTCGCCTGGCTCGGCCAGACCGAGCCGCACAAAGCCGAAGCCGCCGCGCGCAAAGCCTATGAAGGCGATGGGCAGAACACTGACGGTGAACGCCGCGAAAGCGTGGCACTGGCGCGGCAATTTGCCGATTACGATGCCCTGGTCGCCGACGAGACCTTCGTCGATTGGTGCAACGCGCTCTACCGTCCATTACTTGAAGCCCCCTGGCATTCGATGTCCAGCGAGGAGGCGCGCCCATGACCCGCAAAACACCCCTGGCCCTGGCATTCCCGCTGCGCGGCAGCCAACTGATCGAGGCCAGTGCCGGCACCGGCAAGACCTTTACCATTTCCGCCCTGTACCTGCGCCTGGTACTCGGCCATGGCGCCGAGGCCAGTGGCTTCGGGCGCGAGCTGTTGCCCCCGCAGATCCTCGTGGTGACCTTCACCGACGCCGCCACCAAGGAACTGCGTGAACGTATCCGCACCCGTCTGGCCGAAGCCGCCCGTTATTTCCGTGATGAAACCCCGGCCCCCGACGGCCTGATCGCCGAACTGCGCGAACAGTACCTGCCCGAGCAATGGCCCGGCTGTGCCAATCGTCTGGACATCGCCGCGCAGTGGATGGACGAAGCGGCGGTTTCGACCATTCACAGTTGGTGTCAGCGCATGCTGCGCGAGCACGCCTTCGACAGCGGCAGCCTGTTCACCCAGACCCTGGAAACCGATCACAGCGACTTGCTCGGTGAAGTCCTGCGCGACTACTGGCGCCTGTTTTGCTACCCGATGCAAGGCGATGCACTGACCTGGGTGCGCAGCAACTGGGGCGGACCGGCCGCCTTGCTGCCCCGGGTCCGCGGCTTGTTCGCCAGCGAGCGCGGCAATGTCGAAAGCCAGGCGCCTGCGCAGTTGATCATGGCGTCCTTGCAGGAGCGCCGTGCCAGGTTGCAGGAACTCAAGATGCCGTGGCGTCAGTGGGCTGACGAGTTGCTCACCATCTGCCGCGAGGGTGTCGCCAGCAAGAGCGTGCACGGTGCCAAGTTGCAGGCACGCTTCTTCGAACCCTGGTTCGAGAAGATCAAAGCCTGGGCCGAAGATGAGGTCCTTGAACAACTGGATATCGGGGGAGGTGCCAAGCGCCTGACGCCCGAGGGGATGGCCGAAGCCTGGAAGAACGGACCGGCGCCCGATCATCCGGGGCTGGATGCGATGCAAGCCCTCAAAGCCAGCCTTGATGCCCTGCCGACACCCGATGCCGCCGTCCTGCAACACGCCGCCCGTTGGGTCGGTACACGTTTCGAGGAAGAAAAACGTCGCCGGGCGGAAATGGGCTTCGACGACATGCTGTTGCGCCTCGACGCGGCGTTGCAGGCCGAGGGGGGCGAGCGTCTGGCCACCTTGATCCGCGAGCAATTCCCGGTCGCGCTGATCGACGAGTTCCAGGACACCGACCCGGTGCAGTACCGGATTTTCGAGAACATCTATCGCATTGAGGAGAACAATCCCGAAAGCGGCCTGTTCCTGATCGGCGACCCGAAGCAGGCGATCTACGCCTTCCGTGGTGCCGACATCTACACCTACCTGCGCGCCCGCCAGGCGACTGCCGGTCGCCTGCACACCTTGGGCACCAACTTCCGCTCCAGCCACGGCATGGTCAGCGCCGTGAACCATGTGTTCGAGCGAGCCGAGGTTCGCGAGGCCGGACGCGGTGCGTTCCTGTTTCGCCAAAGCAATGGCGATAACCCGGTGCCGTTCTCGCCGGTCGAGTCCCAGGGGCGCAAAGAGGTTCTGCAAATCGACGGCCAGCCCGTGCCCGCGCTGAACATCTGGCACCTGCCGGCCGAGCAGCCATTGTCCGGCACTGTATACCGGCAACAACTGGCCGCCGCCTGTGCCAGTGAGATCACTGCATTGCTCAATGGCGGCCAGCAAGGCCATGCGGTGTTCGTGCAGGACGGCAAGGCCCCCAAAGGCCTGCTGCCGGCCGACATTGCGATCCTGGTTCGCGACGGCAAGGAAGCACAGGTGGTGCGCGCCGAACTCTCCGCCCGAGGTGTACGCAGCGTCTATCTGTCGGACAAGGATTCGGTGTTCGCCGCCCAGGAAGCCCACGACGTGCTGACCTGGCTCAAGGCCTGCGCCGAGCCGGATATCGAGCGTCCCTTGCGCGCGGCCTTGGCCAGCATCACGCTGAACCTGTCGCTGGCCGAACTGGAGCGGCTCAACCAGGACGAAATGGCCTGGGAAGCACGGGTCATGCAGTTCCGCCGCTACCGCGAGATCTGGCGCAAGCAAGGCGTGTTGCCGATGCTGCGATGCCTGCTGCACGACTTCCAGTTGCCCCAGGCGTTGATCGCACGCCACGACGGCGAGCGGGTGCTGACCAACCTGTTGCACCTGTGCGAATTGCTGCAGCAGGCCGCCGCCGAACTGGATGGCGAGCAGGCGTTGATCCGTCATTTGTCCGAGCACCTGTCGCTATCCGGTCAGGCGGGTGAAGAGCAGATTCTGCGTCTGGAAAGCGATGAGCAACTGGTCAAAGTGGTGACCATCCACAAGTCCAAGGGCCTCGAATATCCGCTGGTGTTCCTGCCGTTCATTTGCTCGGCCAAACCGGTGGATGGCAGCCGATTGCCGCTGCATTACCACGACGCCAACGGCAAGGCTCAAGTGACGCTCAACCCGACTGCCGAGTTGATCGCCCTGGCCGACGACGAGCGACTGGCCGAAGATTTGCGCCTGTTGTACGTGGCCCTGACCCGTGCCCAACATGCCTGCTGGCTGGGGGTGACGGACCTCAAACGCGGCAATAACAACAGCTCGGTGCTGCACCTGTCGGCGCTGGGTTATCTGTTGGGCGGCGGCGCTGCCTTGTCCGAATCCCAGGCGCTCGAGCGCTGGTTGCGTGATCTGCAACAGGACTGCCCCGCGCTGGCTTACAGCCAGATGCCGGAAGCCTCCGCCGAGCACTACCATCCACCGCAGAACGACACGGCGTTGCGCGCGCCGCTGGTCCCGAAACGCAAGGCCAGCGAAAACTGGTGGATCGCCTCCTACAGCGCCTTGCGCCTGAGCGACATCCTCAGTGATGACAGCGATGAGGCGCCGGAAAGCCCGCAGGCGCAGAAGCTGTTCGACGACGAACGTCTCGACCCACATGCCCCTCGGGAGATGCTCGCCGGCGGTGCCGATATCCATCGATTCCCTCGGGGGCCGAACCCCGGCACTTTCCTGCACGGCTTGCTGGAATGGGCAGGCGACGAGGGTTTTTCCGCCGCGCCGCAAGCGGTGGAGGACGCCATCGCCCGGCGCTGCAATCGACGCGGCTGGGAAGGCTGGATCACCACCCTGAGCGACTGGCTGCAGCATCTGCTCAAATCGCCGCTGCCGGTGGGTGCCGACCAGCCTCCGGTGATTTTCGAGCAACTGTCTCAATATCAGGTCGAAATGGAGTTCTGGTTCGCCAGCCATAAAGTCGATGTGCTCAAGCTCGATGCGCTGGTGCGTCAACACACCCACAATGGCGCCGCTCGCCTGGCCGCGGAGCCGGTGTTGCTCAACGGCATGTTCAAAGGCTTTATCGACCTGACCTTCGAACACGACGGTCGCTACTACGTCGCCGACTACAAATCCAACTGGCTGGGCACCGACGACGCGGCCTACACCGAGCAGGCCATGGAACAGTCGATCCTCGATAACCGCTACGACCTGCAATACGTGTTGTACCTGCTGGCCCTGCATCGCCAGCTCAAGGCCCGACTGGCTGACTACGACTACGACCGGCACGTCGGTGGCGCGTTGTACCTGTTCCTGCGCGGTACCCGCGCGCCCAGCCAGGGTGTGTACTTTGTCCGGCCACCCAAAGCACTCATCGAGCAACTGGATCGCCTGTTCCAGGGCAAGGCAGAACCGAAGGCCGAACCGGCATGGGTACAGGGAGAACTGCTATGAGCCGCACCTTCGCTGATTTGCTGCCGCAGTCGCTGACCGCCGACAGCCTGGCCGGCCTCGCGCCGCTGAGCCGCGCCGACGACTTGCTGCTGTTGCTGACCCGCTGGGTCGAGCGAGGCTGGCTGCGGGCGCTGGACAAGGCCTTCGTGGCTTTTCTCCATGAGTTGGCCCCCGACGATGACCCACTGGTGTTGCTAGCCGCGGCCTTGACCAGCCATCAATTGGGCCACGGCCATGTCTGCCTGGACCTGTTCGAAACCTTGAAGGAACCGGATTTCGCCCTGTCGCTGCCGCCGGAAGGCGATGTGCAGGGTGGCGTGATGCTGCTGCCGTCACAACTGCTGGAGGCGCTGGACGGCGCCCATTGGTGCAAAGTGCTGGCGGGCAGCAAACTGGTGGCGTTGGCGGCGGACTCAAGCGAAGCGGCGCAACAATGCCCCTTGGTGTTGTCGGGCAAACGCCTGTACCTGCGCCGTTACTGGGCTTACGAGCGGCGCATCGACCAATCATTGCGTCAACGCCTGGCGCAGCACGAAGCAACGCCAAGTGATCTCCCCCAGCGCCTGACCGGATTGTTCGGTGCGGCCAAACCCGGTGAAGTGATCGACTGGCAGAAACTCGCCTGCGCCCTCGCAACCCGCGGTGCCTTCAGCATCGTCACCGGTGGTCCGGGCACCGGCAAGACCACTACAGTGGTGCGTCTGTTGGCCTTGCTCCAGGCGCCGGCGGTCGAAGCGGGCCAGCCATTGCGCATCCGTCTGGCCGCGCCCACCGGTAAAGCGGCGGCACGACTGACCGAATCCATCAGCCAACAGGTTCGTACGCTCAAAGTCAGTGACGACATCCGTAGCAAAATCCCGTCGGACGTCACCACCGTGCACCGCCTGCTGGGCAGCCGTCCAGGCACCCGCCATTTCCGCCACCACGCTGGCAACCGCTTGCCGCTGGATGTGCTGGTGGTGGACGAAGCCTCGATGATCGATCTGGAAATGATGGCCAACCTGCTCGATGCCCTGCCGGCCCATGCCCGTCTGATATTGCTCGGGGACAAGGACCAGTTGGCCTCCGTGGAGGCCGGTGCGGTGCTGGGGGACTTGTGCCGCGACGCGGAAGCCGGCTGGTACAGCCCACAGACGCGCCAGTGGCTGGAGTCGGTCAGCGGCGAAAACCTGGCGGCCAGCGAGTTGCAGGAGGACACCCAGGGCTTGCATCCGCTGGCGCAGCAGGTGGTGATGTTGCGCCATTCGCGACGCTTCGGCGAAGGCAGCGGCATCGGTCAGTTGGCCCGTTGGGTCAACCAGCAGCAGCCCGAAGAGGCGCGCAAGTTGTTGGCGGCGCGCAGCCACGCCGACGTGTTCAATGTATCGCTCAAGAATGAACAGGATCGGTCCTTGGAACGCATGCTGCTGGAAGGGCACGCGCAAGGGCCGCAGGGGTATCGGCATTACTTGACGGTACTGCGCAACCAGCGACCGACCCTCGGCACCGCGCTGGAGGATCCGCGCTGGACCGAGTGGGCCCGAAGTGTCCTGCAGGCCTTCGATGCCTTCCAGTTGCTGTGCGCGGTGCGCAAGGGGCCGTGGGGCGTTGAAGGGCTTAACCAGCGCATCACCGAGGCGCTGCTCAAGGCCCGGCTGATCGACAGCGACCAGCAATGGTACGAAGGTCGGCCAGTGCTGATGACCCGCAACGATTACGGCCTGGGCCTGATGAACGGCGACATCGGCATCGCCCTCAAACTTCCCGAACGTGACGGGCCGGAGGCGGGCAAGCAAGTGCTGCGCGTAGCCTTCCCGCGCAACGACGGGCAGGGCGGCGTGCGTTTCGTGCTGCCGAGCCGGCTCAATGATGTTGAAACTGTGTACGCCATGACCGTGCATAAATCCCAGGGCTCGGAGTTCGCCCATACTGCGTTGATCCTGCCGGATGCACTGAATCCGGTGCTCACCAAGGAACTGATCTACACCGGGATTACCCGGGCCAAGGACTGGTTCACGCTGATCGAGCCCCGTGCCGGCGTCTTCGAAGAGGCCGTGCGACGCAAGGTCAAACGCCTGAGCGGGTTGATGCTGGAGTTGAAGGAAGGCATCGATACCCCCGACTGAAAGGCCCCCTTGTAGGAGCGAGCTCGCTCGCGATGGTCGTGAACGATAACGCTGGCAGCCGGCGCCCTGCGGTGTTTTGTCGTCCATCGCGAGCAAGCTCGCTCCTACAGGCCCGGTATCGCTGGTCTTGCACCGCTATGCTATCGTTGCGGCATCATTTGGTTACGATCGAAGAGAATCCCTGCATGAAGGTGGCTGTCAGGACGACAGGGCGTGTCATGGGTTGTGCACAGACACTGCTCGCCGGGCTTCTCTGTTTGTTGTCCGCCGGGGTTTTCGCTCAGGCGCAAACGCCGGTTGGCATCGCCGATCAGCGCGCCAGGTCGGTCACCGAAACGGTACTCGGGATTCTCAGCTACGCCCGTTGGCCGGTTGAACCTGCACAACTTCGCCTGTGTGTGGTCGGCCCCACCGAGTACACCGACGACCTGCTCAAGGGCACCACCCAGGCCACGGGTCGGCCGGTCACCGTTCAACGACTGCTGGCCGACAACCCCGCCATCACCACGGACTGCGACGCGCTGTACATCGGCAAATTGACCGACACAGAGCGCAATCGGCTGTTCACCTCGCTGACCGGCCGCCCGGTATTGAGCATCAGTGAAAGCGATGATCAATGCACCGTCGGCAGTCTGTTTTGCCTGCGGGTCAGTGACGAGCAGGTGTCCTTCGAGGTCAACCTCGACTCCGTCGCCCGCAGCGGTGTGCGCATCCATCCGAGCGTGCTGCAATTGTCCCGTCGCAAAACGGCGGCGCCATGAAAATTTCCAAACCGGGTAATCGCCCGACCTTGCGCTCGGTCATCGGCCGCGGTCACCTGACCGTCGCCCTGGTGGGGGTGATCATGGCCAGTGTTTCCCTGACCCTGCTGGGCATCCTGGCCCTGCGGGTGTATGCCGATCACAACCTGCACCTGATCGCACGCTCCATCGACTACACCGTGCAAGCCGCCGTGGTGTTCAACGACAAGGCTGCGGCCAACGAAGCGCTGGCGCTGATCGCCTCCACTGAAGAAGTGGCCGATGCCCAGGTACTGAACGCCAAGGGGCAGTTGCTGGCGCGCTGGCAGCGACCGGAAACCGGGTTGTTCAGCGAGCTCGAAATGCAGCTGGCCAAACTCTTCCTGGCAGAGCCCATCAGCATGCCGATCCTTCATCAGGATCGACAGATCGGCAGCATTCTGCTCACCGGCCACGGCGGCAGCCTGATGCGCTTTTTGCTCAGTGGCCTGGTGGGCATCGTGCTGTGCACGGCGATCAGCGCCTGGGTCGCGCTCTACCTGGCGCGCCGGCAACTGCGCGGCATCACCGGCCCCTTGCGCAGCCTGGCCGCGGTGGCACACGCCGCACGCAGCGAGCGCGCCTTCGACCGGCGCGTGCCGGCCGCCGCCATCGCCGAACTCGACAACCTGGGCAATGACTTCAATGCCCTGCTCGATGAACTCGAATCCTGGCAAACCCACCTTCAAAACGAAAACCAGACCCTGGCCCACCAGGCCAGTCATGACAGCCTCACGGGGTTGCCGAACCGTGCGTTTTTCGAAGGTCGCCTGATGCGCGCGCTGCGCAACGCCAACAAACAGAATGAGCGGGTCGCGGTGCTGTTTCTCGACAGCGACCGCTTCAAGGAAATCAACGACAGCTTCGGCCACGCGGCCGGTGATGCGGTGCTGGTGTCCGTGGCCAATCGAGTCCGGGCGCAACTGCGTGAAGAAGATCTGGTGGCGCGCCTGGGCGGCGACGAATTCGCGGTGCTGCTGACCCCGCTGCACAAGACCGAAGACGCCGAACGGATCGCCGACAAGATCATCGCCAGCATGCAAGACCCCATCGAATTGCCGGGTGCCAACGAGGTGCTGACCTCGCTCAGCATCGGCATCGCCGTGTACCCCGATCACGGCGCCACGCCCGGCACCCTGCTCGATGCGGCCGACAGCGCCATGTATCAAGCCAAGCGCCTCGCCCGGGGCGCGCAACACACGGCAGGGTCGGAGCACCCTGTCGCCGACGTTTAACCCAGGAGCTGAATTTCCGTGTACTCACTCACCCAACGTTCGCTGCGATTGCTCACCCTCATGCTGGTCATGGCCGTGTTGACCCTGAGCGGTTGCCAAACGGTGCCACAAAAAGGCCTGACCCCGGCGCAGATCGCCGTCCTCAAACAGCAAGGATTCGAGCTGACCGACGAAGGCTGGGCTTTCGGCCTGTCCGGCAAAGTGCTGTTCGGCAGCGACGTCGATAGCCTGAACGCGCAGAGCAGCGAAATCGTGCAGCGCATCGGCAAGTCGCTGCTGGGTGTCGGCATCGATCGGGTGAGGGTCGATGGCCACACCGATGCCTCGGGCAAAGAGGTCTATAACGAACAACTCTCTGTGCGCCGCGCCAAAAGCGTCGCCAGCGTCCTCGCCTCTGTCGGCATGAAACAGGACAACATCCAGCTGCGTGGCCTGGGCAGCAGCAAACCCGTGGCCTCCAACGACACCGCGTCAGGACGCACCGAAAACCGCCGGGTCGCGATTGTAGTCAGTGCCGATTAATCGGCGAACAGCATCTCCCGAGACTCACCCATCAGCAGGCCCTGATTCTGTTCTGTGACTGAGCGGATGTAATCCCACAACAGGGTGATCCGCTTGAGTTTCCTCAAGTCCTCCCGGCAGTACATCCAGAACTGCCGCGTGATGTTGATCTCCTGCGGCAACACCGGCAGCAAGCGCGGATCCTGGGCGGCGAGGAAGCAGGGCAGGATGGCCAGGGACCTCCCTTGCTGCGCCGCCACGAACTGCGCGATCACGCTGGTGCTGCGCAGGTTGGCGCTGGCGCCGGGCAGGACGTTGGCCAGGTACAGCAGCTCCGAGCTGAAGGCCAGGTCATCCACGTAACTGATGAATGAATGTTTGCCCAGGTCGGCCGGGCGGCGGATGGCCGGGTGTCTGTCGAGGTAGTCCTGGGTCGCGTACAGCTGCAGGCGGTAGTCGCAGAGTTTGCAGCACACGTACGGGCCGTGCTCCGGCCGTTCCAGGGCGATGACGATGTCGGCTTCGCGTTTGGACAGGCTGATGAAGTGCGGCAGGGGCAGGATGTCCACCGAGATGGCGGGGTAGGCGTCGACGAAGTGGCTCAATTGCGGGGTGATGAAGAAGCTGCCGAAGCCTTCGGTGCAGCCCATGCGCACATGCCCCGACAACGCCACGCCGGAGCCCGACACCTGTTCGCAGGCCATGTGCAGCGTGCTTTCGATGGACTCGGCGTAACCCAGCAATCGCTGGCCTTCGGCGGTCAGGACGAAGCCGCTGGTCCGAGACTTCTCGAACAGCAGTGTGCCCAATGAAGCTTCCAGCGAACTGATGCGTCGCGACACGGTGGTGTAGTCGACCGCCAGGCGTTTGGCCGCGGTGCTGGCCTTGCGGGTTCGGGCGACTTCGAGGAAAAACTTGAGGTCGTCCCAGTTCAACGAGCCTAACGACGTGATGTTTTTTTGCATGTTGGACCGGCTTTTATGTGCGTTCTTGTTAGATGTTTGCACATCTATACTCCAAAAACAGCCCGAAACCCATCGCGGCACACGCCTCATCTCAGGGCGAGCTTTTCGCCTTGGCTCCTTCCGATAAAAACAATGTCCGGAGACCCACATGAACGCTTCGCTCACGCCTAACGAAACCCTCAGCGATACACAGGCAGGTGTCCAAAAGGTCAAGCTGCTGATCGACGGGGAGTGGGTCGAATCCAAGACCACCGAATGGCACGACATCGTCAACCCGGCGACCCAGCAAGTGCTGGCCAAAGTGCCGTTCGCCACTGCCGAAGAAGTCGACGCGGCGATCAGCGCCGCCCATCGCGCCTTCCAGACCTGGAAGCTGACCCCGATCGGCGCGCGGATGCGCATCATGCTCAAGCTCCAGGCGTTGATTCGCGAGCACTCCAAGCGCATCGCCGCGGTGCTCAGCGCCGAGCAGGGCAAGACCATTGCCGACGCCGAGGGCGACATTTTCCGTGGCCTGGAAGTGGTCGAGCACGCCTGCTCCATCGGCACCCTGCAAATGGGCGAGTTCGCTGAAAACGTTGCCGGCGGTGTCGACACCTACACCCTGCGCCAGCCGATCGGCGTGTGCGCCGGCATCACCCCGTTCAACTTCCCGGCGATGATCCCGCTGTGGATGTTCCCGATGGCCATTGCCTGCGGCAACACCTTCGTCCTCAAGCCGTCCGAACAGGACCCGATGTCGACCATGCTGCTGGTGGAGCTGGCGATTGAAGCGGGCATTCCGGCCGGTGTGCTGAACGTCGTGCACGGTGGCAAGGACGTGGTGGACGGGCTCTGCACCCACAAAGACATCAAGGCCGTTTCCTTCGTTGGCTCGACCGCCGTCGGTACTCACGTCTACGACCTGGCCGGCAAACACGGCAAGCGCGTGCAATCGATGATGGGCGCGAAGAACCACGCCGTGGTACTGCCGGATGCCAACCGCGAACAGGCGCTCAATGCCCTGGTCGGTGCCGGTTTCGGCGCGGCCGGTCAGCGCTGCATGGCGACCTCCGTTGTAGTGCTGGTCGGCGCGGCCAAGCAGTGGCTGCCAGACCTCAAGGCGCTGGCGCAGAAGCTCAAAGTGAACGCCGGTAGCGAGCCGGGCACTGACGTAGGCCCGGTGATCTCGAAAAAAGCCAAGGCGCGGATTCTCGATCTGATCGAAAGCGGTATCAAGGAAGGCGCCAAGCTGGAACTCGACGGTCGCCAGATCAGTGTTCCAGGTTACGAGAGCGGCAACTTTGTCGGCCCGACCCTGTTCTCGGGCGTGACCACCGACATGCAGATCTACACCCAGGAAATCTTCGGCCCGGTGCTGGTGGTGCTGGAAGTCGACACCCTCGATCAGGCCATCGCCCTGGTCAACGCCAACCCGTTCGGCAACGGCACGGGCCTGTTCACCCAGAGCGGTGCGGCGGCGCGTAAATTCCAGACCGAAATCGACGTCGGCCAGGTCGGCATCAACATCCCGATTCCGGTGCCGGTCCCGTTCTTCAGCTTCACCGGTTCCCGTGGTTCCAAACTCGGCGACCTCGGCCCGTACGGCAAGCAAGTGGTGCAGTTCTACACTCAGACCAAGACCGTCACCAGTCGCTGGTTCGACGATGACAGCGTCAACGACGGTGTGAACACCACCATCAACTTGCGTTAAGGAGCCGGACATGAAAATCGCTTTTATCGGTCTGGGCAACATGGGCGCGCCGATGGCGCGCAACCTGATCAAGGCCGGCCATTCGCTGAATCTGGTGGACCTGAACACAACGGTGCTGGCGGAACTCGAGCAACTGGGCGGCAGCATCAGCGCCTCGGCCCGGGAAGCGGCCCAGGGCGCAGAATTGGTGATCACCATGCTGCCGGCCGCCGTGCATGTGCGCAGTGTCTGGCTGGGTGAGAATGGCGTGTTGGCCGGGATCGGCAAAGGCGTGCCTGCCGTGGATTGCAGCACCATCGATCCGCAGACCGCCCGTGACGTGGCCGCCGCTGCTGCCAAACAAGGCGTGGCGATGGCCGACGCACCGGTCTCCGGCGGTACTGGCGGTGCGGCCGCGGGTACGCTGACCTTCATGGTCGGCGCCACCGCAGAACTGTTCGCCACCCTGCAACCGGTGCTGGCGCAGATGGGCCGCAACATCGTCCATTGCGGCGAAGTCGGGACCGGGCAAATCGCCAAGATCTGCAACAACCTGCTGCTGGGGATTTCCATGGTCGGCGTCAGCGAGGCCATGGCCTTGGGCGATGCCCTGGGTATCGACACCAAGGTGCTGGCGGGCATCATCAACAGCTCGACCGGGCGTTGCTGGAGTTCGGAGATGTACAACCCGTGGCCGGGCATCGTCGAAACGGCGCCGGCGTCGCGCGGCTACACCGGTGGGTTCGGTGCCGAATTGATGCTCAAGGATCTGGGGCTGGCGACTGAAGCGGCGCGCCAGGCCCATCAGCCGGTAGTGCTCGGCGCAGTGGCCCAGCAGTTGTATCAGGCAATGAGTTTGCGCGGGGAAGGTGGCAGCGATTTCTCGGCGATCATCAACGGCTATCGCAAACCGCAATGAACCGATGTGGGAGCGGGCTTGCTCGCGAAGACGGAGTGTCAGTCAACCTCAACGTTGGCTGAGCCACCGCTTTCGCGAGCAAGCCCGCTCCCACAGGTACTGCATGTACGTATCGACATTGACCGGGACATCACGTCGGGTGATCCCCCGGTTTTTTATGTCAGGCAAAAACGAAATACTTGCGCACCGTTTCCACCACTTCCCAAGTGCCTTTCATGCCCGGTTCGATGACGAAAATATCACCGGCACGCAGGTGGATCGGCTCCTTACCTTCCGGGGTGATGATGCAGTAGCCCTCGCGGAAATCGCAGTATTCCCACTTCACGTATTCCACGTACCACTTGCCCGGCGTGCAGATCCAGGTGCCCATGATCTTGCTGCCGTCTTCGCTGGTGTAGGCGTTGAGGTTGACGGTGTGCGGGTCGCCTTCGAGTTTTTCCCATTTGCAGGCATCGAGCACGGGCAGCGGGTGAGTGTCGCGAAGAACGGTAATCGGTGCGTTTGCGGTCATGATGACTCCGGGCCAGGCAAAGAACAGAAGGCGCATCCTGACGGGCTTGGGCCGATCCGAGTTGTCTGTACTCGACATCGATGTGTCCATAAACGCGCGATCATGTTCTCGACGCCATGAAAAACGCCCCGGTATTCATCGAATGCCGGGGCGTTTTTTATGACAGCTTACTGAGTCACGGGCAGCTTGGGATGGCGTGCCATGCGAATCCGGTAGCAACCGTAGATCAGCAACACCCACACCGGCATGGCGTACACCGAGGCGCGCACCGGCGGAATCATCCAGATGACGCAGATGATCACGGCCATGAAGGCCAGGCACAGGTAGTTGGTGTACGGCGACCAGAAGGCTTTGAAGCCTGGCTCGATACCGCGCTGGACCATGGCCTTGCGGAATTTCAGGTGCGTGAGGCTGATCAACGCCCAGTTGATCATCAGGGACGCGACCACCAGGGCGAACAGCAGCTCCAGGGCTTCGTGGGGCGCAACGTAATTGACCACCACGGCGAGCATGGTGATCAGCGCCGAGACGCCCAAGGCCAGCAAGGGTACGCCTTGCTTGTTCAGCTTCATCAGTACTTTTGGCGCATCGCCCTGTTCGGCCAGGCCGTAGAGCATGCGGCTGTTGCAGTAGACGCCACTGTTGTAGACCGAGAGCGCGGCGGTCAGCACCACGAAGTTGAGGATCTGCGCGGCGGTGTCGCTGCCGATCAAGGCGAAAATCTGCACGAACGGGCTGCCGCTGTAGGCATCGCCCGAAGCGCCGAGGGTTTGCAGCAATTGGTCCCACGGGTACAGCGACAGCAGCACGGTGAGTGCGCCGACGTAGAAGATCAACACCCGGTACACCACCTGGTTGATCGCCTTGGGAATCACTTTGCGCGGCTCGCTGGCTTCAGCGGCGGTGATGCCGACCAGCTCCAGGCCACCGAAGGAGAACATGATGAAGGCCATCGCCATCAGCAGGCCGCTGTAGCCGTTGGGGAAGAAGCCGCCATGGTCCCAGAGGTTGCTCACCGATGCCTGCGGGCCACCGGTTCCGCTGAACAGCATGTAGCAGCCCAGCACGATCATGCCGATGATGGCCACGACCTTGATGATCGCGAACCAGAATTCCATCTCGCCGAAGACTTTGACGTTCAGCGTGTTGATCAGGTTGACCAGCAGGAAGAACACCGCAGCGCTGACCCAGGTCGGTACCTGCGGCCACCAGAATTGAATGTATTTACCCACGGCCGTCAGTTCGGCCATGCCCACCAGCACATACAGCACCCAATAGTTCCAGCCGGACAGGAAACCGGCGAAGCCGCCCCAGTAGTTGTGGGCAAAGTGGCTGAAGGAACCGGCCACCGGTTCCTCGACAATCATTTCGCCGAGCTGGCGCATGATCAGGAAGGCGATGAACCCGGCGATCGCATAGCCCAGGATCATCGACGGTCCGGCGGACTTGAGCACGCCGGCCGATCCCAGGAACAGCCCGGTACCAATGGCTCCCCCCAGGGCGATCAGTTGAATATGACGATTTTTCAACCCCCGCTTGAGCGTCCCCTGTTGCAAGATTTCATCCGCCATCTGTTTACCTTCTGGTTGTTGTGGCCAGGCCTTGTTTCAAAGGGCGAATATTACTCTCGGTCAACTCTTCGTCATACAGGCAGCTTGGCCAAACGCCGGTTTTCACGGATTTTCACTGCGGTTTACGGAACCTAGCGCTTCGAACAAGGCTCTGGCATAGCCGGGCAGATGATCGAACGAGCGCGCGCACAACAGCAGTTTTCGCTGAGCCCAGGGCTCTTTCAGCGCGACGCAGGTCAGCGGTTGATCACCCGACCCGCGCCGCAGGGCCGCCAGCGGTACGATCGCCAGCCCGGCGCCGTGGGCAACCATGCGCATCACCGCGTCAAAACCTTCGGCGCGGACGCGGATCTGCATGCGCAGACCGGTGTGCAAGGCCTGTTCCTCCAGGTACACCGCCAGAGCGCTGTTGGCGGTCAGGCCGACGTACTGATGCTGCAAGGTGTCGCTGAAGTTCGGGGGCTCGCCACTGGCCAGGGGGTGATCGGGCGGCATGATCAGCACCAGCGGATCGTCGCGAAAGGGCAGGATGTCGAGGGTGTGGGTGTCTACGGCGTTGGAGACGATGCCCAGGTCCGCCGCCCCTTGGCGCAGCGCGTGGGTGATGCGAGCGCTGGGCAGTTCCTGCAGATCGATGTCGAGGTTGGGGTGCTGGCACAGGAAATCGGCGAGCAGCTCCGGCAGGTATTCGGTGAGCGCCGTGGTGTTGCTCAGCAAGCGAATCTGGCCTTTGACGCCCTTGGCGTATTCGGCCAGGTCCTGCTGCATGCGCTCGGCGTGTTGCAGCAGGGTGCGGGCGTGTTGGGCCAGGGCTTTTCCCGCAGGCGTAGGCGTGACACCACGACGGCCGCGCTCGAGAAAATCAATGCCCAGCGAGGCTTCCATGGCGCGGATGCGCGCACTGGCTGCCGCCAGGGACAGATGACTGCGGGCGGCGCCGGCGGTGATGTTGCCGGTGTCGAGGATATGCAGGTAGAGGCGCAGGTCGGTGAGGTCGAAGTGCATTGGCGGCCTTTGTCGATGCGGTGGCTGGGCGGGCCTCTTCGCGGGCAAGCCCGCTCCCACAGGTGTCGTGTCGTTCAACCATTATGTGAACGACACGACACCTGTGGGAGCGTGGCTTGCCCGCGAAGGCGTCAGTGGCCGTTGCCTGAGCCTACTGTCCAGCAAGAGGCACCCTCAGTATATGGCAGATTTTCAATCGCTCGATTGCAGCTCACCATCACCCCATGAACACGCTAATCGACTTCTACCAAAACCTCGGCCTGGCCCTGTCTTTGCTGGTCATCGCCACTTTTCTGCTGGCCGGCACCATCAAAGGCGTGATCGGCCTCGGCCTGCCAACCCTGTCGATGGGCCTGCTCGGCCTGGCTATGGCGCCATCGCAGGCCGCGGCACTGTTGATCATCCCGGCGACGCTCACCAACGTCTGGCAACTGGCGTTCGGCGGTCACCTGCAAGGGTTGGTCAAACGCCTGTGGCCGATGCTGCTGGCCATCTTCATCGGCACCGGTGCGGGCACGCTGTGGATCGGCATGGCAGGCGGGCATTGGGTGGTGCGGGGCCTGGGCGCGGCGTTGTTGCTCTATGCATTGAGCGGGCTGCTGCTGCCACCCCTGCATGTCGATGGGCGCCAAGAGGGCTGGCTCGGTCCGCTGTGCGGCCTGCTGACCGGCATCATCACCTCGGCCACGGGCGTATTCGTGATCCCGGCGGTGCCCTACCTGCAAGCGCTGGGTTTGAACAAGGATGAACTGGTGCAGGCCCTGGGCCTGTCATTCACCGTCTCGACCCTGGCCCTGGCCGCAGGATTGCTATGGCGCGGCGCCCTCGGCGGCGGCGAATTGAGCGCCTCGCTGCTGGCGCTGATCCCGGCGGTATTGGGCATGTGGCTGGGGCAGTGGCTGCGCCAGCGGATCAGCGCGGTGTTGTTCAAGCGCGTGTTCTTCATTGGCCTGGGATTGCTCGGCGGCCATTTATTGATCAGCGGCTAGCGGAGGACGGGCTGAGCATCTCGATGGCACGGATCTCAAAGTCGCGCTCCAGGTATTCATCACGCTGTGCCAGAAATTGCTTCATGTGCGGCAGGTTCGAATGCACATCCAGATGCGCCTGGGACTGCCAGATCTCGAAAAAGATGAACAGGCTCGGGTCCTGTTTGTCGCGCAGCATGTGGTACTCGATGCAGCCCGGTTCGGCGCGGCTGGCTTCTACGTAGCCGCTGAAAAACGCTTCGAAGGCGTCGGATTTTTCCGGACGGGTCTTGGCGTGCAGGATGAAACCCTGGATGTCACTCATGAAAATCGCTCCTGTTGTCAGATTGGCCGCCAGTCTAAAGCAACAATAGGCTTTCGATTCGTGCGCGTGGGTCAAATGAGTTTTGCGAGATTGCCGCTTACTCCGCGCGAGGCTCATCGCTAAGGTGCCGCCATCCAATTTCTGACCTTCCCGAGACCCTCATGAAAAAAGTCCTGTTGCTCAATGGCGGCAAACAATTCGCGCATTCCGACGGCCGCTACAACACCACCCTGCATGAAGCCGCGTTGAGCGTGCTGGATCGCGGCGGCGTCGATGTGAAAACCACCTTCATTGACGGGGGCTACGACATCGCCGAGGAAGTGGCCAAGTTCCTGTGGGCCGACGTGGTCATCTACCAGATGCCCGGCTGGTGGATGGGCGCGCCGTGGACCGTGAAGAAGTACCTCGACGAAGTCTTCACCGAAGGTCATGGCAGCCTCTACGCCAGCGACGGCCGCACCCGTTCCGACTCGTCGCAGAAGTACGGCAGCGGTGGCCTGATTCACGGCAAGCAGTACATGCTGTCGCTGACCTGGAACGCACCGCAGCAAGCCTTCGACGACCCGACCGACTTCTTCGAAGGCAAGGGTGTGGACGCGGTGTACTTCCCGTTCCACAAGGCCAACGAGTTCCTGGGCATGACCGGCCTGCCGACCTTCCTCGCCGTCGACGTCATGAAACGCCCGGACATCGAGGGCGATGTGGCGCGTTACGAGCGGCATTTGACCGAGGTGTTTGGCCTTAAGGCGTAACGCTCGGCTACTATCGAAAGCCTGAACCTGTGGCACTGATGCCTGTGTGATGAGGGGCTCTACTGTGGTGAGGGGATAAATCCCCTCACCACAAAAGCTCTCCCGCCACATTGGAAATTTTGCGCGGCCTATGGCGCTATCGATAAGGAATCCACGTGAAAGCCAGATCCGACGAGTTGCAGATCTTCGTCTGCGTGATTGAATGCGGGTCGATTTCGGCGGCGGCCGAGCAGGTCGGGCAGACCCCGTCAGCGGTCAGCCGCACGTTGTCGCGGCTGGAGGCCAAGCTCGACACGACGCTGATCAACCGCACCACACGGCGCATGGACCTGACCGAGGAGGGCAAGTATTTCTTCGAGCATGCCAAGCTGATTCTCGATCAGATGGACGAACTCGAAGAGCGCCTGTCCTCACGCCAGCAAACACCCTCCGGGCGACTGCGCATCAACGCCGCATCGCCGTTCATGCTGCACGCCATCGTTCCCTACATCGACGAATTCCGCAGGCTCTATCCAGAGATCCAGCTTGAACTCAACAGCAACGACCTGATCATCGACCTGCTCGAACAAAGCACCGACATCGCCATCCGCATCGGCACTCTGGCCGATTCGACCCTGCACGCCCGTTCCCTGGGATGCAGCCCGCTGCACATCGTCGCCAGCCCTGCCTACCTGGAAAAGCACGGCACGCCGACCGCCGTCGCCGACCTGGCCGATCACACCCTGTTGGGCTTCACCCAGAACGAGGGCCTCAACCAGTGGCCGTTGCGTTATGTGCATGGCGATCGCTGGCCGATCCAGGCCTCGCTCAGCGCCTCCAGCGGCGAGACCATTCGCCACCTGGCCCTGCAAGGCCAGGGCATCGCCTGCCTGTCGCACTACATGACCATCGAAGACATTCGTGCCGGGCGCTTGAAAGTGCTGCTGGCCGAATTCAACAGTGGCTATCGCCAGCCGATCAACGCGGTGTACTACCGTAACTCGCAGCTGGCCCTGCGGATTCAGTGTTTCCTCGACTTCATCCAGGGAAAACTGGCGCTTTATGCCTCTGAGGATTTCAACGGCTGATTCGTGATCCCTGCGCAAGAGTGAATTGGGCCAGCGGGGATTTTTCGTCGCGCACCACTGCCGGATACTCGTGGCATCACTTATCCACGCAGGGAGTTTCCCCATGAACGTATTCGTTACCGGCGCTGCCGGTTTTATCGGCGGCTCGATCGCCACTGGCCTGATCCAGGCCGGTCACCACGTCACGGGCCTGGTGCGCAATGCCGACCAGGCTGATGAACTCAAAGCCCTGGGCATCACCCCAGTGATCGGCACCCTCGACGACAGCGATCTGTTGGCCAAACAGGCTACGGCCGCCGACGCGGTGATCAACGCTGCCAGCAGCGACCATCGCGGCGCAGTAGAGGCCTTGCTCAACGCTTTGCGCGGCACGAACAAGGTCTTCCTGCACACCAGCGGTTCGAGCATCGTCGGCGATGCGTCCGGCGGCAAATCCAGCGACGTCATCTACGTCGAAGACAACCTGCCGGAACCGACCGTGGACAAGGCGGCCCGCGTGGCCATCGACAACCTGATCCTCGCCGCCGCGAACGACGGCGTGAACTCGGCCGTCATCTGCAACACCCTGATCTACGGCCACAGCCTGGGCGTGCATCGCGACAGCGTGCAACTGCCGCGGCTGCTCAAACAGGCACGCAAAAGCGGCGTGGTGCGCCATGTCGGCAGCGGCCAGAACATCTGGTCCAACGTGCACATCGAAGACGTGGTGGCGCTGTACCTGCTGGCCCTGAACAAGAACGTCCCGGGCACCTTCTATTTCGTCGAAAGCGGCGAAGCGTCGTTCATCGACATGACCACCGCCATGGCCCAGGCGCTGAACCTGGGCAAACCACAAGACTGGCCGCTCAAGGACGCCGAAGCCGAATGGGGCTATGAAATGGCCAACTACGGCCTGGGCTCCAACAGCCGCGTTCGCGGCAAGCACGCGAGGGAACTGCTGGGGTGGGCACCCAAGCGTACGTCGGTGGTGGAGTGGATTCGCAACGAAATGGTGTGAGTTCGCTGTAGACGGCGTAATCGTTCATCGCGAGCAAGCCCGCTCCCACATTCGACCGCATTTCTTCTCATGGAACGCGGTCGATTGTGGGAGCGGGCTTGCTCGCGAAGGCGTTTCCAGCAACCCGGCAACTGGCCGGGCCCTGCGCATTTCCGTACCATCCGCACATTCCTTTTCGCATCCCAACCTGCGGTTCCCCATGAAACCAAAACACCTGCGCGCCGATGTCCTGGCCGGCCTCACCACGTCTTTTGCTCTACTGCCCGAATGCATCGCTTTTGCACTGGTGGCGCATCTCAATCCGCTGATGGGGTTGTATGGCGCGTTCATCATTTGCACGTTGACGGCGTTGTTCGGCGGGCGGCCGGGGATGGTGTCCGGGGCGGCGGGGTCGATGGCGGTGGTGATCGTTGCGCTGGTGGTGCAGCACGGGGTGCAGTACCTGCTGGCGACCGTGTTGCTGGGCGGGTTGATCATGCTGGCGTTCGGTCTGCTCAAACTCGGCAAACTGGTGCGGATGGTGCCGCACCCGGTGATGCTTGGTTTCGTCAATGGCCTGGCGATCATCATTGCCTTGGCGCAACTGGAGCATTTCAAAAATGGCGATAGCTGGCTGAGCGGCCCACCGCTGTTGATCATGATCGGGCTGGTGCTGGTGACGATGGCGATCGTCTATGTGCTGCCACGCCTGACCCGCACGGTGCCGCCGGCGCTGGTGGCGATCCTGGGCGTGGGCCTGGCGGTATACCTGCTCGGCTTGCCGACCCGCACCCTCGGCGACATGGCGCACATCGCCGGCGGCTTGCCGACGTTCGCTCTGCCGGACATTCCGTGGAACCTCGACACCCTGCGCATCATCGCGCCCTACGCGATCCTGATGGCACTGGTGGGTCTGTTGGAAACCCTGCTGACCCTGAACCTCACCGACGAGATCACCGAAAGCCGTGGCTACCCGGACCGCGAGTGCGTGGCGCTGGGCGCGGCGAACATGGTGTCCGGCGTGTTCGGCGGCATGGGTGGTTGCGCGATGATCGGCCAGACGGTGATCAACCTCAGTTCCGGCGGGCGTGGGCGGGTGTCCGGGGTGGTGG
>Ga0208788_1000329_pt1 | contig 23853 bp, 25 predicted proteins | sample Wag4_2014_7_11_3_FD_187363 | JGI IMG/M metagenome (GOLD analysis project Ga0208788, IMG submission 187363) | Fresh water mixed with fracking chemicals microbial communities from Ohio, USA - Utica-2 Time Series FC 2014_7_11 (SPAdes) (version 2) ...
AATTCTAGAGGTGTTAGACGGTAATAAGTCTGCACCTCTTGTTCGTTTAGATAGTGATGAAGATGATTACGAGTATCAAGATTCAGTAACATCTTCCTATAACCCAGACACAAAGGTAGGCATCATTCAGATTGAAGGTGCTCTTACCTACAAGCCGACAGGCTTTGAAATGATGTGTGGTGGTGCTTCTTACACAATGATTGAAGAACAATTCCTAGCACTAGCTAAGAACGGGGCAAAGATCATTATCACCATGACTGATACTTGTGGTGGTGAAGCATACGGGTGTATGGAGACATCAGATAACCTTCGTAAAATTTCAGATGACTATGGTGTTACATGGTTGGCTTACAACGATGGAAACATTGCATCAGCAGGGTACGCACTATCAGCATCGGCTGATGAGATCATCGTAAATCCTGATAGCTACACAGGCAGTATTGGAGTTGTTGTTGAATTGATCAATGACGCTGAAGCAATGAAGATGGAAGGTTATAAACGTATCTATATCTATGCTGGTGAAAATAAAGTAGCAGTAGATAATGAGGGTGAATATAAACCTGCTTTCTTAAGCGATGTCCAAAGTAAAGTAGATCGCTTATACAGCAAGTTTGTTTCTCATGTTGCTTCATATCGCGGTATTACAGAAGCAGCAGTAGTTGGTACAAAGGCAATGATGCTTACGTCTGAAGATGCTGTTAGCACTGGTCTAGCAGATAAGATTCAGACAAGAACAGAGTTTGCTGAGTATATTAGTGATTTATCAGAAAAGATGTTGGCTCAAGAGAACGGGCTACAAAAAGGAGAATCAATGAATATCTTTGATAAGTTTTTGGGGGTTCGGGCAGAAGCCAATGTTGGTAATTATGCTCAGTTAAAAGCAGAGTATGAGGCATTTGCTAATGATGCTGCTACAAGATATGAAGCCCTTGAACAAAAGTATTTAGCTTTAATGGCTGATGTTGAAAAACAACAAGCATTGCTGAAAGAGTATGAGCATAAAGTAAAAGCAGAGGCAGAGCAAAAGCAAGCTGCTGTGGCTAATGCTCGTAAACAAAAGCTGCAAGCTGCATTTGGTGATGCACAAGCTGAACAGTTGTTTGCTTCCATGTCTGCAATGTCAGACGATGCTTTCGATAATGTTATCGCAGCAATGGAAAAGAAGCAGGAAGTAGCCGATCAAATGATTGAAAAAGAACACGGCATTAACGCTGAGAATTCAGTGGAAAAGCCTTTGGCTGAAGTGAGCGGCACAAAGCGTCTGCTCGAACAGAAATTCGCTAAAACAAAATAAGGAGATATTAGATGCCTATTGTCGCACAAACCACCCCATCCGAAGGTAATTTGGTAATTTATGAAGAAGGTAAAGAAGTAGGTTTTGCCCGTGAAGGTATTACTGTCAACGAGACTGCAGCTACCACTTATGGTGCTGGCTTTGTTGTTGGTAAAGTTACTGCTACTGGTAAATGGAAACTTTGTAGCCCTACTGCTTCTGACGGCTCTCAAGTAGCTGCTGGTGTTATTGTTCAAGATAATAATGGCTACGCTAACGAATTTACTGTTCCTGCTGTTACTGACACTAAGGTTGTTGCCATTGTACGCGGTGATGTGTTGCTCTCTAAAGGTGCAATTCGCTTTGGTGCTGGCTTCACTACTCAAGTTCAGAAAGATGCTGCACTGGCTCAGTTGGAAGCATTGAACATCCGTAACACTGTCACTGTGTAACTCGATAACAAGTATAACAAAGGAGAGTAAAGAATGTTAGTAACACAACATAATAATCCCTATCGCGTAGTAGATCGTACCGATGAACTGATGGTGATTCCTAATCAATGGGGTCTTGTCAATCAGTTAGGTATTTTCCAAAACCAGTATGTAACTGGAAACACATTCTACGTTGACCGTCACATCATGGACTTTGGCGTGTTGGTAGATTTGCCTCGTGGCACTAAACCAGCAGCAGGTCGTGAAGATAAACGTGAACGCCGTCATTTCTCGATCCCTCACTTCCCAATCCGTCAAGCAATCTTGCCTTCTGATATTGCACAGCAATCTCGCAGAGGTACAGGTGAAGTGGATAGCATTGATTTGGCTCGCGCTGAGAAGATGGAGTTCATCCGCCGTACACTGGCAATGACTACTGAGTTAGCTCGTTGTAAGATGTTGACCACTGGTGATGTATACGCACCTAATGGTAACGTAGTGTTGAATGCTTACACCGAATTCGGCGTAACCCGTAAAGACATCGACTTCAAGTTTGGTACTAGCACTGAAGACCCTCTTGGTCGTGGTGAAGAGGCTATCGCCCACATTCAAGATAACCTGAATAACGGTGGTGTTTACAATGGTGCTATCGCGTTATGGTCTCCAGCAGGCTTCACACGTCTGATTAACCATCCGAACGTCAAAGCTGCTTACCAGATGTACGCATCTACTCAAGAACCTTACCGTAACCGTTTAGGTGGCAACACCACTTATTTCCGTGAGTTTGATTTTGGCGGTATCCGTCATATTGAATACCGTGGTGGTATCGGTGCTGAGAAGTTTATCCCTGATGGTGAATGCCGTATCTTGCCGACTGGCACTGACTTCTTCAAGACCTACTACGGTAGTGCTGAACGCTTTGGTTTGGTGAATGTTCCAGCCCAAGAGGCGTACTACTTCGAGAAGATGTCTGATGATGATGATCAATGGACTATTGATGCAGAGACCAATATGGCTAGCATGGTCTTGAATCCAGCGGTTGTTGTTCGTGGCTATAGCTCGAACTAAAATGTAATAACAAACGTCTGTGTTGCTAACGTGATGCAGACGGGAAAAGAGTGTAATAAGCTCTTTTCTAAATTACCTTCGATGCAGGGTAATCCAGAAAGGAGTATTAAATGCTAGACCCAATCAATGATCCTGTAGCGCGTATTAGACTGGCTTGTGGTGATACAGAACAACCTTACTGGTTAGATGATTCCACATACCAGTACGCTTTACAGCAAAGCAATAATAATGAAAAGCAGGCAACAAAGCAATGCGCTTTCTACATCCTAGCTCAGTTGACAAGGAATGCTCACGAGAAGCTAGTTCAGATTGAGATTTATGGCAGAGAGTATTTTGAGAACTATCGTGATTTTATTATGATGGTAATTAAGAATCCAATGTCTGGGGCAGTTGCACCGATCCCTTATGGTGGCGGTGTGATGAAAGAGGAAGCATCTCAGTTGATTGCTAATGGTGAAGTGAATACTTACAAGACTCCAATGAATAGAAAAAGGATTAAACCAAAATGGTAAATCGATTCTATTCCAATATGCACAAGGTAGTTCAGAAGCATTGCAAGTCCGGTGGTACAGATGTCGTCTGGAGGCATGTAACGACCGTCTATGATCCTGAAACAAGTGGGAACATAGATACATATACCGACTACTATTTGAGAGCATTAGTGTTCGATTATGAGCGTTATAATTCAGGTGATGTGCCTCAGAAGAATAACCTAGTGGCTAAATCAGATAAGATGTTTCTTATTGATCCTCTTACAGTCAAAGATAGTGATGGCAATGTAGTTTACCCGTCAGTTCTTCCGGAAGTTGGTGATAAGTTCTTGGTAGGCAGTGAAGTGAGTACGGTGTACCAGTTGAAAGAATTGTCTCCCGATGCTTCGACACCAGTGATGCTCGAAGTGCAAACACGTTTTTAAGGAGTTGATATGCTTGCATCGGAGATTACGAAAAAGTTCAAAGAACAAGTAAGAGATGAATCCAGTAAAGCATTTGCCAATCGATGCAGACAACTATTCACAGCAGTGATTAACACAACACCGATAGACGAAGGTGAGGCATCAGGTAACTGGCAAACTAGGTTAACATCCACCAGTAAAGAGGTTAATAGGTATGGTAAAGAATCTGCTATTGCGGAAGTGAATGCTGTGCTTACTGATGATTACTTCAAAAAGAATAAGAGAGTGTATTTCATTAACAATACATTCCATGCTTGGGGTCTCGAATATGGTAACCCGACATACACTAACCCAGCAGCACCATTCTCCTCTCAAGCCCCTAACGGTATGTTGAGAATTAACGTCAAAAACTTTTACGTCTGATGAGAGGTAGTTAATGAGTGAGCAAATTATCAGGCAAGTATTAGAAGCAGAGGCGACAAGAGTATTTAACAGTTTAAGCCCTCCAATGAGAGTAGTATTTCAGAATACATCGTACACACCTAAAGTAGGTGTCCCTTATGCTCAATGCTATGTTATTCCAGCAAGGACAATTGATCCCTCTATCGGTGATAAGCATAGTAGGCGAGTTGGGATATTTCAAATCAGTGTATTCCTGAATTCTAATGAAGGTAGTAAAAATATGTTCCCGATTATGGATGCCGTGGATGCTGCATTTTTTCGTGGAAAGAGTTTTGAGAAGAATGGGAAGTGGGTGAGTGTTGACAGCAGTCCATCATATTCACAGGCTTCTGTTCAAAATGGATGGTATGTTTTCCACATATCTATTGACTACAGAATGGAAGTATTTAGATAGCTTCCCATTTCATATTAAGGAGAAATAAAGATGCCTATTCCAAGTGGCGTAGAAACACGTCTAGTAATTGGTAAAGAAACTACATGGGGTGTTAAGCCTCTTGCTACAGCAGGTAAGCTGACACGCCGTACCACTGTGACCTTAGACCTTACTCGTGATATGTTTGAGAGTGCTGAGATTATCTCTACTGCACAAACACAGGATATGCGTTTAGGTAGTGATAACATCACTGGCACACTGAATGGTGAGTTGTCATGTGGCACTTATCAAGATTTGTTTGCAGCAGCATTCCGAGGCGCATGGGCAGCAGGTGCATCGTTAGCAGCCTCAACAGACTTAGCTTTTGTTGCACCTAATAAGATCACCCGTACCACTGGCAGCTTCATTACTGATGGCTTCAAGATTGGTACTGCGGTAGATGTGTCTGGTGCCACCAACGCAGAGAACAATGGGCGGTTTGTGATTGCCGATGTAACAGCATTGGAAATCACCATTCAGGTAAACGTGGTTAATGGCATTCAACAGCCTTTGGTTAATGAAGCAGCAGGCGGCTCTATCGATGTTACTACTGTTGGTAAAGTGCTGATTGTACCGACATCGAATCGCACCAATGATAGTTTCACTATTGAGAAATACTACGAAACAATCAACACTGCTGAAGTTTACACTGGTGTTAAGGTTAGCACCATCAGCTTCAACTTCCAACCTAATGCAATGGCTACTGTAGCCTTCGGCTTGTTAGGTAAATCTGCTGAGTCTAATACTGGTGCTTATTTCACTACACCAGCAGATAACTCTCCGACTTCTGTGTTGGCTGGTACTCGTGGGGCATTGTTTGTAGCAGGCCAGCGTATTGCTACTGTCACTGGGTTGACCATTGATCAAACTGGTAATATGGAAACTGGTCAAGTAATTGGTGATCGTCAGACACCGGACGTGTTCTTAGGTCGATTCACTGCATCTGGTCAATTCACCGCATACTTTGAAAACAATGATTTGTGGGAAAAGTTCCGTGATGAAGAAGAACTGACAATCACTATCCGCGTAGATGGCGATGGTACTGAAGGAATGGTATTCACTCTGCCTCGCGTCAAGCTAGGTGGTGCAAGCAAGGATGATAAAGAGGTTGGTGGTATTATCCAAACCGTTCCATTCACTGCATTGCTCTATACGGGCACTGAAGCTAAACACAACACCACTATGGTATTGCAAGACTTCACGTTGTAATTTGCAACAGAAACAAAACACAATTTAATTTGATTTTTCTTGTCCCCGTTTAGGGGACTATTTTTGCACAAAGGGGATTCACATGGGCTTCGATATTCGTAAGATTGACACTAAGGCTGCTGCTGAAAAAGGTTTGACATTTGATTTGATGTGGCAGGATGCACCTGTTGATATTCAAATCAGTGTCGTAGGGGCTGGCAGTGCTGCATATAAAAAACACAAAGCCATCGCTGATGCTAAAGAGTCTAACGCTATTAAGCGTAACAAACCTCTGACAGATGATGAAAAGAACGATCTGTACGTCACACTGGCAGCTCATTGCACAACAGGCTGGAAAGGGATGATTCTCGATGGTCAAGAAGTCCCATTCACTGTTGAGAATGCAGTCAAGATTTATACTGACTTTCCGTGGATTGGTACACAGGTGATTAGTCAGATTTACAACATTGTTGAGATGGTGGGAAACGTGGACGCATTGGAGAGCTAATCTCCTTTGCTGAATCAGAAATTGATTCAATGCTGGAAGAAAGTGGGGCATCTACTTTAGAACATCTTATTGCAGTGTATCAGGCAACAGGCGAGATGCCTCCTGAACTGATTAAGATTCAAAGTATTGACTGCCCTACTGAATGTTACCCTATATGGTTGGCATTTATGGACTTGTGCTCAACGAGAAGCAGCAACGGCATGGGGCCTAATCCTATTTCATTTCAAGAGATAGATGCCTACATTAGGTTGACAGACAATCTCTATGATTTGACAGCAGATGATATTGATATTCTGAAACAGATAGACGTTATCTATCTAAACAAAGTTAGCAAGAAATTAAGCAAGAAATAGATAACAAGCAATAAGGGGATAGATATGAGTGATATTGCAAGATTAGGGGTGGTGGTAGAACAAAGCGGCATTGAAACTACCCTTAAGGGGTTAGATGCCATCGCCGCTAAGATGAAGGCGATAGAGACAAGTAAAGTATCCCCTGTTTCAAACCCTAAAGGTGGCAGCACAGCCACAGCATCGTTAGCTAAAGAAGAATTTAAGCTAACAGCATTCAAAGAAAAAGAAGCAGAAAAAAGACTTACTGTTGCTGAGAAATCAGCAGCAAAAGAAAAAGACATTGCATTAAAAACCAATTCTGCTAAAGAAGTCATTGAGGCCCGTACAGCAGCATATAGAAAAGTATTAGCTGACAAAGCAGAATCAGAAGCCATTAAGCACAATCAGCAAATGGCATTTATCCATAAAAGATCACAAGATGGTATTTTACGGATAGAAGAAAAAACAAAGGCTGATATTCTCAAGATAAGAGAGAAAGCTGATTCAGACCTAATCAAACAATCCTCCAAGTTGAACAATGACTTGGTACGGATGTCAACAGCACAAAGCCTGCGTATTGCAGAGCAAGAGGCTAAGAACACATCTAACCTTTCAGCTATTTCTCAGAAAGAGTTAGAGAAACGAATTACAGAGCAAACAAGAGCAACAGCACGCATTGAGACTGAAAAAGCTAAGAGTGCTGCCAGAGTCGAACAGATTGAAGCAGCTAACCAAGCCAAGATTCAGCAAATCAGAGAGCGTACAGCAGCCTATGCTGAGAAGCTCCAAATGCGTGAGGAACTAGCAGCAAGACGCTCTATTGAGCAGCAAGGCAAGGCTTATTCATCTTTATCTGATATTGCCAACAAAGCTAGAAACGTCATGGCCGTGGCCTTTGCAGGCTATGGTATCACTGAAGCTGTTGGTGCTGTTATCAAGACAGCAGACGCTATGACAGAATTGAATGCACGTCTCAGATTGGTAACGCAATCTTCAGCAGAACTGAAACAAGTTCAAATGGATTTGTTCCGTGTATCTCAAAGCAGTGGTACAAGTATTAAAGATAATAGTGAGATTTATTTTGGTCTCGCTAGAGCAACAAAGACATTAGGCACATCTCAGAAAGAGTTAATCTTTTTGACAGAAGGTTTAGGTAAGGCTGCTATCGTATCCGGTGCTAGTACGCAATCATTTAAGGCAGCCATGTTCCAGTTACGCCAAGCGTTAGAGTCTGGTGTATTGCGTGGACAAGAATTCAACTCCATCTCGGAACAAGCCCCTCGTGTATTACAAGCCATTGGTGAAGGGTTAGGCAAGACTACTGGTGAATTGCGTAAGATGGCTGGTGAAGGTCAATTAACAACAGACGTTGTATTGCCAGCCTTGATGAAGGGTTTACAAAGTGTAAACAAAGAGTTTGATTCGCTTCCTACCACTGTTTCTCGTGCAACAATGATGGTTGAAAACTCGTTTTCTATGCTTGTTGCCAGAGCTAATGAGGCAAGTAAAGGTACATCCACCTTAGCTGGGGTGATTAAAAACATTTCATCAGCTATGGACAGCATCTCTACGGATAGTATCACCACGGCTATGAATGCAGCCGGATATGCTGTAAATGGTCTTGCTCTTGTGTTAAGCGGTAAACTTATTCAGGCTTTAGGGGCAGCAGCGGTAGCTAAAGTTGCATCCACTAAAGCAGACATTGCAATGGTAAGAAGTAACGCCACTGTAGCAGCATCCGAATTACAGAAAGCGCAAGCCGCATCGGTAGCAGCAGCAGAAAAGGTAAGAGCAGCGGTAATGGAGGTTGAAGCGGCTAATGCAGCAGTGGCAGCAGCAGAAAGAGTAGTTTTAGCTGAAGAAGCATCTAGGATGTCTATGTTAAAAACATTGGCAGCCAGAGAAGCATTAACTGTGGCACAGGCTAAAGCAGCAGCAGCAGCTCAGGCATCGGTAGCAGCTACAACAGCCATGACAGCAAGTAATAATGCAGCCGCTACAGCAGCAGACGCACATGCTGTAGCGCAGGCGAGATTAGCCGCAGCAGGTACAGCAACAGGCCGTGTAATGTCTGGCTTAGGTGCTGTTTTTAATGCTATGGGCGGCTGGGTAACTGTTGCTATTGGTGTTATTTGGGGTCTTGTTACAGTATGGGATAATGTTGCCAATGCTGCTGAAAATGCTGCAAGAAAGCAGAAAGAGGCAGTGATGCGTGGTAAAGCATCCGAGAACATCGCTGGTGTTACGAAAGAGGAAAACGAGGCTTTATCAAAGGTTGAAAAAGCAACAACCAACGCTAAGAAGCTAGAAGCATATCTTAATGAACTTGAAAGAAGTGGCAAATCAAAAACAGACAATGAAGTAAAGACTGTTCAATCTCTCTTAGATAAAGAACGTGCAGCTATTACTGGATGGCGGTCTGCTGCTATTCAGTTAGAGAACGAGAGAAAGTCAAAAACTGCTGCATTGCAATCTACTCTGGCTAACAACATTCAAGATGAAAACGCAGGTTACGAGAAGATTGTCAAGAATTATCAGGACAGTGTTAAATTTAAGTCTGATAAGCAAAGACAGATGGACGATCTCAAGGAGATTGACAGACAGGCTGATGATGCACTTTCTAAGCTGTATAAAAAACCGTCAGTAGAAGATGTTAGACTTGGCACATACGATTCAGATAAGGTTGCCAAAGCTGCTGCAGAGATTGAAAGAACCAGAAGTGAGCAACGTAGGCTTGCTATGGAAAAGTACGCAAAGAAAGATGGCGGTGCTAAAAAGCCTAAAGCCCCTGAATTATCTGCTGGATATGAAGCAGTATTGTCCTATACTCAAGAGCAGTTAGAAGTTATCAATAAAATGGCTTCTGCTCAAGAGAAGTTACTTGGCTATATCAAGCCTGAGTTACTCGAGAGAAAACAATCATTAGAAGCAGAAAAAGAAAGAGAAAACACTGTTGCTAAGATTGCTAAAATTCAAGAGCAATTAAATAAGAAGAATCTTGGTAAAGGTGTGGCAGGACAACTTCAAGAACAGTTGAAGATTTACCAGCAACAAAAAGATGCTATCTCTCAAGAGTTGGTTGTTACTCAAGCATTACAGCGTGAACAAAACAACCTCAAAATTTATGAGATGGATGTTCTTCGTATCGCTCAACAAAAGAATGAATTACAAAAAGCATATTTAGATGCAGCAGTGGCTACTGGCAGTTTAAGCGGACAAGAGGCTAAACAGCAAGAGCAACTTAACGCTCTGAAGATGATTGAAATTGAGTATGCTGGAAAAATCATCGAGGCTCAAAAGACCTACGACTTAATGGTCAAGAATAGATATACCGAGGAAGCAGAGGCTAGTAAGTTACGTTTAGATAGCCTCATCTCTGAACGTAATACAAAACTAGAAGTGGCTAAAATCAAAATGTATTCTGACCAAGAGGCCAGAACATTTGAAGCTGGATGGAGACGTGCATGGGGGACATATAAAGATGAGGCTAGTAATGCTTCGTCTTTTGGCGAGAAAGTTATGGGCGATGCCTTAAAGGGCATTGAGGATGCTTTCTATGCAATGCTGTCCGGTACTAAGTTTAGCTTCAAGGATTTATGGAAGTCTATTCTCAGTGACATGAAGCGTTATTTCGCTAGACAGCTTACCAGCACGATAGCTGATGCAATTATCGGAGGATTCCGCACACCACAAGATGCAGGGTTTAGTGTGAACGTATCTGGTGGGCAAGGCCAGAGTGTTGCACAACAAGTTATCGGAGCTAGTAGCAAGGGTTTTGACGTTCTTGACATCTTCTCTAATAGTAAATCCAGTTACGATGCAACAATCAACAAGGCATTGACATCAAGTATTGGACAATCGTTAGGCTTTTCTCAAACGCCTATCTCATCTGCTACTACATCAATGTTTGTTGAGGGTTCGCAGTCGATCTATGGGTTTACGGATGCCACAGCAGCAACAGGGGCAGAACTGACATCATTAGGTCAAGCGGCAAGCACAGCAGGCCAAGCATTAGGGTATTTACCAGCAGTTATGCAAGCAGCAGAGGGACGCTATATCTCCGCTGTTGGCAGTGCTGTAGGCCAGTACTTTGGTGGCCCTATTGGTAGTATGGCTGGTGTTGCTATCGGCGGTATGCTAGACGATGCTTTTGGTTTTGGCGAGAAAAAGCCAGATATGCGTTTAGCTAAATTTGGCTATGGTGCATCTGACGCATTGGTAGCTGAAGGTAAACAGACCGGATGGACTGGTAGTAGCGTATTTGGCGAGTTTAGAACATACGCTGACAAGTGGTTCTCTGATAGCGAGATGCGTCCTGCAATGTCTGCATTCATTGATTCATTAGAGAATCTTGATACATCCGTTGCTGATACATTAAAGCTAACAGGTAATGAGACACAGAATGCTATCGAAGCATTGAAAGGTATTGACCGTTTCTACGAGTTCGGTATGCAATGGGGCGACTTTACTGAAAACTCTAAAGCACGAGAGCAAATTGCTGTTGACCGTTACGCTACCATCCTCGACAGCGTAGAGCAAGGCTGGGGTGATTTTGTTAGGAAGTTTTCCGGTACATTCGATCAGTTCCCGACATATCTCCAAGAAGTGATTGCAACAATGAATCAGTTTAGAGATAACTTAGGTGGACTAGAAGATACATTCGGACAGCAAATTAAGAGCCTGAACGAGTTTAATAGATTCGCTAAGGCTGGTGAGACAAACGCTGCAGCATTCTTACGCTTACAAGATGTGTTCAAAGTTACCAACAAGGTACTGGAGACATTAGGCAGAAGTGCTAAAGGTGCTAACTTAGAGACTACAGGACTTCGTGAGAGTTTTGTAAAACTGGTTGGTGGTATGGATGCACTTAAAGGCTATCTCAGTGAGTTCTATCAAGGGTTTTATACCGAGTCAGAACGCAATGCAATGGTTAGAGCAGACTTGCAAAAAGAGTTTGATAAGTACGGTGCTAAAGTTCCTGAAGGCAGAAAAGAATGGCTTGCATTAGTTAAGTCTCTTGATCCTGCAACAGAGTTTGGTCAAAAAGCCCTTGCTAAACTGTATGAACTACAAGGTGCATTTTTAAGCATTACACCAGAGATAGAGGACACAGCAAAGTCAACTGAAAATCTTAGCGATGCTGCTGGAACAGCTTCTACCAATGTTGATAGTCTAGCTAAAAGTATTGGTGATTATGAGAAAGATGTTGAAGATGCTAGGCGTGCTGTCCAAGAGGCCTACGATAGGGAAGCGGATGCTTTACGTTCTACGATAGACAGGCTTGAAGATTTTATCAAGCAGATTCGTAAATTCAGAGATGATTTATACCTTGACCAAAACTTATCTCCATTGTCTAAGTATGACCAATATATGTATGCTCGGTCTAAATTTGATGATGTGCGTAATAGAGCTATGGCAGGTGATCCTGAAGCATTAGAACAGCTTGAGCAATCTTCAAGAGATTTCCTAGAGTATAGCAGAGCATACAATGCCAATAACGTCCAATATCAACAGGATTTTGACCTTGTTCAATCTGTGTTAAATAGCACTGAGTCTGTTGCTGTTCAGCAATTAAATACAGCTAAGGCACAGTTGGATGCACTAAATCAAATGGTTAGTGGCATCTTGCAAGTCAATGATTCGGTGATGTCGTTATCGCAAGCGATTGCAAATTACAATGCAGCGATGATGGCTTTGCAGACAGCAAAGGCTAGTGCTGCAGGCGTCGGGGCTGGTGGTGGTAAGGTAGGTGGTAGTAGTGGTGGGACTGGTAGTGGAACATACACCGCTGGTAGCAACGGGCTTACATACACCGACTTCATGGGTAATGTTGTACCAGTCCAAGAAGGGCAATCTAAGCTGTTCTGGGAAACCGTGGCACAGGCTGGAACTGCTGCTGTAGGGTCATTGACTGAGCTCAAAAATAAGCTAGAAGCACTTGGTAAGCAGGATGTGTGGCAGAACTTTGCAAGTCAGTTGCAAGGTAACACTGGTTCGTTTGATGGCGTGTCTTACCCTACAATCACCGATTCTAGCGGCGGCTTAATCCTTGTTTCTGGTGGGAGAAATCCCGACTGGTCTGACGCGCAAAATCAAGCGCAAATAAATAGTTGGCTTGAGAATAACTATGTGCAGCCCACAACAGAACAACAGCAAGCCGCCATGAATAGCGGTGTAGCTCAGTCTGTTGTTAATGATTTTGTGCAAGCTAATATGTCTGACCCGATGGCTATTTATAATGCCGCTATTGCTAACGGTGTATCAAGCGCACAAGTAGCAGCAGCCAGTGGATGGTCTCAAGCAGAGATTAGTGCGTGGGCATCTGCTAACGGATTAGCTCAGTTTGCTAATGGCGGTTTTGCTAATGATGGTATGGCATTGGTAGGTGAATCAGGACCAGAAGTAGTTAATATCGGACAAAGCAGAGTATTTACCCATCAGCAAATGAAACAGATGCTTAACCCAGCCAACGAAGATGGGTATGGTAAGCGCGAGATGATTCAAGAGTTGAAAAGGGTAAATGCAATGCTTGATAGTCTAAAGAAAGAAGTGGCTGCACAGTCTCAGATTGATAGACAACAACGCGGAGAAATTGCTTTAAGACAAGAGGTAATTCAGAAACAACAGGTTGTCAGTTCAATTAGGGCATCAGCTAACAGTGTTTAACTAAACGGAGGGTGTATGGAATATGCTGTGATTATTAACGCAGTGAATATCGCTACACAAGAAGAAAAGAAATTCTATTTCTCAGGCGGTAAAGGCTTTACATCCTCCCCTTCTTCTGTGCCAGCTAATACGTTTTTTGATCCGCGTCTAGCTTCACCATATACGGCTAGGCGTGATTTGTTTGATAAATCCACTACCTACGGGGTTATCTCTAATGGTGGCGGTAGTATTTCTTTGCAAAACATTGATGGGCATATTGATGAGATAGTTATTGATTATGCAATCAATGGTAGAGAAATAGAAATTTACACAACGGATATTGTGCAAGGAGATGGCTCTCCAAGTAAGCAGTTTCCTGATGATTATGTTTTGGTGCATAGAGCTATTGCCAATAAAGCTGTGGCAAATGACAAGGAAGTGATTATCGAGTTATCAGATAAGGTAAAAATTCTTGATAATCCTTTGCTTCAAAACAAATACCTTGGCAATAATTCATTACCATCTGGCACAGAAGGGCTAGAGGATGACCTGAAGGATAGACGTAAGCCTAGACTTTACGGGAAGGTTTTTAACATCGCACCATATTATGTCAATACATCCAGACTTATTTACCAAGTAAGTGATAAACCTTGCACCGTGAGTGCTGTCTATTCACGCGGTATAGCATGGGCAAGTGAAGGAAACTACACTGCTTTTGCTGATTTACAAAACGATGCTCTAGAGCCTAATCAAAGCAAATATAAAGTATATTCAGGTGTAGAAGGCACATTCTTCAGACTTGGCAGCATACCTGACGGTACTCTCACATGCGATGCTGAAACCGCTGAGAAAAAGGCATCTGAGCTTATTAAACAGGTTGCATTGGATGCAGGCTTATTATCTACGGAATTAAGCACTTCTGACTTCACTACAATGTCTGCTATTGCTTACCAGTGTGGTGTATGGGTAACAGAAGATCGCACAGCGTTAGATGTGATCACAGAGCTTGCATCAGCGATAGGCGCTTATGTCTCGTTTGATTATCAAGGCGTTCTTAGAATAGGTAGGCTAGAAGTGCCTTCTGCTGAAAGCATTAGCTTTTACAAAGACCAATACATGACCTTCAGTCTTGAATCAACATCTGACACCGATGAGGGGATACCGGCAAAAAAACTGACATTGAATTATGCAAAAAATTACACAGTCCAAGAAGATTTAGATGGCACAGCAGCCACGACAGAGCGTGTTAGCTTTTCTAAACTAGAATACAGGAAAGTGGTTAAAGAAAACTCACTATCTTCAACACTCTATAAAGATGCCCCTGAAATAGAAATAAACACTTGTCTTATCGATAATTCTGATGCTGTATTGGAGTGTGAAAGAAGGCTAGATCAATTACAACAAAGACGTTTACACGTTATTTCTGTAAGAGTTAATAGGGAAGTGTTTGATTCAATAGATATTAACAGTGGTGTAAAACTGTATCACGATAGATTTGGATTAGAGAATGGCAAGATATTCTGCTGCATAGGTATTACATATAATTTCCTAATCAATGAGATGACGTTGAGGCTATGGGGGTGATAATGGAGGCATTATGGAAAAAGTAGCATTTGGCTATGGTAACAGGATTGACGAAGCTGCATTATCCGGTGGTAGCTGGCAAGCCCCTTTAGCTAATATACAGACACGGAGGCTTGCTCAAAAAGCAAGAAGCACGACAACAGCAACAACAGACACGGTAATTAACATTGAACTTCCTGAACCCAGACTGATTCAAGTAATTGGCATCCACGCTCATAACCTTTCCACCGATGCCAAAATTGAAATATCAGCAGGTACAACATTAGGTGGTACAGATCAGTACGATGTTCCCTCATATGATGTTTGGCCGTCTGTTTACTCTACACTGTCTATGCACTGGACAGATTACCATTTTTGGAGTGGTAAACTAGACCCTGAGACAAGGAAATCATACCCGTCTAACCTTATCCATATTGTAAACACTGCTGTAAAGTCTAAGTATTGGACTATTAAAATCACTGACACAGCTAATGAAGATGGGTATGTCGAAATTGGACGTATATTTATGGGTAGGTTGTTACAGCCAAAGCATAACGTAATTTACGGTGCAGAAATCGGATGGGAAGATAATAGTGAAATTGAAGCATCTCTGTACGGTGTAGAGTATTACAATGATATTCCTAAAACAAGGGTAGCAAGAGTTAATTATGACTATTCTGATAGGACTGAAGCATTAGAGGGAATGTTTGAATTACAGCGTTTATCAGGGATAACTAAAGAAGTGTTATTCATTGGTAACACTCAAGACCAGAAGCAAATGGTTAGACTTGGCTTTCTCGGAAGGTTTAGAAAAATAGACCCTATTAAATGGCATTTTATGGATATTCATTCAACTGGGTTTGAAGTTAAGGAGCTTTTATAATGACAAATACAGTGTATTTTGACCCTGCTGTAGGTGGTAACGGGCTAACAGTCACTGATGACGGAAACCCTACTACCGGTCTTGATAATGATGGTCATAGAGAACGTCTTGTTCCGGCATTCTCAAATGTTGTGCAGGTAGCAAAATTTATTGTTGATACAGCGGAGGATGTTAATGCCGATAAGCTGGAATCACAGCAAGCTGTAACTGACGCACAGGGTTATGCACAAGACGCAGCACAAACATTACAAGACACACAAGCCGCTGTTGCAAGCGTGGGCAGTATGCTCGGAATCAACTTCGGGTCATTTTCCATCGTTGACGGGGAGATGATCGTCAGCCACTTAACAACAACTACGCCATCGCTGGTTGATGGTGATTTAATCTTAACTTATGAGGGTCTTTGATTATGCCGACAACTAATTTAGGGCGTATTGGGTACGTCAACAAAGGTAATTGGACAGCCGGAACATACAAGCGTCTTGATGTTGTACGACACGCAGGCGCAACGTGGAGCTGTAGAGCCGCAACAACGACAACACAAGAGCCATCACCATCAGCAGCAGATTGGATGTTGCTCGTACAAGATGGTACAGGCGGTGCTGCGGATGACATCACGTTTTCACCGACCGGTAGCATCTCTGCAACTGATGTGCAAGCCGCTATCGCAGAGCTTGATAGCGAGAAATTAGCTAGGGTGGGCGGTATTTATCAGAACTTATCCGCTGTGCGAGTAGATAAAGGCACGGTATCAACAGGTACTGTAACTTTCAATCTTGCTGATGGGAACGTGCAGCGTTTGCAAGTTGGCGGTGCGTTAACTATTGCGTTAAGCGGATGGCCTACGGCAGGTAATCACGCTGCAATCAAGTTAAACATTTTCAACGGTGGCAGTGCAGCCATCACATGGCCGGCAATTCAGTGGATTCAAAAAGACGGTACGTCAACAACAAACATTTCAACGTACTTGTCAAACATCGGACGCAACGCATTGCAGACGAGCGGCTTGGATGAATTTGTCCTATGGTCTGATGATGCCGGAACTACAGTGCGAGGCAAAATTTTATGATGGATTTACTATTAGCTACATCGGGCGGCGAAGCGCAAGCGGCTAGCGGTGGTTATGTTGATGACGTATTCAGCGCATACACCTACACCGGCAACGGATCTACGCAGACGATCAATAACGGGGTTGATTTGGCGGGTAAGGGTGGTTTGGTTTGGACGAGAGTAAGGGATCGAACAGATGACCATGAATTTATTGACACCGTTCGCGGTAGAGCGTTCAGTCTCGAGTCTAACACTGCGGATGCGCAAGCAACCTCCTCTGTAGGGACATCTTTAATTGCGTTCAATTCAAATGGCTACAGTCTTGGAACCAATGGCTCAGCTAATGTTAACGAGAACGGTGCTCCATTCATCTCTTGGACCTTCCGCCGCGCCCCTAAGTTCTTTGACGTTGTCACTTACACCGGCAACGGCGCAAGCAACCGCGCACTGTCTCACCAGCTTAACGCTGATGTCGGGATGGTGATGGCCAAGGCGACTAGCACAACGGGTGATTGGTGGGTATTTCACCGCAGCGCAACAGGTGATCTGGTGCTTAACACCACGGCCGCGCAAACAGCATCTAAAGCCAACATCCCAAGCGCAACGCCGTCAACATTCACTGTCAACGGTAGCGCAAATACGAATGGTGTGCAGTATGTCGCCTACCTCTTCGCCCACGACCCGAGTGCTGAGGGGATTATTCAGTGTGGGAGTTTTACGACTGATGGGAACGGTGTTTCTACGCTAGTGAATCTGGGTTGGGAGCCGCAGTATGTGTTGATAAAGCGTACAACCGCTGCAAATGATTGGCAAATTTTTGACACGATGCGTGGATTTGGTATGCCGACATATAATGCAAAAACACTATATCCGAATATCGCTAACGCAGAGGGCGATCCGTCTGTCGGAGCTGAACCAAACCCACAAGGATTTAAAGCCAATGGCCTTCTGGCGTCCTCAACCTACATCTACCTCGCCATCCGCCGCCCGAACAAGCCGCCGACAAGTGGGACGCAGGTTTATAACGCGATTACTCGGACAGGTACGGGTGCGGCTGCGACTGTTACTGGGGTGGGGTTTGCGCCGGATATGGTGCAGATACAAGCTCGCACGGGAGACGTGGCACTTAACCCACCTCTCATTGACAGACTACGCGGCGGATTAAAATTCCTCGTCTCTACTACCACTGGAGTAGAACAAGGGTTAGGTGTATCTGCATTTGGGTCAACAATGGATGGCATGACTCTTGGTGGAGATAATGAGACGAACCGTAGCACAGCTACCTACATCGATCACTTCTTCCGCCGCGCCAAAGGGTTTTTTGATGTTGTCTGCGACACTGGGACAGGCGCAACACACGGGATTATTCACGGCTTATCTGCTACCCCTGAATTTGTCATTCGGAAATCTCGCAGCAGTGCAACACAATGGGAATGCTGGCATTCGGCTTTAGCAGCAACAGAAAAGCTAGTGCTAAATTCCACTGCTGCAAAAGCAACAGACGCGACAGCATGGAACTCAACGCTTCCAACATCTACGCAATTCACCGTTGGCACGGGCGCGAACGTCAACACTAATGCAGCAACATATGTTACTTATCTGTTTGCAACATTAGCGGGTATCTCAAAAGTAGGCAGTTACACCGGCAATGGGACGAGCCAAACAATCAACTGTGGCTTTGCGACAGGTGCGCGTTTCATCTTGATAAAACGCACAGACGCAGCAGGGGATTGGTATGTCTGGGATAGTGTTCGCGGTATTATTGCTGCCAATGACCCACATCTAAGCCTGAACACCACAGCCGCAGAAGTCACAACAGACGATAGCGTTGACCCAGAAGCAAGCGGCTTTATTGTCAACCAGAACACCGCAACGAATATCAACGTGACGGGCGGTCAGTATATTTTCTTGGCTATTGCATAAAGGATTACAAGATGAATTACATCAACACAGAAACAAATCAATACCCGATCAGCGAGCGTGAAATTAAAGAGATGTTCCCTCAAGTCACTTTCCCCTCGCCTTTTGTACCACCCAATCAGTTTAAGGCGGTGTTTGCATCACCTGTACCAGAGCATAATGCCGTGATTCAGGTTGCACGAGAAGGTGAGCCCGCATTAACTGCCAAAGGTCATTATGAGCAAACTTGGATTATCACTAATAGGTTTGCAGATTATCGAGATGATAACGGCGTATTGCACACAAAAGAAGAGCAAGAAGCCGATGCTATCGCTCAAGACTTAAAGAGCAAGACGCCGGCAACAGTAACAATGCGCCAAGCACGTCTGGCATTGCTTGATCTCGACTTGCTGTCAAGCATCGATGAAGCAATTAACGCTATGCCTGAGCCAGACAAAACCAAAGCTAAAATTGAATGGGAATATGCTGCAGTGGTTGAGCGTAATAGCGACTGGGTGAGCGATTTAGGCCAGCAGCTTGGGTTATCTGATGTGCAGATTGACGCTTTATTCCGGCTAGCTGCAACGAAATAACGGAGGACATTGAATGTCAAACACAGTAGAACATCCTGAGCCATCTTGGATTAAAGAGGCTAGGAAATACATAGGGTTAAGAGAGGTCAAAGGAAGTAAGCATAACCCTGAGATTATTAAGATGTGGGCGGACATCAAGAGAGTTGGCATTAAGGATGATGAAACGCCTTGGTGTGCTGCCTTTGTTGGTGCAATGCTTGAACGTACATTGATTCAATCATCACGTTTTGAGAGTGCCAAATCATACATGCAGTGGGGTGTTCCGTTGAATTACCCTGCGGTTGGGTCTGTAGTAGTGTTCTCCCGCAATGGTGGCGGTCATGTTGGATTCGTTGTAGGAAAAGATGCTAGTGGTAATTTGCTAGTGCTAGGTGGCAATCAAAGCGATAGTGTCAACATTCAGTCATTCTCGCCTCATAGCAAGACTTTCCCAGTAGTAGGGTACAGATGGCCTAAAGGTGTTGCATTGCCTTCTAACAGCCTTCCTGTGCTCTCTAAAGCAGAAGCAGCAACGAAGGTGGTGTGATATGGGTGGAGTGTATAGATACATTTCTGACAAGCCTTATAGCTATCAAACACCATTGCTTAAAGGTGTGAGTGTTGATACTGAATACCTCACTATCACACCTGATGGCACAATCACCATTGCTAAAGATTACGCATGGGATGGATGCACACCAGCATTCTACATCGGATTCTGGTTTGGCACACCTGATTTATGGACAGGAAAGGATGGGGAAAAAGTAACATACAGGGCAAGCCAAGTCCATGATGTTCTTTGTCAGTATTCTAAAATTATCCCTATAACAAAACAAACAGCCAGTGAGATATTTAAGCAAATGCTTATAGAGCATGGCGTTCCTAAATGGATTGCTAGTATCTATTACACTGGTGTCATGTTATTTGGTCAACAAGAATGGGGAAAACAAGAATGATTCAGAAAGTATTACAACCTTTACACCCTACGACATTGAAAGATCGTATCAGGCATCTGATGTTCGAGATTGATATGGAAGGCACAAGGTTCACACTGGCACTAGCAGCAATTCTATGGAGCATTATGTTATTTTGGGCTGGTGATACATTCTCTAGGCCAACATATACATACATGGCTGCCATTGCTGATGAACTGACTTGGGCTACGTTGTTTGGCTTTCAAGGACTGTGTGCTTTGTATTCACTGTTATCAGAGAAAAAGAATCAGTTTCTTCTTAATACGGATGCCTTGCTAGGGTGTTTACTATGGTCTGGTAGTTGTATTGCTATGCTAGCCAGTGTCTATCCTCCGCCTGCTGCTATTAGTGCTGAGATTGCTGCTGCCTTTGCATCTTGGTGGGTATTGGCAAGGTTTAGTTCGGATAGGAAAGGGGGCAGCGATGGAAGTTAGTGCGGAGAACGCTGCTGAACTGGTAGGTGGGGCTGCTGTAGCAACGACAACGATTGCATTATTCATCAGACAATTCTTAACAAAGTTTAAGATGCAAGGATTAGAAGATGACAAAGTAAGTGCTGAAGGTGATGTTATTAAGAGTCTTAGAGACCAGCTTCAATACTTAACAGAGACCAATAAGACATTAACAAGTGAAGTAAGACAGCTACATGAGGAAATCAAACAACTTAGAATGGAAAACATTGAGTTATCCACCAAGATTCGTGAATTGTCTGTGCAAACAAAGGAGGAATAATGAGTAATTTTAAGAAGAGGCTTAAAGAGCCATCTACATGGGCTGGCTTTGCAGGGATTCTTGCTGCTGTGGCACAGTTACCTATCCCATCAATCACTGCTCAAACATGGCTTGTAGGTAGTGCAGGCTTGGCTGGCAGTGTTGCTGTATTCCTGAAAGAGACAGGTGCAGCCAAAGAAACATCAGAAGATGGTGAATAAGAAATACGCATTAGTTTTTGATGCTGTATTAGCATCTTCTAATGATGAGTGGTGTTCAACAAACAAACTAGACAAGAGATGTTGGACAGGTAATCTTGAAGGTATCGGCGAGTTAAAAGGTATCAAATACTCAGTATGCGCTAGTCGATACCCTTACCTAGACATTCAATCACTTACAAAAGAAGATGCAGCAAAGATTCAGTATGCTGAGGTATGGAGACACATTAAAGGCGATGCACTACCAACCCCTATCGCTATTGCTGTCTTACACTTCGCTATTGAGAGTAGCACAAAAACATCTATTAGCATTCTGCAAAGAAGTATTGGCATCAATGCCACAGGAATCATTGATAGCAACACAATCGAAGCAGCACAGAAAAAGGACGCTCTTGTATCATTTCTAGCAGCAAGAGCAATGTTCTATTCCTCTCTGTCTAGTCATTCAAAGGATGGTGAGGAAAGAATGAGACTATTGTTCAACCTCTATGAGCAATGTCTTAAATATAGCTAGAATCATCTAAGGAGAAACAAATGGCACTTATCCCTGATAACCCTGTATTACCAACACCTCCAGTAACCGTTACTCAAGTCAATAATGTTGTAGAAGATACCGCCGTATCTTTTACTGTGGCTGATGCTGAAATCTTGTGGCAAGCTAAAGAGGCTGCACGACAAGATACTCACGACTACGTTAGCGGCTATATCACCAACACACCTCACCTTACTGGTGGTGCATTGGATAAATTGATTAACGCTATTGTTGTTGGGTTAGCATCTCAGACAGTGACCAAATAGTAAGTGATCAAATAGCCTGACATAGAAAAAGCCTCCCGTAATGGGAGGCTTTATTTATTACTGCATGTTGTTCTTGATGATGTTTACCAAATCTTCTTTCTTAGACACATACCAGTGAGGCTGTGTCTCTCGCTGATTGTGTGGTGATGTAATGTTCTTTCCGTAGTTCAATCCTTTCTCAGTAACACTCCAAAACGCCTTCTCACCATTGCTTGACTTACGGAATCGTTGCTCAAGTAATCCAGCCTTGTCTAGTGCTTTATTTGCTTTAGCAGCACTCATAATACCTTCTACAACATTGCTAATAGGCATTGTAGGTTCACTACTCCCTGCTGTGCTTCCTGTAGGGCTATCTACAGCGTATGACGGTAATGCTGGCAACAGTTGCGGTGCTTGATGTTTGCAATACTTTTCATACATTCCAAGTTTACCACTATCAGGTAATCGTAAAGAGTTAGCGATAAACTCTAACACACGGAAATCTTCTTCTTTTGGTGATAGAAGTGGCAAAGGCTTATTGACCACTTGCTTCAATCGTTTCTCACACTCAATGAAGTATCGTCTTGCTTCACGTCCTTTATCGCTACGTTCCACCATTGCCAGTTCTTTAGCCATGTCGATAGAGATATGGTAGTCAATCTTCTGTTTAGCACCACTAGGGAGCTGCTCCATAAATTTATGGAAAACCTACCGATAGAATTTACCGTTTACCACCTTTTCCCCCGTTTTGGGGAAAACCAGAAGAACGTTACCGCTTACTAAATTTTCAGTAAGCGTAACAACACTTGTCTAGTAAGTTTATCGAACATCTTTCGCTCCCTAGAACTGGCAACCACTGGAACTTTTGCTTATTTTTGAGAGAAAGTCTGTTTCTTCAACAAAGCTATACTTGGAGATGCTGCTAGTATTGACAGTCTTGGCCAAGTCGCCATTAGCACCATTCTTTTCAATCTTAATCCTCCTCTTTATATGTGTATTTCCCGCTCCCCCGTTTTGGCGAGCGGGAATTTACAGTTTACCACCTGCTCGCCAGTTTTGGCGAGCAGCTACGACCTCTCCACTTACCACCTGCTCCATAAATTTATTGGGCAGCTTTCTGCACCTTTTACCTTATCGATAAATCTATCAATAACACAGGTGAATACACCTATTACATTCGAGAGATAAGTAGGTGAATCGGAATTGTGAAGAACAATGCCGGAAAGAAGAACAAGAAAGCCAACAAATGCAAGATCAGCATGGTAAGGTGAATCATCTCAATTTCCTCTCTAATGAAGGCCAGTAACAAAAACAAAATTAATGTGCTACTCAATGTAACAGGGCTTGTACGCTTTAGCAAGGTATTTCTCCTTTTCAATCAGTGTCAATTTTCAATGTTACTTCTGCACCATTGCCGATAATGTGCTTCACACAAACACAAAACAATTCCATGTACCCTTCTTCATCCATTGCACTTTCTGCAACCATCATTATCTCTTTGATAGGGTAAGTACAGAACTCTTTAAAATACTCTGCGTAGTCATCGCCTAACCATTGCTCTTTAATTTCAGCAAGCAAGCCATTGATAAGTGCATCTAACAACTCACCTGATTGCCGTGCATACATATGACCATCTGAGTATTTCTCCCATATTTCTTTGCCGTTGAAGTAAACACGTTCACCTTCTGGAAAACATGATCCACAACACTCACATTCATAAACATCCTCGTAGTATTTCTCATAATACACTTCTAGTTTCAGGCTTGGTGGTTCAACGTAATCCATTTCATTCTCCAGACGTTAAAATAGCGCACCCAGTTAAGGATGCGCTGTTGTTACACTAGGTTATTTGCTATTGATAGTCTTAACAATATCAACAGCAGCGTTGAACAATGTAGCGTTCTTCTCAAGCCAATCATTATCATTCTTCATTGATTGAACTGCTACACTCTTAGCCAGTGCGATTGCTTTCTTGATTTCTCCAATCTCTTG
>Ga0208788_1000330_pt1 | contig 23749 bp, 32 predicted proteins | sample Wag4_2014_7_11_3_FD_187363 | JGI IMG/M metagenome (GOLD analysis project Ga0208788, IMG submission 187363) | Fresh water mixed with fracking chemicals microbial communities from Ohio, USA - Utica-2 Time Series FC 2014_7_11 (SPAdes) (version 2) ...
CGTGGTTCGACAGGCTGGGATTGGCGCGCCTCTCATAACCTCAATCTCTCGAACCGCCCGGTGCGGACCCGCATGCCGGGTGGTGTGGCAGGGGAGCGGCCTATGAAGGCCGTCCCCTATGCCGATTTTCACCACCCGTGTTCGGCATCTCTCAATTACACAGATAACGGGGGATCCCACATGTCGCAAAAGAAAATTGATCGCCGCAGCAAAGAGTCGATGGTTCAGTTCCTGAACGACCACTTTCGCTACAACACCATGAACAGTTGGAACGGGTCTACCAGTTATGCGCACTGCATCAAACTGCATAATCTGGGGCTGTCGTCCGAGCAACTCGACAAGGCATTCAAGGTCATCCAGACGGATATCTGGGATGAACTCGACATGCAGATTCAAGACTTTGTAACCCAGATGCACGGGGCCTACACGATCGGGAGCAATGGCCGTTCAGGTGGTTACCTGGTACTGCTGAGCAGTGAATGGAAATCGACAGGCTATAAGTCCTATTGCCGTACGTGTTACCAGCGCAACTATAAAGCTTGTGGCAACACCGAAGGTGACAACACCTGTGGTTCCTGCCGTGCAACCGGCGACCAAGGACGAGTTAACTACGCAATGCCGCCCCGCCAACTTAGTGTCTCTCATGCCGGTATCGACGATGAGGGCGACTTCGAAGACTGGTCGATGGAGCAGTTGAGGGCTCGCGTCAATGTCGTCGAAGCGTTTGACAGTGCCTGTGATGACATTCTTGTGGCCTTCCTCGACATGCTGGAAATGGACGTCGTTGAAGAAACGATCATGGTTCCTGAGAAACGCTACGTCCTCCAGACGTCGCATGCACAATAACCCCCACGACCGCTGGCCTTTTGGCTGGCGGTTTTTTTTGCCTGCTTGCCCGTCATTCGAAAAGGAGGCTACTTACCGAGGGGCAACCCCAGCGCCGGCCAGAAAACGCTGCAATTTCGCCAGTGCGTCTGTCATGAGATAAGCCTCATCATCGTCTACCGCATTGGCACGGCACTCATTGAAACTGAGGCGCTTGACCAGTTGAGCTAAGGCCCAAATTTCTGAACGCTCAAATTCGGCAAAAACGGTCTGTTCCGTGCGCGGATTTTCCGCGGTCAGGATCAAGTGCGGGCTGTCGCTCATGCTCATTCCTCAATTGGGCGGGTATGAATCCAGCCCCAGGAGCGCCGATCGCGACGTCATGAGGCAGCGAGTGCATCAGACTTTATTGCCGGGTCAGCAAAAATTCAGCGTGGGCTGGCAAAGGAGATTGGTCTGGATCTGCACGGAAGGTCTCTTCCCACGCCATACAGATTTTATGGATGAACATCAGTAGGTCGATGGTGTTGCCGGTACTCAACACAATATGGAAACTGTCTCGATACCTCTCCGAGCCAGGTATTGCGCCGTTAGGTCCTAACGCGACCAACTGCTCGGTGTTCGTCGCCACTGAAGCTTTTAAGACCAACAAATGCTTTGCCGCATTCGCAATATCGGCACACACCCCAAAAAGTCCGTCGGCTTTACCCCGCCAGTCTTGATGAAACGCGTTATCGCCTTTTACACCTTTCGACTGCAACAACCAGTCTCGCAGTGAAGAACTGGTCACACAAAAATTGAAAAGATGGTCCCCCATGGATTCGAGGTCCGTGGCATTCCAGGTCCGGCCGGCTTCGCGGAAAAGCTTGAGTGCAATGTCTCGCGGTGCTTGAAAGACGGGTATCGGCGCTTTTTCTACCATTAGGTCCTACTTTTATTGTCGATGCAGACGTAGCGCAATCTCTCCGCGCTCGCGTGCGATCCAGGTTGTTCGTACCGGCGCATTCTGAAGCGGCCACGGGGAAAAACAAAGCCAGCGCTAAGGGCTGGCTTTGTCTGTCTTTCGCATCGGTCGGTGGACTAGGGGCTGACCTTTGCCGGAATACCTCCCGCGCTCCCATATTTTAAAGCTGTGAGGCTCAAGTCCACATCCTGACAGCCCGAGACGGCACGTTTTTACCCGTCACGCTTTAGTCGCGTTTTGAGCGTAGGCAAATCCGCCTAAGCCTTCCAGTCCATTCGTCGAGGAAAAGCGCTGTCACCTACCACGGAAGCCCATTCTTTGCTCAAAGTCGGAAGTGGGGAACCTAACTGGAAGAGCCTGGAGTGTGTACCACGTGCACGCTTCCGATCACTTTCTCCATCCAAAGGCGCCATTCGTTTCCCAGCCCAGCTCAAGTAAATGAGCACGATCACGAGGAGAAATACCACCGAATTCCTCCTCTTGAGTTTCAAGGGTTTTCCTGGCGCGGCCACTGCCATAAGTTGCCATGGAAGGTTTGTATCTCTTGAGAATTTCGAGACCTGTAATCAGGTTATCTACTTCGTGCTTGCTCATTTTTTCCAATCTCTGCGCGTGTTTCAGCGATCGATTCGTTCCTTTTCCCCGAATCCGCTTGGCCCGACCGGACCGGAACGGAACGGTGATCTGCGACTTACCCCTGGCGACGCATATATTCTGCAAACAGTGGAACGGTAAAGTTCAGATAACCGTGATCTGTGCTGTAGATCATCCCTTTAAAAATTATGTTGGCCCGAGTGGGGCCCAGCGATGATTGAGAACGTCCCATCGCCTTCGCAATATCAGCCATGGCATAGGGACCATCTCCGAGCTCCGACATGGTCTTCACGAACTGGACCTCAGAACGCGTAAGTCGGTCAATACGAACCCTGAAGAAGCCGGCATCGAGAGAAGCTAATGTCTCGCTGTAGGAATGGTTCACATCATCAACCGTGATTTCTGGCCCCTCAGCGTTGTTCCAAGCGGTTGACGCCCACTCTTGAAGGAAAAAAGGATAGCCTCGGGTACGCTCAACAATGCTGCCCAATGCCCCGGCCTCAATTGAGGCTTCCTCTTCCACTATCGGCTTTTGAACTGCTTGAATAGCAGAAATTTGATCAAGCGCATCCACTGCTGGGTAGAGAAAAAGTCGCTCAGCATACGACTTTGCCTCACCCGCCAAGCGAGCTACTTGCGGAAGCCCTGCACCGACGAGCAGCACGGGAAGGCCTTCTTGAGACATGCGGTGAATAGCCACAATGAGTGCGGATAGATCCGCTTCTGTGAGGTACTGGACTTCATCAATGAGAAGAATCCAACCTTTACCAGCAGCTTGTGCTGCTTCACCTATAACTGCAAAAAGGTCTGGAAGATCGTATTGAAGGTCCCCGCTATCGGCGAGTCCAGGCTCAGGCTCAACACCGACCTCAACTCCTCCAATATCAATCTTGAAGATAGATGCAAAACCGCGGAGGCCTTTAAGTCCTCGGCTAGCAATTTGCTTAGCCGCCTCAACACCGGAAAGTGAACGCATCACCTTCCGCATTTCTGGATAGAGGAGTCGTGCAAGGCTTTCGCGCTCTGGCGACTCGACCTTGGAAACGAGAAGACCTTCCTCCTTCGCAATTTTTCCAATTTCATTTAACAGCACCGTCTTGCCTGTACCTCGTAATCCGAGGAGCATGATCGATCGGGCGCTCCGCCCGTTAACTGCTCGCCCACAAGATATTCTTGCAGCTTCAAGGATGGCATCGCGTCCTGCCAATTCTGGGGGCCTGCTTCCTGCGCCGGGCGCAAACGGGTTACGGTAGGGATCCATATCAGCCTCACAAGAATTGTAATTTCTATAAAGATATAGCGAAGTCTAGCTCCGCCAGTTAGATATCGCTATACATCGCTAGAAAATACTAGATGTCGAAATTACAAACCAAAAAAGCCCCGACCGAAGTCAGGGCTGGTGTAGCGGTTAAGGAATCTGCACAGCTTACGCCGCCACAGGTTTAGTGATCTGTTCCAGAATGTCCTCGAGCGGCATGCTCGACAGGGTTTTCAGATCATCGTTGTCGTCGAGCAACCGGGCACGCAAGGTGTCCAGGTAAGCGTCGAGTTGGCTGCGGGTATGCAGCTTGATGGAAATCATCAGCAGTCTGAAGACCAGTTCAGCTTCGTTTTCCAGGTTGTCGGTGCGGTTAACGTAGTCCTTGAGGAAATCCAGGATCTCCCCAGTCCACGGAATCAAACCGAGATCTTCATCTGCTGCATCGTCGCCAATCGACAGTTGTGCGCCGTAGCCAGCGTTCAAACCCTCGCTGACGGCGTTGAGTGCCGGCGTCAAGGTTTCCCAGTCATAGCCTTCATCTTCGTCGGACTGCTGATTCAATTTATGCAGCGTTCGCAGAGCGTTGTGCTGCGCCGGAAACAAGAAGTGCATTAACGCTTTTGGACCTTGCGCGACGGCTGCCGAGAGGCTGGCCACCACCGCTTTTTCCTCGATCAGGTCCGGGTTGCCAGCAGCCAGTGCGAACACCTGCTGAAGGGCCGATTCGATCACCGCCGACGGTGCGTCTTCCGGCGTGAGGACTTTCATCTGGATGAACTGGAGTGTCACCGATTCGCCCCAGCTGTTGTTGCAGTGAAACAAGTCGCCAACCCAGTTGCCTTCGGCGATGCCTTTTTCCGTGATGATGGTATGACAGCGGCCTTGGTTGCCCCAGATCAATTGCAGCACCAGGTCATCAACCAGAGGTTCCGCGGCATCCAGCTGCACTGAGCAGCACTCAGTGTGCCCCGATTTCAATGTCAGACGTACGTGACAAGCCGCGGCGGCGATGCGGATGAAGCTGTTGCGCTTATTCGAGTGAGTCATGTGTATTCCCTGAAAGAAAGTTGAACGTGCACCTTAGGGATGCATTACAGGGGCGTGTAGCGGGGAGGAGTCCCCCTTTCTGTTCGGTGCCTTGGCTTTTGCTGTGGCACCAGGTGCGACTTGGCCACGTCGCTGGTCAGCGCCACACACCGCAGCATTGCTCACATTTTCCAGTGGCAAAACAGGCATGCAGGGCGCCAAAACCTCCGCTAGAATCCCATTTCAACCACATGCAATTAACAGTCAGGCGTTCACCAACCTGACCAAGGCCTGGACCTGCGGAGTGAACCATGAGTGCGCACGACGACCTGTTCAAAACCGACTCAACCGCCTGGGATACCGATCCCAAGACCACGTTTGAGCAGTGGTTGAGCCAGCAGCCAGGCCGCGGCACCTCACGCGCTCACATCAGAATCTCATCCGCCGAGGTCTATCGGGCTCAATGGGGTCGCTTTGTCGCCTGGATTGAGCAAAAGAGCATTAAATTAAGCGAAGTAGATTCAATAGCGATCAGTGCGTTCCTGGAAAGCCTCGACAACAATCGCCCCCAGCGCGACCGGTACCGCAAGCTGATCCAGCGGGTGCTGGCGGATCTAATCAAGAACACTTCCGAAGTCGGCTTCATGAACCCGGCCGCACAGGCGATGCGCGAGGAAGGAGCAAAATGGAAGGAAGCGGATGGAAACCTGCCTACGAGCTTTCTCAAGCGAGTTGAACGGGATGTATTGTCCACTCACCTGATTTCGCCGATCTGCGCGGAGAAAGAGCGTGATCAGTGGCGTGAAGCCCGGGATCGGGCGATCGTTGGATCGTGTGTGGGGGCTGGGCTCAAGGTAGCGGAGATCGTGGCTTTGACTGTTAATTGCATCGACTTGCGGGGCGACCATTGGATCACGCTTCGCGACAAACGATCGCAGTTTTCCCACCGCACTCGGCCGTTTGACTATGCCGCGCAGGCGCTGACCACCTGGTTGCATCATCGGGAGCGGATGGCCACCGAAGGCAATTTGCTGTTTCCCTCGGACATCAAGACCATCATCAAAAATGGCAAGCCTGTCACCAGCATCCACCCATCCACGATCGTGCGTATCACTGAGTCGGTGATCGAGGAATCAGGGGTCAAAGCGTTACGAGGAGATGAGCATCGCGCCAGCCCGCAAACGTTGCGCAACTCGTACGCGGCGGAGCTGTTTGAACAGGGAGAGTCGCCGGCAATGGTCGCCGATCGGATGGGATTTGCTCAGATCGTTTCGGCTGAACGGTTGTTCGCTTCTTGGGAGATGTGGCGCAACAACTGAAGAGCACAGTACAGAGGAAAAGCAGTATGCCGCAGCCCAAAATCGGGTGAAGGGGGCGATCGGCGCCCCCAACGGCCCATCCCTCAAGCCAGCTTATCCCCGAAGACTAAGACCGCCCGGCCGTGCCGGTGACTGGCAGATCACCCAGCAAGTTGAGCCCGGTGGTTTTTACGAAAGTGGCGTAGTCCATCGGACGCTCGACGCGGGTTTCTGCATTGGGCAGTACATACGCCCAGGCACGTTTCGACGACGCGTCGTACACCAGCTTGAACAGCCGCGTCGGTACCCAGACCTTGTTGTCACCAATAGTAGTGTACCCGGGGTCAAAGATCGGGCCGGTAAACACATACACACTGCCGCCAGCACGCTGGGCAAACTTTCGGACGTCGGATTCTAACTTCGACCAGGCCGTTCTGTTATTGCTGGAATTCTGCGGGACCATATTCGACAGGGCAAAACTCTGGGCCATTGTGCGTCTATCCGGACTATCACCTGCTGGAAACTGATGCCCGCGGTCCAGTCCTGTCCCCTTGAAGTCGCTCAACTCCGCCCGGCCGCTTTTAGGGATACGGGGGTCAGGATAGAACTGATTTGTCCGCTCCTCCCCCTTGGCATCTCGCAGCTTGGCGGCATCGAGCCGCTCGACCACTACCAGAGGCGTTTTACTCGACAAGCTATAGAGCACCGCGAAGTTATCGGAGCACAGGGCCATTGGTTTCATTGAAGCGGGCACGCTGGCAACGTTGATCGGCCTGGCGGCCGGGAAAAGATCGGCACAACCGTCGAATGAGGGCTGTTTCTGCTGACTGGAGTAGAGCGCGAGCGCCTCGCTCTGGCCGATCGTTCCCGAACGGTAGCTATTTTTTTCTTCCTGGGCAGTGGGCAGCTTGATGAAATCCATCAAACCGCGAGCTTCGACTGCGCCGGCCGACAACATCACAAGGGCCGAAAGCCCGACAGCACATTTGCTTAGCTTCATAGGTGAACTCTTAGAGGTTGATTTACGGAATATTGAACGCAGCGCCTGTGATCACCGGCGCCGAACAGTGGCAGCAGCTGATGTGCAAAACAGTTTGGGTAAGGCCGGGGAGGGTGGCTGCTATGGGCAGAACCAAGGTAAAGCGAAGCAGGTAAAGACATGTTCAACAACCGGCCGAGTCAGGCCAGAAGCATAACAGGTACGCATACCTAAATTCAGAGGATTGAAGCGGCTTTTCTCAAACACCAGAAACCACAAGGCCCACTACACGTAGCGGGCCTTGTGGTCGCAAGTTCAACCTTTCGGTTGATTTCCCAGCCTTTCAGGAGATTGGGTCGGTTGAGGCGTTTCCGCCTGCTTGTGGCTATTAAACACAGAATCTAAGGCTGATGCAACACGCACCTATAAAATATTTTCTGGCTCGATTTTCCAGTCCCTTCGCCCCGTGTACAGGCAATACGGCGTTTTTTTCATGTTTTCCGCCTCGGCACCCACCACCAAGCCGCTAACAAGGATCCTATAAAGTGTTAAATGGATTCTTCCAGTATTAATGAGGAAAAAGAAAAGGCAGAATCTGGGAATAACACGTACCAGTATCCCTAACCTGCCGCCTTTCTCCCATGAGGATCAGCACATGAAGCTTTTCTATTCCGACAAATTTTCCGAGCCCCAAGGGGGTTCACCCTATCTGGCCATGCTTGCCTTCGTGGTTCTCTACTACGTCGTTACTCTGGTGGTTGGCCTCTTGATTGGTGGGGCCGCGGGTCACGAAATTAGTAACGATTGGTGGATAGGTATCTTTTTTGGAATTTTGCCAACGTCAGGCAGGTATGGGATCAAAATCGGGAAGCTGAGAGCCATATTGTTGATGGCAACTGCGGCAGCATTTCTCTACTACGCCAAAACCATCACCGGGGTTCTGATCCCTTTCACATTCACGGAGCAAATGGGGACCATCAAGATTTTGGCCGCTGTCGGCGCCGAAATAGTCATCGGCTTGATCTGTGTGAAATTGGTTAGCCATTTCATCTGGAAAGGCTTCACTGGAAATCTTTTCTGACGGTGCTGGTGGGTGCATGTGTCAGTAGTGCGCGTGCACCGCCTTTCGCCAGCGCTCTTACGGATTATCACAGCATGCTTCCCATTACTGAGGACCAGGCCTTCGCAAGGCCTGCTCACCCTCAGGAGAAGCACCATGATCAACCAAAAAATTGTTCCAGCTCAAGTTATTCTGCTGGTCGAAAACCGCGGACAAGCAACGATCCTCGCTGCCCTTCGTCACTATCAACATGCGCTACTCAGCAACCAACCTGGCCTATCCGAATATATAGAGATCTCAACTGACAGCGGAGCTGTTCCACCGCTGTCCGCAGAGGAAATTGACGATCTCTGCGAGACCGTCAACTTCGGTACCGAGCTTGACCAGGTGCAGGACTTCATTGACTGGACGTTGCCTCACAAGGCGGCATTCACTCGATTGGTCGACCAAATGAACAACCAGGGCTGGCGCCCAACCCGCGTGCACAACGGGGAATACTGGACTGATCTTTCAGCCGGTATGACACCCGACGCGATTTACAAATATCACCTCGGTGAGCTGGATTTTCAGATTGAGTTCTCGCTCAAACTGGACCCCTCTAACACCGGGCAGTGGCAGATCGCTCCGAAGGACTCGGTCGGCCTTACCTGTTTCGGTGGCACCCCCTCGTTTCTGGACGCTACCCAGGCGGCAACCAGCACTGTTTTCGGTGAGTGAGGTGGCCGGTATGCATCCCATCATCGAAGCATCGCGACTGATGAACAACGCTCAAATCACAAGGAAGGCCGCCATTCATGCCAATGCGACGACGATCTTCCTGTGGGAGCTTTCCACCGGTGACACTCTCGAGCTCGTTCGGACCTGTTCAGGCTTCAGTTCCACCGAACTCAAACACCATCCCTTCAACGATCGAATCAACTACTACCAGGAACGCAGTAGCGCAAAAGTGACTGGCTGCTACCAGCAGCAAGCCTGACTTAAACCGATAAACCAGCCCGGCACAGCCCGGGCTTTTTTTCGCCCCGAAATTACAGACGCTTGATTTTCATTTCCGTATGCAAGTCAACGCGTTGTTCAGGCCATACCTGACGATGCACCAACAGCCTTTCAATCGGAAAGCCCACATGACGACCCAATACAGCCCTGAGCAAATGCGGAACAAGATCAGCACGCACCTGGACAAGGGGGCGGGCATTTATGCCACTCACCCAACTGCCCTTGGCGAGCGCTATTTCCAAGCCCGGGTGTCCGCCGGGATTCTCCAGGTTTTCAACGGCTTCAGTTGGTTTGAAGTACCCCGCGGAACCCAGTTCAACAACGGACATGGCTCAGCAGGAAACCTGTTCGTTTACTGACACCGACGTCTCAAGCAACCAGACACTTTCGCAAGAGTGTTTGCGTACCAACTTTCAGGAAAATTGACATGAAATCCAAGCGGACCCCTTACACCAAGCTGGGCAACACTATCAACGCCACTTCCGTTTCCTTCAGCGTCGGCCGTACAAAGCATGAGGTTCAAGTGCCGGCCGGCACTCGCTGCTGCCTCCTGGATGGTCCTAATCAGCGCTGGGTGGTCGATGACCTGAGCTTCATCGATCCCAAAAGCGCTGTCTTCACTGATGCCACCAACTACGGCATACCAATCGACCCTTTGAATCTCACGAACATTCGGCCGTCGACGTTTTAACGCTACTCACACCCCCGACACCAATACTGGTGCGGGGGTTTTCTTTTCGCCAGAGAAGTCACCATGCGCTGGTTTGCCTTCAGATACAAAGGTGTCAAAGGAGCTCTTTCGGGAGTCCATCCGGAAAGTGAGATAAGTGCAATGCAAGTTGCGCGGCCATACCGGAAATGAAGTCTTCAATAGGCGGCACCTTCTCGCCGATAAGCAGGATCGGACGCATGATCAAATTGTTGTTCTGGTCTTGCCAATCAACTACCGCGAAATGAAGTCCATCAACTTCATTGAGTGGTGGCATGAGGTGCCACGTGTGGGTGCTCCGGGCAAAAGCACCGAGCGCAATCACCAATGGTTGCAGTAATCCCTTACGCTCTTCTGCGTCAGTAGCCTCGTTCCACGCCAAAATCACACTTCCAAGCAACTCGTTAGGCTGGTGCTTAGCCTCGTCGATCGTCTTGAACAGGCCTGTCCCCGCCTGCATGTCTCGAAAAAACTCTGCTGTGGCCTGCGAGCCTGCACGTGGAACACGATGAGTTCGAGATCCTCCAACAGTAAGGCTTTGGCCTTTTGCTGCGGCCGCCCGTGCACCCGCTCAATGCCACGCAAGGTTTTGCGTACGGTGGCGCTGGCTGCCAGGTCAGGAAACCCCTGATAACAGTGCCATTGCGACAGCGCCATCAGGCGTAGGGCCACGGTGCGCGGATTCAGCTTTTGCGCGAAGGACAGCAGGTAGCGAATCACCACCGCCTCATCGCACGGCAGCGCGCCACCCCAGACCTGAAAGTGGCGGATGGCTGAGCGGTAGGTACGCCGGGTATTGTCGGCGGTCGCGGCCGCGAGAAAGCGCTGATTTTGCTCTGCCAACTGTGCGGGGGTGGTGAGCGTACCCGGGGTACGTATCAGTGCAATCGGGCGCAGCGGCGGCATCGGACCAATCATCTTGTCCACCGCGTGGGTGCTGTTCATCTACCTGGGGCTGGTGGTGCCGCTGGGTCTGGGCACAGCCCTGTTCCTGGTGGAGCAAGTACGGCCGGACAGCCGTATCAACCTGACGCTGCAATGGGCGTTGGATGGACTTGGCGCGATGCCGTCGGTGGTGGTCGGTCTGTTCGGCCACCGCTTGTTCGTGGTTGAACTGTGATGGGGCTACTCGTTGCTGGCGGGTGGCAGCACTCTTGCCTTTATGGTGTCGCCATTATTTATCCGCGGCTGCGAGCAGGCCTTGCGCGATTGTCCGCACAGCTACCGTCAGGCAGCCGCAGCTGGCGATCTCAAGGGTCGGTTACATACACCGTATCCTGTTGCCTTTCGCTGCGCCTGGAATTTCCGGCGCGCTTGTGCTGAGTGCCGGTCGCGCCCTTGCGGAAACTGCCGTGCTGCTGTTTACCGCCGGCTACGTGATGCGTTGGCCGGAAAGTTTGTTCGACTCTGGTCGCACCCTAGCCGTGCATATCTACGATCTGCCATGAACGTCTCGGGCGGCAGCCCAGCTTAGGCAGCCACGGCCCTGGTACTGCTTGGGTTCGGTCTGATTATCCAAGGCTGTCTGGTGGATCGGCAGGCGGCCCTTAACCTTCGCGAGATAAGCCCATGAGCAAGCCTCCTGCACTTAGTATCCAGGACCTCAGCGTGCACTATGGCGAGCATGGTGCACTGCTTAACGCCTCCCTTGAGGTGGCGTCCGGCGAGCTGATGGCCGTGGTCGGCCCCTGTTGCAGTGGCAAGAGTAGCTTGCTTTCGGCAATCAACCGCATGAGCGACCTGGTGCCTGGAGCCCGACTCAGCGGCCGTGCGCTGATTGACTGTCAGGATGTGCTGGGTGGCAAGGTGGATGTCCAGCGGCTGCGCCGACAGGTCGGTATGGTGTTCCAGCAGCCCAATCCGTTCCCCCTGAGCATTGCCGAGAACATTCTGTTTGCCCTGCGCGAACACGGGGTGCGTGAAAAGGTTGAATTGCACAGGCGGATGGAACAGGCCCTACAGTCCACTGGGCTGTGGAGCGAGGTGCGTGGCCGACTGGACAAGCCCGCCTTGGGGTTGTCTGGGGGACAGCAGCAGCGCCTGTGCTTTTGCCCGGGCTCTGGCATTGGAGCCGCGCGTACTGCTGTTGGACGAGCCGTGCAGTGCTCTGTAACCTATTGCCAGCGCGACGGTTGAAGGACTTATTGAGGAACTGAAAGGTCGCTACACCTTCCTGATGGTGACCCACAACCTGGCTCAGGCGCGACGACTAGCCGATCACGTCGCGGTGTGCTGGGTGCGCGACGGATGCGGCTGTGTCCTGGACAGCGGTCCGGCCTGTGAACTCTTCACCAGGGCCAGCGATCCTCTCGCTCACCAATACCTGAATGGCATGCTGTGTTGAGGTCATGAGGTGATCCAGCCGTAAAGGGGAACATTGTTGTACTTCCGAGGCGTCTAATTTTCTTCCGTCATGGAGTATCGGTTTTCTACTTCACGGATGGATGAGAGATGCCGAGAAATTCACCGAGGAAATGATCGAGTGAAAGACGACCTGGTCCGATGGCGATCAGGGCAACAGCCATGGTCGCCCACGGCAGATGGAAGTTCGCCCACCCGTCCGGCACAATGAGTTGGATCACTGCCGTCATGCCGAGAAGCCCTAGGGCACTGAATCGCGTGGCAAGGCCGAGCACTAACAGAATGGGGAAAACAATCTCAGCAGTCCCGCTTGCAAAGGCGAGCGAGTCCGGGGCGGGAAGGTCATAAATCTGTCCGAAGACATGGAGCTTGAATTCTTCCTGGAACAGGAAACCCGCCATTGGGGACAGTGACAGGAAACCATCCCATTTGGTCAGCCCGGACTTGAAAAAAGGTAGCGCCAGTGCAACCCTAAGCAAGAGCGGTGCGACAATGAATGCTGCCTTTGACAGCCACTGGAGCACGGAATTAACCGCCTTTGGACCGCAATCCCATCGCGGCACCCTTCGCGTATCACTCATCATTACCCTCCTCACCGCTCAGATCGAAGCCGACAAAGGCACCCATCTGAATCAATTCCTGCAGGTTTTCGGACAGATCGAAATGAGCGTCTGCGGTGAAGGCGTTCGCCATGGCTTGCGATAACGTCAGGCCACTCTCGAGCGCGACCAAGAACTCATAACTCCCAGGGGACATGCTGCGAACGTCCACTTCTGCATCGGAGCGCAGAACCAGCGTGTCCTGACTCTCCGAAAGGTCAACCGGCCCTGGTGTTCCACCCGCAGTATTCATTCGCCAGATCGTGAACGCCGGAAACTCTGAGCGCATTATCCGAAGCGAGGGATGAAGTCTGAGCCGCAAAGATGGCGACTTGTTGTGTGGTATGACCGCCAGCGCTGCGGGAGCCAAGGGGATTTCGTCGCGGGCGTGGTAGGCCTCGGTCGCAGCGCGCTCAATGCGCGCGACATCGGCGAGATAGGGCACGGATGCAGCGGGATTGAAAGACTCAATAAAACTAGGAAACTCGGCCCCGTAGTGGAGCAGAATCGGCGAGGTAGGAGGCTTTATGGCCACAAAGACGCGTGCCATCGCTGCAAAAAACTCGTCGCCCACAAGCCTTGCAACACAGGGAAAGCTTGCCCGCAGCGCTTCGCTCAGCCCCACGACGACATTGTTCCTGTAAACGGAGAAGCGTCTGGCGCTCGGCTTTCCGTCGGGGCCAACCAGACCATCGGGCACTGCACGAGTGGGATCTAGCAGCGCCGAGCCGAAGTCATCGAGCCTAGCAGACAGCGATGGCATGGTGCTCCTCCTGCAAATAAACGTCGTACATGATCGTCTCGGCTCGCTCGGCCTCGGCGCGGAGCTGAGGCCAGTCGGGCACGTTTGCATCCCATTCGATCAGCGTCGGCACCGGCGCCAGGCGATCAATTGCGTGCCGGTACAGGCCCCAGACGATCGCGTCCACACTACGGTCGTGGGTATCGATCAGCAGGGGCCGCCCCTTCTCGTCAACCTCCTGTGCATGACCAGCAAGGTGGATTTCCTGAACGTGAGCGAGGGGGTAGGACTCGATGTACGCGAGCGGGTCCCACTGTTGATTGGTCGCCGCGACATGAACATTGTTGACGTCGAGGAGGAGACCGCAGCCCGTGCGGCGCACCACCTCACCGATAAAATCGACCTCCGACCAGGTGCTTTCAGCGAAGGCGAGATAGGTCGAGGGATTCTCCAGTAGCATTTGCCGACCAAGCGACGTTTGCACGTCATCTATGTGTTCGCAAACACGGGTCAGCGCTTCATTTGTGTAAGGCACCGGCAGGAGATCGCCGAGGTAGCTGGTTCCATGCGTGGACCATGCGAGATGTTCGGAAAAAAGGCCGGGGTCGTACCGTCCGATAAGCGCTTTGAGGCGTTTCAGATGCTCCCGGTCGAGTGGTCTATCCGCACCGATCGACAGCCCCACCCCATGCAACGACAGCGGGTAGTGTTCGCGGATCGCCGTCAGATAGCGATGAGGTGGACCACCGGCCCCCATGTAGTTTTCCGCATGGACTTCAAAGAAGCCAATATTGGGCCGAGTCTCAATGATGACGCGATAGTGATCGGCCTTGAGGCCGACGCCCGCACGTGCTGGGATTCCCCGCCCGGTGGAATCTGCAGGATGGTGAACACTCATGTTTGATCCTCTCTCTCTCGGGCAGATGGGTGGGGCGAGATGGCCACCACCCACCAACTCGGAAGCCGGTGTCAGGAAGTCTTGGCCGTGAGGCTGCCGTTGCCTGCAGGCGTTGAGATCGTCGTGCAGGTGCCCTTGGCGACGAGCTTCCAGGCATTACCCTGGTAATCGACGTTGCTGGTGCCTGCGCAGCTCGTTCCAGCACCGGCGAAGCAATCGTTGTGACCCTTTTGGGCGACTCCGTAGCACTTCTCGTACTTACCAGTCTTCATCATTGCCATGCTCTTGGCCTGGTTCTCCTGCATCATCTTTTCCATGTCAGCTTTGCTCATGTCGGCAGCAAAACCTGGGGTGGCGAAGGCGCCAATAGCGGCGACGAAAGCCGTGGCTACAGCGACAGACAACATACGGTTCGACATTTCATTTCTCCGGATATAAGAGAGCAGCCGGGTGGGCTGCCGACATTGAGCCAGCATCCGCTAGCTTCAGTTACTAGGAGGGGGCGACTAGGCAAAACGGTTCGCGAAGTACAAAAAAATTTCATGCTGGAAATCCGCGATTATCCAAAAACACTCTCAGGGACATATCAAGGCAACCATCTTGGTCTACATCCCCTGTTAGGCATCAGGTCGAGTATAGGTGCTTAAGGATTTTCCGCTAACACCAGACGGAGAAGCGACTCGCAATCCCAAGGACGGGACAACCACCTCGTTAGGAATAGTCCATTAGTTTGCGCCAGACCTCATTACGGCTATGGCCAACTCTGCATTTTCGCTTGAATAACTGGCCTTACAGAGCATAGTCCACACGACATGGACGCTGACACCGTCCGTCGTCGTGAGCCCAGAACTGGTGCAACCGTCCATCGCATTCTCCTTCGAGCTAACCCGCGCAGCATGACAGTTGTTTCACGTCCTTGCGGAAGGTCTGCGCGGCGAGCTTCAGACTTTCGACCATCGTCAGATAGGGGGACAACTGATCCGCGAGCTCCTCCACGGTCATGCGGGCGCCGATCGCCAATGCCGCTGCCTGGATCAACTCGCCGGCCTCCGGGGCCACGGCCTGCACGCCGATCAACCGACGGGATTCCGCTTCAATCACCAGTTTGATGAAGCCGCGCGTATCGAAATTTGCGAGCGCACGCGGCACGTTACCCAGCGTGAGCACGCGGTTATCGGTTTCGATGCCATTCGCGTGCGCATCCGCTTCGGACAGTCCAACGGTGGCGACATGCGGATCGGTGAACACCACCGACGGCATGGTAGAGAGGTTCAGTGTTGCGTCACCCCGGTCATGTTGACCGCCGCGCGGGTGCCGGCCGCCGCCGCGACATAGACGAATTGCAGCTGGTCGGTTCAGTCGCCGGCGGCATAAATGTGCGGACGACTGGTGCGCATGCCTTGATCAATAATGATGGCTCTTTGCTCATTGGTCGCGACACCCGCCGCATCCAGAACCAAGGTACGCGTATTCGGACTCCGGCCAGTGGCGACCAGCAGCTTGTCCGTGCGCGTTTCGCCGTGATTGGTAATCAGCACGAACTCGCCGTTTGTATGTGTGACCTGGCTGGCCAGGGTGTGTTCCATGACCTCGATGCCTTCCGCGCTGAACACCTTCGTGAGGGTTGCGCCAATGGCCGGATCTTCGCGGAAGAAGAGTGAGTTGCGCGCCAGAATCGTGACCCGGCTGCCCAGCTGGGCGAAGGCTTGGGCCAGTTCCACAGCCACTACCGATGAGCCGATAACGGCCAGGCGCTCCGGTATCGCATCGCTTACTAGCGCTTCAGTCGTGGTCCAGTAGGGGATGTCCTTCAGCCGGGAATCAGCGGGATCGCTGCGCTGGCGCCACTGGCGATCAAACAGCGGTCAAATAGGAGTTTGGGGAGCAATGGAACCGTGCGACCTGAGGTCGTCTGAATTTCTGTTTTACTGGAGAGTTTTCTCCTGATGAAACCGGTTGTTCCATCAACCGATTCCTACCTGGACATGCGGGGCCGGTAACAGCTCGGTGTGAAGCTCCGGGGACAATGTACCCGCCGATTTTCGGTACGCCTACCCGCGAGGGGAAGCGGAATCTACCAGCACAAAGGTGGTGAGGGGCTAGGAACGAGCGGCTACGACCAACATATGTGAACCTCTGTTAAACATCGTCATGCTCAACAAGCCAAATGTGCTGACAGGCTTGAACCAAACGGTACGCGGCCAGGTATGGATCCCTTGATTCCTGGGTCATCATGGACAGTAGGCTGCCGGCGAACAGGAGGGGTCCGCCCCGCTCAGAAATTCAGGTGGAACAGGGTAAGCCCGTAGTGCCGCCGGAAACGGCAGGCGAACCGTAAGGAACGCTGTGGTAGCTGCGGGTAGAGGAATGCGGAAAAAGCGAAGGCCTACCTGTAATGGGCGAGATACGGGCTGAAACATTACTCGACGCGAAAGCGGACAGACTTCCGTATGGTCATTCATGGCGAGAGAACTTGATTAATCGTTACTCGAAGGAAAGCAGATGACGGCTATTGGTAGCGCTGCGAAAACAGATGCCATCGGTACTGGTGCACCTTCGCACGCTGAAAGGATGTGGCTTCAGGCAAACTGGGGCCTCATCAAAGAAGAAGTGAAACGACTCCAGGCGCGTATCGCTAAGGCAACAATGGAAGGCAGATGGGGCAAGGTGAAAGCCTTACAACACCTGCTAACCCGCTCGCACAGCGGCAAGATGTTAGCCGTCAAACGAGTGACTGAGAATCGTGGCAAGAGAATGCCGGGCGTCGATGGCAAAATCTGGGTGACACCAGCGGCCAAGTGGAGCGGGATGGAGTCAATGCGACATCGCAGCTACCGTGCGTTGCCGCTTCGACGTATTTACATCCCCAAGAGCAATGGCCAGAAGCGTCCGCTGGGAATTCCCCGCATGCTCTGCAGATCGATGCAGGCACTGTGGAAGCTGGCTCTGGAACCTGTTTCAGAAAGCATGGCGGATCCAAACTCTTATGGGTTTCGGCCCAACCGTTCGACCGCCGACGCCATCGAATATTGTTTCATCACGCTGGCCAAACGTAGGTCGCCAGTGTGGGTACTTGAGGGTGATATCCGTGGCTGTTTCGATAACTTTAGCCACGAATGGATGCTCAAGAATATACCGATGGATAAGACGATCCTGCGGCGATGGCTTCAGGCTGGGTTTATCGATGAAGGAACTCTGTTTGCGACAAAGGCTGGTACCCCGCAGGGGGGAATCATAGCGCCGGCAACAACAGAGCAAACTCTCGGATAAAATGGGGACTGCGCATTGCCAGGGAGAGTTTTGCCCCGAGGCATGCGGGATGCCCCGATGTCGAGATTGTTCTCATCATTGAGGGCCTCGCCCCCACTGATGGGAGACTTCAGTCATGAGCCGAAAACCGCATATCTGGCGTATTCGTCTGGCTTTTGAGCCAAATCGATTCTCTCGGGACCAGCTCGAGAGGGTCTACGAGCAGCTTAAGCCGACCGAAACGCGTCTTCCTCAGAATTGTCGCCACCCCAGCCATCTGTGAAAAAGCATCGTACCGCCAAGCGAGGTGAGCAATGAGCCAGGCTGTGATGGTGGCATTCTATGCCCGCGTATCCTCTGACCAGCAGGCTAAACGCGGCACAATTGAAAGCCAGATTGCTGCGTTGACAGAGCGGATCGTGGCCGATGGTGCCCACGTTGCTGAGGACATGCGATTTGTCGACGCGGGCGTCAGCGGCGCGACGCTGATTCGTCCACAATTGGAGCGGCTCAGAGACCGGGCTGCCCTCGGCTTGGTGGAGCGTCTCTATGTCTTGTCCCCAGACCGGCTGTCACGAAAATATGCCCACCAAGCCTTGCTGATGGAAGAACTATCGGCGTGCGGCGTGCAGGTGGTGTTCCTCAATCATGCTATTGGCGTCACGCCGGAAGAGTCGTTGTTGCTGCAGATGCAGGGCATGATCGCGGAGTACGAACGGGCCAAAATCATGGAGCGCAATCGTCGCGGCAAGCTTCATGGGGCCAAACGCGGCAGCATCAATGTGCTGTCGACTGCGCCCTACGGTTATCGCTATATTCGCAAGCAGCTTGATGGAGCACCCGCACAGTACGTCATTGAATTGCCGCAAGCCGCGACGGTCAGAGCCATCTTTCAATGGATTGGGATGGAGCGACTGAGCATCGGCGAAGTGGTGCGTCGCCTTGGGGTAACAGGCACCGTGACCGCCTCTGGTAAGCCGTATTGGGATCGCAGTACCGTGTGGGGAATATTACAAAATCCAGCCTACATAGGCCGAGCTGCTTTCGGCAAAACACAAGCTTGTGATCGTTTACCTCGGATACGCGCGCAACGCCACAGTGCCGAGGTGCCCAGGAAGGGGCACTCAACCGTACGTACGGATCCGAGTCAGTGGATCGAGATACCCGTCCCGGCGATCGTCAGCGAAGGGTTGTTTCAGTCGGTTCAAGAGCAACTTGCCGAGAATCGCAAAGCGCGTCAGCGCCGCCATGGTGCTGTTTACCTGCTTCAGGGCTTGACCGTTTGCGGCCATTGTCACTACGCCTATTACGGTAAAAAGGTCAGCAAGGCAGCGGCCAAAGGCCAACGTCGGGACTATGCCTACTATCGTTGCATTGGAACCGATGCCTACCGCTTTGGTGGCGAACGCATCTGTGACAATCAGCAAATACGAACGGACCGTCTCGATGAACTGGTGTGGCAGCAAGTTGTTGAACTGCTCGCCCACCCCGGAAGGCTAAAGAGTGAATATGAACGCCGGCTGGGTGTCCTGGAAGAAAAGGAAAAAACAAATCCTGATACCGCCGCACTGGAACGACAACGACTGCAGCTGGAGAAAGGCAAGTCGCGACTCATCGATAGCTATGCCGAAGGCATGATTGATAAAACGGATTTTGATCCGAAGATGCGGCACTTGAAGAGCCGTCTGGAACAGCTTGATCAGCAGATTCAGGCGTCACGGCGTCATCAGGTGGGTCAACGCGAACTGTTTCTGGTGATTAATCGTCTCGAAGAGTTTGCCGCGGCTGTCCATGACCGATTGGGCACCGTGGATTTCGTCACGAAACGCGAGATCATTCGCGGCTTAGTCAAACACGTCGAAATTCACAAAGACGAAATTTTGGTGGTGTTCCGGATTGATCCGGATCCTGGGTTCAACGCCAGCGAGAGTTCGACTGGCTCAGACATCGAAGAGAAAAGTATACAAGATCGTACGCGGTGTAATATCGCCGTTGCTGGCGAATATCTATCTTCACTACGTGCTGGATCTGTGGGCAAGGCAGTGGCGCCAGCGGCATGCTCGTGGCGATGTGATTGTGGTGCGCTACGCGGACGACAGCGTGGTGGGTTTCAGGACGCAATGGCAGGCTCAGCAATTTCTGGTGCAGTTGCAGGAACGCTTGGCCAGGTTCGTTTCACTCAACGCTTCGAAGACACGGCTGATTGAGTTTGGTCGTTTTGCTGCGAGAAATCGTAGGAAGCGAGGCTTAGGTAAACCGGAGACTTTTGACTTCCTGGGCTTCACGCACTGTTGTAGTCCGAACAGAAGCGGTGGGTTCCAAATACTGCGACTGACGGTCAAGAAGCGAATGCGTGCGACGCTGCTGGCCATTCGGGATGAGCTGAAACGCCGACGTCATGAGCCTGTTCGAGTCGTGGGTCAGTGGCTTAACCGAGTGGTCAGCGGGTACTTCAATTACCACGCGGTGCCGGGAAATCTGATACGTCTTGGCGGTTTTCGGTTGGCGGTATGCCGTCTATGGCGGCAAGCCCTCAAACGTCGCAGCCAGCGTAATCGGCTTCAATGGTCACGCTACGGACGCCTTGCTGACCTCTACATACCTAGACCCAGAAATGCACATCCTTACCCTGAGGATCGCTTCGCGTCACGTACCCAAGGCAGGAGCCGTATGCGGTAGTTCCGCACGTACGGATCTATTGGTATGGACGCCCCATCCACAAACCAGAGGTCTCAACATGCCATAGTGGAAGGGCTTCAGAAACCACAAACCAAGAGGAGCGTCCGGTATGAAAGTTATGACCGTTGGTATCGACTTGGCGAAAAATGTATTTCAGGTGCACGGTGTTAATGAACATGGCAAGACCGTTCTGAGGAAGCAACTCAAGCGCGACCAGGTCGCCACCTTTTTTGCCATCATGCCGCAGTGCCTGATCGGTATGGAGGCCTGTGGAAGCGCCCACCATTGGGCTCGCAAGCTGCGCAGCTTTGGTCATGATGTGAGGCTGATGGCCCCGCAATTCGTAAAGCCATATGTGAAAACGAACAAAAACGATGTAGCTGATGCTGAGGCTATCTGCGAAGCGGTAGGTCGGCCAAACATGCGTTTTGTGCCGATTAAGGACATAGAGCAACAGGCTGTGCTGTCGCTGCATCGGGTTCGTCAGGGATTCGTGAAGGCTCGGACAGCGCAGGCTAATCAGATCCGTGGGCTGCTGGCCGAATTTGGTCTTGTAATCCCACAGGGCATCGCACATATCGCCAAGCGTGTGCCGGAGCTTATTGAGGATGAGCACAACGAGTTGCCGGGCTTGTTTCGTCTGCTTGTGCAGCGTCTACTGGAACAGTTGAAGGGGTTCGATCATCAGGTTCGTGAGATCGAGAGTCAAATTGTCGCCTGGCATCGCGTGAACGAAAACAGCCGCAAGCTGGCCAAGATTCCAGGCATCGGGCCAATCACGGCCAGTGCGATGGTAGCCTCTCTTGGCGATGCCAAGAGTTTCAAGAATGGCCGACAGGTGAGTGCTTGGCTTGGGCTGGTGCCGAAGCAGAACTCCACTGGGGGTAAGACGGTGCTGTTGGGGATGAGTAAGCGGGGGGACTCCTATCTACGGACGCTACTGATCCAGGGGTCACGGTCGATGATCTACGCAGCACAACGAAAAGATATCTCTGACAGCTGGCTTGGCCGGCTACTTAAGCGGCGTAACGCCAATGTGGCAGCCGTTGCACTGGCGAATAAAAACGCCCGAATTATATGGGCCTTGCTGGCCGGTGACCGTGAGTTCCACTCTGATTACACGACCGTCGTCGCGTAATCAGAGTGACTTGAAGACGTCAACTCAACCCTGTAGTAGACCAACTCCATTGATTGCTCAGGTGATCATGAATTGATGGCAAAACTGGTAAGACCGTGGCCAAGAAAATCTGACCCGCACAGCGTGCCATGAGCACACGGATCTATTGAGAACTCGGCCAGCGGATTCCATCAGGGACAGCGGCAACGCCGCACCGAAAGTCCGGATGTATGAGTGCAATCTCTACCATCGAGCCGTCACAGATTGAAAGCTTGGCAACCCGGGGGCGTCCATGTATGTGCGGGGGGCGGCAGGCAACTGCCGTCCCTACCGCGACCCCTGTAACGAATTGGCGTTGGATTCATCTGACTCCTTGTAAATGACAGAAAAAGCCGTTGCTTTTTCTAGGTTGGCTTACGTCGGGGAGTCACCATGAGCGCGTTTCAGATATCCCAAAAAGCTCTCAACGCAACCATACCGCTGGCTTCAATGGCGTCCGCGGCAGTACTTACTATGGCCCTCGCTGAGCCGATAATGGCGGCCTCGAATGCAGCGAAACCGTCTTCAACCGCACTGTCCACACCATACACAGCGCAGAATGGTTACGCAGCCAACAAATATGCTGTGACACCCCCTTCACAGGGCACAAACCCTTGTGCGGCAACAAATCCATGTATTGCTAAAGCTTATCCTTGTACCGCACAGGAAGTTAAACGGCCTGCTAACTACAAGCCCTATCAAGGCAATGAAAGTGAGCTTGTAACATTGGGGTCAAAATTGTTCAAAGACAAACTTCTTAGTAGCAACGGTCTCTCCTGCGACACCTGTCATCAGGGCCTAAATATGTTCCAGCCTTCCTTCTCCCGACCATATCCCCATGAAGTGATCATGAGTAAAATCAGTTTGGGATGTCTCACGTGTTTCTAGATGAGATGATACAAGTCTGTATGGTGGCCCCTATGGCAGCTGCTCCACTCGAATGGGAGTCCAAAGAGTTAGCTGCATTGGTGGCATACATAGAAACATTACAGCGGCAATTTAAGCCCAATCCTCCTGCGGCAAAGAGTCCTTAGGCCAAAAAATGGGTCTCTAGCCGAGCAATCACATCGTAGATACCAGATTCAGAGGCGTAACCTTTCGTAACCACTATTTTCAGGATTAAAAGATGAACGACCAGCCCACAGGATTCAGTTCGGCAGTAGCTGAGTTACCTATCCCCATCGTGCAAGTCGGTTCGATTTCACAGGCATCGCGTCATGAGATGCTTTCAGCCTCCAAGGTCATTGTCGATTGTCAGCGAGCACTAAGCAAAGCCGGTTTCAACGTGGTGGGGGAGGTGATTAAGGGGCATGAAGGTTTCTTCGAGATGAACCATTATCCAGACGGTGATGTGTTCGATCAGGAGAGCCACGCTCAATACTACTACCACGCCCATCGAGAGGGTGGCCTTGAGCATGGACATTTCCATACCTTTATGCGCGCACAGGGCATCGCTTCTGACGTGACTCCTATGGACTATCCTCAGGCCAGCGAAGAGTGGCCGCGAGGCGACCAAGCGATTGCTCATCTGATTGCAATCTCGATGGATCCATGGGGGCTACCAATTGGACTTTTTGCCTGCAACCGCTGGGTGACAGGTGAAACTTGGTACTCTTCAACCGACACGATCAATATGCTGAAAGATTTTTCAGTAGATCATGCTTATCCGTCCTGGCCGACCAACCTTTGGCTGACTTCAATGCTGAAACTTTTTCGTCCACAGATTGAGGCGCTATTGACCCATCGCGATATGGTGGTGGGAGCGTGGCAGCACATGCATCCAGAACACGATGCCCTAGAAGATCGAACATTGGAGATTACAGGCTATCTGAGCATCTCCGTCGAGGAGTGGGTCAGCGCACTGCAAGCCTAGCTTGCTGAGTGGTTTGAACTGCAGTTATTTTGGCGATACTCGTGCCAACATATTTCACTATGTATATGAGATTCAACGATGAAAATCTTATTTGTCTGCACCGCCAACAGTTGTCGCAGCATCCTCTCCGAAGCCATCTTTAATAGTGTCGCCCCCGATGGAATGCAAGCGTTCAGTGCGGGCAGCCATCCTTCTGGCTCAATTCATCCGCAGAGTCTAAAAGCGCTTAAACGCGAGGGGATCATCGCCGAAGAGTTGTTCAGTAAATCAATCGAAATTCACCGTTTTCTTGATCCCGATTTCGTCATTACTGTATGCGACAAAGCGGCTGCAGAGGCTTGTCCAATCGTATTTAGGCTCTGTACGTAAAGTATTGTCGCAAGCACCGCATAGCGCAGGCCAATGAGACCATCGCCGCAAAACTTGTTGCGAGCTTGTCGAAGCGCGTCACGATGCGACGGTTCTCCTTCAGCCAGCCAA
>Ga0208788_1000331_pt1 | contig 23742 bp, 22 predicted proteins | sample Wag4_2014_7_11_3_FD_187363 | JGI IMG/M metagenome (GOLD analysis project Ga0208788, IMG submission 187363) | Fresh water mixed with fracking chemicals microbial communities from Ohio, USA - Utica-2 Time Series FC 2014_7_11 (SPAdes) (version 2) ...
GCCTCCACCCCGGGGACGTCCCTCCCCAGCCGCAGCAGCCGCGACAACCCGTCCCAGGCCGGGCTGCGGGCGGCGATCCGGCTGGCCGTGGCTTCCCAGTCGGCCGCCAGCTGCTTGATGACGTCCGCATGGTCGAAGATGGCCAGCAGCAAGGCGTTCCCGCTGGCCGCAGCGAGCGTATCGAGCACGGGGTCCGTCGGCACGAGCGGGGCAGGCGGTTCACCCCCTGCCCCCTGGGCGAGCGCGCGCAGGCGCGGCAGCACCTGGGGCGCCACCTGGGCTTCCTGTTCCGGCGTGGCGGGCAGGCCCAGGGCCCCGAACACGCCCCGGATCTTGATCTTCTGCACGGAGGTGATCGTGATGGCCTCGACCCTGAAGGTGGCCTGGCTGAGCTTGCCGCGGTCGAATCCGGCAGCGGTCAGGGCGTGCCCCCCGGCGTCCGTCGCCCGCACGTGGCCGGTGGCGACCAGCGCGACGAGCGCGCCGTCCACGACGTCTCGCGACCACCCGTACGGGGCGGCCAGGAAGCGCTCGCGAATGTCCTGCCCCTTTGCCCCGCCGCCGATGAAGCCCATCAGCTTCTGGCAGACGGGGTGCTTTTCGGGCTCGCTGGCGTGGCCCACGGCCTTCAGCGCCTCGACGTTGCCTTTCTGCGCTTCCTGGAACACGCGGGCCCAGCCTTCGTGATCCGCCGGCGTGAAATCGGGATACAGCCGGATGAGCGAGGCCTGCCCCGCCCCCTGGATGCGGGTGGTGAGGTCGTCCCCGTCCAGGACCTCCTGCCCACCGGCCTGGAACACGCGCGCGCCCCGGACGATCTGCGCGAGCAGGCGTTCGATGGACTGCCGGGCGTCGGCCAGGCGCTTCTGCATGTTGCGCAGGGCGTCCTCGCCATCTGCGGTGGTGGGTTTGGCCCGGGCGTGGATCGTGGCCTGGGCCGCCTCGCGCGCGATGAGGGCCTCGGCGAGTTCCGTGCGGTGGTCGGCCGGCACGAAGACGAACAGCGTGGCGCAACCGGGATCGGCCTTGCGCGCCTCGGCCACCATGCTGCGCTCGTCGCTCTGCCAGCCGTCTTGCACCCACACGGTGAGCTGGGTGCCGTGATCCCGGGGCAACTGCTCGTCCCGGACCACCCGGAGTGGCCTCACCTCGTTCGCCTTGCCATGCTTGACGCTGACCTTGTTCAGGGCGGTCTGCAACACCTCCCGGAGGGCCTCGGACCGGTGCTGCTCGATCTTCTGCGGCGCGTTGCGCAGCATGCTCACCTGGCTCCGGTACGCCTCCAGCCAGCTGCTCGACTCGCGGGTCTGCAGGCGGTACTCGACGCCCCGGTCGCCCGGCAAGGCCATGACGATCCGGTCGACGTCTTGCAGGGCCTGGAGCACGTCGGGCAGGGCCCGGCGCAGGTGGCTGGAGCCGGCGGACAGGTCCGTCACGAGCAGGTCGGCCAGCACGTCCTGCGTGGTGCGCAGGCCGAGTTCCTGGGTGGTTTCGGCGGGCAACTTGCCCAGCAGGTAGATGAGCTTCAGCACCCGTGCCTTCAGGGGCCCCGGGTCGGGCTCTCCCTCCAGCTTCTTGATGAGGTCGTAGATCTGGCGGGGGAGCTGCGACGTGGCCGCCAGGTTCGCGGCGTTCTGGTCGTAGAGGTAGTCGGCCGCCACGACCTGGCCCACGGGCAAATCGGCGGTGTCCACCACCGCCTCGTGGACGACGCGCAGCTGGTTGCGCAGCTGCGCGGTCGTGCCCGTGATGTCCACCGAGCGCAGCAGCCGCTCCCACAGGCGGCGCCGGACCGGCAGGATCGGGTAATCGGATGTCAGCAGGCCCTCGTCCTCCGGGGCGTGCTCGATCTTCGTGCCGCGCAGGTGGCGGGTGATTTCCCCGAGCTGCGAGGTCAGCACCTGTTTCAGCACCGGTTCGGCGCTGGGCTTCTTGGCCAGGATGATCTGACGCGTGACGTGCTCGACATCCCAGTCGCCGAGCATGACCTTGGTCGGAAAGCGCCCGAGCAGGCGCTGCAAGGCCGGTGTGTCCGAGAGGGCGGACTGACCCGTCGCGACGAAGAGGAGCTGCCCCGCGAAGTGCTTGCACAGGGTCTCGGTCATCTCCTGCACCTGGTAGACCTTGTGGCCGTCCGCCCCGATGTACTGCTGCACCTCGTCCAGCACCACCAGCGTCAGGGGGAACTTGCCGTCCTGTTCGAGGGCTGCGCGCACGTCCGCCACCAGCTCGTCGTTCGAGACGTCCGAGACCTGCGGGAACTGGGCCTTGAAGTGCTGACGGGCGGTGGACGAGTCGGGCGCGAAGTCCGGCATGGCCTTCACCACCGCCTCACCGAGCGGAGGTGAGACGTACATCTGGCCCAGTTCCCCCTCGAGGGTCTTTCCGGCGGCTGCCAGGTGGGCGCGGACCGCGGATTCGACCCCCTGCTTGCGGAGCCACAGCAAGAAGCGCGCCTGGTGGCAGGCGGCAGGGAGGCCCCGCGACTTGAACAGGATCTCGAGCAGGGCCACGCGGACGTAATCTTTCGCACCGGCACCGAGCTTGCCGGCCGCGGCATGTAGACCGCCGTGCTGATGGCCGCGCTTGGAAAGCTCGATGAGCGGGTCTCTGACCGCCGGGGGGAGGTTGGCCAGGCCGCGTGCCCGGGCGCCATCCTCGAAGGGATGGTCGGTCCAGAGCACCCGCAGCATCTTGGCCAGGTGCGACTTGCCGCTGCCGTAGAATCCAGATATCCAGACGCCGGGCTGCTCCGTGCCGGTGTCGAGGTTTCGGAGGAACAGGTCGAGGATCGTCTCGAGCCCCCGGGCATACTGACCGTCGCAGACGAAGGTTTCGAGTTCGTAGCGCAGGACGCGCGACCCGGCCGCAGCCGAGAAGTCCTCGGACAGCTCGGCCACGCCGTTGTTCATGAGCTTCTGGTGGCGCGGGTCTTTCGCGTAAATCTCGTGATTCAGCATGGGGGTGGCAACCTCAGCGTTGATCGGGAGTCAGGGGCAGGGCCAGGTAGTTCCAGCCGTCACGGGCGTCGAGCAGGCGATAGGCGTGGGTGTCGGGGTTATGCTCCCCCGGAAAGAAAACCAGGAGGCGCCCCCCGATGAGGTCCTTGACGCTCTCCACCAGCGCCGACACACGGGCGAGGCCAAACAGGGTGGCCACGCCCGAGATCGCGATGACCGTGTCCGGCCCGTCGGCCCGCGTGATCGCGTCGCGCAGCGTGGCCTGGAGGTGGGCCACGAAGGCCGTGACCTCCCCCGACGGGTAGCCGTCGAGGTCCTCGGGACACTCGAAGTAGGCCTCGCGGTACTCCTGGGTGGCGAGCCAGTCCGGAAACGCATCCGTGAGATCGATCCCGTGCCAGCGCTTGCCGGCCGCCCGCGTCGCCTGCTCGAAGTCTTCGAGACGGGCACGCAGCCGCAGCTCGTCCTCCTTGTCGTGGACGGCGAAGATGACGCGCTGGATCCCGGAGACTCCCGCCGGCCAGGGAAGTCCGATATGCGTCCGGTAGGCTGCAAGCAGCTGCTCAAGCCTGCTCACGGGACATCTCCTCTCGCCAGGTCAGTTCCCGGGGCGTCAGCCAGCCCGGAAACCGCAGCTCCGTCACGCTCGCCGCCGCGCGCCACACGAGCAGTTCCTGATGGGCTGCCGACCGGAGCAGGGCGTCCATCTCTTCACGCGCGGACACATCCAGGAGCGCGACCCACGGCGTCTTGAAGAGGGCGTCTCCCGTGGACCCACCGAGGTATCCGAGGAAGAGGTTGAAGGCCAGGTTCACGGGCGTCACCACGGGGTGCGCGCGGGTCTTGTGAACCCGGCCGCGCAGGAACCCGGCCTGGGTCCAGGTGCCGTTGAGGCGCTGCGCCAGGGCGGCGCGCATCACCGGGCTGAAACGATCCGGGAAGATGGCGTGCAGGTGGGCTTCCGTCGCCTCGCGGGTCACGGTCTCGCCGGTCCGTATCGCGAGCAGCCAGGGGGTGGAGATCCGGAGGAGGGGGTCGCGCGCGACGGCCGCGGCGAAGGCAAGCTGCGGGCGAGCGGCGGGATCCCGGTCCCAGAGGTGCCGCAGGAGACGGAAGACGGGCACCTCCGGGTCCAGGGCATAGAGCGTCTTCAGATGCTCGTGGGCCAGGACCCGGGCCGAGCGGGTGGGTTTGGCCAGTTCGTTCGCAACGACGATCGCCTCCCGGTAGGCCGTCGCCGACGCGTCGGGCGCCGTGCGCTCGAAGAGCCGGACGAGGTCCGAGAGCATCATGGTCCGGGCCGCATGGGTGCCACCGCGACCAGCCCGAAACCCGAGACGCCCGGTGACGCGTGGCACCGGCAGGGGGTCGGGTCGTTCGACTGTCCTCTTCATGGGCAAACCTCGTGAGACCGTGCCAAGATTGTGACGGCCATGGTTGCGGATTCATGTACCCGGGCTGCGTTTCAGGATATCGCGGATGCGCCATTCCGAATCGCATCCGATTGTACCGGCCTGGTTCGCGGGGCGATCGGCTGACGGATCGCACGCATAAGTCCCGGACTCAGGCGCCCGATCGAACCGGGGACGGTGCATGGGGACACGGTGTTCCTGAAGGCTCGTCGCGTCCGAATCGCGGCCCCGTTGACCGCTTTCCTGCAGGTTACGAACGTGGAAGCTGCCCTTCCTGCTTCGAGCGGGTTCATGAGTTTTCAACCGGTTGTTGTGATATAATCATGTCATGATCAAGCCCGCGCACGACCATCAAGACCTGGGGGCCAAGTGGGTTCTCAAACATCGGGCCCGGCAGATTGCCCGGGCCCTGGCCAACCATCCGGGGGCGATCGCCCGGGCGTGCCAGACCGTCGAATTGCAGATCATGCGCCGCACGCCCGACCAGGTTTTACGGGTGCGGCACCCCGAACGGGGCGATCGGCTATACCTCATCGAGGTGCAGAGTCGCTCCGACCGGCACATCGGTCGCCGCCTGGCCGTCGCGAGCATGGCCCTGCACCAGCAGACGGGGCTGCCCGTGGTGCCCGTCGTACTGTATACCGGGCGGGTGGGGAAATCCCGTCCTCAGCCCGTCCGATACGACGTCGATGGCCTGCTGTGTCACGTGCCATTCCGGGAAATCATGCTCGCGGACCTCGATGCCCGTTCGGAACTCGAGCGCGGGCCCGATTCCCCCTGGTGGCCGTTCATCCCGTACATGAAGGGCGGTCGCAATCGGGCCGTCCTGGAACCCATGATCCGCCGCATGGCCTCCCGACGTGACCAGGTGGATCATCTGAACTCCGTGCTCTTCATGGCAGGAGACGTGCTAGAAATGGAGTGGGTGCGAGGCGTGCTGGAGGGGACCATGTGGGACAAGGTGACGGGACGGCACTTGCGCAAGGGCTCGCTGCATCACTATCTGCGCGAGAAGTGGGTTGGCGAGGGAGAGGCCCGGGGGAAGGCCGCGGGGCGTACCGAGGAAGCCCTCCGGATGGTCAAGCGGGCAGTGGCTCGTCGGATTTGCATGACCGACGAGACCCTCACGCGGCAACTCGAGGCCCTCGACCTCGAACGCCTTGAATCGCTCGTCGAGGAAATGGCGTTTCTGACGACCCGGGAAGACCTCGACGCCTGGCTGGAACGGGTTCAATCGTAGTCAGCGCGGCCGTGTGAAGTCCTGAATATCGCCCGGCGGCTGTTCCATCGCGGATGTCCTGGCTGCCCGTGCGAGCCGCAAGAACGTCGCGAGTTCCTCGACCCATCGCAGTCGCTCGGCAGGCGTCAGGGCCTGGAATGCGGCGAGTCGTTCGTCGCTCAGGTCGTACGTGCGATCGCCGGGGTCGAAAGCTTGCATCATGGCCTCTGGATCTTGCGCAGGTGGGAGATGTCAGCCAGGTCGACCGGACGACCCGCAACCTCCTTGAGTGCGATCAGATCGTCTATCGATGCCAGCCGGACCGGCACTCCGGAGACGGACAGGTGAACCGTCCGCCCTTTCATCTCTTCCAGGTTCACCCGGGGAAACAGCAACAGATCCAGGGTCACCCCTGTCAGCCCGGGTGCTTTCAGCGCGAAGGCCTCCAGGTGACGTTCCTCGTGCCACGATTGCAGCAGGGAGAGATCGTCCAGAGATGTCAGTGGAACGGGCAAGACCGGCGTCAGCTCGAGTTCCCGGGCAAGTGCCAGCAGCGATGCCCGATTCCGCGGATCCGTGGCCACCACGATGTCGATGTCCATCGTGGAACGCTCGATACCGTGCAGGGCAACGGCCAGTCCACCGACCAGAAGGTAGTCCACCTGATGTCGCTCGAGTGCCCGAAAAAGGTCGAGATAAAACACCGGCAGGGGCCTCCTGAATGTCTTGTCGTGATTCAATCATGGTGCTGCATGGAACACTTTTCGTGCAACACGTTTGAAGTTCGACCTCGGGACGAGGCGCGGACTGAGTTCGGCTGGCACGATCTCCAGCACCGAACCCCGCCGACGTACGATCACCTCATCGCCGGGCTTGAGCCCCAGTTCGGAAAGTTCCAACCTCGGAAGGGCCACCACGATCGAATTTCCTCTCCTGGTGATCTTGGGCATGGCTGACCTCCTGACACCGGATGAGGATACCTCGTGTCTGCCTCGTCCTGCAGGTCAGACATCCCTGCAGGGTTGGGATCGGTCGCTGGACGGGTACGTTGACCGGGCCATCGAGACCGTTCGTCTGCTCCGGGGAGGATGTCGTGAAGGTCGGATATGTCGTGCTCTACGTCCGGGACCCTGAGGTCTGCCGTTCCTTCTGGATCGACCGCATCGGCATGGTCGAAAAGAGCCGGACCGAGGCCGGAGCCTTCACGATCGTGAAGGTGGGCTTCTCCGAACAGTCCTTTTCCTTCGAACTCGTGCCACTCGAGATGATGAAGGACAACCCGGACGGTCTCGATCTCGCGACTCCCTCGATCTGCTTTCACGTCGATGATCTGGCGGTAACTCATGCCCGCCTGTCCGGGAACGGGGTGCAGGTGACGGAGGTGAATGAGCATCACGGGATGGCCAGCTTCGCGTTCAGCGATCCGGAGGGACGCTGGTTCGCCGTCACGCGCTGAGGCAAGGCCCTCACGCAGGGACTCTCGGTTTCCGGCAGGAGGGACGCCATGGCCGACACCGGTGGACACCGGGCCTTCAGGATGCCCTTTGCTACCGTGTATCCGCTCTACCTCACCAAGGTCGAGCGAAAGGGCCGGAGCCAGGTAGAACTCGACGCCGTGATCCGGTGGCTCACGGGCTACGATGACCCGGAACTGGCCCGACATCTCGCGGCCGGCACGAGCTTCGCGGATTTCTTCGCGGCGGCCACCCTGCATCCGTGTGCCGGGAAGATCACGGGGGTCATTTGCGGGGTGCGCGTCGAGGCCATCGAGGACCCCCTGATGCAGAAGATCCGTTTTCTCGACAAGCTCGTGGACGAACTGGCCAAGGGGCGTCCCCTGGAGAAGGTCCTGCGGTCGTAGGAGGCGGGCACGGCACGTGTCCGTGCGCCGGAAACCGAGCCATGAAGCAACTCTTTTATTGATGATTTAATCCCCCTTCGACAAGTCCAGGGTTCCGTGTCGCCAGAATTCCCTTGGCGACGGGTTTTGCGCGGCTTCAACACGGAGGCGGACGTGGTCGGCATCTTCCAGAATCTCGCCCAGAGCGCGGCCCCCCAGGTCACCCGGCCGGCCGTTCCCGCCGGTAAGGGCCCGGCTCCCCGGCCTCTCGAGGCCCCCGGGAGAAGCGCGGGAGATATCAACCGGACGCTCACACCCTCGAAGTCCGCGACCTTGCCTCTGCCGGATCCGGCGCGATCTCCGCTGGGCTCGCCAGGCCTCGTGAAAGGCCTCGTACACCTGGCCGATGGCCACGCCCGCAAGACGACCTCGCGAGCCCGGGAGTTCACGCGCGCCAACCAGGCCATTCAATCGTTCCGGGAATCCGAAATCTCGAATTGCAAGGCTGATCTGACGTCGAAGGGGGAATCGGTCGAAAACGGCAGGTGCTGGGGAACGCGTCGAGACGGTGACATGGCCGAGCGCGCCAACGCCATCATGGCGCGGCTGGCCGGCCGCCAGCCCGACCAACCGTACCCCATCGAGGTCCTCGTGCAGCAGCGACGCGAGATGAACGCATCCGCCTGGGGCGGTGGCAAGATCCTGCTCTCGCGGGATATCGCGGAGACGCACGACGACGACATGCTCGCCTTCGTCCTGGCGCACGAATTGGCCCATGACCGGCATCTGGATTCCGCAGCGAGTCTCTCCCGCATGGAGGTCTACGGTGCCATCTCCCGGGGGGAGGCGCTATCCGACGAATCGAGCTCCTTGAAACTCGAATTCGTCGGCGAAAACGCGGCCATCCAGCGTCAGCAGGAACTGGCGGCCGATGCAGAGGCGGTCAGGATGGTGGCCCGCAGCGGTTTCGATCCGCAAGCAGCCCTGCGGTCGCTGGATACGCTGTCCAGGGGCCACGACCCCGACGCTCCCGAAATGTTCGATGCCACCCATCCGGCACCGGGGAACCGGCGCGCCGCCGTCGAAAAAATCATCGAATCCGAGGGTCTCGATGCCATCTACCAGCAGAATCGGCCGCGATGAGTGATTTCATGATCGACCCCGACCGTCCCGTCGGCCCATCCGTGACCCGTCCTGCCGTGGACGTGTCACGCGAGGAGCCCGTGCAGGCGCCAGCCGCCGTCACCTCACCGTCCGCGCCAGGCCCTCGCGACCTCCCGCAGGTCCCGGGCCCCGCAGGCAACCCGACGCGGCTCAGCCTGGCCGGCGCCTCGCCCGCCGTGACGGCCGGTCTCGCGGCGGCAGGAGGCGTGAGGGCGGCGCGTCTGGCCGGTCCCGTCCAGCGACGGGGCATCGGCGACCCGATGTACCAGGCCACCCTGCTTCCCGGAACGCCGCCACGTCGCTTCTTCAGCGAGAACGACGTCCCCATGGGGGGGATGGTCATCAACTCGCATACCTTCAACCGCGACGGCCTGCATCCACGCTTCATCGCCCAGGCGGCCGTGAAGGCCAACCCCGACATCCAGCTCGTCGTGCCCACGGAGCAGCCCTTCGATGGCCCTTCCGACCCCCGTTTCGCGGCCGAGCGCGCCCACCAGGCGCGGGAGCTCGGCGTCGACGAGAAGAACATTTTCCCGGCCCGCTCCGACATGGCCTCATTTCCCCAGGACGAGTTCCTGGCTGGCGTCGTCGACGGGCAACTCACGCTCGTGACTCCCAATGACCGCAGCGAGCGCCCCGACCGGTGGGGCAAGCGCGACGAATCGGGCAACGGCCGTGCCGACAAGATCACCCGCGACGGAGCCGCCATGCTGGCCCGGGAACTCGGCATCCGCCAGGGCGTCAGCGATTCGATCTCGGAAGGCGGCGACACCCAGTTCGTCACGCGTCCCGACGGTCGCCAGGGCACCTATTTCAGTGCCTACACCGTCAACCGGGTCGCGGCGACCCGGGATATCGACCCTTCCAAGTCGACGGGCTTCATGAAGGCCCTCGACGTGACCATGCGGGGCATGCGCGCTGCGGGCGTGGCCGTCGAGGACATGGCGCCGCTCGGGCAGGGAGACGTCACCTACCGTCAGGCCCTCGATCGCATGAGTCCCGAGGACCGCGCCAGCCTCGACCCCGAGATCCGCCAGCGCTTCGAACAGCTCGGCGACCTTCCGTTGCCCATGAAGTCGTTCGTGTACCATTCCGACCTGACGATGCTCACGCCGGACGGCAAGACCGCCTTCATCGACGGAGACCGGGCGAAGGCCCAGCCCCAGCTGGAAACCCAGCTGCGCGCCTTCGGTTACGACCCCGTGCGCATGCCGGCCGTGAGCCACGATCCGCGTCCCTTGGCCAGCCCCGATCGCCAGATCCAGGGCATCTCCGCGTCCGGGAGCGGCATGCGGCTCAGCTACATGAACACCATCCAGGGCACGGTCGACGGTCGCAAGGTGTTCCTCATGCCGACCGAGGTCCACGATCCGACCAGGCTGACGCCGCGGGACCTCCAGGCGCGGGACCTGCTGCTCCAGCATTCGCCCGGGGCGCTCGTCGTTCCCGTGGGGGCCCACAGCGGCGTCACGGGCTTCCAGGCCCGGGGCCAGGACGGGGCCGAGATCTACCGGGACAACGGCATCCACTGCGCGACGAACGTCCTGCCCGCGCGGCTCTCGATGCGCGCGCCCTGACGCACGTCAGGCGGGCAACGTGGCCCCTGCTGCCCGCAGTCCCGCGACCAGCGGTTCCCGGATGTTGCCCAGGCCCTTGTAGGCGATCGCCGCCTCCGACATCGATTCGAGGGCTGCCACCAGCAGCCCGGCCCGGGCCGGATCCCGCGCGACCTGCGTCACGGGGGTGAACCGGGTCCGGATCGTGAACAGGGCGGCCTCGTGCTCCGGGAATCCCCGAAGCGTCTGCCGCTCGATCCGCAGCCACGTCCCCGCGATCGCCGCTTCCGGACTCGGATCCGAGAGGGCCCGGCCAGGCGGAGAATCGGGGTGATGGTCGAGCACCGTGTCGGTGGCCACTCCCCAGGCGAAGCGCACGAACGGCCCGCGATGCACGAGGGCCTCGAGCATGCGGTCCGCGGTCCGGGCCACCCGCTCGAAGTCGGCCACGGGCTCGTGCACCGCCAGGAACGAGCGCCCCACCTTCTCGGCGGGACTCCAGTGGTTGGGAAACGCGAGGTGGATCCAGGCGAGCCAGTCACGGCCCGTGGCGGGGTCGCGCCGGATGATGGCGAGGTCTTCGGCCACGAAGCGCGCGAGCGCATCGAGGCAGGTCAGCCCCTCGAGGTCCCGTACCGACAGGGATTCGAGCGTGTCCGCCCCCCACCGGCGCATCCGGTCGTCGGGATGCGCCTCCAGCAAGCGCGACCAGCCGGCCTCGGCCTGCTCGACGCCCACCACGCGGTCCGCGTCCAGATCGAGGTCGACGTTCCAGCCGAGCCCGTCGTGCTCGAGCGTCGCCCGACCGGGGCCGTGCCAGGATGTCCGGAAGGTTCCGGGGTGCTCGCTGGCCAGGCGGTCGATCATCCACGTGGCGATCGCCCGGGCGATTTCAGGCTCGAGCAGTCCGGGCGGATGGTAGCGCTCCGGTGCCGTGCGCATCACGTGCTGCCGGGCCAGCAGATGCTGCGGCACGAGGCCATCGAGGGTGAAGTGGTGGTCCTCGATATGGCCCAACACGGGCTGCTGACCCAGGATCTTGAGCCCCGCGGCGACCTCGTAACGGCCGCTCTCGAGAGGAAAATAGTCCCGGGGATCTGGCAGGCCATGCCAGGACCGCCCGGGATCGATTCCGTTCATCGCGTCCCTCCCTGTCCTCGAAACCATACCTCGTTTCCGGATTCATGTAGCAGCCCTTGAAGCAAGACCCGCATCCACGGGGTACAAGATGCCTCAACATCCGTTGTATGGCGCCTTCCCGGGCGCTAGACTGGGAATACCGCATCCGGAGGTGTCATGGGCGAACCGATCTCAGCCGAACCCGCCTCCCTCGCGCGTGAAGATGGCCCTGATGCCCAGGTTGCGCCAGCCGCGTGTTCACCGGTGTTCGGTTCTTTCGATACCGTCGTCGAGGGCTGGTACTGGGCCCTGCCCTCCGCGGAGCTGAAGCGCGGCCAGGTCCGCGCTCTGACGTTCCTGGGTCGTGAGCTCGTCCTGTACCGCGACGATCAGGGCGTCGTGCGCTGCGTCGATGCCTTCTGTCCGCACATGGGCGCGCATCTCGCCGAGGGGCGGGTCGACGGGGATGGCATTCGCTGTTTCTTCCACCACTGGAAGCTCGCGCCGCGCGGCGAGGTCGTCGACATCCCCTGTCAGCCGAAGCCGGCCCGGGCCCGCAACCGGGTGTGGCCCGTCAGCGAGCGCTACGGCCTGATCTGGATCTGGCCCGGCGCCGAGGCCACCCGGCCCGTGCCCGTGATTCCCGAGCTCGAGGGGCAGGAGGTCGACCACCTCCTGGGCAATCGCTTCGAGAAGGGCTGCCATCCGAACATCGTGATGGTCAACGCCATCGACGAGCAGCATTTCCACTCGGTGCATCCGCTGGCCTCGTCGCTGGCCGATGGTCTCCATTTCGCGATCACGAGCCTGTCGGACCACTGCCAGCAGTTTGACAACGATCGCCCCGTGCCGGCGAACAACCTCCTCAATCGGCTGCTCGCCCGCTTCTACGCGGGGCCCCTGACGTACCGGATGGTCTACTGGAATGGCTCCACGGGCTCCGTCACGGTGGGCCCCGATTTCCTGCACTTCCACATCATCTTCGCCCTGCGTCCCACCGAACGTGGCACGTCCGAGGGCCAGACCATCCTGGTCACGGCCCGGCGCGGGGGGCTGCTCGGTCGCCTCTTCAACACCTTCGTCCTCCGCGTGACCGAGATCGTCGGCAACTACTTCGCGAAGGGGGACACCCAGGTCTTCCAGACCATCCGCTGGAAGTTCCGGACGCCCATCCGGGCCGACCGGCCCATCCTCGAGTTCATGCGGCATCTCGAGAGCCAGCGCGCCGTGCCCTGGGGGGCCTGGGATGGCGATCGCCAGAACACCGCCGTGACGGCGGCCTTCGAGCGGGGTCCGTCGTGCCGTCCCTGAAGGCCCATACCGTTCCCGTCTCACGGCTGACGCCGGGCGATCGCGACGCCATGTTCGCCGTCTTCGAGCGCTACTACGCCGAGGTCACGCGCGAGCAATTCGAGGCCGATCTCGAGGCCAAGAACGCCGTCATCGTCCTGCGAGACACCGATCGTGGCCAGATCCAGGGTTTCTCGACTCTCCGGAACCTCGAGACCGTCGGTCCCGACGGACGGGTCTGCCGGGCCGTGTTCAGCGGCGATACCGTCGTGGACCGGGCGTTCTGGGGCCAGAAGGTCCTGGGCGTCGCCTTTCTCGCCTACATGCTCCGGTGCAAGCTGCGTCGGCCCTTCGAGCCGCTCTACTGGTTGCTGATCAGCAAGGGTTACAAGACCTACCTGCTCATGGCGAACAACTTCGTCACGCACTACCCGCGGCACGAGCATCCGACGCCGCCCGGGTACCGGGCCTTGCTCGACCGTCTCGGGGAGACGCTCTTCGGGGAGCACTACGACCGCGAGGCCGGGCTCATCCGGCATCCGCGATCCCTGGGGCAGCTCAGGGAAGGCGTGGCCGAGATCTCGGAGGCCGAACGCGCCTCGCACCCCCGGATCCGCTTCTTCGCCGAGCGCAACCCGGACTGGCACGAGGGCGTCGAACTCGCCTGCGTCGCCGAGATGACCTTCACCCTGCCGCTCACGTATGCCTGGAAGCGTCTGGTCAAGGTCACGCTGGGTGGCGGACGCCGTCCTGCGACCGCCGGCGAACCCCGGGTGGTCCGCGGAGTGGGTTCATGATCCAGCTCCCCCTCCTCGAACCGGGCACCCGCCTCCAGCCCCTGCTCAGTTCGGCCCTGCGCAAGGCATCCGGGCAGGACGCGCCCGTGCTGGGTGAGACGCTGACCTGCTGGGACGCGGATTTCTTCGGCCTGAACCGCACGCGGCTCTATCGCGAAACCGATGCGGCGACCCGGCAGCGCATCCTCGAGGGCTGCTGTCGCAACGTGCTCGAAGAGGCCCTCTTCATCGAAGATGCCGGGATGGTCTACACCGCCCGGATGACCCTCCTGGCCCGTACCGAGCAGGAGCGCGTCCTGTACGCCCTGTTCGGTGCCGACGAGGCCACGCACCATGCCTGGTTCAAGGAAGCGCTCGGAGACGCCCTCCCCGAGGTCACGCCGAACGCCTTTCACCGCCTCCTCACGCGCTCCATCCTCGATCAGGCCCCCGAGGCCCTCGTGTTCCTGATCCAGGTCTTCCTCGAGGGCTGGGGCATCCAGCGCTACGGGGAACTCCAGCGGGCCTGCGTGCACGATGGCCTGCGCGCGGTGCTCTCCAGCGTCCTTCGGGACGAGGCCCGGCATCACGGCAGCGGCGTGCTCCTCGTGCAGGAGCGGCGCCTGCTGGCCTCGCTCGACCCCGCATCGCGCGAGGCGCTCGTCGAGACCTTGCGTGCCTTCCTCGAGATGGTCCGCGTCGGTCCCCAGGGCGTCCTCGATGCCTTCGAGCGGGCCACGGGCGGCCTGACGCGGGACCAGCGCGTCACCTTGCTCGTGGAGCTCGACACGGTCGCGCACAGCGGGTCGCGGTTGCAGATGCTGCGCCAGCTGATGCTCAGAGAAAAGGCCGACGACGTCGTGGAGGCGCTCGATCGGACCGGTGTGTTCACCCCCCTGCCTGCGGAGATGTGCCCATGAGCGAGAAACTCCCGCGTCCGTCCACGGCGATCGCCGAGAACGTGCGCCTCGGCAAGAAGATCCATCTCAACCACTCCCGCAACAAGCAGCAGGACCACACCGCCCTGCTCGACCAGGCTGCCGGGGCCTTCCGCTACGAGGATTGCAAGGATGCATGGTGGAACCCGCGCGAGATGTCGCTCCTGCACGGCACCCCGCTCTGGGACGAGGCCGACGAGACGCAGCGCCTGCGCCTGAACCAGCTCTACTGGGTGGCCTATTACTCGCAGATCATCTCGGCCGAGGTCGCGACCATCTTCCTCAACCAGACCTGCGCGGCGGGCCTGTACGCCCTCGAGGACTTCCGGGGCGTCTGCGACATGCTCGACCTGGAATCGTCCCAGGAGCGGGCGCACATCAACGCCTTCAAGACCGTGAGCGACCAGGTCGAGGAAGCCCTCTTCGGGGAGCGCGTCTTCTCGTGGTCGATGCGGGGCCCCTACGCCCAGACCATGATCTTTCCCGACACGAACAAGCTGAAGGACATGTGGCGCGGGTTCCAGCTCCGGACCTACAACCTCCTGACCTCGGGCAATGCGTTCATCGCGAGCCAGTACTTCACCGTGCGCGGCCTGCGGACCCTCAACGGCAAGATGGTGCAGCACAAGCTCAGCCAGTTCCACCAGACCCTCGAGGACCCGGCGAACGCCCCCATTCCCGCCGCCATCAGCCACTACCACTTCATGGACGAGAGCTACCACTTCAACAGCTCGTGCCTGATCGGCACCGAGGTCATCGATGCGCTCCCGGAGCCGTCCGCCTTCGAGGCGATGGTCGGGAACATGGCACTCACGGGCTGTCAGCGCGACCACAGCCACTTCTCGGCGGTGGTCAACGGCCTGTTCTGGCACGAGCCGGCCACGTTCCGGGCCGTCTACCGGGTGCTGCGGAGCCCGATCTTCGGGATGGAGCACCGCGAGGCGATCGCCATGATGCAGCGCTGCTTCGCCGAGGAGAACGCCGGGAACCGGGCCTCGTTCCAGACCATGCAGACGGCCATCGACTCGTACCAGCGCTACCTCGAGCCGCTGGGCTACGTGAACCGCGACAACAAGAACCTGCACATCATGCGGCGCACGACCATGGAGTCCTACCTGGCCAAGAACCGCGCGTCCCTGGCCTCGTTCGCGCGCCAGGCCGAGCAGATCGTCTCCGTACCGCGGATCCTGCAGCCCCGGGAGGCCCTGGCATGACCCATCACCGGGTCTCGTACGGGGTCGCGGGTTACGAGCCGACCGAGGTGCCCGAGGGGCGATCGCTCGCGATCGCCCTCGACGCGACCATCTCGCCGCTGCTGTTCGGTTGCCGGACGGGCATCTGCGGCACCTGCCTCGTCGAGGTGCTCGAGGGCTTCGAGGCGCTGCCTCCCGCCGACGACGAGGAACGCGAGCTGCTCGAGGTCCTCTCGGACCATCCCCGGGCCCGCCTGGCGTGCCAGATCGACCTGCGTGCTCCCGTCACGCTGCGACCCCTGACCTGAGCGATGACCACCGCCGCCCCACCTGTCGTCGGAGTCCGGGACTTCTGGTACGTCGTCGCCGAGTCGCGCGAGCTGCGTCCGGGTCGCGTACTGGCCCGCCAGGTCCTCGGCGAGCATCTCGCCGTCTTCCGCGGTCCGGATGGTCGGCCGGCCGCCCTCCAGGACCGGTGCAAGCACCGGGCGGCCCCCCTGTCGAAGGGGACGGTCGCGAACGGGATGCTGACGTGTCCCTACCACGGCTGGACCTACTCGGACGGTGGCACCGTCGAGGTCGTGCCCTCCGAGGGGGAGCAATTCCGGCGCGCCGCGGCCCGCTGCGTCCCGAGCTACGCCACGCGCGAGCAGGACGGCTTCGTCTACGTGCGGCTCAACGACACCCCGGCCCTCGAGGTCGAGCCCTTCCGGATGCGGCGGTACGGCGAAAAGGGCTGGCGCACGGTCCGGGTCCAGAACCTCTTCGAGAACTCGGTGACGAACTGCATCGAGAACTTCATCGACATCCCGCACACCGTCTACGTGCATCCGGGCATCTTCCGCAAGGAGCGCCGTCAGGCGATCGAGGTGCACATCACGCGCCAGGACGGCTCCGTGCGAGCCGAGTACCGCAACGAGGACACCAACCTCGGCTGGTTCAGCCGCTTCCTGAACCCCGGCGGTCAGGCCATCACGCATACCGACGAGTTCTTCATGCCCAACGTGAGCTGCGTCGAGTACGGGATGGGGCCGAACCGCCACCTGATCATCACCTCGCAGGCGACGCCCCTCGAGGACGGTCGGACGCTCGTCTACACCGACGTCACCTACAACTACGGCCTCTGGACCCATCTGGCCGCGCCGGCCATCCGGTGGTACTCGCAGGCCATCATCGACCAGGACGTCGTGGCCCTGAAGCGCCAGTACGAGGTCATCCGGCGCTACGGCGACACCTTCGCCAACACCCCGGCCGACACGATTCACGTCTACGTCGAGAGCATCCAGCGCGAGATCGCCGAGGGCCGCGATCCGCGCCTGTTGCAGCCACGCTCGGCCACGGTGACGATGTATGTCTGACGCGATCGCCTCGACGGCGCTGGTCGCGCTCACCTTTTCGGGCCTCACGCTCTGGGTGGCTTTCCGGCGGGGGCTACGCGACTGGTTTACCTCGCGCTCGCGGTCCGAGTGGTTCGTGGATGGCACGAGCCTGCTGGTGCAGGGCGTGGGCATTCCCCTGCTGCAGACCTGGCTCGTGGTCCAGGGCTTCGGGGCGATCGCCCCCGGGCTCGCCGGGAGCCTCGCACTTCCGGCCTGGGCCGTGTTCCTGGTGGCCTTCGTGGGGGTGGATTACGCCTATTACTGGAATCACCGGATCCTGCATGCGCCCGGTTTGTGGCCCATCCACCGCCTCCATCACACCTCGCGTGAGCTCGATGTCTGGGCCACCTCCCGCAACACGCTCTGGACCAGCCTCTGCATCGTCTACCTGTGGCTCTTCGGCGTGCTCGTGTTCCTCACGGGCCAGGAAGGCGCCGTTCTCTGGGCCGCGGCCGTTTCCTCGGCGCTCGACCTGTGGCGGCACGGGGGCCAGCAGCCCCCGGCTCGCCTCGCACGCTGGCTCGGCGCGGTGCTGGTCCTTCCCGGCGACCACGCATGGCATCACGCCCGCGAGGAGGTGCACGTCAACTTCGGCGCCAACCTGAACGTGTGGGACCGCCTGCACGGCACCTTCCGTCGTCCGCCCGTCACCCCCGACTCGCTGGGGACCGACCTGCCGGGTCCTCTCCTGCGGCACCTGATCTGGCCCTATTCATGACCCTCCGCGCGCGTCTCATGGTGCTGTTTCCGGCCCTTCACGTCACGGCGCTGTTCGCGGCTATCGTCTGGTTCGTCCTGTCGCGAACACCCTGGGCCCTGGCGGCCATCCCGCTGGCTGCTTACGCCCTGCCCCTGCTGGCTTTTCACCTGCACCAGATCGTCTGCCCGCTGCGGGAGGGGACGTTCTCGATCGTGCAGGGCTATTCTCCCTGGTTCGGCACGCACATGATCCAGCAGGGCTTCATCGCGATGCCCTTCCTCGAGAGCATCCTGCGCCTCTTCCCCGGAGCGTTCTCGCTCTGGCTGCGCCTCTGGGGCGCGCGCATCGGGAGGAACGTGTACTTCGCTCCGGGCTTCGAGATCGCCGACCGCGGCCTGCTGGAGATCGGCCATCACGTCATCTTCGGCTACGGCGTCAAGATGAGCTCGCACTACATCACGCCCAGCCGGCAGTACGGGGGCATGAAGCTCTACGTCCGGGGCCTGCGCTTCGGGGACCGCTGCTTCGTCGGCGCGGGAAGTCGCTTCGGACCGGGCGTGACGGTGCAGGCCGGGGCCTTCGTCCGCGCCGACACCGACCACTACCCCGACACCGTCGTCGAGGCCCGCAAGCGCGAGACGGCCGAGCCCGCAACGACCGACCCCGCACCCGTCGAGACCGGTGCGCCCCACTCAGGGACCGTCGAGGAATGAAACCCCTGCGGCGAGGAGTCCGGCATCTGCTGGTCGCCGCCACCGGACCGCTGTCCCGGGAATTCGAGCGGGCGCTCGACGATCCCGGTGGGGCCCAGCGCCGTGTCCGCGATCGCCTCGCGCGGATGACCCTGCGGTCGGCGTACGGGCGCCACCATGGCCTGACCCGCCCGGAAGACTTCCGGCTCCGGCTGCCCGTCGTGGACCACGACGATCTGGCCCCCTGGATCGCGCGCGCCGCCGCCGGTGAGCACGGGGTGCTCTCCCCCGAGCGGATCGAGGCGTTCGAGCCCACCTCGGGCAGCTCCGGGCTCGCCAAGTGGATCCCGTATCCGCCCGCACTGAGACGTGCCTTCACGCGGATGGCCCTGCTGTGGATGCGCGACCTGGCGATCGCCGACCCCCGGCTCGGTACCGGCCGCTTCTACTTCTCGGTCTCCCCGCCGGTGGCAACGCGGTCCCGGACTCCGGGTGGACACCGCGTGGGGCTCGATTCGGACGCCGACTACCTGGGCGGCCTGCTGCGCCCCCTGCTCGCACCCTTCGTGGTGACGGTGCCCGGTCTCGCGGGCCTGCATGATCCGGTGGCCTTCCGCCGTGCGACGGCGGTAGCCCTCCTGGCGGCACGCGACCTGGAGGCTCTCTCGGTCTGGAACCCGACCTTCCTCACCGTGCTGCTGGACCACCTGGAATCGCACCGGGACGACCTCCTGGCCGACCCCGGCCTGGCTTTGCCCCCGGCCACCCGCGAGGCCTTCTCCCGCACGCCTCTCGACTGGCAGGCCGTATGGCCCGAGCTCCGTCTGATTTCTTGCTGGACGGACGCCATGGCGGCCCCGCGGGCGGCGGAGCTGGCCCGGCGCCTCCCGTTCGCTCGCCTCCAGGGCAAGGGGCTGCTCGCCACCGAGGCCCCCGTGACGGTGCCCCTGGTGGGCGTCGAGGGCGGAGTGCCGCTGCTGACCGAGGTCTATTTCGAGTTCGAGCTTCCGGATGGCGAGGTGCTCGAGTTGCACGAGCTCGAACCCGGCATGTCCGCGGGCCTGGTGGTCTCGCAGCCGGGTGGCCTGCTGCGCTACCGGCTCGGGGACCAGGTCCGGGTCGTCGGGCGACACCGAAAGACGCCCACGCTCGCCTTCGAGGGCCGCACCTCGCTGGTGTCCGACCTGGTGGGTGAGAAGCTCTCCGAGCCCTTCCTGCGCGCGCACCTGCGACCGCTGCTGCCCCCGGAGGCCACGCTCGCGACGTTCGTTCCCCGGCTGACCCCGCGGGAGGGCTACCTCCTCGTGCTGGACCGGTGCGCGGGCGACCCCGGACCGCTCGCTCAGGCCCTCGAGACGGCCCTGCGCGGGTCGCACCACTACCGGCTGGCTCGCGATCTCGGCCAGCTGGAGGCGCTCGAGGTCGTCGTCTCCCCGGGAGCGGAACAAGGCCTGATCCGGTTTCACGGACGCGCCGGGCAGAGACTCGGGGACATCAAGCCGGCGCTGCTCGTGAAGCGCCCGGCCGATGCGCTATTGCTGGACGAGCTGGGGCTCGGGGGCGCGGGCTGAAACGGACGTTTCCGCTGCGCGACGGGCCAGGAAGGCGTCGAGTTCGGCCGTGACCCGGGCCACCTCGGCCCGGTAACGGCCCGTCAGGACGAGCCAGAACAGCCGGTTGAGGCAACGTGACGCGCGCAGGGTGAAGACGGCATCCTGCCGGTCGACGTGGCTGCGCTCGAACACCATGTGGCCCAGCAGGCCGATCACCTGGGAGACGGGCATCAGGACGAGAAATCGCCAGTCCCGGGTCCACAGCAGCGCCGCCAGACCGGCATAGTTCATCAGGATGCCCGTGAGGTGCGCGAGGACGTTCCACGGGTTCCGGTGCTTGCAGACGAACACGTCCCAGTAGTCGTGGAACGGATGCTCGGGGATGTCGCGCGAGATCCGCAGGCGAGGATCGGGTGCCAGCGTCATGACCTCGCCCAGGCGCTCCCGGCCGAGCACGGGCTGCAGGTGTTCCCCCCGGACGGCCGTCCGACCGGCCACGAGGACCTCCACGATCTCGGGGGAGGCGGGCTTGACCATGCGCAGGGCGCCGTCGAGCATCGGGTCGGCCACCTCCACCTGGTCGGTCGTGCCCGTCAGCAGGCGTGCGGGGTCGAGCACGACGAGGTCCGCCCGCTTGCCCGGGGCCAGCACGCCGCGATCGAGCCGGAACCAGCGGGCCGCCTCGCCCGTGACCCGGGCGATCGCCTGCTCGAGGGGCATGAAGCCGCTCGCGGCGGCCTGGCGGATCATGGCGAGTGCGCCGTCGTAGTAGCCCAGGTTCCGCACGTGCGCGCCGGCGTCGGTGAAGCCGGGCAGGATGTCCCGGCCCGCCATGAGGCGGTGGCGGATGGCCTCCCGGTCGTTGGCGGCGTTCGTCACCCAGCGGATGGCCGTGTCATGGCGCTCGAGCAGCTCCATGAAGTGCTCGACGGGCTCCCGACCGGCCGCGGCCGAGACCTCGGCGAAGGTCTTGCCGACCATGGCCGGTTCCGGGCATTCCGAGATGCGCATGAGCGTGAGATCGCGATGAAAGGTGTTGCGCTTCGGGCGCGTCCATTCCTCCCGGAAGCGCGCCCGGAAGGCCGGATCGCGCCAGAGGGCGATCCGCTCCTGGTGCGTGTCCTGGTCGTTGAGGGTCACGCCGGTCGGAAACTCCTCGAACATCGGGGTGATGGGACCGTCCGAGTGCACGATGAAGGGTTCCGTGAGCGTCTGGAAGCGGAGATTCCCCCCCAGCAGGCGGTTGAACCCGAACAGCAGCGGCTGGAAGGCTCGCCACAGGCGGCGGTTGGCCACGGCATCGAGGGCCGAGAGCACCGTTGTGCGCAGAGGGGTCCGGAAGATGCCCAGGCTCACCCACAGGATGACGGCCATCGAGCGCAGATCCTGCGGATTCGGCGTGATCTGGAAGACGGCGTCCCGCTTGCGGCAGACATCCGCCAGCATGGCGATCTCGCGGAAACGCGCGTGGTGGGAGGGCAGGGCGACGCCCCGGTACGGGCCGCTCATCATGTGCCAGGGCACCATGTCGACCGAGATGCCGAGGCATCCGGCCGCGAGGGCCTCCTCGGCGAGCTCGCGCATCCGGGCGAGCTCGGAATCCGTCGGGTGGTCCCGCAGGCTACGCTCCAGGCCCATGACGTGTGCCCTCAGGGCGCTGTGGCCCAGGAACGCCGCCACGCTGGGGCCGAGCGGCAAGGTCGCGAGGTGGTCGACATACTCGCGGGGCGTTTTCCAGGCCACCGAGCGGGCGAGCCACTTCTCGATGAGCAGGCGCGGCAGCGTCTCGACGCGCAGGAACATGTCGGCGAGCATCCCGGGTTCGCCCATGGTCACGGACAGGCTGCAGTTGCCCATCACGACCGAGGTCACGCCGTGGCGTATCGATTCGGTGAGCCCCGGCGAGATCTCGACCTCGAGGTCGTAGTGGGTGTGGATGTCCACGAAACCGGGCAGGACCCAAAGCCCCGTGCAGTCGCGGACCTCGCGCGCGGTCCCGGCCAGGTCGCGTCCGATGGCCACGATGCGTCCGCCGCGGATGCCCACGTCGGCGATCGCCCCGGGACTGCCGAGCCCGTCGTGAACCGAGCCCCCGCGCAGCAAGACGTCAAATTCAGGTGTCCCGATGTCAGGCATCCCGTTCCCCCGCGTCTTGCCGGCTGCTGGACCGCGTCCCATTATAAGGGTCGCACGACCTCATGAACCCGGAGAGCGCATGAATCGCACCACCAACGACGGGACCCAGCCACATCGCGACCATCCGGTGTTCAACAGCTGGGATGTCGTCTCGGTGGGGTGGTACCTGCTCGACGAGTCCCGCGCGATCTCCCGCGGGCAGGTCAAGGCCTACGAGCTCGGGGGCCAGCGCGTCGTGGTCTTCCGTGGCGAGGACGGCGGCCTGCGCGCACTCGACGCCTTCTGTCCCCACATGGGCACGGACCTCGGCATCGGCAAGGTCCAGGGCAACGAGCTGCGCTGCTTCTTCCATCACTGGCGCTTCGACGGTGCCGGTCGCTGCGTCGACATCCCCTGTGGAGAGCCGATCCCGGCCCGTACCCGGCTGCAGGCCTACGACGTCCGGGAACGGTACGACCACATCTGGATCTGGCCCGAGGAGAAGGCGCCCGACGGGGTCCCCGAGTTTCCCGAGCTCGCCGGTCAGCCCGTGTACGCCATCCGGGGACGCGGGCTGGTCCGCCCCTGTCACGCCCACGTGTTCATGATCAACGGGCTCGATGCCCAGCACCTGCGCACCGTGCACGACATCCCCATCCAGATGTCCCTCGAGACGCGCGAGGAATCGGACGGTCGCATCATCGAGTTCAAGATGTCCGGCGACATTCCCTCCGCGACGCCCGTCCAGCGGCTGGTGCGCGCCGTCCTCGGACCACGCTATGCCTACAGCATGCGCTACGTGGACGCGACGCTGGGCCTCCTGACCACCTTGCAGGACGTGAGGTGGTTCGGACGGTTCCCGGCCGAGCCCACCCGGATGATCTTCGCCTACACCCCGCTTGCTCCCGGCCAGACCCGCGTGCAGCCCCTCTACATCGCCCGGAAGCCCGCCTCCCTGACGGGGCGCATGGCGTCCTACGCGCGTCTGTTCCTGACGGCGATGGGGTTCCGGTGGTTGCGGGACGAGGACGGCCAGGTCTACGACAACATCCGCTTCCAGACCGGCAACATGCTGCGCATCGACCAGGGCGTGATGCGCTTCATCCAGTACGTGAACCAGCTCCGGCTCTCGGCGTGGTCCACGACCCACGCCTACGCCGTCAGAGCGGAAAGCGGACGCCCGTCGCCTCTTCCGAGTACGTCCACAGATGCCGCGCCAGCTCCGGATCGCGAGCCAGTGGCGTCACCTGGGCCGGTCCCGGAGCCCCGCGCATCTCTCTGAAACCCGTGGGGCCGACGTAGGATCCGGGCCGGATGTCGGGATCGAGTGCCGCCTGGAGCAGCGGCGCCGCCCCGTCGGCCACGTCCATCGCGACGAAGCCGACGACCTTCTGGACCGGCCCGATGTGCCGGAACAGGGGAGTTTCCGTCACGCCCGGGTGGGCCGCGACCGACACGACCGACGATCCGCTGGCCTCCAGGCGCCGTGCGAGTTCCAGGGCGAACACCAGGTTGGCCAGCTTGCTGTCGGCATACGTCAGCGAGCGGTCGTAGGTGGCTTCCGTGACGGGACGCCGCAGGTCGAGCTTGCCGCGCTTGTGGGCGATGCTGCTCACCGTCACGATGCGTCCGCGGTCGGCCCGGGCGATCAGCGGGAAAAGCAGCGCCGACAGCACGAAGTGGCCGAGGTGGTTGGTCCCGAACTGCAGCTCGAATCCCTGCCGGGTGCGTCCGAAGGGCGGCATCATGACGCCCGCGTTGTTGAGCAGGACGTCGAGACGGTCGGTTCGCGCCGCGATGCGGGCCGCCAGGGCCTGGACCGATTCGAGGTCCTGC
>Ga0208788_1000334_pt1 | contig 23656 bp, 23 predicted proteins | sample Wag4_2014_7_11_3_FD_187363 | JGI IMG/M metagenome (GOLD analysis project Ga0208788, IMG submission 187363) | Fresh water mixed with fracking chemicals microbial communities from Ohio, USA - Utica-2 Time Series FC 2014_7_11 (SPAdes) (version 2) ...
TCTTTGGCCAGTGCCAACATGGCGTGAATGTCCGGGGCCTCAGGGGTCGTCAGGGTGCTCGTGTAGGGAACGCCCGCCACAACGCGCTCAGCAGTAGTGGATAGCGCCGTCGTCCAGCCAAGACCCCTCATGAGCGCGTCCAAGAGAAACGCCGTGGAGGTCTTGCCGTTGGTCCCGGTCACTGCAGCGATTGCCATGGACCCGACGTCGTCGGTGCCATAAATCTCTGCAGCGATCGCGCCTAAGTGGCCCCTGGGGTCCTCGAGCACCAGTGTCGGTGTCGTCTCCGGCAGTAGGCTGGCGCCAGAAGCGTCCGTGAGAACCGCGGTGGCCCCGGCGGTAGCGGCCTCTGGCCAAAATTCGATTCCGTGGCGGTTGGCACCGGGAAGTGCCGCGAAGAGATCCCCGGGCTGAACGAGACCCGTGTGGAGGGCAACACCCGTTACGAGGGCATCGGGGCCCGAGTGGAGAGCATTCACTGTGCTGGCTAACTGAAGTGTCGAGAGTGGCGTGGGTCGCTGCGGTCGAGGAATCTCAGCCATCATCGCCCTCTCTCTTCTCACCGACCCACCGGGTGCCCCTACCAGGTTAGCGGGGGCACGATAGCTGGTTCGCTCGAGGGCGCGACGCGGTAGTGCTTCAAGACATGGGACATCAGATCTGTGAACGCCGGCGCCGCAGCAGAGGAGACCTTCGAGCTCTGGGGCTTGTAGAAGGAGACCAGAACCACGTATTCGGGATCCTCTGCCGGTGCCATACCAGCCAGGGAGATGACACGCTCGGAACCATAGCCGCTTGCGCTGGCGATTTCGGCGGTTCCGGTCTTGGCTGCAACCCGATAGCCGGGGATCTCCAGCACGGGGCGCAGGGCACTCTGCGTCACCACGGCCTCAAGAATGTTCACGGTCTGGCGAGCAGCCGAGGCTGAGACGACCTGAATAGGTTCTGCCACGGGTGCCTCGATGAATTCGCCGAGGCTCGTGGTGCATCCGTCATAGAGGCGAAGTGGCAAACGGACTCCATCATTGGCGAGCGCTTGATAAGCGCCAGCCATCTGCACTGCGGTGACCGAGATGCCCTGACCATAGAGCTGGGCGAAGCGAGTGAAGGGGTCATGGTCCTCGGGAGTCCTCAGAACTCCGCGTGATTCACCGAGGAAATCCACTGCAGTTTTCTCTCCAAAGCCAAAGGCCCGGAAGTAGTCGTACGCCTGTTGCTGGGGCATCCGCTCGCCGAGCACCGCCATACCGGTATTAGAGGAGGTTTGAAGGACACCTGCGGTCGTGAGCTGCCGGGCATCAGAGACCAGCATGTTTTTGATGAAGCGTCCGGACCCGATGTTGTAAAAACCGGGAGCGACGATGCGATCGGAGACGCTGGTGTGGCCAGCATCAATGAGCATGGCGACACCCATGGACTTCATAATCGATCCCGGCTCGTAGGGGGCGCTGAAGGTCCTCGCACCCATGTGCTCGGGGGGCGCATCGGTGAAGTCATTGGGGTCGAAGGTCGGCCAATCCGCTGCGGCCAGAATGTGGCCATCACTGACCCTCACAACAATCGCGCTTGCCTGCTGCGCTTGGAGTCTGCCTCCGTGCTCCGCTAACTGCTGAAGGACATACCACTGCAGGTCGCTATCGATGGTGAGATGCGCGGTTCCGCCGTGAATGGGTTGCTCGACCAGCGTGGTGGTTCCTGGCAGCCTGACCCCGTCAGCACCCTGTTGATAGGTAGCAAACCCGTTCTGGGCCATCAAGCATTCGTCTTCGGCTAGCTCCACCCCACCGAGGGGTTCGTCGCGACCCAACATTCCGGTGAGGTTTGCCGTGACGGGTCCGAAGGGATAAATCCTCTCCCGGATGAGATCAATTTGCAGCCACGGAATATCCAACTCTCTCAGCGCATCTTTTGCTTCCGGGGTCACACCTTTGACCAGGTAGGTGAACTGCACAGTGGGGTCCGCCGAGATGGCAGAGAGCATCTGGTCATAGTTGGCACCTGTCACCTGCGCAATCTCGGCCACCGCTTGGGCTAGCGGAACAACTACGCCAGCCCGTCGGAAGTCGCCGACTTTTGAGGGGTTTGCGCTGATGTCATAGCGGTCGACATCAAGGGCTAGGTCGTTGCCGAACTGATCAACAATGGAGCCTCGGGATGCCCAGAGCGTCTCGCTCGTTGTGCGGACTTGGAGCGATTGCTCCTGAAGTTCAGCCGCTCGAACGATTTGAACGTCAACGAGGCGTCCCACAAAAACGAGGGAGACCACCATCACCGTCGCGAGAGCAAAAGCCACGCGGCGCCCAGACATACGTTGGTGATACATGGTTACCTAGTGGTCGGTGAGGGAATCGAGCCGCCAAAGCGCTTGGCGGTGGGAGCCGGGGTTGGTTCGCTTGGCGCAACCGGTGTTGCCACCGGGGCTTGGGTGGACACGGGTTTTGTGGGAACCTCGGGGCTGATTTCCTGAGGTGAAGTTAAGGATTCGTAGACCGCAGCAATGATCGCTGGCGGGGTCACGTCTTCGCTGCCGGCAGTCACCGGGTATACCGCTGCGCCAGAATCGGCGGTAGCGGGTTGAGCTTCGCCGACAACGCTGGAATCAGACAGACGCAAATACGCGGGGTTGTTGTCGGCAACCATCCCCATCGAGGTGGCAAGGCCGGCGAGAGTGTCGGGAGCAATCAGAGCGTTGATGTCCTCTGCCACCATCTGACGTTTCTGCTCAGTGTTACGCATTTCACCCTTGAGGGACGCAATCTCATAGGCGCCACCAGAGAGTGCTATCGAGAGGATGAGTTGCACCGCGAGGATTGCGAAAATCCCCACCAGTGTCGCCACGATGTATCGCAGTTTCGGTCCTTTGAGTGCGGTGAGGACTGGGCGTGTTGGGCGAGAGCCCGACTCTCGAGCCTTGGAGGTTGCCTTAACAGTGAGGACGCTCATTGGGTCACCTTTCTAAGTTTTTCGGCTGCCCGAAGGCGAACCGATGCTGAGCGAGGGTTAGTGATTATTTCTTCAGGGGTTGCCATCTCGGCACCGCGGACAAGTTCGGTGAACTGCGCACGGTGCTCGGGGAGTTCTCGAGGAAGCCCGAGAGGAGCCGTGGTGTGGCAGCGACGGCGAAGCTCTTGTTTGGTGAGTCGGTCCTCCCCGGACTGATACGACATCACGACGATGCGCCCGCCCACAGCGAGGCGGTCGAGGGCCTGGGGCAACGCGGCGGCCCAAGAGTCGAGCTCACGGTTGACTTCAATCCGAAGCGCTTGAAAGACACGCTTGGCCGGGTGGCCCTTGTCCTTGAGGGCGTAGGGAGTTGCTCGCTGTAAAACATCGACTAACTGGCTCGTTCGAAGCAACGGCTCGATGGCGCGGGCATCGATAATGGCCGCGGCATATCGAGCTGCCAACTTCTCATCGCCATAGCGGCGGAAGATATCTGCGAGCTGGCGCTTGTCGTACTGGGCGAGCACGTCAGCCGCGCTCAGCTCATCGCTGGTGTCCATGCGCATGTCCAGCGGGGCGTCCACGGAGTAGGAGAATCCCCGCTCTGGCTTATCCAGGTGCAAGGAGGAGACACCAAGGTCGAAAAGGAACGCATCCGGCTCTTGCCCGGGGAAGAGCTCATCGAGCACGCGACCGAGTTCGTCGTAGCGTGCCTTAGCAAAGCTCACCCGGCTTGCGTAGGGGGCAAGACGAGTCCTCGAGTACTCGAGAGCTTCCTGGTCGCGATCTATCCCCAGCACCCGCAGGCGAGGGAGGGCCTCCAGGAACGATTCGGTGTGGCCTCCGAGCCCGAGCGTCGCATCGACCAGCAGCGGCGATGCGCCGCCAAGTGCGGGCGCTAACAGTTCACGAGCGCGCTCGCGCAGGACTGGGATGTGGTGATAGGTGGCAATCATGATATGCCCTGTCCACCGGATCCGGTTTTCGGATTCCCATCCGTGTGATGAACCTGGAGCCGGGGAAGGTGTCCCAGGGGCCAACGGAGGGGAGTCGAAAAATCGGAGCTAGAGGAGTCCCGGAATCACCTCCTCCTCGGTTTCGGAGAATGCTTGCTCACGGTCTTCGTAGTAGGACTGCCATGCGGCCCCCGACCAGATCTCGGCGCGGTTACCCGCACCGATGACCGTGAGGTCGCGCTCCAAGCCGGCATAGTCGCGCAAGGCCGGAGGAATGGTCACACGGTTCTGCTTGTCCGGAATTTCAAAACTCGCCCCCGAGAGAAAGAGTCGAAGAAAGTCGCGCCCAGCCTTGCTGGTCAGTGGAGCCTCTCGCAGGCGCTCAACGTGGGCGTCGAAGTCTTTGCTGGTGAAGACGTAGATGCATCTCTCTTGACCCCTGGTAAGAACCAAACCGTTGGCGAGTTCGTCGCGGAATCGTGCCGGAAGGATGACTCGACCCTTGTCGTCGAGCTTGGGGGCGTGGGTGCCCAGGAACATACCAGCCCCTCCTTTCGTATCCGGCCGTACTTGAGGATGCGCACCACTCTACTCCACTTTGCTCCAAAATCCACCACTTTGTGCCTTTTTTTTGGAAAAGTTTGCGGACGTGTCTCCACGCCCACATCGCTGTAATGGCGGGCCTTAACGACAAAAACCGGCCCGAAGGCCGGTTTTTCGAACGCTCAAGTGGAGGGCTCTACCCCTCCACTGGGGACTTAAAGAGGTTCGCCGTTGTTACGGCGCTCCCACCGCTGGTTCATCTGATCCATGAAACTTCCACCCGAGCCAGATGGCGATTTAGGGGCAGTAGAACCGGAGCGGCCCTCGACTGGCTTACCCGGGATAGCAACTGCCACCATCACCCCGGTGAACATGATCGCAAAACCGACGATGCCCACGACGGTGAAATCAGAATTCACACCGAGGAGCATGGTGATGAGCCCGCCCAGAGCGACAATGGCACCGATGGCCATCGCTCGATAGTTGAGGTTTCTAGACACGCCGAGGGTCGTCACGACGTCAGCCTCATTGTTATAGAGGTTGCGCTCCATCTCTTCGAGCAGACGCTGCTCACGTTCAGACAGTGCCATAGTCGCCTCCAGGCGTGTAATCGGGTAACTATGAGTGTACGCAGTTTTCCTGAGGATAGGCTAGGTCTGTGTCAGAGCCGATCAAGCTTGTCGACCTTGTCGACACCCGCCTCGCCAGTTTCCTGGATTCCCGCGCTAGTGAGCTCGAGGCCATCTCCCCCGACCTGCTGCACATCATGGAGTACACCCGAGGCATGTTGGCTACGGGCAAACGCTTCCGTGCTCGCTTTTGCTATTGGGGTTGGCGCGCAGGCAGTACGAGCGAACTTGACCCAGGCTTAGGTGCTGAAACCGTCGATGATCTCGACGCTGTTATCTCACTGGCACTATCGCTCGAGGTTTTCCATGCCGCGGCTCTCGTGCACGACGACATCATGGACAATTCAGATACCAGACGTGGCAAGCCCGCGGCGCACCGCGCCTTCGAGACTATTCACCGGGAGCGCTCCTATGCAGGAGGCTCGGAACACTTCGGGCAATCAACAGCGTTGCTGGTTGGCGATCTTCTCTTGGCCTGGAGTGACGACCTTCTGAACCAAGCCCTTGCCGCGATCGACTCCCCCGCAATCACGCTGGCGACACGTGCAGAATTCTCAAGGATGCGCCAAGAAGTCACGGTCGGTCAGTACCTAGACATCCACGAAGAGGCGGCCTGGCTGCACTCGAGCCAGGCAGAGCGCCTCGAACGCGCGCTCAGGGTAGTCACCTACAAATCAGCGAAATACAGCATGGAGGCCCCCTTACTGATTGGAGCGTCGCTCGCCGGTGCCAGCACCTCGAAACTCGGCGCCTTGAGCGCCTTCGGTTTGCCTCTGGGTATAGCGTTCCAGCTGCGCGATGACGTTCTTGGAGTGTTTGGTAACTCAGAGGTCACCGGCAAACCCTCCGGTGATGATTTGCGTGAGGGCAAGCGCACCGTGCTCATCGCGCTCGCCGAAGCGGCAATGCCCACCGGAGCAAAGACAGTCTTCAACGAAATGCTGGGTGACCGCTCACTCTCCGGCGAGCAAATCGAAGTCATGCAAGAGACGCTTCAGGCAACAGGTGCGCTCGAGAAGATTGAGGCCATGATTTCGGACTATGTCAGCCAGGCCATGGATGCTTTGCGCGGGGCCCACTGGTCACCCGGTGCCACAGCAGAACTTACCAGGCTTGCCGAAGCCGTGACTCAACGTCAGGCCTAGTACCTCCCGCCTACAGCGCGAGGGTCTGAGCAAGCCTGCGGACTTCGCTCTTGCGCCCAGAACGCAAAGCGTCAATCGGCGCCACAGCCAGTGCGTCGTTGTGCTCTAGCAACCACCGGGTCGCATCATCATCAGTAAAACCACCATCGAGAAGCACAACGACCGTGCCCCGCAGGTCCTTGAGAGGCTCTCCGCCATCAAGGAAAACCTCGGGAATCCTAAAGATGCCCTCAATTTTGGTCCCGAGCAGAGCGCGATCTTCGACAAGCCGGTGCACTTTGCCAGGAGTAAGCCCGAGGCGCTCGCACACCTCGGGGACGGTGAGCCACACCGCGTCAATCTGATCTGTCACATCTCTAGAGTGCCATGCCCCGGGGCCAAGCGATACCGGGCAGTCGTCAGAGCCCTTCACGTTATGTTACGAATAGGTTAACTGCAACCACATCCGTCACAATGGTTGACTCGACTCTAAACCTGTGACACCGTAGATACGGAGCGCCCCCCGGCGATAATGCCCCTTTCACGCGACGATAAGAGCCATGCCTGACGCAGACCACTCCCCCCGCAGCGCCGAGGCGCCCGTGGATTCCCTGGAGCACGCCGTGTTGTCGGGTCTCACCCCGCGAAGGCAACGCTTTGACCGTGCGTCGGTAAAAACCACAGGCGGGATTCGCAAGACTCTTTTTGGTAGCTTGCCGTTTTTGATGACCGGAACTTTGGCAGCCGGCGTGGGTGTCGCGCCGGCTGGCCCGACCGCGACGGGCACCGAGATGACGGCTCTCCAGCCAGGCCATGCCCGTGACGACGCGCGCCCGGGGCTCGCCCAGCGATTAAGCCACGCAATGCTTCCAATAGCGCATTCCATCATCGCCGCCCTTCGACCAGATCTCCCTGCCACCTACACCGTGAAGGCGGGCGACACGGTCTCCTCGATTGCTGAAGCGTTTGAGCTTCCCACCCCTGCCATATTGACTCTCAACGGTCTGAGTTGGAACTCCCTCGTGCACGAGGGGCAGATTTTAAAGCTGAGCCCCGAGCCCACCAAGAAGCGCGCCGGATCTCCAGCCCGTCTTGCCGCTGGGGGATATGTTGTGTCCCCGGGTGACACCGTGACCACGATTGCCGGACGTTTGGGAATCTCGGCTGAGGCGCTCACCGCCCACAATGGCCTTCAGCCCGACTCCACGATCTACGCCGGTCAGATGCTGAGCGTGCCAGGCGCCACCCGCCCCACTGTGGAGCGGAGCGCTCCGACCGCGATGCCGGTCATTGCGAGCGCGCCCACCGTGCTGAGCGCATCGACGCGCAGCGATGGCGAAGCGGATGAGTCCGCTCAGGCCGACACATCCACGGGGGTACCATTCGACGCTGCAGACCTCCCTCTGGCTGAAGCGCCAGCCTTGATCGTTGTCCAGGTTCCGAAGAAGCCAGCAGTGCTGGCAACCAAAGCCCCAGCCGCAAACCCCGCGCCAGTGACCCAGGCCAGTGCGCCAGCTCCGGCGCCAGAGGCGACGGCCTCTGGCGGAGTGGGGCAACCTGTTGCCGGTTCGATTACGCCACTCAATGATGAGCGCAGAGCCAACGCGCAGGTCATTATTTCGGTGGGGCGCGAGCTGGGCGTTCCCGACTACGGAATCGTTATCGCTCTCGCAACAGCGATGCAGGAATCGTCACTTCGCAACATCAACTGGGGTGATCGCGACTCGGTAGGTCTCTACCAGCAACGCCCCTCCAGCGGATGGGGAAGCGTTGAACAGATTATGGATGCGGGCTATGCGACCCGCTTGTTCTTTGGGGGCCCGCAGAACCCTAATAAGGGAAAAACTCGGGGGCTGTTGGATATCACCAACTGGCACAGCATGGCACTCACCGAGGCTGCCCAACGCGTTCAAATTTCAGCGTTCCCCAAGGCGTATGCAAAATGGGAGCCGAGCGCATGGGCGTGGTTGTACGAACTCACTTAATGGAGTGGCAACCCGTATCGGTGGCCATACCGCCCTACAATCGGCTAAATGGACGCCCCCACGATTGACCCGCTACTCGGCCGGGTAATCGACAACCGCTACGTCATTGAACGTCGCGTTGCCAGAGGTGGCATGGCGACCGTCTATGAGGCCATGGATCAACGCCTTGAGCGGCCAGTGGCAATCAAAATTATGCATCCGCACCTGGCGGAGGATGAAGATTTCACGCGTCGCTTCATCCAAGAGGCGCGGCAGGCGGCGAGGCTTGCCCACCCCAACATTGTTAATGTTTTCGACCAGGGGCAAGACGGCGCCATCACGTTCATTGTGATGGAGTACTTGCCAGGAATAACACTGCGCGAATTGCTCAACGACTTTGGCGCGCTCACCCCGGCTCAAACCCTCGACATTGTGAAGGCTGTTCTCTATGGACTGGACGCCGCGCACTCCGCCGGAATTGTCCATCGCGATCTCAAGCCCGAGAATGTCTTGCTTGCAGATGACGGTCGGATCAAGATTGCGGACTTTGGCCTAGCACGGGCTGCAAGTCACAATACGGCGACGTCGCAGGCACTCCTTGGCACCATCGCTTATCTCTCACCAGAGTTGATTTCCCGGGGCATCGCCGATGTGCGCAGCGACATCTACGCGCTCGGCATCATGATGTTCGAAATGCTCACCGGCCAACAGCCCTACCAGGGCGACCAAGCAGTAACCATCGCCTACCAGCACGCCAACGATATTGTCCCGACACCGAGCTCAAAGAACCCAGCCATCCCTGCCCAATTCGATGAGGTAGTGGCGTGGTGCAGCGAGCGCTCCCCCGATGACCGGCCTCCACACGCGCGAGCGTTGCTCGAGCACGTGGTCGAATTAGAGCGACTGCTGGGCCCTGAATCATTGACCCAGGCAACCCAGGCCCTCAACGCCACAGTAGCCATGACTCAGCGGATGTCCACCCTGGACATGCAAGAAACCGAGGTTCTTGATCCTCGATCTGCTGTGTTTGACGAATTGGAGCCAACCGTCGTCCCTCCCCCGGACGATGTCGACATGGCCCCCCAGCAGCCCATTCGGACCGCGAAACGTCGGGGCCGCGCTGGCACAATCACTGCCGTCATACTCCTCGTCGTTGCTGTGGTGACTGGTGGAGGGGCCGCAGCGTGGTGGTGGGGTGGCATGAGCGGAGCCGTCCAGATCCCGGAGGTCGGCGGCCTGAGTGTCGAGGAGGCTACCGCCACACTGACGGTGGCGGAGCTTGAGGTCTCTGAGGTAGTCCTCGAGGAATTCGACCTGGTGTTGCCCGCTGGAATCGTTAAGGGCACGAATCCTCCGTCCGGTGAGTCAGTGGACCGGGGCAGTGTCGTGAGGCTCATTGTCTCCTTGGGCCCGAGCCCCGTGAGTGTCCCAGCAGTTACCGGAAAAACACTCCAGGATTTGACCAGCGAATTTGAAGCGCTCAACCTCATTGTTGGTTCCAGCAGTGAAGAATTCAACGATTTCGTTGACGCCGGAACAATACTGCGCCTTGCGAACGCCGAGGGCGTGGCGCTGAGCGCCGGCACGGAGGTCTTGGCCGGCAGTACTCTGAACGTGGTGGTGTCTGCGGGGCCAATTCCCGATGTTACCGGGCTCTCTGCGGACGAAGCGAGACGCGTGCTGCAAGAAATCGGCCTCCTGGGAATCGTGGGTGGAGATGGTGAATTTTCCGACACAATCCCCGAAGGATCGGTCGTCAAGATTCTCGATCGGGACACCCGCATTGTTGTGCCAGGTGACACCCTCACGCTGCTGGTGTCCCGTGGTCCGGAACTTATCGAGGTCCCGGATGTCATTGACAACACAATTTCCGAAGCAAAACGCACACTCGAAGCTCTGGGGTTCCGCGTTGAGGTCAGATCAGAGTTCCCCGAAGAAGACTGGGCCAAGGCCTTCGCTCGAGTCACCAGTGTTGACCCCTCGGTGGGTCAAGAGGTCCCCGCAGGGACGCTCATCATCCTGCGCAGCTTCGTCTAGGGCTTGGTAAGTTCTTCGGCAACCAAGAAGGCGAGCTCCAGTGACTGCTGGTGGTTAAGCCTCGGGTCACACAGAGACTCGTACTTGTTCTCAAGGCCCAGCTCATCAATCTGTTGAGAGCCACCGAGGCACTCTGTCACATCGTCACCCGTGAGTTCAACGTGAACGCCACCGGGGTGCGTGCCGATTAGGCGGTGCGCTTCAAAAAAGCCCTGGACTTCATCGACAACATCATCGAAACGACGGGTCTTGTATCCGGTGGATGTCGTAATGCCGTTGCCATGCATGGGGTCCGTCACCCACACGGGTTGCACCTCGAGAGACTTCGTGGCATCCAACAGCGGTGGCAATGCATCGCGAATCGCAGTGGCGCCCATACGAGTTATTAACGTCAGGCGCCCCGGTTCACGGGCTGGGTCGAGCTTGTCGATCAGGGCTTCTAGCGCATCCGGCGTCATTGCGGGACCGACCTTGACCCCAATGGGATTGCGGACTCGGGAGAAGAAATCAACGTGGGCGCCATCGATCTCCCGAGTGCGCTCGCCAATCCACAGGAAGTGTCCGGAGGTCACATAGGGCGTGCCCGTCCGTGAATCGATGCGGGTCAACGGACGTTCGTAATCCATCAGCAGACCCTCATGGCTGGCGTAGAACTCGACTCGTTTCAGTTCATCAAAATCAGCGCCAGCGGCCTCCATGAAACGAATCGCGCGATCAATTTCTTTAGCGAGCCCTTCATAACGCGCGTTGGCGGGGTTCTCAGCAAAACCTCTGTTCCAACTGTGGACCATGCGCAAATCAGCGAAGCCACCCTGGGTGAAAGCCCGAATCAGATTCAGAGTGGACGCTGCAGTGTGGTATCCCTGGAGCATTCGCGCCGGATTCGGGGTTCTCGATTCCTCCGTGAAGTCATAGCCATTGACGATGTCGCCGCGGTACGCGGGAAGCGTCACGCCATCTCTGGTTTCATCGTCACTGGAGCGTGGCTTGGCAAACTGGCCAGCCATCCGGCCCATCTTCACAATGGGCATCGACGCACCGTAGGTCAATACCACTGCCATCTGCAGGATGGTCTTGACCCTGCTCCTAATGTTGTCAGCGGTGGCGCCCTGGAAAGTCTCAGCGCAGTCGCCACCCTGAAGCAAGAAAGCTTTCCCACTGGCGACGCGCGCCAGGCGCTCACGAAGAAGATCGACTTCACCGGCAAAAACCAGGGGTGGAACGCTTTGAAGCTCTCTCGATACCGCCGCGGCAGCAGCGGTATCGGGCCACTGGGGTTGCTGCTTGATCGCCAACGAACGCCAGCGGTCCAAACCTTCGACTACCCCGGGTGCTGGGATAACGGCGCTTTCACTGGTGTCCACGATTCCTCAATCTCTGTGCAGTGCAAGGACAAGCCTAGCCGAGCACGGCAACGCCCCACATCGGCTCCTACGTGGCTGGGTTGCGCAGCGTCGAGGCATACACATCGACGTATTCTTGCCCGCTGAGCTTGTTCATTTCGTAGATGATTTCATCGGTAATCGCTCTCAAGACAAACCGATCGCTCTCCATGCCGCGAAAACGAGAGAAATCCAAAGGCTCGCCGAGGACCACACCGACTCTGTGGACCTTCGGAAATCTGGTACCCAGTGGCATGACCTTGTCAGTGTCGAAGACAGCCACAGGAATCACCGGAACATTTGCATCGAGAATCATGCGCGCCACCCCGGTGCGGCCGCGAAACATCCGACCATCCGGGCTTCTGGTGCCCTCGGGGTAGATGGAGAGGACTTTTCCCTCGGCAAGGACCTGAAGGCCTGCATTGAGCGAAGCTTCCGATGCTTTCCCCCCTGAGCGATCAATGGGTAGTTGCCCAGCCGAGGTCATAAAAAACCTGATGGCCCACCCCTTGATTCCCCGGCCAGTGAAGTAGTCGCTCTTTGCCAGGAATGCCATCTGGCGATCGACGACGAGCGGGAGAAAAACCGAATCAACAAAGGACAAGTGATTGCACACCACGACGGCAGGCCCGGTGCGCAGCATGTTTTCCAGCCCCTTCACCCACGGGCGAAAGACAGTCGTCATGAGAGGGCCAATGACCCAGTGCTTCATAATCCAATAAAACATCTAGCCCCCTCCCGACTTCCCTCAGACTACGCCCCAGCAGGACGTTGAAGGCGTGCCAAGTCAGCAGCGCCGATGACGCCGGCGTTGTTTCCCATGGTCGCGACAACGATGCGCGGCACCGGCCTGCGCTCATAGGCGCCATAGTGGCGCCTAAACGACTCGGTAATGGGCTCGCTGACCAGCGCACCCGCTTTGGCAACGCCTCCCCCGATGACCACGACTTCCGGGTCGGTGACGGCCACCAGAGAGGTAATGCCTCGCCCCATTGCGTCACACACCCTGTGGAGCACTGCAAGGGCGGAGCTATCGCCACCGACCAACAGTTCTGTCATTTCCTCCGAGGTGAGTTCGGGGCGACCTAGGTCGCCGCGGGCCTCTCTCATCAGTGCCGTGCCGGAGGCGTACTGCTCCAAACACCCTCGGTTCCCACAGCCACACAGCAAGCCATCTGGCTCGATGATGATATGACCGAGCTCGCCAGCTGATCCAAAGCCTCCAACGAGGAGGCGCCCGTCTTCAACGACTGCGCCGCCGACACCGGTGCCCATGGTAAGCATCACCATAGAGTGAGCATGCTTGGCGGCACCAAACTGAAACTCAGCCCAGCCCGCGGCGTTGGCATCATTTTCCAGGGTGACGGGACGGCCGAGGCGCTGCTCCAGGACATCCTGCAGAGGAAAATCAGCCCACGCGATATTGGGTGCAAAATAGACGCGTTCTCTGGTGCGATCGAGGAAAGCGGCAGCAGCCACACCTACAGCGCTGGCTACGTGGTCGCCATCGAGCTCACTCACCATTTCAACGACGGTGTCAACAATGGCGAGCGGATCCACGGCGTTGGTGGCGCGCTCGCTGCGCTGCGACAGTTCGCCCCCAGCGTTGACGAGACCCGCCGCAATCTTTGTCCCACCAATGTCAATTCCGCATGTGTACACGGGGGGACAGTCTAGCGAGCATGGACCCGCCCCTTGCCGGAGGCACGGCTCAGAGGGCGAACCACTCCGATTCGCGGAGCGCGCTCAGTGCGTGCTTTTTGTGCTCCGGCGCAAGACCTTCGAAATACAGCACCCCACGAAGGTGATCCATCTCGTGCTGAATCGCCTGAGCCATCAAGCCCTCGCCCTCAACGTCGACGACGTCACCGTCCAGGGTCACGCCCCGCACGAGGGCGAACGGATGCCGCAGGCGCGGGTAGGTGAGACCTGGGACCGAAAGGCATCCCTCACTCATTTCTTCAGGCTCGCCCCAGACCCGAACAAGGTTGGGGTTCAGGAGATACCCCACAACACCCTCGATGTTGTAACTAAAGGCAGAAAGCCCCACGCCAATCTGATTGGCGGCAACGCCCGCGCGACCAGGCAGTTTGACAGTGTCGAGGAGGTCGGCAACGAGTTGCGCAGTTCGCTTAGTAGTGATCTCTGCTGGTTCGGTCGGGCTTTTGAGAATGGGATCACCGAAGAGCCGAATGGCACGCACCGCCATGCTAGGTGCCGAGACGCTCGCTCATACCCTCAACGACAAGTGCGGCCAACTCACGGGCAGCCTGACGCGTGTAGGGGCTCAGACGCTCCCATTCAATAACGGAACCGGCGGCGAGATTGGGGTCATACGGAATCCGCACAACTTCTCTCACCCGAGAGATGAAGTGGCCTTCGATTTCGTCCAACTTGACCACGTTTGTGCCCTGAGTCGCGGTGTTGAGAGCCACCACAGCGCGCGCGACCAACTCACCGTAGCCATTGGCTTCCAACCAGGTCAGCGTCTCCGAAGCCAGTCGAGCTTCATCGATGCTTCCACCGGAGACCACCACAAGACCATCCGCCCGTTCCAGTGTGGGCTTCATCACTGAGTGAACAATGCCCGTGCCGCAGTCTGTAAGGATGACGGAGTAGAACCGGGCCGCCTGATCGGCGACCACGTTGTAATCATCCTCGTCGAAGGCTTCAGACATCAGTGGGTCGGTATCAGAAGCGAGCACGTGCAGGCGTGAGGCGTCTTTCGACACCAACTCTGCAAAGTCGGTAAAGCCCGAGATGCCGGCGGCAAGATTGACAACATCGCGAACCGTTGCGCCGGTCGACTTCGGCACTCGCTCCGCAAGCGTTCCGCGGTCAGGGTTTGCATCAATCGCGATGACCCGATCGTGGCGGACCTCGGCTAACGCCATACCAAGAAGAGTGGTGACGGTTGTTTTGCCCACACCGCCCTTGCGAGTCACCACAGGAACGTAGCGCGCACCTGTTTCAAAAGCTGCGCCAATCCGGCGATCCATCGCCTTCCGTTCGCGCACGGCGGCTGAATCACCAAGGTTGATGGTGTGAAAGGAAATGTTGTACACGAAACTTTGCCAGAGGCCCTCCGGAGCGAGGCTCTTGCGTCCGGAAATGTCCAGAAGGCGGTCATCCGTGAGCATCGCCGAAGGTTCTGGGCCATCGCCACGATTCCCGGCGCGTCGCTGGTACAAACTATCGGAAGAATCCGCGACAACGAGGGTGATGCTCTCTGCCTCACTCGACTCCAACGCTGCCGGATCAACGGCGGATTCCTCCAACTCGCCATCTCCGCCCGGAGCCTCTGCGGGCTGCGTAGCGTCGGGGGACTTGATGTTAGTCTCGCGCTTTGCCATGGGTGCTAAAGGTCCTTACTCGCGGAAGTCGACACACTCCAATGTTACCCAGAAACTCACGAGCCATCGTCGAGTTCCACCAGGAGGTCACCTGCTTCGACTTGCTGGGTCTTAGGGATCGCCACTCGAGCTACGATTCCCGCCACCGGGCTACTGATTGCCGCCTCCATCTTCATAGCCTCGATAGTGGCGACGACGCCGCCCTGCGCGACGGCGTCACCCGCTGCAACTCCCAGGGTAACAACGCCCGAGAAGGGCGCGGCGATGTGCCTCGGGTTCGCTGGGTCGGCTTTTTCTGTCTGAGTCACCACCGCCTGCACGGCACGGTCACGGACCATCACCGGCCGCATTTGGCCATTCAAAGACACCATCACCGTGCGCATACCGTGATCGTCGGGGTCGGAAATTGTCTCAAGCGAGACATAAAGGCTCACCCCCGCCTCCACTTCGATCACCGATTCTTCGCCCGGGCGCAAGCCATAGAGGTAGTCCCGAGTCTTGATGACGGAGATGTCGCCGTAGTTTTCTCTCACGTCGAGAAAGTCTCGGGTGGGGCCAGGAAAGAGCAGTTCGTTCAGCAGTGCCCTTCGCTCAAGGCCCGGTGCAAGCAGCACCTGCTCCTGCCCGGGAGTAAGTGTCCCCACTTCTCTCGAGGGCTTCTTGCCTTTGAGAATCTTGGTCCGGAAGGGTTCGGGCCAACCGCCTGGAAGGTCACCCAGTTCGCCTGCCATAAAGCCCACGACCGAGTCGGGGACGTCGTACTTGCCAGGGTTTTCTTCAAAGTCCGTTGGGTTAACATCCATGGCGACGAGGTGGAGTGCGAGGTCCCCGACGACCTTGCTGGAGGGGGTGACCTTCGTCGGACGCCCCAGCATCCGGTTCGCCTCGGCATACCAGTTTTCGATGTCTTCAAAGCGGTCTGCGAGGCCCAAGGCTATAGCTTGCTGACGAAGGTTAGAAAGTTGACCACCAGGAATCTCGTGGTGATAAACCCGCCCGGTAGGGCCTGGTAATCCTGACTCAAAGGGGGCATAGAGCTTGCGGACTGACTCCCAGTAAGGTTCCAGCGCCGAAACGCTCTCAAGGCTGACGCCGGTGTCTCGCTCGGTGAATTCCAGTGCCGCTACAAGCGACGACAACGACGGCTGACTGGTGGTTCCCGCCATCGCTGCACTCGCGGCGTCCACGGCGTCGACGCCGGCTCGACTCGCAGCGAGCAGCGTGGCCAATTGGCCACCTGCAGTGTCATGGGTGTGGAGGTGGACCGGCAGATCGAACCGCGATCTCAAAGCTTCGACCAGGGTCGCAGCGGCTTCGGCGCGAAGAAGACCAGCCATGTCCTTGATGGCCAGGATGTGTGCCCCACTGGCAACAATCTGCTCCGCTAGGCGCAGGTAGTAATCCAGCGTGTACAGATCCTCAGAGGGATCAGAAAGGTTACCGGAGTAGCACAGCGCGACTTCAGCAATGGTGGTGCCGGTCTCCAATACCGCGTCAATGGCGGGTCGCATATTGGACACGTCATTGAGGGCATCAAAGATGCGAAAGATATCGATTCCCGCGGTTGCCGCCTCATGAACAAAAGCGTTTGTCACCTGGGTGGGGTAGGGCGTATAACCCACGGTGTTGCGCCCTCGCAACAACATTTGAATACAAACATTTGGCAGTGCTTCGCGCAGATCAACGAGGCGCTCCCACGGGTCTTCTCCGAGGAATCGCAACGCCACGTCATAGGTTGCACCACCCCACGCCTCCACGGAGAGCAATTGTGGCGTGGTGTGAGCGACAACGGGCAGAGCGGCCACCAGGTCCCTGGTCCTCACACGGGTAGCCAACAACGACTGGTGCGCGTCGCGGAATGTGGTCTCGGTGAGCGCCAGGGCCTTCTGTTCACGCAAGGCCCCAGCAAAAGCTAACGGCCCCAACGAGTCCAGCAGTTGCTTGGACCCACCAGGTGGAGTCTCGAGAGGAACAGGCGGGAGCTTAGAGACGGGGTCACTCAGTCCCTCGCCAGACCCGTGGGGTTGATTGACAGTGGCGTCGGCCAACCATGTCAGAAGCTTTGTCCCACGGTCCTTCGACACTCGAGCCCGAACCAGCTGCGGGCGCTCATCGATGAACGAGGTCGAGACGTCGCCGGCGAGAAACGCTTCGTCCTCAACCACCGCTTGCAAGAAAGCGATGTTGGTGGACACTCCGCGAATACGAAATTCGGCCAGACCGCGCCTCGCGCGGGCCACGGCGGTCGGGAAATCGCGGCCACGTGAGGTCATCTTCGCCAGCAGCGAGTCGAAGTAGGGCGAAATTTGGGCGCCCTGGCTCACCGTTCCGCCATCCAAGCGAATTCCCGCACCACCGGGTGAACGATAGGTGGTGATTTTCCCCGTGTCGGGACGGAAGTCAGCACTGGGGTCCTCGGTAGTAATGCGGCACTGGAGAGCAAAACCGCGCGGAACAATGGTGCCACTGGAGAGCCCCAGATCAGCGAGGGACTCCCCCGAAGCAATGCGCATCTGCGACTGAACCAAGTCGACGTCGGTGATTTCCTCGGTGACAGTGTGCTCGACTTGGATGCGGGGGTTCATCTCAATGAAAACGTGGGTCCCTGCGCGCTCCCCCGCGGTGTCGACGAGGAACTCGACCGTTCCCGCATTCTGATAACCAATCGACGAGGCGAAAGCAACAGCGTCCTTGAGGATTGCCTCGCGCAGCACGGGGTCGAGGTTGGGGGCTGGGGCAATCTCAATGACTTTTTGGTGGCGACGTTGCACTGAGCAATCTCGCTCAAACAGGTGCATGGTGTGGCCGGTGGAATCAGCAAGAATCTGCACTTCGATGTGCCGGGGTCTCAAGACCGCCTGTTCGATAAACATGCGCCCATCACCAAATGCTGTCTCAGCCTCTCGCATAGCGGCCTCAAGGGCACCCCGCAGTGCCTCCGGCTGATCCACCCGGCGCATTCCACGACCGCCACCACCGGCCACCGCCTTCGCAAAAACCGGAAAACCGATCTCCTCTGCAGCCCGCACTAGAGCGTCAATATCGCTGCTGGCCTCACTCGAGGCCAACACCGGAACACCGGCACGAATAGCGTGCTCTTTGGCGGTGACTTTGTTTCCGGCCATCTCCAGCACGGATGCCGGTGGGCCGATGAATACAATTCCTGCTTCTTCGCAGGCCCGTGCTAGGTCGGGGTTCTCACTGAGAAACCCGTATCCCGGGTAGACAGCGTCAGCGCCAGAGAGCTTGGCAACCCGGATGATTTCTGCAATGTCAAGGTACGCCCGCAAGGGATGGCCAGGTTCACCAATTTGGTACGCCTCGTCGGCTTTCATCCGGTGGAGGGAGTACCGGTCTTCGTAGGGGTAGACCGCCACGGTCCGTTTACCAAGTTCTACAGCGGCACGAAAAGCCCTAATCGCAATCTCGCCACGATTCGCCACAAGAATCTTGGTGACCAAAGATGGAGCCCCTCTCATCCACACCCGAAAACGCCGGCCTAAGTCCTGAGCTCTACCTTACTGAAGGCTAAGCTAGAAGAGATGCGCGTAATCAGCCTGAGCTCTCTTAAAGGCGGTGTGGGTAAGACCACCGTCTCGCTTGGGCTAGCCTCTGCAGCTTTCGCCAGCGGTCTGCGCACACTCGTTGTTGACATGGACCCTCAGTCCGACGCCTCGACTGGGCTCGACGTAACGGTTGGTCGCCACCTCAATATTTCCCACGTGCTCGCCAACCCTCGGTCATCAAATGTGCGCAACGCCATCGTGCCCTCGGGCTGGACGAGGGCACGCAACGGCAAAGTGGACGTCTTGTTGGGCTCGCCAGCAGCCATGGCTTTTGACACTCCGACACTGACCAAGCGAGAGATTTGGCGCATGGAAGAAATCTTGGCCGCTGTGGAGGGCGACTATGACTTGGTGCTCATTGACTGCCCGCCCTCACTCAATGGGCTCACTCGCATGGCGTGGACAGCTAGCGATCGGGTGGCCGTCGTTACAGAGCCTGGCCTTTTTTCGGTTGCTGCAACACAGCGTGCGTTCCGAGCTGTCGATGAGTTGCGCCGCGGTGTGTCCCCAAGGTTGCAACCACTCGGTGTGATTGTGAACCGCGTGAGACCTCAATCGGTCGAACACCAGTACCGCATTGACGAGTTGAAGCAGATGTTTGGGGCGCTCGTTCTGCAACCCGAACTCCCGGAGCGCGTGGCCCTGCAACAGGCTCAGGGGGCGGCCAGCCCGGTGCACGTGTGGCCAGGGGAAAGCGCCGAGGAGATGGCCCTCAACTTCAACCTGCTACTGGAGCGAGTCATTCGCTCCGTTGCAATCGCCGGATAACCAGAGCGCTAGCTAGCGCGCTGGTTACGACGCTTTGCCAGCTCATCACGCGGGTCCGATCCCGCTTCGCTGACCTCGACGGAGACGAGGGAGGACTCTACTTCACGAAGGACCTTGCCCACGGCAATTCCAAAGACCCCTTGGCCGCGGCTGACGAGGTCGATGACCTCGTCGTTGGAGGTGCAGAGGTACACGCTAGCGCCATCGCTCATCAGGGTCGTCTGGGCAAGATCATTGATTCCCGAAGCGCGCAGTTGGTCAACAGCAACGCGAATCTGCTGCAGCGAAATACCTGTATCGAGCAGGCGCTTCACGAGCTTCAAGACCAAAATGTCGCGGAACCCATACAGCCGCTGACTACCCGACCCCTGCGCACTCTGAACGGTGGGTTCCACCAATCCGGTGCGCGCCCAGTAATCGAGCTGGCGGTAGGTGATTCCGGCGGCGGTAGCTGCAATCTGACCCCGGTAACCCTGCTCCTCGGTGATGACAGGCATGCCGTCGGTAAACAGCAAATCCTTGGCGTAGCGCTCCGTGGTGTTGTCGGAGGAATCCATGTGTCGCCCAACCTTCATCTTCAACTTGACCTCTAAGGGCACTTGCTCACGATACCGGCACCAAGGCCAATTGCTTCAGCGGCAACATCAACGCCGCTGGGCGTGTCGTGGGAAGAATTATGACTCTAGCCGATTGAGCGCATCGTGAGTCAGCACACTCCGAAGAGTCGTTAAGATTCCTGAAAGCTCGCGTCCCTTGTCGCGCAACTCCGAGGGAGACATCGCACGAGTTGGCCCGTTGGCAGCGTTGACGGCCTGGGAAATCAACCCAACTTCACGGTCAACGGCCAGGCGCATCCCCCTCAGGTGCCGGGGTTCAAGGCCAAAGCTTGATGCCTCGACGATAGAGGTGAGAACTACCAGGTCAGAACCGCTGTAGACCTTCTTGGGTTGAATGAGACCGGCAGTCACCGCGCCCTCAAGAAGCCCCGCCGATGCCTTAGCCGCTTCGATGATTTCTGCCTTCGTGTAGCGGGCCTGGTCATCGCCCATCGAAGCGCCATTGAGACCGTTGGCCACGGGCAGCGAAGGGTTCTTCCCCGCGTCGCGATCATCAAGGTACGCCTTGATCACTTTCAAAGGCAGGTACTGGTCACGCTGGAGGGTCAGAACGAAACGCAGGCGTTCGACATCCTCGCTCGAATAGGTTCGGTACCCAGCAGGGGTCCGACTAGGAGCAATCAGATCACGGTCTTCGAGGAACCGAAGCTTCGAGGGAGAAAGTTCGGGGAACTCTGGAGTGAGCTTGGCCAAGACTTGCCCAATCGAGAGCAATGACTTCCGGGGGGTGGAAGCAACGTCAACCGACGAGCGTGCAACACTCACTGCGCCGCCCTCGCTCCATCACCATCACTGCGAGAGGGAAAGAACGTCATGCGGAACTTGCCGACCTGGACCTCGGCCCCATCGTGCAGAAGCGCCTGGTCAATAAGCACGCCATCGAAGTACGTGCCATTGAGGGAGCCCATGTCTTTGACTTCAAAAGCTGTGCCGTGCCGGACAAACTCGGCGTGACGACGAGACACGGTCACGTCGTCAAGGAAGATGTCTGCGGCGGGATGGCGACCCGCGACTGTGGAGTCCTGGTCAAGAAGGAATCGGGCCCCAGCATTGGGACCTTTACGAACGATAAGGAGAGCTGAGCCCGAGGGAAGTGCATCGATGACTTCCTGCTCTTCGAGGGACACACCAGATTCCAGGTTCTGCAGCTTCTGCTGGAAATCCGGACCAAACTTCTCTGTCTGGTCGGGAAGCCCCGGATTTTCCGGGCCCTTGGGTGTCTCGCTCATCACACTCCCTCGTTGAACGAGTTCACCCTATCGGAAGATTCACCGCTCTCGCGAGTCACCTCTTTCGCGAGACGAATCGCATCAAAAAGATAAGAAAACCCGACCACCCAATAGAGCGCCACTGCCACAACAGCGATGGGCCAGGCAATTGCCATCAGCGTTTGGCCGACCGATGCAGAGACGTGTTCGGTGACCATCACGCTCAGCAAGAACAGGGGAAGAACAAAGAGCAGACCAAACGTTGCGACCTTCCCCCACCACTTCACGGGCAAAGTCCCGTGGCCGAACCGGGACATGACGATGCCACCAACACCCAAGAGGGCGTCTCGCAACATCACGGCAACAACGAACCACCACGGCACGACACCCTGGATGGCGAGCGCCACGACGGTGGCGGCAATGAAGAGTCGATCGGCGAAGGGGTCCAAGAACTGGCCAAGGCGGGTGATCTGATTCATCCGCCTCGCGATCATGCCATCGACGAAATCAGTCAAGACTGCCGCCACGAGAAGGATGAACGCTGCCAGCAACCGGTCCTCGATAACGAGATAGAGAAACACCGGGATGGCCATCAGTCGAATGACGCTGACAAGGTTGGCGAGAGTGAAGACCCTCGAACTCACGTCATTGTCAAGGCTCATGAGCCCAGTGTAGGAGTCGCAGCGCGATTGTCAGTCATTTCTCAGCGGAATTCTTGGCGTCAATGCCCGAAAAGGCCAACCCCGCCCCCTACCATGAAGCCATGTCGTGCATCAGGTTCAACACCACCGCCCAGCGCCAGCAACTCTCCGGTGAAACCCGCCTCGCCGGGGACGACCCGGTGGCAGCATTTCTCTCTCCGGCCATCACCACGTCCAAGGTGGAGCGTATTCGTCGGCTATCCACAGACGCCAACCCCAAAATTCGGGAGAGCGCCGCACTGTCCTACCACGCGCCCCTCGAGGTGTACGAAGCGCTTGCGAAGGACCCGGACCCCGGAGTGCGAGCCTGCCTGGCTCGCAATCAGGCAACACCCTGCGACGTTCTGCGCACGCTTGCCACAGACAGCGATGACACCGTTCGCGCTTTCGTCGCCATCAACTACAGCGTTCCGGCTGATGCGATGGAGCTCTTGGAGAGTGACGCTAGCCCCACTGTTCAAAAACTCGTAGCGTGGAAGGCCTCTCTTCGAGAAGACTCAGACCTCATTCCCGCCTAGACGCCACCCTGGTGCAGTCGCCGGGGAAGAATCTGTGCGATCCCAACGAGAGTGCGATAGCGAAGGCTGGGGATCACGACGGCCTTGCCCGCTTCAACGGCACGCAAACTGCTCGCCACCACATCCTCAGCGCTCAACCACATGAAGTTGGGAATTCCCGACACGTTCATGCCCATGCGCTCATGAAACTCGGTTCTCGTGAACCCTGGTGCCACAGCACTCACATGGACCCCGTCGCGACGATAGGTCTCGTTGAGAGACCTAGCTAGGGATAGCCCCCACGCCTTGTGGGCTGAGTAGGTTCCCCTAGCAAGGTAACCAGCGACGCTGGAGACAATCACCACCCGGCCGTGGCCGCGCTCCACCATTCCAGGAAGCGCCGCTTTCGTGAGCTCGAGAGGCGCAGTGACGTGGATGGCGAGGTGATTGGTTTCCTCCCGCTCATCGCTATCAGCCAGGTTCCCGCTAATCCCGTAGCCGGCATTGTTGATGAGCACGTCAACGGGGTAGCGCGAATCCCTGAGACGCTCCGCCACACGTCGGCGCTCGGCATCGAGGTGAAGATCTGCCGGGAGCACGGTGGTCAAAACGCCCCACTCCTGGGAGATGGCAGTGGCAAGACTCTTCAGTCGTGTCGTGTCCCTGGCGACCAAGACGAGTGGGTGCCCCACGCCAGCAAGAGCCCTGGCGTACACGGCCCCCAATCCGCTACTGGCCCCTGTAATCAACGCCCACCCCGGTGTGCTCATCACTCCAGCCTAGAAGAGTGACAGCTTAGGGAACCAGCAACCCCTCCAGAAGCTTTTCAATACGCCGGCGAATATCGTCCCTGATGTCACGAACCCGATCGAGATCTTTTCCTGCTGGGTCTTCTAGCTCCCAATCCTCATAGCGCTTGCCCGGGAAGACTGGGCACGCATCACCACACCCCATGGTGATGACAACGTCACTGGCTTTCACAGAGTCCACGCTCAACAGCTGCGGAGTCTCGCTGGCGATATCGATGCCCTCTTCGGCCATGACTGCAACAGCGGCTGGGTTCAACGAATCTGCCGGCGCGGAGCCTGCTGAGAGAACTGTTACCCGATCGCCTGCGAGCTGGCGAAGGTATCCGGCGGCCATCTGTGAGCGACCAGCGTTGTGAACGCAGACAAACAAAACAGTGGGGGTAGACATTTGTCTCATCGTCACTGTTGTGGGTTAACGCGAGCTTGCAGGAACCTTTCCAGAGCAATAACGACAACGACGACGAGCCCCGCCACCACGCTCCAGCCCCACACCACCAGACCACCCTCCGGCATGGCGAGAAGCTCCCGGTCCTCCCCCTGCCATGGCCACAGTGCTCGC
>Ga0208788_1000336_pt1 | contig 23624 bp, 25 predicted proteins | sample Wag4_2014_7_11_3_FD_187363 | JGI IMG/M metagenome (GOLD analysis project Ga0208788, IMG submission 187363) | Fresh water mixed with fracking chemicals microbial communities from Ohio, USA - Utica-2 Time Series FC 2014_7_11 (SPAdes) (version 2) ...
CGTATTTATGGTGTTCTAGAAAAGCAGTTCCGTGGTTACTACGAAGAAGCTAACCGCAAGCAGGGCAAGACTGGTGAAAACCTTCTTGTCATTCTTGAAACACGTCTAGACAATGTTGTGTTCCGTGCAGGCTTTGCAAAGAGCCGCGACATGGCACGTCAGCTAGTTCGTCACGGTCACTTCTTGGTAAATGGTAAGAAGGTAAACATTCCTTCATTCCGTGTCTCTGCGATGGACATCATCGATGTTCTTCCAAAGTCATTGGATCTAACACCATTCATCGTTGCTAGCGCAGAGCTTGGCGAGAAGGCAGTTCCAGCATGGATGGAGGTTGTTGGTTCACAAATGAGAATCATCATCCACTCAACTCCTGCTCGTGCAGTCATCGATACCCAGGTTCAAGAGCAGCTAATCGTTGAACTTTATTCCAAGTAATTTTTGAAAGTCTGGTGCGAAAGCACAAGACATGCGAGCAGTACTTAGTAAGACCCTTGATTGAAGGATCAGGGGAAGAGCGGAAATCAAATAGTGGATTTCCCCGAATGAAGAGGAGCAGCAGTGCTAATTGCACAACGTCCAACTCTCAGCGAAGAAGTAGTTTCTGAGCACCGTTCACGGTTCATCATTGAGCCGCTAGAACCAGGCTTTGGTTACACACTTGGCAACAGCATGCGTCGTACATTGCTTTCATCTATCCCAGGTGCAGCAGTTACAAGCATTCGCGTTGCAGGTGCACTTCACGAGTTCACCACTCTTGAAGGCGTAAAGGAAGATCTCACCGATATCGTTTTGAACATCAAGAACTTGGTGCTTTCATCAGATAACGATGAGCCAGCTGTTGTTTACATCCGCAAGTCAGGTGCCGGTGTTGTTACTGGTGCAGACATTGCAGTTCCAGCAGGCGTAGAAGTTCACAACCCTGAGCTTCATATTGCAACACTTAACGGCAAGGGCAATCTTGAGATTGAACTTACAGTTGAGCGCGGCCGTGGATATGTAACTGCTGTACAAAACAAGCAGGCTGGCGCAGAGATCGGTCGCATTCCTGTCGACTCAATCTATTCACCAGTTTTGAAGGTTACTTACAAGGTAGAAGCAACTCGCGTTGAACAGCGCACAGACTTCGATCGCCTTGTTGTAGATGTAGAAACAAAGCCATCAATGAAGCCACGCGATGCAGTTGCATCAGCTGGACGCACATTGGTTGAGCTATTTGGTCTTGCACGCGAACTAAATCTAGAAGCAGAAGGTATCGAGATGGGGCCATCTGTAATGGATGCCGCACTTGCTGCTGATCTTGCACTTCCAATCGAAGATCTAGATCTAACAGTTCGTTCATACAACTGCTTGAAGCGCGAAGGCATTCACACAGTTGGAGAGCTAGTTAACCGTTCAGAGGCTGACCTGCTTGATATCCGTAACTTTGGTTCAAAATCAATTGATGAGGTCAAGGCAAAGCTTGTCTCAATGGGAATGTCTCTCAAGGACAGCCCAGCTGGTTTCGATCCAACACAACACCAGAACTACAACGCATCAGTCGACGATGATTTCGTCGATGCAGAGCAGGCCTAGGAGATAAGAAATGCCAACACCAAGTAAAGGTCCTCGTCTGGGTTCAGGCCCATCACATGAGCGACTACTTCTACGCACTCTTGCAGAGCAGTTGTTTGAACATGGCAAGATCACGACAACAGAGGCAAAGGCTAAGCGCCTACGTCCTTTGGCAGAGAAGCTAGTTACCTTCGCAAAGAAGGGCGATCTAGCAGCTCGTCGTCAGGTCATGGCTCAGATTCAAAACAAGAGCGTTGTACACACACTCTTCACTGAGATCGGTCCTCGTTTTGCAACACGCGAAGGCGGATACACACGTATTACTAAGGTCGGTCCTCGCAAGGGTGACAACGCACCTATGGCAGTAATCGAACTATTAACTGAGAAAGATAACTAAGTCTTTATTTCTTAGAAATTATTCTCATGACGGAACCCACTCTCTACCCTGAGAGTGGGTTTCTTCGTTTGCGGATTGATTGCGCATATGACGGAACAAACTTTTCTGGTTGGGGCAAGCAACCTGATCGCCGAACAGTTCAAGAAGAAATCGAAAAAGCAATTGCAACAATTACGCAATCAAAGATCGACAGCATTGTTGCTGGTCGCACTGATGCGGGTGTCCATGCAACCGGTCAAGTAATTCATGTCGATGTTCCGGATTCAACCAATCTTGAAGAACTGGGTTACAAGTTAAATCGAATTTTAGATACCGATGTTCGCATCATGAATGTCTCTGTGGCACCACCTGCATTCCACGCACGTTTTTCTGCCTTGCGTCGCCATTACACCTATAAAATTTTGGATGGCAATCAAGTCATTTCGCCGCTGCACCGCCTTGATGTTGCATCCTGGTATCGCCCATTAGATATCGAAGCCATGAATCAGGCGAGCGCGTTATTGCTGGGAGACCATGATTTTGCGGCGTACTGCAAGTTCCGTGAAGGCGCTACGACAATTCGCCAGTTGCAAAAATTTCAATGGCTCCGAGATTCTGAAGGATTTTTAATTGGCGATGTTGTGGCCGATGCTTTCTGCTATTCAATGGTCCGCAATCTCGTTGGAGCAGTTGTCTGCGTTGCCGATGGTCGTTTTGGCCCCGAATGGATCGCCCAGACCCTGGCCAACAAGGTACGAATCTCTGACAGCTTGGTCTTTCCGGCATGTGGCCTGACCCTGCGCCAGGTGGATTACCCATCAGATTCTGAGCTTTTGGAGCGTGCTGCAAAAACTGTGGCCCGCCGCGAAGCCGGTGATTCATACTAGAAATAGTGGGTTTGGCGGGTATAAGGGCCATTTTGACCCCACAGCCTGACGCGGGTACCCTTACTTCTCTGCGCTTGAAAGAGCGCCGTCATTAGAAACTAATAAGAAGGTAGGCAATAGCGTGCGTACATACAGTCCAAAAGCTGGTGATGCGGTCCGTAACTGGCACATCATCGATGCACAAGATGTGGTCTTGGGCCGTCTTGCAACACATGCTGCAGTTCTACTTCGTGGAAAGCACAAGCCAACATTTGCACCACACATGGACATGGGTGACTTCGTAGTAATCATCAATGCAGAAAAGATTGCATTGTCAGGAAACAAGTCATCTCAAAAGTGGTCACACCAACACTCAGGTTTCCCAGGTGGTTTAACTTCTACTGTGTACGGCGAGCTTCTTGAGAAGCACCCAACTCGCGCAGTTGAAAAGGCAATCAAAGGAATGCTTCCAAAGAATTCACTCGGTCGTCAGATCGGTTCAAAGCTAAAGGTGTATGCAGGTCCAGAACACCCACATGCTGCACAAGCACCAAAGCCATATGTATTCAATCAAGTTTCACAAATCGTGAAGTAAAGGAACAGTAAATGTCAGATAACACAGCAATCATCGACAACGAAGAAGCTCCTACTTCATACTCATCGTCTACACCAGCACCAGCAACAAACCGTCCAGCTATCAAAGCACCAGGTGCAGGTACTGGTCGTCGTAAGGAAGCTGTTGCACGCGTTCGCCTAGTTCCAGGAACAGGTCGCTGGGTTGTAAACGGTAAGACATTAGAAAATTACTTTCCAAACAAAGTTCACCAACAGTTAGTTTCTGAACCATTCCGCACAGTTGGCGCTGAAAACCAGTACGACGTTTTCGCACGTATCAATGGTGGAGGAGTTTCAGGTCAAGCTGGTGCACTTCGTCTAGGTGTTGCTCGTTCACTTAACCAAATTGATGAAGAAGCAAACCGTCCAGCACTTAAGAAAGCTGGATTCCTTTCACGTGATGCACGTGTTATTGAGCGCAAGAAGTACGGCCTTAAGAAGGCACGTAAGCGTTCTCAATACTCAAAGCGTTAATTCACTTTTACCAAAGGAGTTCACTTGGCGCTTTTTGGCACCGATGGAATCCGTGGCTTAGCCAACCGTGATCTCACCGCTGAATTAGCTTTAGATGTCTCCGTTGCCGCCGCGCATATATTGGTTGAAAGCTCATCAAATAAGGATCACCGTCCAACTGCAATTGTTGGGCAGGATTCACGAGCATCAGGTGAGTTCCTAGAAGCAGCAGTCGTCGCTGGTTTAACAAGCGCCGGAATCAATGTATTTCGAGTTGGAGTATTACCAACACCTGCGATCGCACATTTAGTTGCTGAATTAAAGAGTGATCTTGGCGTAATGATTTCTGCCTCGCACAACCCAATGCCAGATAACGGAATCAAGTTATTTGCTCGCGGCGGTGGCAAATTAGATGATGCAATCGAAGCTCGGATTGAAGCGCGCATGGGTGAAGATTGGGAACGACCAACTGGTCGAAATGTTGGACGAGCAATCAATGACGACACTGCAACAGAACGCTACTTAAAGCACTTGCTTGCATCTGTAGAAACTCCACTTAAAGGTTTAAAAATTGTTGTTGATTGCGCAAATGGGGCTTCATCTTTTGTTGCACCCGAGGCGTATCGCCGAGCAGGCGCCGAAGTAGTTGCAATCTTTAATCAACCAGATGGTTGGAATATCAATGATGATTGTGGATCAACCCATTTGCACCAATTGCGCGCAGCGGTCATTAAAGAAGGTGCCGATGTTGGAATTGCACATGATGGGGATGCAGATCGCTGTTTAGCAATTGATGCAGCTGGAAATGAAATTGATGGCGACCACATCCTGACAATTTTGGCCCGTGGATTTAAAGCACGTGGAGTTCTAAAAAATGACACCGTAGTTGGAACCGTCATGAGCAACCTTGGATTCATGCATGCCATGAAGGATGCAGGAATTAATGTTGTGACAACCCCAGTTGGAGATCGTTACGTTCTAGAAAATATGATTGCAAATGATTACTCACTGGGCGGTGAACAATCAGGCCATGTCATCATGAGAGATCTTGCAAACACAGGTGATGGAATTCTTACCGCGTTGCAACTGCTTCAAGAAGTTGTTCGCACCGGCAAGACCTTGCAAGAGCTTGCTGCCACCATGGTCAGATTTCCTCAGGTTTTGATCAATGTTAAAGATGTTGCAAAAGATAAGTTGCCACAATCTGCCGCGATTACAGCAGCTGTTAAATCGGCTGAAGATCGATTGGGCGATTCTGGCCGAGTTTTATTGCGTGCATCTGGCACCGAACCCCTTGTAAGAGTCATGGTTGAAGCCGCCAGTGATAGCCTTGCTCAAGAGGTTGCGCAGCAGCTTGCAGATGTAGTGAAGCAAGAAATTTCTCTCTAGAAGAGCCAGGAGTAGGTACATATGTGCGGAATTGTGGGTTACACAGGACCACAATCTGCATCAACTCCTTTAATCGAAGGTCTACGTCGACTGGAATACCGTGGCTATGACTCAGCAGGAATCGCACTCGGAACACCAGGCACACTCTTTATTGAAAAAAAGGCTGGCAAACTTTCAAACTTAGAAAATGCGCTAAATGCATCTTTACCTAATGTTCACTCAGGTATCGGCCACACACGATGGGCAACCCACGGCGGTCCAACAGATATCAACGCACACCCCCATGTAGACAATGAGGGAAAGCTTGCCGTGATTCACAATGGAATTATCGAAAACTACACCGAACTTCGCGCGCAGCTAGAAGCAAAGGGTCACAAGTTTTCATCTGAAACAGATACCGAATCTGTAGCGCACTTGCTCAGCGATCTTCGAAAAGAACACAATGGCAACTTAACCGCAGCCATGCGCGATGCAGTCAATGCACTGCGCGGATCATTTACCTTGCTTGCTATCCATGCAGATCAACCCGATGTAGTCGTTGGCGTACGTCGCAATTCACCACTAGTTGTTGGTGTTGGCGATGGCGAAAACTTTATGGCATCTGATGTTGCGGCTTTTATCGAATACACAAAGCATGCTATTGAACTTGGCCAAGATGAAATTGTCACAATGACACCTACATCGATTGAAATTACAGATCTTGCAGGAAATGCAGTAAAGCCTAAGGAGTATGAAATTTCATGGGATGCAAGCGCTGCGCAAAAGGGCGGCTTTGCACACTTCATGTTGAAGGAAATTTTTGAACAGCCTAAAGCGGTTGCAGATACTTTGATTGGTCGCTTAAGTGATAACAATCAAATCTTGCTCGATGAATTACACATGAGCGCAGATGAAATTAGATCACTGAAAAAGATCACAGTTATTGCCTGCGGTACCGCCTACCACGCAGGAATGGTTGCAAAGTATGCGATTGAAAAGTGGGCCAAGATTCCAGTGGATGTAGAGATCGCAAGCGAATTTCGATACCGCGATCCAATTATTGATCCCAGCACATTAATCATTGCGATTTCACAATCTGGTGAAACCATGGACACGTTAATGGCGGTGCGTCACGCAAAAGCTGCTGGCGGTCGAGTTCTAGCAATCTGTAATACAAATAGTTCAACAATTCCTCGTGAAGCAGATGCCGTCCTGTACACACATGCCGGTCCTGAAATAGCTGTTGCATCTACTAAAGCGCTGCTCACCCAAATTATTGCTGTTTATTTGATCGGTCTGCACTTAGCCCAAGTCAACGGATCCCTAAAGGACACTGAAGTTCACGATCTTTACAAGGAGCTACTCGAATTGCCCGGAAAGATCGAACAGATTTTAGAAACTGTCGAACCACTTCGCGAATTAACCAGAACATTTGCACACAACAACACCGTCCTATTTTTGGGCCGAAACATTGGTTATCCAGTTGCACTAGAAGGTGCCTTGAAGTTAAAAGAACTTGCCTATATTCACGCTGAAGGTTTTGCTGGCGGAGAGCTAAAGCATGGACCCATTGCATTAATTGATCAAGGAACTCCTGTTATTGCGATCTTGCCTGCTGGCCATGAACACGGATTAGATGAAAAAATGTTAAGCAATATTCAAGAGGTAAAGGCACGTGGTGCCAGAGTCATTGTTATCGCCGAAGAAGGCGCAGATGTTGAAGGCGCAGAACACATCATTAGAATTCCTGTGGCACCAGCTTTGTTCCAGCCAGTGCTCGCAACGGTTCCATTGCAGGTATTTGCCTATGAAATGGCAGTGGTTCGCGGGAATGATGTTGATCAGCCTCGAAACTTGGCTAAATCTGTAACGGTTGAATAATGGCTGATCTGGCACAAATTCGCCGCAGACAAATGGATCGGGCGCTGCGTTGGGCGTTCTTATTATTTGCAGGCTTTTTGGTAGTAACACAACAGGTTTATACATATGGCCCCTTGGTTACTTATGACAAAGAGATTAATAGTCAGCCAAAACCACAATTTGAAGGTCTCGCTGGATTTATTTTACGTCGCTTAGATGATCTTGGGTTGCGCGGATTAACTGCAACAGTGTTGCTGCTAGCAGCAGCATTTATCGCTTACAAATTTAAAACATGGCGCCCTTTAAATCTTGCTTTTCTTTCCTTGCTCTTTCTCAACCTCGTTGTTGGTTCGGTAAAAATCTTGTTAGGTCGCACCAAACCTCGGGATGGATTTGATTTACTTCATGCTGGTGGAATGTCATACCCAAGTGGACATGCATCTAATGCCGTTTTATCGTGGGGAATATTGGCGTATTTGATTTATCGATATGCCAAGGTCGACAGGTATCAAGGCCGACTGGCTAGTGCTGGTGTCGTTCTCATTAGTCTTACTGTTTGCGTTGTCTCACTAATCCGCCATACACATTGGTTTAGCGATTTGTTGGGCGGCTTGTTTATCGGAAGCGCATTATTAGTGACAATCATTGCGATTGATCGATTTGTTCCTTCAAAAAGCCAGTTGCACTAGACTTCGACAATGTTTGATCGAGCTGAAGCGCGCATAGACCTTGGGCGAATCGCAGAAAATATTCAGCACTTAAAAAATACTGCAGGCGTTCCCGTGATGGCAGTTGTTAAAGCAGATGCCTACGGGCATGGCTTAGTTCCAGTTGCTCGCGCCGCAATCGAGGCTGGTGCCTCTTCCCTGGGTGTTGCCCTACTGGAAGAAGCGATCACTTTGCGCGAAGCCGGTATTACTGCGCCAATCCTTGCCTGGTTAGTTCCGCCGGGCTCTGACTTTAAAGCGGCCATCGACAATGACATTGATTTAGCGGCTTCATCGATTATTGCGCTAGAACAAATTGGTGCGATTAAATCCAACAAACGCGCTCGTGTACATCTTGAAGTAGATACAGGAATGACTCGGGGAGGATTCCTAAGCGAGTGGGGCAAAATTGATGCTCAGCATGTTTCCAATATCGACATCGTTGGAATTTTCTCTCATTTTGCTAGAGCAGATGAGCCAGGTGAAAAACAAAATGAAGATCAGCGAAATCGTTTTCAAGAAATGGTTGCAACTCTAGAATCATTTGGTTACACAAATATCATTCGTCATCTTTCAAACTCTGCTGCAACCCTTAAGGATCTAGATTCACGATTTGATATGGTCAGAACTGGAATCGCAATGTATGGCTTAACTCCTGATGTACATACACTTGGCACATCTGCCGTCCTTGGATTAAAACCCGCTATGCAGCTGCGCGCAAAACTGCATTTAGTAAAAACTGTTCCGGCAAACACACCTGTTGGCTATGGGGCAACTGCGCATACGCAATCTGAAACAAAACTGGGAATTGTTGCAATGGGATATGCAGATGGAATTCCTCGTGTGGCACAAGGGGCCGGCGTCTTTATTAATGGCGCTAAAGCTCCGATTATTGGCCGCGTATCGATGGATCAGTTTGTAGTTGATTTAGGCATCGATTCAACTGCGGTTTCTGGGGATTGGGTGATTGTTTTTGGCGATGGCGCTACTGGCGAGTACACGGCAGATGATTGGGGCGCGGCATCAGGCAGTATTAATTACGAGATAGTTACACGAATTGGCCCCCGTGTGAATAGAATCTACGCACCTCATGTCTACTAATAACGCAGCGCTGCGCGTCGAGAGAGTTAATGTCTCTTTCGGCGGACTTCGCGCACTCAACGATGTTTATCTTGAAGTCGGTAAGAATGAGGTTGTTGGTTTAATTGGCCCAAATGGCGCAGGCAAGACAACTTTGTTCAATGCACTGTGTGGATTAGTCACACCAGATTCAGGTGAATTTTTCCTTGATGGACAAAAGCAAGACTTTCCAAAACCGTCACATCTTGTTGACTTAGGCATCGCACGTACATTGCAAGGTGTTGGATTGTTCGGGGATTTAACCGTACTTGAAAATGTAATGATTGGTGCAGAACGATCACACCAGTCGGGTTTCATCTCGGCGGTATTAGGTTTTAATGGCAAAGATGAATCGACCTTAAGAGCCAAGGCTTTAACAGCTTTAGAGCGTGTATATGCCGGTGGTTTGGCCGAGAGGCGTGCAGATACTTTGTCTTATCCAGATACCAAGCGGGTTGCTATTGCTCGAGCCCTTGTGAGTGAACCCAAGATTCTTATGCTCGATGAACCTGCCGGCGGGCTCGGGGCACAAGACATTGAATGGATGAATGGATTAATCAAGAATCTGAGTGCAGAGATGTCAGTCTTATTAGTTGAGCACCACATGGATGTTGTCATGTCCGTTTGTAGCAAATTGTATGTTCTTAACTTTGGCGAAGTAATTGCAAGTGGTGTTGCTGAAACTGTACGCAGAGATCCAGCTGTTATGGCCGCCTACCTTGGAACAGGAAGTTCAGATGTCGCTTAACGTATCTAACTTAACTGTTCACCATGGTGCTATCTGTGCAGTTAATCAAGTTTCACTGGCAGTTCCTACCGGCCAACTGGCTGCAATTATTGGTTCAAATGGTGCGGGAAAAACAACATTACTCAGGACCCTATCTGGGCTTAACAAACCAACTAGTGGAACTATGAACTGGATGGGTGAGTCCATCATGGGAGTTAAAGCTGAAAATCTAGTGCGCCGTGGAATCTCGCATGTATCCGAAGGCAAATCTGTTGTTCCAGCATTAACAGTTAAAGAAAATCTTTTACTTGGAGCGATTTGGCGTAGAAATGCTAAAGAAGCGAAGCAGTCACTCGAAGAGGTAACATCCATTTTTCCTCGTCTTGGGGAAAGAATTGAGCAACGCTCTGACACATTATCTGGTGGAGAGCGACAAATGCTGGCGATTGGACGAGCGATTATGGCTAAACCAAAACTGCTCTTGCTCGATGAACCATCTTTAGGTCTAGCTCCACTAGTGATCGAACAAATTTTTCAGTCGATTAAAGATCTCACGCAATCAATGCGCTTAACAGTTTTATTGGTGGAACAAAATGCCATGGGAGCGCTAAAGATCGCTGACCTTGGAATCGTTTTGAATTTAGGAAAAGTTGTAGCCGTAGATAATGCGCAATCATTAATCGCTGATCCCGTAGTGCGCGCTGCTTATTTGGGATATTAATTATGATAAATCTTCTAAACACTTTCTTAAATGGAATCACATCGGGCGCGATTTATTCTCTAATGGCAATATCCATGGTGCTCGTCTGGAGAAGTACTCGGGTTGTTAACTTTGCTCAAGCAGGAATGGCTTTACTTTCCTGTTACTTTGGCTATGAAGCTGTACAGCGAACTGGTTCATTCTGGATCGGACTTTTCATTGCAATGCTTGCGGGTGCTCTAGTTGCAGCAATTATTGAATTTGGTTTTATGCGTATTCTGCTAAAACACAGTAGCCAAGGCCCTATTGCAAGTGTTGGTCCAATTATTGCCACACTAGGTTTACTTGGATTGATTAAAGGAGTAATTGGAGTTGTCTGGGGAAATGCAGATGTATTGATTGAACCGCCATTTTCTGTTGTCGGGTTCACAATCGGTGAAAATACTTTGACATTTTCACCATTAAAACTCTTAACTTTAATAACCGTTGCTGTTCTATTGCTATCAATGACTTGGTTATTCCAAAAAACAAATCTTGGATTAGCGCTTCGAGCGTCAGCCCACGAACCTGAAATTTCACGTCTTGCAGGAATAAAAGTAGATCTTGTTCGCACCTTGGGTTGGGCGCTTGCCGGTGCAGCCGGTGCAGCTGCAGGAATGTTGCAGGCAATTACCGGCAGTGGTGGAATGAATCCAAATTCAATTGAATTTATGTTGCTTTTAGTCTTTGGATTTATTGCCGCAGTAATTGGCGGACTAGACAGCATGGCAGGTGCTCTTGTGGGCGGCATGATTCTCGGGCTAGTTTTGGCATTCACTTTGACCTACGTGGGAGGGTCCCTGGTATTTCTTACAGCATTTATTCTTTTGCTGGTTGTGCTACTAGTGCGACCACAAGGAGTAATTGGTCAGAAAGCAGGTCGTCGTGCATAAATTCAAAGTCGGCCCAGTAAGTTCATTTTTTGGATTCACCATCGCCGGGTTAATAATTTTGCTAGTTTCGAGCAAACTTGATGATGTAAGGGTCTATCAAGGCGCAACTGTGATGATGTTTGTTATCGGGATTTCTTCAATTATTTTATTAACAGGATACTCGGGTCAGATTTCATTAGGACATGGCGCATTCTTGGGAGTTGGCGGTTACGCCGCTGCATTAACAAGAAACAACTTCAATTTGCCAGTCATTGTTTGTGTGGTTATTGGAGTTTTGGTTGCTGCGATAGCAGGAGCACTAATTGGACTATCTGCAGCGCGATTGTCTGGACCTTATTTAGCAGGATCTACTTTGGCACTGGCTGTCGGGCTTCCATCGATTGTAAATCAATTTGAAATACTCGGCGGAGAGCAAGGATTATTTTTTGATGTAGGTATGCCACCCGCATTTTTGGGCGAAGGCTTTAGTCCGTATCGTTGGTTTTTCTACTCTGCGACATTAGCGATGCTTATTTCTTTATGGGGACTTCGAAACCTACTTAACTCTCGCTATGGACGTACATGGCGAGCCGTTCGTGGAAACGATGTTGCCGCTCAACTTTCAGGAGTTGATATCGCGCGCTCCAGAATTCTGGCATTCACGGTAAGTGCTGGAATAGCAGGTTTGGCTGGGGTTATCCTGGCAATGACCTTAGGAAGCGTCTCTCCGGGGGCCTACCCGCTAGTACTTTCATTTTCTTTGGCAACAGGCGCGGTTCTCTCTGGCGTAAATACCCTCGGAGGCGTCATGATTGGCGCAGTGACATTGGTTGCAATTCCAGAAATTGCCGATTCGATATCCCATCGACTCGGTGGCTCTGAAGCTGTAACTACAAACTTGCCTGGAATATTGGTTAGTGGGTTACTGATTCTTACAGTGTTATTTGTACCAAATGGCCCTGTAGAGCAGATGCGTTTGTCTCGAAACAAAAAACGAGCACACGCGGGACGCTAGCTAAATTTTTTCGCACACAAATCCCGCAAGGGCCCTCGATGGAAGGAACGACATGATGCAAATCAATCGCCGGAAGCTAATTTCAGCTTCTGCGGTAATGGCAGCGGTAGCACTTGCTGCCTCAGTTATCCCAGCACAAGCCGCAGGTGAAGTTGGAGTAACAAAGACCTCAATTAAGTTCGGTATGACAAGTCCAAAGACAGGTGCTGCTGCACCAGGATATGAAAAAATCCCAGGCGCAGTAAAGGCCTACTTTGATTATGTCAACGACAATGGTGGAATCAATGGACGCAAACTATCTCTCGTTCATCGCGATGATCAGTACGTCCCAGCGACTGCAGTTCAAAATGCAATCAAGTTGATCAATACAGACAAGGTATTTGCCCTCCTTGGAACTCTAGGAACTGCGAGTACTAAAGCAATCGTGGGTCCAGCTGGTCCAGCAACTGTTTACAAAGTTCCTACTTTGTATGTAAACACAGGATTTAGTGGATTTGCTGACAAGAAAAAGTACCCAAATACAATTACATTGCTTCCTTCATACGTAATGGAAGCTAAAGTTATTGCCAAGTACATCAAGGACAAGTATCCAAATAAGAAAATTGGAATTGTTTACCAGGATGATGATTTTGGTAAGGACGCGCTAACTGGTTTCAAAACTGCTGGACTAAAATTCGATGTTTCTGTTCCCTACGCCTCGCTTTCTCAAGGCGTAGCTACGGTTCCTCCAACATGGATCCAAAAGCTAAAGACTGGTGGAGCTGAAGTTGTAGTTATGTTTGGTGTATCAAGTGCGACAACTGCGCTTTTGGGTACCGCTTACGCACTTTCATACAAGCCACAGTGGATCCTTGCATCAATCGGTGGAGACGCAACAACTATTGCATCTTCTAAGAAGATCCCAGTTTCCTTTATGGCTGGAGCAAAGGGACTTTCATTTGCACCATCTCCAAATGACTCAAAGGATGAGTACATTGCTAAGTTCATGGAGATCAACGCCAAGTACAACCCTGGGGTTGCTTTCGACAACAACATTGTTGCGGGTATGACAACTGCATTCCTTACTGCTCAAGCGGTAAAGGCTGCAGGAACAAATCTGACACGCAAGTCAATTGTTGCAGCGATTGAAAAGAGTGGATCAACATTTGCAAACCCTGCACTCGCCCCACTTGGATACTCAACATCAAGCCACGTCGGTGCAACCGGTTACTGGGTTGGCACATACGATGCAACAGGCGGTCTTGATCCTGACGATAACAAGTACACGGTTTACACAACTGATTCGGGCTCAGCCCCAGTTGTTGTGTCCACTTACAAGCGTCCAGCAATGCCAGAGAAGGGATTACCAAAGTAATGAATTCTAAAAACATTAAGACTCGCCTACTCTCACTACTATCAATCAGCGGATTGGTAGCCGGGGTCGTAGTCGGAGTTCCTTCATCTGCTCAGGCAGCTGATCCACAATGCGCAACCGCAAACTTTGTAACGAGCTGTGCTGGTACAACTAGCGATTCAGCCCTTTACACAATGGTTGCACCAGCCAACTTCAATGGAACTGTTTTGATTTGGTCACATGGTTTGCGTCCAAACATTGATATCCCAGCAGGTATCCCAAAGTTCGGCGGATACACAGTCAACAAGGCTGCAGAGTTTGCACCTGGTCTATCTGATGGCGATCTCACAACCCTCAATGCATTAATCGCCAAGGGATACGGAGTTGCTGGATCAGGCTTCTCCCGCCAGGGCATAAATGTGACTGAAGCTGTAGCGGCAAATGTTGAGCTAATTGCAGCATTCAAGAAGCAGTTCCCAACAACAAAGAAAGTTGTTGCATGGGGCGGTTCACTTGGAACGCAAATTACTCAGACCTTAACTGAACTACATCCTGAGCTAGTTGATGCAGCTGTACTTGGTTGCCCTGCAACTGCGCCAGGTGCTGCAATGATCAAGTACTTTGGTGATTTCATGTGGGCTTTCAAAACCCTCTTTGATCCATCAATCAAGGGCTTTGGATATAGTGAAGGTGCAGCAGGTCGGGCAGAGGCATACCTAGATATGCAGAAGTTCTTTGTTGCCCTCAGCAAAGTTTCTGCTGGAACCGTTTCTGGTGCATGGCCAGATACATCAAGTGCCGCAGGTAAGGCTCTTGAAGCGGCAGGTGTTCCAAGTCGAAGTGCGATGACACTTATTGCATTAATTGCGGGTGTCCCACTTCGTTCAGAACACGTTGATGGAAACGCTTCACCAGTCGGCCTAGAAACAGCATTTGAGCTTGGCTATATGCCTGCAATTGCTGCCACTGAAAATGGTGCGACAGTTGGTTTAGCGTCAATTCTGCTTATGCAAGATGGCGAAACCCAAGCTGGCGGAATCGTGTTTGATAACAAAGCAACGGACTACGCAGCTTTGGTCGAAGAAGACAGAGATATCTACAGCGCAGCACTTGGTGGTAACACACCTGCAGATGCCATTCTTGGTGTCTTGGCTGCCTCACCTCGTGTAACTGGTTCAGCAACTGCAATGGCAAAGGTTTCAAAGCTTCTGCCAATTACCGGAAAGATTAATGTTCCGACTGTTCTACTAACAGCTGAAAGCGATCAGTTCACTGTTGCAGGTACAGCGCAGTTCCTCATTGACTCATACAAGGTTCAGTACGCAGCAGTTAAAACAGCAGCGATGAATGCCTCAAAGAAGAGTCGTGTCTACACTGCGCCTGTAAGCAAGTTGCTTCCACTCTGGGAAAAGACAGCTGAAAACTACACAGTTTTCAGCGGTTCTTCACCAGATTTAACCAAGCCTGCAGGTCGTGGAACAGGTCACTGTTTATTCACCAGCAAGCAGTGGTTAGTTGCGGCAGATCTTGCGATTGCTGCTGCTAATAAGGGCAGCTTCGGCCAAAGCGGAACAGTTGCAACAACTGCACGCAAGGTTGGATTGTCATCAGACAGTAAATTCCGCGTTCCAGTAATGCGTGGTTTGCAAGGTTAATTAATCCAAAAGGATGATTGCGGGGGTCTCGGGAAACCGAGGCCCCCGTTTTCCTTTACCCTTGGGCAGTGATTACAGTTGCAAGCACTGAACAAATGCACCAGTTGGGATTAAAGCTTGCATCCCACCTGCGCGCTGGTGATCTTGTGCTGGTAAATGGGCCGCTAGGTGCGGGCAAAACAGTGTTGGCACAAGGTGTTGGCGCGGGCCTAGGCGTCACCGGAATTACATCGCCCACCTTTGTTATTTCACGAGTTCATAAAGCAACGGTGCCGTTTATTCATGTTGATGCATACCGTTTGATTGATTCAGAAAATCCCAACTTGTACCTAGATGATTTAGATCTAGATATTGCAAGCTCAATAACCTTTATTGAATGGGGTGGGGCCGAATCTGCTCGCCTAAGTGAAGATCGCTTAGAGATCACAATTGATCGCAGCGATGATGTGCGAAAAGTTGAAATCAAAGCTGTGGGAGCTCGCTGGGCAGGGTTTTCACTATGAGCAGAGTCTTAGCAATAGATACCTCAACATCTAGAACATCGGTTGCAATCATTGATGGTGACAGAGTTTTGTTTAGTGGTTACAAAGATGGTGCAACTGCGCACGGTCCATCCTTGCCCGCGTTGGTTCAAGAAGGGCTAGCAGTAAGTGATGTAGATGAGGTTGTAGTCGGAATGGGCCCTGGTCCATTTACTGGGCTTCGGGTCGGTATCGCTTTTGCACAAAGTTTTGCATTGGCCAGACAAATCCCTGTCCGTGGAGTGTGTTCGCTAGATGCGATTGCTGCACAAGTTAATGAGCCAGACTTTATTGTCACAGTTGATGCTCGTCGCAAAGAAGTTTATTGGGCTAGATATTCAGATGGTGTTCGTGTTGGGGATCCTGCAGTTAATTTTCCAGCTGATATAACAGGTGCACCAATACATGCCGATTTGTTTCCGGATATGCAGGCGCTTGTTAAGTTGCCAGGTGATTTAACCGAACCTATGTACTTGCGCAGACCAGATGCGGTAGCAACGGCGGATCGACCATGATTATGTATCGCGAAGCTACCGCCTTTGATCTTCCTGTTTTTGTTTCCTTGGATAAAGAGTTATTTCCATATTCACCATGGTCTTCGGCACAATACAAGGAAGAGTTTTCTAGCCCTACCCGACACTTTGTTGTTGCTCTAGATGATCAACAAAGGATCGTTGGCTATGCAGGGGTATTTGCACCGGGGGCGGCAGAGGCTGATGTTTTAACTGTTGGCGTGGTGCCTGAACATCGTGGGCAGGGCATTGCCAAGGCACTTATGGCTTTGATTACCGATTGGGCAAAGGCGCAAGGGTCAACGGCGATGATGCTTGAAGTCAAGACTGATAATTCAGATGCCATTGGTCTGTATCAATCACTTGGGTATGCAAAGTTAAATGTGCGAAAAGACTATTTTGGCCCAGGTCTTGATGCACAAGTAATGCGATTGGAGCTTTCATGAGCGAACCAATTGTTTTAGGTATCGAAACATCATGTGATGAAACAGCGGTGGGCATTGTCCGCGGACGCACATTGTTGGCAAATGTAATTGCATCTAGTGTCCAAGAACATGCGCGATTTGGCGGGGTAGTGCCCGAAATTGCTAGCCGGGCACATTTAGAAGCGATGATCCCAACTTTGCATCAGGCATTAAAGGATTCAAAGATTTCGTTAAAAGATATTGATGCTGTTGCAGTCACAGGTGGGCCAGGTTTGGTAGGTGCGCTGTTGGTTGGTGTGGGATCAGCTGCAGGACTTGCACTTGGTTTGAACAAACCAATTTATGCGGTTAACCATTTAGCGGCACATGTGAGTGTTGATTTCTTAACGCACGAGAATCCATTAGAGCCAACAATTGCTTTGCTAGTCAGCGGGGGACATTCATCGCTGTTACAAGTTGATGACATCACTGGATCAATTACAAAACTTGGCGAAACAATGGATGATGCAGCAGGTGAAGCCTTCGATAAAATTGCTCGAATAATGCAGTTAGGTTTTCCGGGTGGACCAGCAATTGATAAATTGGCAATCGAAGGTAACGCGAGCGCAATCGATTTTCCACGTGGCTTAACAACATCAAATGATTGGCAGACCCGGCCATTTGATTTTTCCTTTTCAGGGTTAAAGACAGCTGTTGCTAGATATTTAGAGGCAACTCCGGATTACAAAAAGAAGGATGTTGCTGCTTCATTCCAAGAAGCCATCGTTGATGTCTTATTGCTAAAAGCTGTGGCTGCATGTAAACAATCCGGAATTGATTCATTGGTTATCGCTGGCGGAGTAGCGGCTAATTCGAGGCTGCGAGCAGTAGCCCAGCAGCGATGTGAAAAAGCCGGTATCCAGCTGCGGATCCCAAGCCCAGGGCTGTGCACCGATAACGGGGCCATGGTGGCCGCCCTCGGTTCCTTGATGGTGTCTGCCGGCCGAACCCCTAGTCCAGTGGCCTTTGACGCTGATTCCAGCCTGCCTGTAACCACGGTCAGGCTGACTTAACCGCCTTATCTACGCCTAGCCTCGATTTGCTGCACCGGTTGGGCACGCCTAGAGTTTGCGTTAGCACTCACGGCCCGAGTCTGCTAATTCGTAGCCGCAAGAGGAAATCGAGATAGAAGGAGTCAACCCAATGGCAATCAAGCCACTAGAAGATCGCATCGTTATCAAGACAAATGAGGCTGAGACAACAACAGCATCAGGTCTTGTTATCCCAGATACAGCAAAAGAGAAGCCACAGGAAGGCACTGTTATTGCAGTAGGCCCAGGTCGCTTTGATGATGGCGTACGCGTTCCAATGGATGTAAAAGTTGGCGATGTAGTTCTTTACAGCAAGTACGGCGGAACTGAAATCAAGCATGGTGGAGAAGATCTACTAGTGCTTTCAGCTCGCGACATTCTCGCTGTAATCGAGAAGTAAATGGGAAAGAGTCTTCAATTTGATGAGCAAGCACGCCGTGCCATGGAGCGCGGTGTCAACATTCTTGCTGACACAGTAAAGGTAACTCTTGGACCTAAGGGTCGCAACGTTGTTATCGCAAAATCATTTGGCGCACCGATCATTACAAATGATGGTGTAACAATTGCAAAGGAAATTGAACTTTCAGATCCTGCAGAAAACATGGGTGCTCAGTTAGTTAAAGAGGTTGCGACAAAGACAAATGATGTCGCAGGCGATGGAACTACAACAGCTACCGTTCTGGCTCAAGCAATGGTTAAAGAAGGACTTCGTAACCTTGCAGCTGGCGCGCAGCCAATGGATATCAAGCAGGGAATCGAAGCAGCCGTAGCAGCGGTTTCAGATCAATTGCGCTCGCAGGCAACTCCAGTTAATGGAAAGCCACAAATTGCAGATGTTGCAACAATTTCTGCACAAGATCGCGCAATCGGTGATCTAATCGCTGAAGCAATGGATCGTGTTGGTAAAGATGGAGTCATCACAGTTGAAGAAGCATCTACAACTGGACTTGATCTTGAATTCACCGAAGGAATGCAGTTCGACAAGGGCTACATTTCTCCATACTTTGTGACAGATCAAGATCGCATGGAAGCAATCCTTGAGGATGCTTATGTTTTGATCTCAGCAAATAAGGTTTCAGCACTGTCAGATCTACTGCCATTGCTTGAAAAGGTTGCTCAGGCTTCAAAGCCACTATTAATCATCGCAGAAGACATTGAAGGCGAAGCGCTTTCAACTCTTGTTGTTAACCGCATGCGTGGAGTCTTTGCATCAGTTGCTGTTAAGGCACCTGGCTTTGGAGATCGCCGCAAGGCAACTCTGCAAGACATCGCAGTACTTACTGGTGGACAGGTTATTTCTTCAGAGCTTGGAATGAAGCTCGAAGGTGTAACACTTGAAGATCTAGGTAAGGCTCGTCGCATCGTTGTTACAAAAGATGCAACAACAATTGTTGATGGTGCTGGCGACAAGGCTGCTGTTGCAGCTCGTGTTTCAGAGCTTCGCAAAGAGATTGAATCCAGCGAATCTTCATGGGACAAGGAAAAGTTGCAAGAGCGTCTAGCAAAGCTTGCCGGTGGAGTATGCGTAATCAAGGTTGGCGCACATACCGAAGTTGAACTCAATGAAAAGAAGCACCGTCTTGAGGATGCAATCTCTGCAACTCGCGCCGCTGTCGAAGAAGGAATCGTTGTTGGCGGAGGCGCAGCACTTGTGCATGCAGCCGATGTTCTAGAAGGCGATCTTGGATTCACAGGCGATAAGGCTGTCGGTGTTCGTTTAGTTCGCAAGGCTTGCGATGAACCGCTACGTTGGATTGCAGAAAATGCAGGACTTGAAGGCTACGTAGTAGTTGCAAAGGTTCGCGCAATGAAGCACAACGAAGGTTTCAACGCTGCAACTGATGTGTACGGCGACTTGGCAGCAGATGGTGTTATCGATCCAGTGAAGGTAACCCGTTCAGCACTTGCCAATGCTGCATCAATTGCTGCAATGTTTATTACAACTGAAGCAGTTGTATATGAGAAGCCAGCAGAGCAAGCTGCATCAGATGCTGCAGGTGGACACGGACATTCACATGGCCCAGGTGGACACTCTCACTAAGCAATTCCTTCATTACATTGGGATAAAGAAAAGCCCCGCAGAGTTATCTGCGGGGCTTTTTCTTTGAAAGAATTTATGAAGCGTGCGAAATATCTGGGGCGTTATCTTTTCCTAGAATCGCAAGGCGATCATCTTCTGATAAGCCTCCCCAAATTCCGTATGGCTCTTGCACTGCCAACGCATGTGCGCGGCAGGCAGCAATTACTGGACAGGCTGCACAAATTGCTTTGGCGGTGTTCTCGCGATTGCGACGGCGAGGTCCGCGTTCCCCATCTGGATGGAAAAACATTTCAGATGGAAGCTCGCGGCATGAACCTTGGTACTGCCATTCCCATTCATCAGCAACGGGACGGGGTAAGCGTGAAATTTCGGCCATGCGAGCACTGTACAACCGCGCCATAGGTTGTTCAAGTATTTTCGGGTCAAAAGTTGTTCAAAAGGCGTTTTCGGGTGGTGAGTTAGGCCACTTCACGCCACGATTACCCCATGGACGAGGAGCTATTAACCGTTGCAGCCGTCGCCCGCCGCATAGGTGTGGCACCAGCCACGCTTCGTACCTGGGACCGTCGCTACGGCCTTGGACCCTCAACCCACGAAGCAGGAGAGCACCGCAGATATAGTCCACAGGATCTGGCGATTCTCATTGCGATGCGGAAGTTGATTACCGTAGGTATAGCACCCGCTGATGCAGCTATTCAAGCTAAAAAATTTCAAGGCCCGGTTACAGTTGAAAGCATAATTGAAAAGTACGAATACCGAGAAGATTTAGTTGATGCACTTCATTCTGCAGCTAAGTCACTTGATAAAAATTTCATTGAAGATTCGTTGCGAAATGACATAGACATGCATGGTGTCGTTGCCTCCTGGTCTGAAGTTATTGTCCCGCTTTTAGTTTTGATTGGGGACGAGTGGGAAAAAACCCAAACAGGAATTGAGGTCGAACACTTACTGACTGAAATTCTTAAGTCAGTTTTCCGAGAAAAATCAGCCGAAGTTCCAGAGCCTCATAACGCACGACCTGTGTTGCTTGCATCTGTTGGGGAAGAGACGCATTCGCTGGCCCTACATGCATTGGCATCAGCACTAGCTGAAAAAAATATCTCCACTTATTTCTTAGGCGCACGAACTCCACTTGAAGCACTCAATGGAGTTATTGCTCGCTCGGCACCACCTGCTATTTTTCTTTGGGCTCAGTTATCCCACAACGGAGACTCTCGCTTCTATACAGATATCCCATCTATCAGACCGGCTCCTCGTGTAATTATCGGGGGACCTGGGTGGACGATCAATTCAGATTGCCCAGTGGCTCATGTCAGCGACTTGTCCCAAGCCTGCGCTGAAATTGAGCGTGCAGTAGGCCTTTAAAAGCCCCGATAGACTCAGCCCTTCGTTATACACAAGGAGGCCACGTGAGCGATACAGATAAGGTCGCAATGCTAGGTCTTACCTACGATGATGTTCTTTTGCTTCCAGATGCATCTGATGTTGTACCTTCTGAAGTCAGCACAGCTACTCAATTAACACGCAATATCTCAATTGCAGTCCCACTTGTTTCATCAGCGATGGACACAGTCACCGAATCTGAAATGGCGATTGCCATGGCAAAGGCTGGCGGAATTGGAATCATTCACCGCAACCTTCCGATCGAAGCTCAAGTTACTCATGTTAAGTTGGTAAAAAATGTTGGTTTGGCTGGCGCTGCCGTCGGTGTGGGCGATGACGGATTTGCTCGCGCCCAAGCTTTGATCGAAGCCGGAGTCGATGTTGTTGTAGTTGATACAGCTCATGGACATCACCGCGCAGTATTAGATGCAATTGCTCGAATTAAAAAGTTTTCTCCCACTACCGAAATCATCGGTGGCAATGTTGCAACCCGCGCAGGAGCACAAGCTTTGATTAATGCTGGCGCAGATGCTGTAAAAGTTGGCGTTGGTCCAGGATCAATTTGTACAACCCGCGTTGTAGCAGGTGTTGGAGTTCCACAGATCACTGCAATTCTCGAAGCATCTAAAGCTTGCAACAAAGCTGGCATTCCTTTAATTGCAGATGGTGGATTGCAATACTCAGGTGACATTGTCAAAGCACTTGTTGCGGGTGCAAATTCAGTAATGCTGGGTTCTTTACTTGCTGGGTGCGAAGAAGCACCAGGAGAGCTAGTTGAAATCAACGGAGTTCAGTACAAGACCTACCGTGGCATGGGTTCATTAGGTGCAATGCAATCTCGCGGAGAACAAAAGTCTTACTCAAAGGATCGATACATGCAGGATGATGTTTTATCCGAGGACAAACTTGTTCCCGAAGGCATTGAAGGCAAAGTTATGTTTAGAGGCAAAGTTTCCGAAGTTGTACATCAACTAGTCGGAGGAATTCGATCCGGTATGGGCTATGCCGGAGCTCCCGATATTCAAACACTTCGCCGTGAAGGTAGATTGATTCAAATTACTGCGGCAGGATTGCAAGAAAGCCATCCCCACGATGTGGCACATGTTGCCGATGCTCCTAATTACCAGAAGAAGGGTCGCTCATGAACAACATAGAAATCGCACCTGGAAAACGTGCCCGCACCGCGTACTCATTTGATGACATCGCGATTGTGCCAAGCCGTCGTACCCGCGACCCTGAAAATGTCTCAATTACCTGGCAAATAGATGCCTACAAATTTGATCTACCCATGATGGCAGCGCCAATGGATTCAGTTGTTTCTCCTGAGACAGCTATTGCAATTGGAAAACTGGGTGGCCTTGGTGTTTTGAATCTAGAGGGCTTGTGGACTCGTTATGACGATCCTCGAATTCCACTGGGTGAAATTGCTTCGATGCCAGATAAGCATGCAACCAAGCGCATGCAAGAAATTTACAACGCTCCGATTCGTCCAGAGCTAATCAAAGAGCGCATTCAACAAATTCGAGAGGCCGGGGTAACCGTTGCAGCCTCTTTGTCTCCGGCCCGCACAGCGGAGTTTCACAAGGCAGTAATTGCAGCTGGCGTAGATATATTTGTTATTCGCGGAACAACAGTTTCTGCTGAACATGTCGGTGCAGAAACGGAAGCGCTCAATCTCAAGAAATTTATTTACGAACTAGATGTTCCAGTAATCGTAGGTGGCGTCGCAACATCAACAGCTGCGCTGCACTTAATGCGCGCAGGTGCTGCTGGTGTGTTGGTTGGATTTGGTGGAGGCGCAACACATACAACGCGCAAAGTTCTAGGAATCGAAGTACCAATGGCATCTGCTGTTGCCGAAGTTGCATCTGCTCGTCGCGAATACCTTGATGAATCAGGTGGTCGTTATGTTCATGTGATTGCAGATGGCGCAGTTGGTCGCAGTGGTGACATTGCAAAGGCAATTGCCTGCGGAGCAGATGCGGTCATGATGGGTTCACCTTTAGCAAAGGCAGTACAAGCACCAGGTCTTGGTTGGCACTGGGGATCAGAGGCGCATCACCCAGAACTTCCACGTGGAGAGCGCGTCAATGTTGGAACCGTTGGAACTCTTGAAGAAATCTTGCTGGGACCATCACATGCTTCAGATGGTTCGATGAACTTATTCGGCGCACTTCGCCGAGCAATGGCTACATGCGGTTACTCCGATGTGAAGGAGTTCCAGCGTGTAGAGGTTCTTATTCATCGTGGCTGAAACTCGCGGCGTTTTAGTTGTTGATTTTGGCGCACAGTACGCGCAGTTAATTGCGCGTCGAGTTCGCGAGGCACATGTCTTTTCTGAAATCGTTCCATCATCAATTACCGCCGCCGAAGTTAAAGCTAAGAACCCCAGTGCCATTATCTTGTCTGGCGGTCC
>Ga0208788_1000338_pt1 | contig 23596 bp, 22 predicted proteins | sample Wag4_2014_7_11_3_FD_187363 | JGI IMG/M metagenome (GOLD analysis project Ga0208788, IMG submission 187363) | Fresh water mixed with fracking chemicals microbial communities from Ohio, USA - Utica-2 Time Series FC 2014_7_11 (SPAdes) (version 2) ...
GACGAAAAGCGGTGTGGCAAACATCAATAGCATAATTGTTCCGTGCATAGTGAAAACTTGGTTGTACTGCTCGTTGCTCAAAAACTGCATTCCAGGACGAGCAAGTTCGGCGCGCAAAACGAGTGCCAAAACTCCCCCGATTAAAAACCAAGAAAAAGATGTAAAAAGATATAGATAGCCAATGGTCTTATGATCAGTTGATGTAATCCACTTTACAAAACTCTTACCTTTAGGTTTGTTTAGAGTTGGTATTGGCGCGAGGGTTGGACGTTCGGCATACGTTGTCATGCTTGGCTCCCCTTTATCGTCTCTAGATACGCTTTGTACTCTTCTAGAGTTACAACTTTGACATTAAACAACATAAGTGAGTGGTTTCGACCGCATAAAATGTTACAACGGCCCGGGTACTCCCCTATTTTATTTGCAGTAAATTCCAGATGATTCGTAATCCCTGGAAGGTTTTGCATTTGAATCATAAAGGCCGGAATCCAAAAACCGTGAACTACATCAGTTGCAGTGAGGGTATATCGAACTCGTTGACCTACAGGAACTACTAAAGTCGGCGGTTGACCAGGTGTTCCCGTTACTACCGCCTCTGGTCCGGCTTCTGGATATGAGAACTGCCATGACCATTGAAATCCTTCAACAATGATTTCGTGTGCATAGTTGTCTGTCTTTTCTGTGATCACATTCTGCTTTTGTACAGTATAGAAAAATAAGACAGCAACAATAATTAATGGAACGATAACTGCAGCAAGTTCTAGAGGAAGGTTGTCACGAGATTGCTTGGGAAACTCAGGACCATCTTTTTTTCCACGGTGAAATATTGCTGGCCATAAAATAAAGACGAGTGTGAAAACACCAACAAAAGCGGCAGCGATCCATGCTCCTTGCCATAAGGAAAGCGACTGATCATTAACGCTTGTTACGCCCTCTTCAAAACCAAGTCCAGAAACTTGTGAACAGCCAGTTAGGAAAATGATTGGAGCTATAAAGAAAAGCCCTTTAAGGCGTGTTGTGAAAGGGCGAAGTCGCATAGGGCTAAGGATAGTTTGTATTTGCCGTAAGCGTTGCACGAGCCCCTGTCTGGTAAGTGGTGGCACTCCTCACATCCAGCGGGGTTATTTGGGCACTGGGTTATTTGGGAAAGTGACCTTACTTAAGGTGCTGGGCGATTTCATCGGCTGCCTCTTGCCCATAGGCACCAGCAAATCTCTCCACAAACTCTGATTTTGTAAATCTGTATTCCTGAGTGCCCAATGTTTCAATGACATAGGTCGCGATCATTGCCCCTAGTTGTGCACATCGTTCATGGGAAACTCCCCACGAAAGTCCAGCAATGAAACCAGAGCGGAAAGAGTCTCCTACTCCCGTTGGATCCTTCTTTGATTTCTCGGCAGGGCAACCAACATGTACTGAATTGCCATCAGCGCTTTCCACTTTTGCTCCCTTGGAGCCTAGTGTGACGATTCGATACTTCACTTTCTCAAGAATCTCTCCATCGCTCCATCCGGTCTTCTGGATGGCTAGCGCTAACTCATATTCATTGAGAAATAGATATGTGGCTCCTTCTATTAAAGCCTTAATCTCTTCACCAGTCATGCGCGCCATCTGTTGAGAAGGATCGGCTGCAAATGGAATGGCTAGCTGGCGGCAAACATCTGAATGATTGAGCATCGCTGTTGGGTCATCAGGTGAAATAACCATCATGTCTAATCTTCCGACATTGTCCATAATGGGTGGAAGTTCTATGTTTCTAGCTTCACTCATTGCGCCGGGAAAAAATGAAGCGATCTGATTCAAACTCTGATCAGTTGTAACAACAAAATGGGCGGTATGAAGTGTTGATGAGATAAGTACCTGTGATGTGTCTACGCCATGACGAGATAGCCAAGAATCGTAATCCGCCCAATCTTTTCCAACTGCTGCAATGAGGATGGGCTTTAGCCCCAAAACTCCCATGCCAAAAGCAATATTTGCTGCACAGCCTCCGCGCCGAACATCCATGCTATCGACAAGGAATGAAAGAGAAACTTTCTCTAAGGAGCCTTCCACCAGTGAGTCGGTAAATTTTCCAGAAAAAACCATGAGATGGTCAATACCAACAGATCCCGCAACACCAATTTTCATGTTGGGATCCTATGTGTAATAAGTTTTTTTAGTTAAAAGAATCGCCGCATGCACATGAACCTGCTGCATTCGGGTTATCGATTGTGAAACCTTGCTTTTCTATAGTGTCTACAAAATCAATAGTGGCACCTGAAAGATAAGGATCACTCATCTTGTCTGTGATGACCTTTACTGCTCCAAATTCACGGACGATATCGCCGTCCATGTTTCGATCATCAAAGTACAACTGGTACTTCAAGCCAGAACAACCACCCGGTTGAACAGCCACTCGAAGATTCAAATCATCGCGACCCTCTTGGGCAAGTAGAGCCGAGACCTTGGCTGCGGCAACATCGGTTAGCAAAATACCTGTAGTTGTCGTTGTTGTTGCTTCAGTTGTCATGTCTCTCTCCCAGTTAAAGATCCGAGTGCCTACTTTTGATATGACCAATACTACTCCCCGCCCCCTAGTGATGCGAGTTCAACCTGGGTTATGAGCCCTCTACAATTTACCCATGACACCTCAAGGGTTAGATGGCAGTGGCAAAGGTCGCGCTACTCCAAAGCGCAAAGAATCAGAGTCGAAAAGAAAACAGTCTTCACTCTCACCTATTGTCGGCAAGGAACAAAAGAAAGCAGCAAAAGCTCTAGCTAAACAAAATCGTATGGCACAGCGCGCAGCGTATTTGCGAGGCGAAGATTCGGCTTTGCCGATTCGTGACCGCGGGCCAGTTCGCAAATTTGTTCGAAACTACGTCGATTCCAGAAGATCTACTGGTGAATATTTCTTGCCGATAATATTTCTTGTACTTATTTTGACATTAATCCCAGTAGCGGCGATTCAAATCTCTGCAATAGCTCTCATGTATGGAGTTTTACTTTTCGCGGTAGTCGATGGCTTTTTCCTTTCTCGACGTATTCGTAAGATCGTTTCAGAGAAGTTCCCTGATGCACCTACAAAAGGTTTAGGTATGTATGCCTGGTTACGCTCAACACAGATGAGAAAGCTGCGTGCTCCTCATCCAATGGTCAAGGTTGGCGAGAAGATCAAGTAGTAGGTAGGAGGATGAAAAGGTCAACGAACTTTTGAAGTGACAAATGGAAGCTTTACTACTTCAACATTTCCTTCCCTGCCTCGAACATCAATAATGAGCTTATCTCCAAGCTTTACTGTGGTTTCTACTCGTGCCAATGCAATCCCATGCTTAAGCAAAGGAGAGAAGGTTCCGCTAGATACTTCTCCAATGCTGTGACCATCTGAGTTTTTTACGGTCATACCTGATCGTGGAATATTCTTGTCTAAAGATTTCAAAGCTACCGATTTATACCCTGCGCCTAATTCTTTTTGTTTCTTTAAAAACTTTGATCCAATGAATTCATGTTTGTCCCAACCTATCGCCCAAGATGCATTGGCCTCTAAAGGAGAGATTTGCAATGTGAGCTCATGGCCATGCAGCGGATATCCCATCTCTGTTCTCAAAGTATCTCTAGCACCAAGGCCACAAATAACTCCCCCGAACTCCTTCATTGCATCTACTAACCGATCCCAAACTAGATTAGCGTCGCTAACTTTGGGCACAATCTCAAAACCCAGCTCTCCTGTGTAACCAGTGCGGCAAAGAATAACTTCAGCAATTCCGATTTTTTCTTTTGAAAAAGCCATGTATTCGATGGCAGAACCTACTCCCAATTTTTCTAACACCTTCGGGGCTAGGGGTCCTTGCAACGCGATTACAGCAAAATCTTTATGTAAATTAGTGACAGTAATACCCTTGGGGGCTTTTTCTTGAAGAACCCTTACGACCTCTTTTGTATTTGAAGCATTGGGGATTAAAAAGAAATCATTCTCGTTGGTTCGATATGCAATCAAGTCATCTACTACGCCACCATTCTCATTACACAAAAGCGTGTACTGAGCCGACCCATTGCCGATCTTGCGAAGATCATTGGTGAGAATCGAGTTGAGAAAATCCAAAGCTCCAGGTCCTACAACGGAGGCCTTTCCAAGGTGGGATACATCAAATATTCCTACACGTTCTCGAACCGCCGAATGTTCTGCAAGAACTCCGAAACCCGGATATTCAATCGGCATCATCCACCCACCAAAATCAGACATCTTTGCCCTAAGGGCTAGATGTTTTTCGTTGAGCGGTGAAGTGTTCATAGCGCAAACCTACCAAGAGTTCTAATAGGCTTGGTTATATGAGCAGAATTAAAATCTCTGATGGCGTAGTCAAAGATGAAGTCTTAGTCCTGGGATTAGTTTCAACTAATTCAAAGGGTGGACTGGCCATTGAATCTGGCGACATGGTCGTTGATACCAAAAAAATCATCACACAGTTATCAGATATGGGTGCCACAGGAAAGGCCGATGAGGTAATTAAGATTCCAGGATCGCTGGTGAGATTGATGGTCTTTACCGGACTAGGTGCAAAGTCGACGACCTACTCCCACGAAACATTGCGGCGTGCCGCAGGAAGTGCTGCACGAGAGTTGCATGGAAACTCTTCTGCAACCTTTTCACTTCCGGCAAGAAAAACCACCGAAATAGCCGCTGTTGCTGAGGGCGCCGCTCTTGGTGCTTATAACTTCACCGAGTTTAAGGGTTCAACAAAAAACGATCATAAAGAACCCCTTAAGAACATAACTATTTTCTCTAAGCTTGCAAATAATGCCCAAGGTAAACTGGCTGTTGCGCGCGCAGAGGTTATCTCCCAATATGCATCCCTAGTCCGTGACTTAATTAATATGCCTCCAAGTTATTTAACTCCGGAGCGGTTTTGTAAAAAAATTTCAGAGGAAGTTAAATCTGCAGGTGGTGCCAAGTCAGGTTTGAAACTACAGATTTGGGATGAAAAAGCCCTAAAGACACAGGGATTTGGTGGAATCGTTGGAGTTGGCCAAGGCTCTGCAAATCCCCCTCGACTGCTGCATGTTTCCTACGTTCCAAAAAATAAAGCAGCCAAACGATATGCATTTATTGGAAAGGGAATCACATTCGACACTGGTGGTCTAGCTCTAAAGCCTGCCGCCGGTATGGAAGCGATGAAGTCGGACATGAGTGGGGCCGCGGCTGTCTGTGCTGCCGTGTTGGCAATTGCCAAGCTCAAACTTCCTGTCGCAATTGAAATGTGGGCACCTTTGGCAGAGAACATGCCAAGTGATACCGCAGTTAGACCCAGTGACATTATTACAATTTTTGGTGGAAAGACTGTCGAAGTTCTAAATCCCGATGCAGAAGGACGATTAGTTCTGGCAGATGCGTTAGTTAAAGCTGCCTCGTCGAAGAATAAGCTAGATGGAATTATCGACGTGGCAACGTTAACAGGTGCTCAAGTTGTTGCATTAGGGACTCGGACGAGTGCAGTGATGACAAATAACCAAGAATTTAGTGACGAATTTTTAAGGTGTGCCGGTTTAAGCGGTGAGCAGTTCTGGCCAATGCCATTGCCAGAGGAGTTGCGTGCATCTTTGGATTCTCAAGTTGCAGATTTAGCAAACATCGGTGATCGAATGGGCGGAATGTTAGTTGCAGGATTGTTTTTAAAAGAGTTTGTTGCCCCTGAAACTCCATGGCTACACCTAGACATAGCCGGGCCAGCCTTCAACGAAGGCAAGGCTCATGGCTACACACCAGTTGGAGGCACTGGGGTGGCTTTTCGCACACTTGTGACCTTGGCTGAACAGGGTTAGGCCTTCGATTCCAAGTAGTGACTGATTACTCTCTGCTCCCCTTGCTTGCATTGTGAACTTTGACCCAATGTGGGGCAAGATAGGGCCTAGAGATTCAAGTGAAACTGGAAAAGTGCCGAAAGCACGGAGATCTAGTGAATCTGTAGGTCACAAAGAGCTGATTGATTTTTTGTTGGTTGAGAGGAGTCGTCTGTGTCGCAATTCGATCTTGTAATCCTTGGTGGTGGAAGTGGCGGTTATGCCGCAGCCCTAAGAGGAGCACAACTTGGCCTAACGGTCGCACTTATCGAATCAGACAAAGTCGGCGGAACTTGTCTTCACCGCGGATGTATTCCAACTAAAGCACTTCTACATTCAGCCGAAATAGCCGACGGTGCCCGTGAAGGTTCAAAATTTGGAGTGAAATCAACTCTCAATGGCATGGATATGGACGGGGTCAACGCTTACAAAGATGGCGTAATCAATAAATTGTACAAAGGTCTTTCCGGACTAGTTAAATCCCGAGGCATTGTTTTTGTTGAAGGACATGGAAAGTTAGTTTCAAAAGATACAGTCGAAGTGGCCGGAGTTAAGTACACCGGTAAAAATATTGTCCTAGCAACTGGCTCTTACGCAAAGACTCTACCTGGTTTGGAAATTGACGGAGAAAGAATTATTACCTCCGATCATGGAACCAAGTTGAACTATGTTCCAAAAAGCGTCATTGTTCTAGGCGGCGGGGTCATTGGTTCTGAATTTGCATCTGTTTGGAAATCATTTGGTAGCGAAGTAACAATTGTCGAAGGTCTGCCAAGATTGATCGCACTTGAAGACGAATCATCAAGCAAGCAACTTGAACGAGCATTCCGCAAGCGTGGGATTAATCTTGAATTGGGCGTTAGATTCGCATCAGCTGTTAAGAACAAAAAAGATGTGACAGTTACCTTAGAAGACGGCAAATCGTTAACTGCAGAGTTATTGATGGTGGCCGTTGGTCGTGGACCGGTTTCCGACAATATTGGATATCAGGAACAGGGCATAACAATGGATCGCGGCTATGTGCTTGTCGATGATAAGTGTCGAACAAACATTCCAGGCATCTGGGCAGTTGGTGACCTAATTCCAACTTTGCAACTAGCACATGTTGGATTTGCAGAGGGTATTTTGGTTGCAGAGGAAATCGCAGGATTAAATCCTCGTCCAATTAATTATGACGGTATTCCACGCGTGACCTATTCAGACCCAGAAGTCGCATCAGTTGGTTTAACAACGGCCGAGGCAAAAAGCCGTGGTCATGATGTTGTTGAACTTACATATGACTTAGCAGGAAATGGAAAGGCACAGATTCTTAACACTTCCGGTTCCATAAAGTTGGTCGCTCAAAAAGATGGTCCTGTGTTGGGAATTCATATGGTTGGTGCGCGCGTTGGTGAATTACTCGCAGAGGCTGAGTTGATTTATAACTGGGAAGCACGAGCCAATGATGTTGCGCCATTAATTCACGCACACCCAACACTTTCAGAAGCTATGGGCGAGGCCCATATGGCACTTGCCGGCAAACCACTTCACGCACACGGATAACCAATAGGAGAAGACAATGACATTTTCTGTAACGATGCCAGCACTTGGTGAAAGTGTTAGTGAGGGAACAGTCACTCGTTGGTTAAAGGCCGAGGGCGATCACGTCAATGTCGATGAACCACTTCTAGAAGTTTCGACGGATAAAGTTGATACCGAGATTCCCTCTCCAGTATCTGGAACACTTCAAAAAATCGTTGTTCAAGTAGATCAAACAGTTGCAGTTGGCGCAGAGTTAGCAGTAATTGCAGATGGCGTAGCAGCAAGTTCGCCATCACCTGCAGCAGCTCCTGCTTCATCTCCTGTTGTGGCCGCTCCCGTTGCAGCGCCAGTAGTTACGACGCCCGTTGTTTCCGCACCGGTTGCAACATCATCACCAGCACCAGCAGTAAATTCCTCAGGCACTGTAATTACCATGCCTGCACTTGGAGAAAGCGTCAGCGAAGGAACAGTAACTCGTTGGCTTAAAAATATTGGTGACAGCGTTGCAGCCGATGAAGCATTGCTTGAAGTTTCAACAGACAAAGTAGATACAGAGATTCCTTCACCTGTGGCAGGAACTTTATTAGCCATTGATGTAGCAGTTGATACAACTGTTCCTGTTGGGGCCAGATTAGGTTTAATCGGATCTGCAGGTGCTGTTGTTCAACCTATAGCTCCACCTGCAACACCTCCAGCACCTCCGGTTGTTGCAGCGGTTGTTCCAGCGGCACCAGTTGTTCCAGCGGCACCAGTTGCTCCAGTTATTGCTTCTACATCGGTTACACCTGTTGCAGCCTCTTCCGTATCTCAACCTCAGGATGCGTATGTAACTCCCCTAGTGCGAAAACTCGCATCAGAGCTTGGAGTCAATCTTTCAAATGTTAAAGGAACTGGAATCGGTGGTCGCATTCGACGAGAAGATGTAGAGGCAGCTCGTCCTGCAGCGGCTTCAAATGTAGCAACTTCATCTGTTGTTACACCTGCTTCATCTGCTCCTAGAACTTCAGCCGTTGCTGTTTCGCCACTTCGTGGAACTACAGTAACTATGTCGCGCTTACGTAAAGTAATTGCTGCGCGCATGGTCGAGTCACTTCAGGTAAGTGCTCAGTTAACGACAGTTGTTGAAGTTGATGTCACAAAGATTTCCAGATTGCGTGATCGCGCCAAAGTTAGTTTTGAAAATCGCGAAGGTGTGAAGCTGTCATTCCTTCCATTCTTTGCAGTTGCTGTTTGCGAAGCCCTAAAGCAGCATCCCGTTTTAAACTCATCTGTTGAAGGCGATCAAATTACTTACCATGGCGCCGAACACCTTGGAATTGCCGTTGATACAGAGCGAGGTCTCTTGGTTCCAGTAATTGCTAATGCGGGCGATCTGAACATAGGGGCAGTTGCGCGAAAGATTGCAGATCTAGCAACACGTACTCGAGACAATAAAGTTACACCGGATGAATTAGGCGGTGGAACTTTTACGCTGACAAATACTGGAAGTCGTGGCGCTTTATTTGATACTCCAATTATTAGTCAGCCTCAAGTAGCAATTCTTGGACTTGGCGCAGTTGTAAAACGTCCAATGGTCGTTAAAGGTGATGACGGTGGTGAAAGTATTGCTATTCGATCTATGGTCTATCTTGCACTTTCCTATGATCATCGAGTGGTTGATGGTGCAGATGCGGCTCGATTCTTAGTCACTCTCAAAGAGCGTCTAGAAGGTGGCGCATTTGAATCTGATCTAGGTCTCTAATATGAGTAAGTTCACCGCACAACGAATAGCAGTAACCGGTGCCTCTGGATTAATTGGCAGCGCATTAGTTGGACACTTAAAGTCACAAGGCCACTCGGTTCAACGATTAGTTCGCCGAACTCCAATCTCATCAGATGAGGTCCAATGGGATCCGCAAACAGGCTTTGTTGATTTAGAACCACTCAATGGCGTCAATGCGGTGATTCATTTAGCTGGCGCCGGAGTTGGAGACAGGCGCTGGAACAAAAAATACAAAGCAGAGATTCTAAATTCCAGACTTTTGGGAACAACAGCGATTGCAGCTGCTGTGGCAGAACTGAAGCCACAAGTATTTATATCGGCTTCGGCAATTGGTTGGTATGGAGAGAGTGGAAATCGCGCAGTCGTTGAAAACGATCGCTACGGAGATGATTTCCTAGCCACTGTCTGTCGAGAATGGGAGGCAGCAGCAGATCTATCTGGTGATGTGCGAACGGTAAAACTGCGTACTGGATTGGTTCTAGATCCAACAGGCGGTGCACTTGGAAAAATGCTTCCCTTATTTCGTTTTGGTCTTGGCGGAAAACTAGGAAGTGGAAAACAGTGGTGGTCTTGGATTACATTGCACGATCAAATTCGCGCAATCGTTTTTGCTCTTGAAAATCCAATCTCTGGTCCCATTAATCTGACAACTCCAAATCCGGTTACAAATCAAGAGTTCACGTCAGCCTTAGCTCGCGCCATGCATCGTCCTGCATTGTTTCCGGCTCCAGCATTTGCACTAAAAATTGCTCTTGGTGGGTTTTCTTCTGAGGTACTAGGTTCAAAGAAAGTTATACCTCAGGCACTTCAAGATGCGGGCTTTGTTTGGGACTATCCGCATATCTCCGAAGCTTTGGTCGAATTAGTTAAAGATTAAGTCACTAACAAGTCGTCCGGAAAAGAGGGCGCCTTGCTGGGATGGAACCATCTTGTGATCTCCCACTACATAGATTTGATCATTAAATCTAAGCTCTTGGGATAAACCTTGACCAGGGCTTTGTATGGGTAGTGCGGTGGGGATCTCATACTTAGCAATCAACTGCCAGCTATGCGTTGGCACAGACCAAATAATCGCTAGATGTCTACGTACATCCGACTCAGAGATATTTAAATCAGTAGTTGTAGAAACTAAGTGAGAGCCAGAAGGTGCATAGTTTTTGGAGATATCGGAGATAACAATCGAGTTGATCACCGGTCCTCGATTTTGTCCATCCACAACTAACCGGCCAGTTCCCGAAGGATTATCTTCAACTACGTGATACCAGGTAATACAGCCAGCCATTTTTGGAACCTGACCAGTTCCCAAAAGCTGCGCAGCTGTGGTCGCATCAGTTGCCACAACAATCTTGTCTGGCGTAAGTACGCCATCTGAAGTATGGACCTTGCCATCTGTAATGCGATCTACTTGAACGTTATATGTAATGTTTGATACTCGATTTGCTAAAGCGTAAGAAAGCTGTCCTACGCCATTTTTTGGTATTCCGATTGAACCTAAGACAAAACTTCGAAGTATCTGCTGGCCGTACTTAGCATCAACGTTCTTCGGATCAGTCAGGAAAACTCCCTGCAGGAAAGGACGTAAAAGTCTTTCATATGTCAATCCGCATCGTCTAAGTGCATCCGAGAGTGGCTCACTTTTTGCAGTTGGACCAAAGATGAAAGCTAGAAGTGAGAATTTTTCAAAAAGTGATCCCAGAGATGGATCAAATGCAGAGAGGAAAGCTTTCCGAGGATCACCAATTAAATGACGGTCAGCATCTAGGGCCACTTCTATTACTCGCGGTGCAATCAGGAAATCTATCTCATCGATAACTTTCAACTCTTTCAATGCGGGATAGTAAGCATTTATCAATTGAAATCCACGATCACAGATGAATCCATCAATCACATCACTTGCAACGCGCCCTCCTGGGCGATCTGCAGATTCGACAATTCGAACATTGGCACCACGAGATTGCAAGTGAATAGCAGCATTTAGGCCAGCAAGCCCCGCTCCAATAACAAGGACCTCTGGATTTTTATGCACGTTCCCCGATCTCTCTTGCTTGATCGATGATTTGCGATACGAGTAGCGCATCTGATGTAGAAACCGGCCATGGCGCCCCATTAACAATAGCTTGCTCAACTTGCTTATAGAAATGACCATAGTTACCTGGTACTGATTCAATCTTTTCTATCTCATCACCACGATGAATAAATGCCTCGGAAGATGTCGGCACGGTCCACGTTCCATTTTTAGGGAATTTTCCAGCACGCAAGAGCGCCTCTTGTGGATCTAAATCATTAATAACAAGTGCGCCCTTAGTTCCTAAAATACGAATCCGTGGACCCGGTGCACCAACTAATGCGCTAGCCGAAAGATAGGAATTAACTCCAGATTCGTGGTTAAGCACTAATACCGAATCATCATCTGTGGTTGATCTTAAAGAACGAACCGATGCAGTAACTAATTTCGCTGGACCAAACCAATCGATTGCTGTCGAAATCAAATGAGGTTGCAGATCAAGTAACTGTCCGCCACCCTGCTCAGCGCTCATACTCTCTCTCCAAGAATTCGGTGTTAGTTCTGGTCTAAAGCGTTCAAAGCGTGAATCAAGGCGATGGATCTCACCTAACACCTTGCTGGCTAGCACTTTTTTGATAGTTAATGCGTCACTATCCCAACGTCTATTAAAAAAAGTTGTGACTGCAACATTCTTGGATTGCCCCGCTGCAATAATTTGCTCCACCTCTGCGGCAGTTCTTCCCATTGGCTTGTCAATAACCACAGGAATCGCCTTATCAATTGCAGCCAATGCTTGCTCGGCGTGAACTAAATTTGCAGAAGCTACAACTAAGAAGTCAAGATCTAGTTCTACCAACTCCGAAATTGAACCCACAACCCTTGTGCTTGGAAAATCCAAAAGCGCATGAGCGGTGCGTTCTTTACTTGTCGTTAGAACGCCAGCTATTTCAAAACCGCAACCCTTCAGCAAAGGAGCATGAAAATACCGTCCAGCCAAGCCGTATCCGGCGATTCCAACTTTAAGTGCCATTGCTAATAGTTACTTGCTCTGCAATTTGGAAGGCCACCACACTTTTCCGCCAATATCGTGGACCATTGCTGGAACCAATATTGTTCGAACAATCATTGTGTCTAATAGAACACCGAAGGCGACTGCAAATCCCAGCTGTGCCAAGAAGACAAGTGGCAATACACCGAGGACGCCAAAAGTCGCTGCCAAGACGATACCTGCGGAGGTGATGACGCCACCTGTCACAGTTAAGCCCTTAATTACACCAGCGCGTGTTCCGATCTTTGCACTTTCTTCTCGCACTCTTGTCATTAGGAATATGTTGTAGTCAATACCAAGTGCCACTAAGAAAATGAAGGCAAACAATGGGAAGGAAACATCTGCTCCCTTAAATCCAAAGATGTGCTCAAAGACCAGCTGACAGGCACCAAGAGTGGCAAAATATGACAACACGACTGTGCCAAGCAGAAGTCCGGCGGCAAAAATACTACGCAGCAACAGACCTAGAATTATTGTAATGAGAATCAAAACAATTGGAATGATCGTTCGATTGTCATGATTTGCAGCAACATCTGTATCAAAGGCCACCGCAGTTGATCCGCCAACTAAAATGCTTGGATCAATTGCATGAACTGCATTTCGAATTTCTGGGATTACATCGCGAGCTTCAACACTGTCAGGATTCAACGAAAGCGTTGCGTTGAGTATCGCCTTGCCATCCACGATTTTTATCTCAGCCGGTGGTTGGCCAGGAATTGCAGGAGCGTTACGCAATGGTTCCACAGAGGCAACGCCATCGACTTGCATCAAAGCCGCTGAAACCTGAGCAATTTGTTCCTGTTTAACAACAACCTCTGTTGGTTGTCCTGAACCCCCAGGGAAATGTTGACTTAAGAATTCCAGACCAACTACAGAGTCAGGGCGCTGAGTAAATGCATCGGCAGTAGACAGGCCTCTTGCATTCAACGTTGTGGAAAATCCTGCCAAAATTGTTAAACCTATTGCTGTGCCAATCCAAAGTTTACGGGGGCGCTTTTCAACTGCAGCTCCCACTTTTGCCCATGAACCATCTAACTGAGAGTTGACGCCATCATGTCTTGGAATGCGTGGCCAAAAGACCCAGCGACCAAATGCAACAAGCAAAGCTGGTAACAAAGTTAAAATAGTAATAACTGAACAGATAATTCCGATTGCGCCAACCGGCCCCAAGCCTCTGTTTCCAGAAAGATCACTGAGCAATAAAACCATCAACGCAGTTGTTGTCGTTGCACCGGATGCAACGATTGGTTCAACGACTCCCTTTAAGGCCGCCTTCATCGCATTAAACGGTGTATCAAAATGGTGCAGCTCTTCACGGTATCTAGCTATCAGCAGCAGCGCGTAATCTGTTGCTGCGCCGAGAACTAGAACCGAAAGAATTCCTTGTGACTGACCATTGAGATCAATGACATCATTTTTTGTTAGCAGGTAAATTAAACCGCCAGCAGTTGAGAGTGCAATGACTGCAGAGAAAAGTGGAAGAATCCAAAGGACAGGCGAGCGATATACAACAATCAAAATCAGAGCGACAACAATTAGAGTTGTAAATAAGAGAGACGAGTCAATGCCTTCGAACGCTCCGAAGAGATCGCCCAAGATTGCACCAATGCCCGTTACGTTTGAGATTAAACCATTTGCGCTTGCATATTCTGAGGCATCTTCACGTAAAGTTTCGATTAACTCAGGCAACACCGGCTTGTTATTTGGTAGCAAGTCGGAGGCTACATCTGCGTTAAATGGAAGATTGACCAGTATCGCCTTTGCATCTTGAGAAGGAAAGGCAAAGATTTGCTCTCCGGGATTCAAATAGGCAGATATTGGAACATCGCTGGTCCCAATATTTTTTGATGCAAGTTGAGCGAGATGAATATTCAAGCCAGTGATTTTTTCAGCATCGATTTCGCCTCGGTAAAGAACTAGCGTTGGAAGGCTTTGATTCTCTGAATCATTAAACTTCGCAATGATCTTTGATGCTTGGGTTGACTCGGCACTATCAGGAAGAAAAGCTGAATTGTCATTTTCTTGAACTGTGGACAACTTGCCAAACAAAGGCCCCATTACTCCGCTGGTTCCGAACCACAGAAAAATAACGATTAATGCATAGACAAGTGGGCGTCGGCTTTTCTTTGTAGTACTCACGATTAGAGGGCCTTTCCTAGTTTCTACTCACGCAGTGCGCGGCCCGATTGGGCACAAGGCAAGCCTACCTTTAGGATTAGAGGGTGCCACACCTTGCAACTGATGTAGAGAAAGAAATTTCGGTTTCTCGTTATAAAACGATGGACTATGAGCAGGCGTGGCAGTTGCAACGAGAGATACATACCGATGTTGCCAATGGAATTCAGAAAAATGTCCTTATTCTTCTTGAGCACCCCTCCGTTTATACAGCAGGCCGACGTACAGAAGAATTTGAGCGCCCTCAAGATGGAAGCAACGTAATTGAAGTTGATCGTGGTGGACGAATCACATGGCATGGACCGGGTCAATTGGTGGGTTATCCCATCATCAAACTTTTGGAACCTACAGAGGTAGTTGGATTTGTGCGCGAAATTGAAAGCGCACTCATCAATGTTTGTGCCGAACTTGGAGTTAATGCTGTTCGCATCGAAGGTCGTTCAGGAGTATGGATTGTTGACTCTCATGGTGATCGAAAGATTGCGGCCATTGGGGTAAGAGTTGCAAAAGGTGTAACCATGCATGGTTTTGCAATCAATGTAAATCCTGATTTAAAAGCTTATGACCAGATCGTGGCCTGTGGAATTAGAGATGCTCAGGTGACCTCCTTGCAAAAAGAGTTGGGGCGAGAAATCACAATCGATGAAATTACGCAGATAATTGAGGCTCAAGTTTTGAAATCTTTGCGAAGGGTATGCGCATGACAATGGCACCAGAAGGTCGCAAACTTATTCGAATTGAAGCACGAAATGCTCAAACTCCGATCGAGCGAAAGCCTGAATGGATTAAGACCCGGGCAAACATGGGACCTGAATACACACGTCTTCGCGCACTAGTTAAAAGTGAAGGCCTGCACACGGTTTGCCAAGAGGCAGCCTGTCCAAATATTTTTGAATGCTGGGAAGATAAAGAGGCGACTTTTCTTATTGGTGGAGACAGATGTACTCGTCGATGCGATTTCTGCAATATCGATACAGGTAAACCACTTCCAATTGATCGAGAAGAACCTCGCAAGGTGGCAGAGTCAGTTCGTTCTATGCAGCTTCGCTACGCCACTATCACAGGTGTCACCAGAGATGATTTAGAAGATGAAGGTTCATGGCTTTACGCCGAGACCATTCGAATGGTTCATCTACTAAACCCCGGCACTGGAGTAGAAATGTTGGCCCCAGACTTCAATGCCAATCCTTCGCTTCTTAATCCAATCTTTGAAACACGGCCTGAAGTATTTGCTCATAACTTAGAAACAGTCCCACGAATTTTCAAACAGATTCGTCCGGCTTTCACCTATGAAAAATCTTTAAAAGTTATCGGTATGGCCCAAGATTTTGGACTCATAACAAAATCTAATTTGATCTTAGGTTTAGGAGAAACACGGGAAGAGATTTCACAGGCTCTTCGCGATTTGCACAGTGCAGGGTGTGACCTGATTACGATCACACAGTACTTGCGTCCGACACAAACACATCACCCGGTTGAGCGTTGGGTCAAACCAGAAGAATTTGTTGAGTTGGCGCAAGAGGCAGAGGAGATCGGATTCCTTGGTGTCATGAGCGGCCCACTTGTTCGTTCAAGTTATAGAGCTGGCCGTTTATACAAACAAGCAATGGAGAAAAAGGCGATTCGTGGCTGATTTGGTCTACCCGCCAGTTATTTTCTTCGTTAAGGGCTTTTGGAAATATCTTGGATTGCGATTTAACTTCCAAGGCCAAGAGCACATTCCGCGCGAAGGTGGTGCAATACTTGCCATTAATCACGTTGGATATTTAGATTTTGCAATAGCAGGAACGGCCGTCCTACCAACCAAACGTTATGTTCGTTTTATGGCAAAGAAAGAAATCTTTAATCACAAAATAGCAGGCCCTCTCATGCGCGGGATGCACCATATAAATGTTGATCGAAGCAATGGTGGTCCTTCATTTGAGGCTGCTTTGAAGGCTCTAAAATCTGGCGAGATAATTGGTATTTTTCCTGAGGCAACTATCTCTGTTAGTTTTGAAATAAAAGAAATTAAATCTGGAACCATCCGCCTTGCCATTGAGTCAGGAGCCCCTGTAATTCCAACGATCGTCTGGGGAAGTCAACGAGTAATTACAAAGGGTTTAAAACCCAACTTCAAACGGAACCACTTCCCCATTTCGGTTGTATGTGGTGATCCAATCTTTTATCCTCCAACTGCAAACGTAGAGCAGTCTCAACTGCATTTGCGCAAAGTGATGCTGGAAATGCTCCATGAAGTTCAGAACTCCTACCCAGATAACCATGCGGGACAGCGTTGGGCGCCTGCTCGCCTTGGTGGAACCGCGCCGGCTCCACTAAACTAGATCTATGTTCAAGAGAAAATCTAAAGAAAAGAAAATCAAGACACCTCGTTTTCAAACCTTCCGTGATGCCTACGCCGTTACCAAACAGGTAAAGCCATGGATTTCAATCGCCCTTATCGCAACGTTTCTTGTGACATGGGCTATCGGAATCGGAATCGGAGTAGCAATCGGTCAACCTGTCTATCTTGGTTTTGTTTTCCTTCCTATTGCACTCTTGGCCGCGATGCTCCTTTTCACCCGGCAGGCAGGTAGCGCTGCATACGTTTCTATTGAAGGTCAAATGGGAGCAGGTGCCAGCGTTCTTATGGCCATTCGCAAGGGATGGACTACAACTCCGGCTGTCGCTGTATCACGCAACCAAGACATGGTGCATAGAAGCGTTGGTCGCGCAGGAATTGTTATCTCAGGTGAAGGCAGTGACTCTGTAAAGCAAATGATGAGTGATGAACGAAAGAAAGCAGAGCGCTTTGCACCAGGAGTGCCAGTTATAGAGATTTTGATTGGAAATGAAGAAAATCGAGTACCAATTAGAAAGCTACAGAAAGAAATGCGCCGACTTCCAAAGAAGTTAACAGCTCACCAGATGCGTGAAGTACGTGCACGACTAAAGGCTGTAGGCGGTATGTCTATGCCAATCCCTAAAGGACCAATGCCAACTCGTGGTGGCAAGATTCGTTAATTTCGAATCAGTATTGTTTGGCTAAACCTTTCATGAAGACCTCTTCCCTCTTCATCAAAGGTAATCGCAAAGATCACAGTCACCAGTAAAGCGCAACGAATAAACGCTTGCCGTGCATTTATTGGACCACCATCCACGTAGCGAATTATTCTTATTCCAAAAATTCGATGCCCAAGGGATGCGCCCTGAAGCCATGAGAGTATGAAAATCTGGGTGAAGAAAAGGCCTAAGACGAAAAACGGGCGATTGGGCGTTGCCGCGCCAATTCCGCCAGATATAGCCGTAACAATGGAGTAGCATGAAAGCCAATCGAGCATCAAGGCAGCAAATCGACGGCCAAGGCTCACACGCACAGCTTCATATCTCATGTGGCAAGGATAACCTCCGCCCATGCAAGAAGTAACACGGATTTAACACACTGGTTATGTTTTTGACCTCATCTGGACTTAGGGTTTGACTACAAAAGCGGGCCTAGGACTCAACGTTGAGCAAGGTGCGCATTACATGTGAAATTGGGAGAAGCATGTTTAAGAATGCATCAGAAATTTTTGCCTTCATTAAGAAGGAGGATGTCAAACTTGTTGATGTTCGTTTTACTGACCTACCGGGAATTCAACACCACTTCAATGTGCCAGTTGAATCTTTCGATGAAGCGGTCTTTACAGATGGCTTAATGTTTGACGGTTCATCGATTCGTGGATTCCAAACAATCAATGAATCAGATATGAAACTTTTACCAGTCCCAGAGTCTGCATACCTAGACCCATATCGTAAAGAGAAGACTCTTATCATCATCTTCTCAGTACATAATCCGGTAGATAACACCCCATATAGTCGCGATCCACGCGGAGTAGTGGCAAAAGCTGTTGATTACATGCGCTCACTTGGATTTGCCGATACAGCATTTTTCGCACCTGAGGCTGAGTTCTATGTCTTTGACAGTGTTCGCTTCAAGACAGATATCAATACTGCCGTCTATGAGATTGAATCATATGAAGGAGCATGGAACACAGGAGTTGAATTTGATGCCGACGGAACTCCTAACCGCGGATATCGCACTCGTGTAAAGGGAGGGTACTTCCCTGTTTCACCGACAGATCAATATGCAGATCTTCGAGACGAAATGGTTATGCAACTTGGCAAAGTAGGTTTGCTTGTTGAGCGTTCACACCATGAGGTTGGAACTGCTGGGCAAATGGAGATCAACTATCGATTCACAGATATTCTCTCAGCTGGCGATGATGTTATGAAGTTTAAGTACGTCATTCGCAATACAGCTTGGGAAGGTGGAAAGACTGCAACCTTTATGCCAAAGCCGCTCTTTGGAGATAACGGTTCTGGAATGCACGTTCACCAATCCCTATGGAAAGATGGAAAGCCGCTATTTTATGAAGCAGGAACATATGGTGATCTTTCCGATATGGCGCGCTGGTATATCGGTGGTCTCTTAAAGCACGCACCATCTCTTCTTGCATTTACAAATCCAACTGTTAACTCATATCGACGTCTTGTTCCTGGTTATGAAGCACCAGTAAATCTCGTTTACTCAGCCCGCAATCGCTCAGCTTGTATCCGTATCCCAATTACAGGATCAAGTCCAAAGGCAAAGCGCATTGAGTTCCGTTGTCCAGATCCATCATCAAATCCATATTTAGCTTTTGCTGCAATGCTCATGGCTGGTCTTGATGGAATCGTTAACAAAATTGAACCACCTGCCCCAGTAGATAAGGATCTCTATGAACTAGAAGGAGAAGAGGCAGCCTCGATTCCTCAAGTTCCTGGTTCTTTAGATGCAGTTCTTAACTCATTAGAAAAGGATCACGATTTCTTAACTAAGGGTGGGGTCTTTACTAAGGATCTAATCGAAACCTGGATCGATTGGAAGCGTAAGAACGAAGTTGATTATGTGCGTCTTCGACCACATCCAGCTGAGTTCGAACTCTATTACGATCTATAAGAGCTCTAAAAAGGAACTTAATAACAAAACCCGCTCTCATGCGTTTGAGAGTGGGTTTTGTTTTACCCTTTTTTAATCTGATTTGCGTGCAAAGATCTTAAGCAAAACTGTACTAATGGCACCACTTACAAGTGATGCGATAATTACAGAGAAAATTGCCAACTCTTGTGTTGGGCGATCGGCAAAAGCCAAATTAGCAATAAATATAGCAACTGTAAATCCAATACCGGCGGCGCTTCCTGTTGCAAATATTTTCATCGTGTTGGCACCTTCTGGGTACTCGCCTAGCCCGACTCTCTTGGCGCTCCAACTCGAGATAACGATACCGACAGGCTTTCCTAGTACTAAGCCAAAGAAAATACCCCAAGCAATTGGTGACTTAATTGCAGCAGTTATCGAACTCTCGGAGATTTGAACACCTGTATTTGCAAAGGCAAACAAAGGAACGATGAGAAAGCTGCTATAAGGATGAAGTTTGTTCTCAAGCCACTCAATTATTGAAACTACATGATCTTCATCATCGATTAACTCTGTGCCTTTTCGAGCAACATTTGGTGTCATCATTCCAAGAACGACACCAGCTAATGTTGGATGTATTCCACCTCGGTACATGCAGTACCAAAGCAACGCACCAAGGGGCACGTAAACAAAGACTTGATTGATTTGGAACTTCTTTAGTGCAGCAATAAAAGCAACTGTTAGAAGGGCGCCAGCAATCCAACCCGGAACTATTCCCGTTGAATAGACAAATGCAATTACTAAAATTGCTCCGATGTCATCGATCACGGCTAAGGCGAGCAAAAATGTGCGTAGTGAAGCCAAAGCATTACTTCCAATAATTGCTAATAGTCCAACTGCTAAAGCAATATCAGTTGCAACAGCTACTCCCCAACCATCTGGAGCCTCCCGGCCTGCAATGAGTAGGTAAATCATCGCTGGAACGGCCATGCCGCCTATAGCAGCAACAAAAGGCATCACAGCTTTCTTAAAACTAGAGAGATGGCCTGAAGTTAGTTCTCGCTTTATTTCAAGTCCTACTACAAAGAAGAACAAAGTCATTAAGAGATAGTTAATAACTTTGAGCATCGTTAGCTTTAGATATACAGAGTCATTTCCAAATGAAAACTGTGTTTCTAGAAACGAGAAATAAGTTTCAGAAGCAGGTGAGTTTGCAACGATTAAGCCAAGAGCCGAAGCAATCAGAATCAGAATTCCACTCGAAGATTCGCGATGAAGGAAATCGCGCAATGGTCGTATCGAACGGTTCATAGTCCTAAAGTATCACTGAGCATCTACGAGCAAAGGTTGATTATCCTTCTTGTGCGTTTTCCTGTGATTTAATCGATCTCCTTGAATGAATAATGTGGCCTAGAAAGCCAATGAGTAATGCAAATATAACTCCCACATTCGAGTATCCCCAGGCTCCATCTTTTCCACCAATAGCTTGCATTAAATACCCTTGCCAGGCTAACCATGATGCAAATGTGTTTGTTACAAAACCCCATCCGACAAATGTGCCAAGGGCCATCAGCAGAATTGACCCTTTGTTCACAGAGCCATAGATGCCGGTTTTATCAAATAAGGCCGCTTCGTTGTATGGCTTTTTTCTCAAAACAACATCGGCGACAAATATTCCGGACCAAACCGCTACTGGAACTCCGAGAGTAATTAGAAAACCTTGAAATGGATAAAAGAAATTATCTGCGATCCACACTATGTAAATTGCACCAATCAACATAATGACAGAATCAATCAACGCTGCGTGGTGGCGTTTAACAGGGAGGCCGATTGCTATCAAAGCCAAACCGGAAGAGTAGAGATCTAAGATTGCTCCACCTACTAATCCCAAAATTGCTACCAAAGCAAAGATGATTAAGTACCAGGTTGGTAGCAAGGTAGTTAATGCGCCAATTGGATCGTTAGCGATGGCTTGGCTTAATTCAGAGTTACTTGCAGAAAGCGCAGTTCCGTAGATAACCAAAAGAATCGGTACGGTGGATGCTCCAAGAACTGTCCAACCTACAACTGCCCGACTAGAAACAGTTCGTGGCAAATAGCGGGAGTAATCAGCAGCACAGTTAACCCAGCCTAAACCGATTCCAGTTATCGCAAAAATTACTGCTCCAATAAATGCTTGAGATGTTCCATCCTTTATTGATGAAACCATCTGCCAATTAACTTTATTAATAGTAAGGGCTATATAAACAGCAGTCATTGCAACTGTAGTTATCGTGAGAATCTTTTGAATCCTCATGATCATGTTAAATCCAAGGACCCCACCCAACATAGTTAGCCCTACAGCTAGAACAAATCCGACAACGAGTGCGAAATTGGTATCCATACCTGTGAATCTGGAAAAAACCGTCCCAGTTGCAAGTGTGGCAAGTGATACGAGAACCGTTTCCCAACCGACAAATACAAGGTATGAAAGAAATCCAGGAACAACGCTGCCCTTTACGCCAAATGATGCCCGAATTAAAACAGTAGTTGGAGCATTAGAACGTTTTCCCGCAAGCGAACTTATTCCAACTAAAAAAAATGAACCGACCGTGCCGATGATGGCCGCTGCTGTGGCCTGTCGAAAAGAGATACCAAAGCCTAAGAAAAATGCGCCGTAGGAGAGCGCGAGCAGAGAGACGTTTGCCCCAGCCCACGGCCAAAAAAGCGAACTTGGTTTGCCTTTTCTCTCTGCCTCTTGAATGACATTTGTACCGTTTACTTCAAGATCAAATGCTTGCATAGCCTCTTCTTCTCATCAGATGGTTCTGATTGCCATTGTGAAAACTAGATTGCTCTACTTCTTCTCATTTTTTTCATCGCGCATTTTTACAAAATATCTAACTGCAAAGACGACGAGAAATACTGCCATCACTATCGCACCAATACTCAGATCGTTCTGATTTTCAGTGGCCCTTGTTGTGGTTACAGGTTCAATCATCTCTGTCGCCTCAAAGCCGGGTGAGGCTTCAAATGTGTAACTTCCCTCAACAGGGTGACCGTCTTCTGAGACTATGCGATATTGCACTGTAAATACTCCCCCGACGCTTTGATCTGATATTTGTGTAGAAATCCTTGCACCTTCAATGACTGCCTCTTCTGAACTAACAACCAAACCTGTTGAATCGGTAACTTTAAGAGTATTAACAACTTCACCATCAATGAGCTGTAACTGCCCATCAAATTCAATCCATACCTGGCTGGGAGCAGGTGAAGATTTGGAATCCTTCAGCGGATATGTAGAGACTATCTGGCCGTGAGCCAAACTCAAGGGCGATGAAAAAATAAGGAACAAAACAGCAAGGCCTGCAACGGTTACTTTACGCATTTGCTGAGTTTAGTCTAAAAAGAAATCGAGTAGGAAATCAGTAGTGCCTGGAGTTACTGAGTATTTCTCGAGATCTGTAATTCCTTCACTTGCTAGAAGTAGATCATCAACAAAGAAATTTCCAGTGCACTCTTTTGAATCTCTATTTAAGATGATGTGCGCTGCATCTGCAAGAATCTGTGGTGTTCGCCCAGCAGTTGCATCTATTCCTGGAATCATTTGGAGAGCTGCGGTGTCAATTACGGTACGCGGCCACAATGCATTTACTGCAATCCCATCACGTTTAAACTCTTCTGCCATTCCAAGAACACACATACTCATGCCGTATTTTGCCATGGTGTAAGCAACGTGATTTTTAAACCAGATTGGTTTCATGGATAACGGGGGTGAAAGATTAAGAATATGTGGGTTTCTGCCATCTTTTGCCGACTGACGAAGATGAGGTAGTGCGGCTTGTGAAGTAAGGAAAGTTCCACGAACGTTTACATCAAACATCAAGTCAAAACGTTTGGCAGGTGTCTGATCGGTTTTTGTAAGATTGATTGCACTTGCATTGTTAATCACAATATCAATTCCACCGAATGCATCTACAGTTTTCTTTATTGCCTCTTCGATAGCTAACTCGTCACGTATGTCACATTGAAGGGCCAGTGCCTTCCCCCCTGCTGCTTCAATCTCGGCTGCAGCCGTAAAAATAGTTCCTGGAAGTTTGGGGTTTGGATCGGCTGTTTTTGCTGCGATTGCTATTGAAGCCCCATCTGCCGCCGCTCTTAATGCAATTGCAAGACCAATCCCGCGCGATCCCCCAGTAATAAAAATTCGCTTTCCTGACAGAGACATCATTTACCTTTCTTAGACATAAACTTCATGAAAGCTTCCATGGCTTCTTCAGATTGAAGAGCCATTGCAAAGATTTCAAACTCGGCTTTCATGACTGCAGCCACAGCATCATGTGATCTGGCTTTAAGAAGCGCCTTTGT
>Ga0208788_1000340_pt1 | contig 23567 bp, 28 predicted proteins | sample Wag4_2014_7_11_3_FD_187363 | JGI IMG/M metagenome (GOLD analysis project Ga0208788, IMG submission 187363) | Fresh water mixed with fracking chemicals microbial communities from Ohio, USA - Utica-2 Time Series FC 2014_7_11 (SPAdes) (version 2) ...
CTATTTTCACCATGCGCGCTCCAGGAATGACGATGTTCCGTATGTCAATCTTTTCGTGGAACGTTCTACTTACATCAATTCTCGTTTTATTAGCATTTCCACCGCTAGCGGCTGCGTTACTTGGATTGGAATCTGATCGCCTCTTTGGCACCCACATATTTGATCCGGCCAACGGCGGAGCTATGTTGTGGCAACACTTGTTCTGGTTCTTTGGACACCCCGAGGTTTATATTCTGGCGCTTCCATTCTTTGGTATCGCTACTGAAATTCTTCCGGTCTTTAGCCGCAAGCCAATCTTTGGTTACAAAGGGCTGATCGCTGCAACAATTGCTATTGCTGCGCTTTCGGTTGCGGTATGGGCTCACCATATGTTCGCAAGTGGAAAAGTGCTTTTGCCATTCTTCTCATTCATGACATTCCTTATCGGAGTTCCTACCGGTGTGAAGTTCTTTAACTGGATCGGAACCATGTGGCGTGGCCATGTCACATTTGAAACACCAATGCTTTGGGTTATGGGGTTCCTCGTAACCTTCCTCTTCGGTGGCATCACCGGAATTATCTTGGCATCACCTCCACTTGATTTCGCCGTCTCAGCCTCCTACTTCGTAGTTGCGCACTTCCACTACGTACTATTTGGAACCGTGGTGTTTGCCATGTTTGCTGGCTTCTACTTCTGGTGGCCAAAGTTCACCGGACGCATGCTCAATGAGCGTCTTGGAAAGATTCACTTCTGGACTCTCTTCTTCGGTTTCCACCTTACCTTCCTCATTCAGCACTGGCTTGGCATCAAGGGATTCCCACGTCGCTACGCCGATTACCTGGCCACCGATGGATTTACTGGCATGAACATGATTTCAACGGTGGGTTCATTCTTGCTGGCTCTATCCATGATTCCGTTCTTCATTAACGTATGGATTACTCGTAACTCTCCAAAAGTTGAAGTAGATGACCCTTGGGGTTACGGATCATCACTCGAGTGGGCCACAACATGTCCACCTCCGCGCCATAACTTTAATTCGATGCCGCGCATTCGCTCGGAGCGACCTGCATTTGATTTACACCATCCACACATCACCACTGAGGGACACTAAGCATGAATGCAAATTGGAAACTCTTTTCCGGGCTCTCAGTTTTCTATGTGATTATGGCAGTGGTTTACTACTTCGTCGGTGGCGAAGCAGTGGGAATTACTGGAATGACACTGTCAGCTTGTCTGGCCGGAATGGTCGGCTTCTACGTATGGTTTACCCAGAAGCGAATTGGAGTGGCAATTCCTTCAGATAATCTCGAAGCGGAGATTGCCGATGATGCAGGGGAGCTTGGTTTCTACAGTCCACATTCATGGTGGCCACTTCCGGTAGCGCTTAGTGCAACTGCAATGGGTCTTGGACTGATTATCGGTTGGTGGATGGTCTTGATTGCGCTGGGTGCACTGATTATCAGCATCATCGGGATGGTTACCGAGTACGAAAAGCCGCTCTCGAATAGTTCTCACTAAGATCGTTTCAAGAATTACGTCTTAGGTCACAATGCGACGGCTAGTGGCTCTCGCGCCCTGGATCTTCGTTCTTATTTGGAGTTCAGGATTCGTTGTAGCAAAGTATGCATTTTCATCGGGTGATCCGATCTATTTCCTAGCAATCAGATTGATTGCCGCCGCACTCATTCTCTTCGCCATTGCACTTGTCATGCGGGCGCCTATCAAGATATCTCGCTCTGATTTCCTAGCCTCATTGCTGATCGGGGTATGCCTGCATGCCATGTATTTGGCAGGAGTTTGGTACGCGATTGGCTTGGGTGCACCTGCTGGGCTCTCATCGGTTATCACAAGTATGCAGCCGGTCTTGGTCTCCGTTGTAGCGGTCCAACTTTTGAGTGAACCGCTCTCGCGAAAACAGCAAGTTGGACTAGTACTCGGTTTCATTGGAGTGGTTTTTGTAATCCTGCCGAAGATGTCTGGCACATCGGGATTTAGCGTAACTTCGCTTACGCTCTTAACGCTAGCCCTGCTAGGTAGCACGGTTGGAACGTTGCTCCAGAAAAAGATTGGTCGCTCAGTTCCACTTCTTATTGGAACTACCTACCAATTTGCAATTTCTGGAGTGGTATTACTGATTGTCTCCTTCATCATGGGTGCCACCGACTTTCACCTAACCAAGAGTGGCTTCTTCGCCATGGTGTGGGCAGTCGGAGTGACATCAATTGCGGCACTTCTACTTTTCTTCTGGCTGCTCAATCGTGGAACGGCGGCAAAGGTTTCTTCCCTCTTCTACTTAGTTCCACCTATTGCAGTACTTGAGACCTACATTCTTTTCGGTGAAAAGATCAACGCCCAGGGGTTCATAGGAATCGCTATGACCACGCTGGGCGTTGCTCTAGTACTGCAAAACTAACTTCTCGTGACTAGTGGTGACCCTCTAGCTCTTTACGTTCGGTCTCTGTTGCCTTAGGAACCGCAGTAGCCATTGAACGAGATATCCGATTGCGAATCTTGTTCTTGATTGCTGCTGGTCTACGGACACCGGCACCGTCGTATTCAGGAAGTTCTAGCGGAGCAAGTTGTTCATGTGAGGTCAAGAGCCAGGCCTTTTCAGGTGAGATCGGCTCATGAATCTCGGTGAATTCACCATTAGGCATACGTACCAAGCGACCTGTTTCGCGTCCATGAAGTACCAGGTCGCGATCAGCTCTTTGAAGTGAGAGGCAGAGACGCTTAGTAATTACGTACGCAAGTGGTGGCAGAACAATGATTGCAATACGAGAGAACCACATCATCTGATTGATAGTGAGATCAAAGGTTGTCGCAATGATGTCGTTACCACCGTTAATAAGTGATACGAGTGTGAAGGTCAGCGCCATAGCTCCGATTGCGGTACGAGTTGGTGCATTGCGTGGGCGATCAAGGAGATGGTGCTCGCGCTTATCTCCAGTTGCCCAGCTCTCGATAAATGGGTAGAGCGCTAACCCAGTAAACATAATTCCAGGCAAGATTAATCCTGGAATCAAAATGTTCCATGAAATCGTGTAGCCAAATGTCACTGTCTCAAGTGGAGGAGCCATTCGAACTAGACCGTCGAGCCAACCCATATACCAATCGGGTTGCGAACCGGCTGAAACTTGTCCTGGTGTGTACGGCCCATATAACCAAATCGGGTTAATGGATGCGACGGCCCCGAGGAATGCCGTGACACCGAAGACGATAAAGAAGAATCCACCAGCTTTAGCCATATAGACAGGCATAAGTGGGTAGCCAACAACGTTCTTTTCGGTGCGTCCTGGACCAGGGAACTGTGTGTGCTTCTGGTACCAGACGAGCATTAAGTGAACGGTAATGAGGGCGAGGAAGATTCCTGGAAGAAGTAAGACGTGCACGGTATAGATGCGCGGAATGAAAGCTACACCTGGGAATGCACCGCCAAATGCAAAGAAGGCAAGGTATGAACCGACTACCGGTAGCGCTTGAATAATCGCTTCCGCTATTCGGATACCTGTTCCTGAAAGAAGGTCATCAGGAAGTGAGTAACCCAAGAAGCCTTCGACGATTCCAAGAGTAAGAAGTCCGACACCGATGATCCAGTTGAATTCACGTGGCTTACGGAACGCACCTGTGAAATAGACGCGCATCAAGTGCACAACGATACCCACCATGAATATAAGCGCGGCCCAGTGGTGAATCTGACGCATGAGCAATCCACCGCGAACTTCAAATGAAATATCGAGCGTAGACGCGTAGGCCGCTGACATTTCTAAGCCTTGCAGTGGTTCGTATGAACCTTCATAGATAACTTCACGCATTGATGGATCGAACCAGAAGGTGAGGAAAGTTCCTGAGAGAAGAAGAATGACGAATGAGTAAAGGCAGATTTCGCCAAGCAAGAACGACCAGTGATCAGGGAAGACCTTGGTGAGGTTCTTCTTCATCCATTTGGCTGCACCTGTTCGATCATCGACATATCCTGCGACGTTACCGGCGATTCTTTCGCGTGCTGTCATGCTGAACGCTCCCAAAAACTAGGTCCGACTGGTTCATTAAACGGTGCTTGTGCGATGAGGTATCCCTCGGCGTCAACTGTAATTGCCAACTGTGGCAGTGGGCGAGCTGCTGGCCCGAAGATAACTTTTGCTGCACGAGTAACATCGAATGTTGATTGATGACATGGACAGAGCAAGTGCTTCGTTGTTTGCTCGTATAAGGCGACCGCGCAACCCATGTGAGAACAGATCTTTGAGAAGGCGATGATTCCTTCATGCGTCCATGAAAGACGTTCGGCATCGAGATTGAACTCCTCCGGACGTAGCCGAATGAGAAGCACGGCATCTTTAGCGATGTCATTTAAAGATCGATGCTCGCCAGGTGCTATCTCGGGCAAGGTCTGTGCGACAGCGCCCACTTCAAGATCGGATGGACGCAATGGACGATCGCCGGGATCTGTTACTAGGCGAGTGCCCTTCTTCCATGTTGTTGTCTTAAGTTGGTTTCCAGGTAGTGGGCCTAGGTCTCCGAGAAGCAATACGGGGGAGATAGCAGAGAGACCAAGAGCTGCACCGAGGGTTCGCTTAATCAATGGTCTGCGACCCAACCCTGCCGAAGCGGCTCCCTCCTTAACAGTCTTTACGAAATCTTTGCGATCTTCATCCTCAGATTTAAATTCGTGGCGTTGGGCAACCACTTCTTCATCGGGCATCAAAGTTTTAGCCCAGTGAATAAGGCCGGCACCTATGCAAAAGAGTGCGATCGCCATTCCCATGCCAAGGCCAAGTTGATGGGCGTTGGTATTTCCCATCACTGGAATGAAGAAGAAGATATCTTCAGGAATAAATAGATAAGAAACGATTAAGAGCAGAGTTCCGAGTGCGGAGAGCATGAACAATATTGCGACTTGACGTTCAGCACGCGCTGCCGCCTTAGGATCTGTATCTGCGCGACGATGCACATGCGCAGGTAGACCAGGATCTTTAATGAGCTCTATCTCGTTAGACATCTGATTACTTCGCCTTCATCGCTAGCCAGACTGCAACACCGATGAGCAGTCCGATTCCTAGTGTCCATACAAGTAAGCCCTCGGTGACTGGGCCAACTCGACCGAGCGCCGCTCCACCCAATTGAGGTTCAGCTTCGACCGACTTAATCCATTTAATGATTGATAACTTTTCCTCAGGTGTAATTGTTTTATCACTGAAGACTGGCATTGCTTGCGGACCTGTGATCATCGCTTCATAAATATGACGCGGTTCAACACCCATCAAAGTAGGCGCATATTTTCCTTGCGTGAGCGCGCCACCTTGAGCAGCAAAGTTGTGGCACATGGCGCAGTTAGTTCTAAATAGTTCGCCACCTTCGGCAACTGATCCATCGCGTTCATAATTCAACATCTCTTCGGTAGGAACTTTTGGCCCAGGAGCGAGAGAGGCAACATACATAGCAAGTGCATTGACCTCTTCCGCGCTATATACAGGTGCTTTACGCATCGCTTGCTGGCTCATATCTGCCATTGGCATACGACCCGTTGCTACCTGGAAATCTACAGACGCAGCTCCTACACCGATAAGAGATGGTGCGATGTCGCCACCTTCAGCATTTAGCCCATGACAAGAGGAACAACCCTTAAGAAATATCTCTCGGCCCTCATCTATTGCAGCTGAACGAGCAGCGATTGAAGTCTCTTCTTGATCAACAGCGCTAGCAACTTGGAAGGTGGTACCGATGGTGAAGAGCGCAAATATCAGCAGAATTGGACCTGCTGCACGATGTCTACGTAAGCGCGAGAGTTGCTTCACTGTATTCCTTTCGTTTTCAAATCCGATAATTATTTAATGAGATAGATAGAGGCGAAGAGAGCGATCCAGACAACGTCCACAAAGTGCCAGTAGTAGGAGACAACGATTGCTGTTGTTGCCTGACCTTGAGTAAAGCGTCTCGCTTTAGCAACACGGACCAACACGATAAGAAATGCGATGAGGCCACCCGTGACGTGGAGTCCATGGAAGCCGGTTGTAATGTAGAAGACCGAACTGTATGCGTTGGTAGAAAGTGATAAACCTTCGAGAACTAAATGAGCATATTCGTACACTTGACCTGCGATAAAGAATCCGCCCATCAGGAAGGTGAGCGAGAACCATTCACGCATTCCCCAGGCAGAGAACTTAATGATTGAACCAGTGCGTCGAGCCTGGAAACGCTCTGCGGCAAATACGCCGAACTGACATGTCACTGATGAGAGAACCAAAATAGTTGTGTTAAATGCAGCAAAAGGAATGTTTAAAACTTCAGTCGATTCACCCCACACCTCTGGCCCCTGCACTGCGCGAGTGGTGAAGTACATTGCAAAGAGTGCAGCGAAGAACATGAGCTCACTTGATAGCCAGACAATGGTTCCAACAGCGACCAGATTCGGACGGGTTATCTTGTGGTGTGAACTCACATTGGTCGTGGACATAAGGGCCATTATTCCCGAAAAGCTGGGTACTGACCTATTTAAGAGCGGTGATATGGCCCAATTTTGCCTTCCAATTGGGTGAAAAGGGTCACCAATAAATGGGAGTCGACAGCGGCAAATTCCAGAATAGACTTTGCCTATGTCTGAGGCAGCTGGGGCGAAGATTCGTAAATACTCGATAGTCCTTTATTCGGATGATTCCTCTGTAAGGCAGGCCGTTATCGGCGCCCTGGGATCGAGAGTTTCGGCTGATATGGCAGAGCACGAGATTCATGAGTTTGCTACCGGCGCCGCCCTTCGACTCTTTGTCGATTCCAAGAAACCTGGAACAGATTCGCCCATCGACCTATTCATCCTCGATGGTGAATCAGTGCCCGAAGGCGGCTTGGGAATTGCTCGACAACTTAAAGATGAAGTTTTCAATTGCCCGCCAGTGTTAGTGATGACTGGTCGTAAAGCCGATGCCTGGCTAGCTGCTTGGTCGCGGGCAGAGGCGAATGTGCTGCACCCAATCGACCCTTTCACACTTGCTCATACAGTCGCCGAACTTCTGCGCGCCCGTACCACTTCACTTTCAACTCTATAAAGGACGAGAGCTAAGGCGATGGCCGAAGATTCCGCTCGGTGGAGCGCCTACATCAAGAAAATGAAATCAGGGCTTGACCTTGAACCTGCCGAGATTCAAAAAGTCATGCGTGACATTTTATCTGGGTCCGCGAATACGGAAGGTATCAAGGAGTTTCTTCTTGCTCTTAAAGAGAAGGGCGAGACAACTGAAGAAGTTGCCGCACTCGTGGCTGAAATGTACGAACACAGTGCACCAATAAGCATTACAGAGCGCGCCGTAGATACTGTCGGCACTGGTGGAGATGGTGCAAATACGATAAATATTTCAACAACAGCAGCAATCATTGCCGCCGCAGCCGGTGCTCGTGTTGTAAAGCATGGCAGCAGAGCGGTGTCATCCAAATCAGGAGCATCTGATTTTCTCGAAGCGTTAGGTGTTTTTCCTGCATTAAATGGTGCGGGAGTTGAACGCACTGTGCGCGAACTTGGCATCGGATTCTGCTTCGCGCCAGTTTTTCACCCTTCCATGCGTTTCGCGGCGCCTGCTCGAAAAGAACTTGGCGTTGCCACAATTTTCAATATTCTCGGCCCATTATCAAACCCAGCGAAACCTAAGGCCGCCGCCATTGGAGTAGCTAATGAGCGAATGCACCTGGTGATGGCTCAGGTGCTTGCGGGCAAAGGGTGTGATGGCTTCGTCTTTAGAGGCGACGATGGTTTAGATGAGATCACGTTGGCAACGACAACGTCTGTGATCTCAATTGGCAATGGTGAAATTTCTAGCGATCGAATCGATGCTAAAGATTTCTCACTGCAGAACGCACCGCTCTCAGCAATAGTTGGGGGAGATGCGACAGAGAATGCGCGAATTAGTTTGGCGATACTTGCTGGAGAGCGTGGGGCGCCACGGGATGCAGTCTTGCTCAACGCCGCCGCGGCAATAGCTGCATTTGAGGGCGATCTAGATATCGATCTTAAGAATCGGATTACTAGCGGACTAGACCGAGCTAGCCAAGCAGTTGATTCGGGAGCAGCCTTGAATTTACTTAAAAAGTGGGCGGCGCTTACGCAGGAGATTTCGGCTTCTTAGTTCGCTTGCCAAAATTCTGCAGTTCTTCGAGTGTGTAAACATCGAAGGTTCCAAGTCTTTCAATCAAACCATGCAATACATCGACGGTAGCTCGAGCGTCATCTAGCGCCCTGTGATTTGGGGTTGTCGTTGTGCCAAAGAATTGAGCCAAAGTACCCAATCTACAGTTGGGAACTTCATCTCGAGTTAGCACTTTGCGGGCAATGATTGCGGTATCAAGAACCGGAAACTGCGGCCATAGAAAATTGTGTTCACGCGAATAATGCTTTAAGAAGGAGAGATCAAACGGGGCATTCTGTGCAACCAGGACTGTCTCTTGATGGTCTCCCAAGAATTCGAAAAGCTCTGGAAGCAGCGATTGAATTGAAGGAGCGGCGCTAACCATCTCGTCAGTAATTGAGGTTAACTCTGAAATGTATGCAGGAATGGGGTGTCCTGGATTTACAAAAGTTTCAAATTCACCAAGAGTTTTACCTCCCTTAACTTTCACCGCGCCAATTTCGGTAATTGCCGCTCCGATGTGGGGCGCTCCACCAGTAGTTTCCAAATCAATGACGACAAAGGTTGTATCAACTAGCAAACGTCCCAAATCTTGAAGTGTTGTTTGCCAAGAATTATCCATCACGCAACGAACTCTAGATGATGGCTCTGACAATACTTAAGCCTTACCATTTTCGATATGAAGAGCCACGATTCATCAGCCGATTTATTGAGAGATTGGAGCGCTAACGGTCACGGGGCGAATTCAAGGATCGGCGTGCTCTTGGTACATGGATTTACTGGTTCTCCGGCTGCGATGCGTCCCTGGGCGGAGTACTTAAATAGCCACGGATATACCGTCAAAGTTCCATTGCTGCCCGGACATGGAACTTCACCTAAAGATTTGAATGAGGTGAAGTGGCAAGAATGGCCAGCAAAGGTAGAGAATGATTTGCAGTCCCTTTTGAATACTTGTGAAAAGGTTTTTCTCGTTGGTTTCTCTATGGGCGGTACAACTTCTTTAAATGTAGCTGCTCGATATTCCAATGAGCTTGCCGGTCTAATTTTGGTCAACCCGATGATTCATCTGAGATTTGTCCCTCCACAATTAGCGTGGGTCGTAAGTCGTTTCCTGAAATATCGGACCTCTATTGGCGATGACATTAAGCGACCAGGGGTAACAGAACTAGGTTACGACGCAAATCCAATCGTGGGTGTTTATCAACTGCTTAAGATGTGCAGCAAAACTCGGAGAGAGCTCCCACGCGTCACATTGCCGGTCCAGTTATTTCATAGCACTGAGGATCACACGTTGCCGGTCTCTAACACTGAAATTATTCTTCGAGAGATTGGCTCGAAAGAGAAGAATAGAATCGAATTGGTCAATAGTTATCATGTAGCGCCGCTCGATTATGACGCAGAGATTATCTACAAGAATTCCCAGATTTTCATCGAATCGCATTAAATGACTGCTGCGTTAAACTGAACACGTGCACAAGATTGTCGGGCTTCTAGGCGGAAATCGAGCCGCTGACTCATTTCGGAAAACGGTATCAGGGGATTCCAGTGGAGCACCCGCTTGGTCAGCGCAGATGGCGATTGGTAATGACATCGGATATTTCGGTCCGGCAAGTGCAGTGTGGGAAGTCCATGGCTGTATTTCAACAATTGTTGGTGGAATTCGTGCTCTCCTAATGCAAGCGGCACATCCTGCAGCACTGACAGGAGTTGCTGAACATTCGCAATATGACTCTGATCCGTTAGGTCGCCTAGAGCGCACCACTCGATGGCTGACAATCACTTCCTTTGGTTCGACTGAGGCTATTGAACGTGAAGCGGCTCGAGTAAATGAAATTCATAAACGAGTTGTCGGTAATTACCCTGATAAGAACCAAGAGACTCATTCATATGCGGCAAATGATCCGAGATACCTGTTGTGGGTGCACTGCGCCTTCACGGATTCGTTCCTACGAACATTTCAAGAACTGGGCTATGACAACAACGAAATCGGTGATCGATATATACGTGAGTGGGCGAAAAGTGCTGAACCGCTGGGCCTGCATTCGGCTCCACTTTCAATGCGCGAACTTGAAGCTGAGATGGCTCGATTCGTGAGAGAGGATTTGGCGGCGATAGCGATGACACCGCCCATAGTGCGGTTCATCCTCAAACCTCCCTTTGGAAAAGGTGGCCTCTTCTTTTACGCAATCTTACGTAATGCAGCAATTGCAACAATCGATGAGCCATTTCTTAAGGTCTTAGGAGTGAAACCTCGCTCCAAAGCATGGCTAAGACTGAGTCGAATTCTCCTCTCATTTCTTTCATATATTTTGGGCCACGAATCACCTTCACAAAGGATTGCCCGTGAGCGAATCAAAAGATTAGAATCTCAAAGTGAGTGAATGTCTATTCTGCAAGATAGTAGAAGGCGCTATTCCATCCCGAAAAGTCTTTGAGAACCAAGATTGTTATGCATTTCTCGACATTTTTCCGGCAGCAAAGGGACACACTCTTGTTATCCCAAAGAAGCATCACACCGACATTCACGATATCGATGCCCACACTTATTCCTCGGTTGCAGCGGCAGCGAAAGAGGTCGCTGATTTACTGCGGGTAAAGTTGGGATCAGAAGGAACCACTATCTTTCAGATGAATCGTGAAGCTGGTTGGCAAACGGTCTTTCATTTACATATGCATGTGATTCCCCGATGGAGCGATGATGGACTACATAAGCCATGGGATATTGCCGTCGCCTCGGATATTGAACTTGAAGAAGTTTTAGCGCTCCTTCGTGCTGACTGAAAACCTTCCCGAGGGAGTCAACTCGAGTATTCTTCGAAGGTGCAATCGACTTCTAGGCGCGTAGGAATATTTGCAGTCCTCGGTTCCGCCCTATGTTTTGGTACAACCGGCACAACACAGCAACTTGGCCTCTCCGAGATTTCACCAGTCGCGGTTGGCGCAGCGCGCCTGCTCTGCGGCTCACTATTCCTCTTTCTCTTCGCATATCTGCAACGAACACAACGTGGAACCGTGCGAATGTCTCGCCGCGATCTGCTGATTTGTGGCTTTGGGGTAGCCATCTATCAGCTAACTTTTTTTAGCGCCGTCGACATCACAGGAATCGCAATTTCCACAGTTACGGCGCTGGGTAGTGTTCCAACATTCTCTGCCATCGTGGCTTTCATCGTGTTAGGTGAGAAACCTTCCAGAAGTTGGTACTTAGGCACATCAATTACCATCCTTGGAATTGTCCTGGTTGGAACGGCGAATGGAATTGAAGAATTTAAGCCGCTTGGTATTTTTTTGGCGGCGATAGCAGGTCTTGGATTTGCTGTATTTAGTGTGGTGAGTCGAAGAGCCTTAACTCTCGGTGTTCAAGACTTCTGGCTTACCGCGACTTCATTTGGTGTGGCAGCGCTCATCACACTTCCATTTCTCTTCGCGCAGAACCCAGAATGGCTAATCACTACCGCAGGTGCACTCTCGGTGTTATGGCTGGGGCTAGTTCCTACTGCGATTGGTTACTTCCTCTTTACCTCGGGCCTAAAGCGCCTCGATTCAAGCACGGCCGCCACTGTCGTCCTAGCTGAGCCGGCGACAGCAACAATCTTGGCAGCTGTGGTTATTGGGGAGACTCTCGTTGGACAAAGTTATATTGGAATCGTAATTGTTGCCGCTGGAATTTTATATATCTCTCGCGCTAAGAAGTAAAGTCATAGAAGGCAAGATAGAAAGCAACGCTAAACATAACCAACGCAATTACCAAGTCAAGAATCTTCCAGAAGATTGGGCGCGACATATATCGCGACGCCGCTCGTGCGCCAAAACCAATCGTGCTAAACCATAGAACGCTGCCAATCGATGCGCCTAGCGCGAAGTACCAGCGATCAGATTCGAATTGATTAGCAATACTTCCCACGAGTACAACCGTGTCGAGATAAACATGCGGGTTAAGAAAAGTGAAACCCAGGACCGAGAGAACTGCAGTTCGTTTACTGGCGGAAGTCTCGCTTCCGGTCGTTAGAGATTGTTGACGAAAGACAGATCGAATCGATTTAACTCCAAACCAAGTAAGGTATGCGACCCCGAACCAGCGAATAAATTCCAGCAGACTCGGCTGGGCTTGAATGAGAGTTCCGAGGCCGCCAGTTCCCAGGAAAATAAGAAAAGCATCAGAGACGGCACAGATTGAAACAACCAATAACACATGAGATTTGGCTAGACCCTGGCGAATAACGAAAGCATTCTGAGCGCCGATGGCGATGATCAGCGAGAGGCCTGTAAATAGACCCGGGAAGAATGCAAGCATTACCCGATAGTACTCAGCCGTAGCCGAGTCCTATTCGCTTCCTCTCAAAAGAAACAGGCGTGGACTCTTCCTTTGAATCCTTGAAAGATTTAACATTTCGCATGCATTACAAGCAGGTGTTCGTCTTGAGCCCAGGAAGATCTGGGTCGAAAACTTTCATTGAGGCCTGCGCGCACATCACCAACTATTCAGCAGCGCATGAATCTCTCAGTGCAAAATTGGGAGAAGAGCGATTCGCCTACCCAATGAACCACATAGAGGCGGATAACCGATTGATCTGGTTTACCGGCGAACTCGCTCATCGTTTCTCCGAAGACGTTCTCTATGTGAATCTCATTCGAGACCGAGATTCAACTATTGAGAGTTTTCAACATCGGCTAAAAAATAGTTCCTATAGAGCTTCCATTATGAACGCCTTCGCCCACGGAATTTTGATGAAACCAGGGGATTGGAGAGAAGATCAAGAGCGAGATCTTGCTGCTTTCTATGTTGAAACGGTCAAGTCGAATATTGATTTCTTTCTGAAGGATCGTCACCACCACGTTGTTCATCTAGAGGATGGCTCCAAGAGCTTCACCGAATTTCTTCAGATGATTGGTGCCGAAGGAGATATGGATAAGATAGTCAGCACCTGGCAAACGGTTCACAATGCTCGCTAGCCAGATGGCGTAACTCCCGAAAGGACCTGAAAGAATGCGCAAAATGCTCATTGCTATCGTTGTTATTGTTCTGGGTTCATCTTTCGTCTCACCTGTTGCATCGGCACAAACTCGGTGCGATACCTTGAAGGGCGATATTCAAGCGATGCTGGGGCAAAAGTATTTGGGTAAAGGGCAAGCAGCTGCGCTGGAGTACTCCAAACGGATCGTCAAGGCTTATCAAATGGGATTCAAGAATGCAGATTGTTTAACTTTTCAAGAGTATGAGGGCTTAGTCACGGGCGTTAATCAATTACAAGAAGGTTGCGAAGTGGCGAAGCGGAATAAAAGTAAATGGAAGCAGTTTTCTGCTCGTTGCAATCTTTACAAGGTTCTTTACAGTTATTCCGACTCCAATAACGTGTAATCGGATTAAAGCTTAGAAAGCTTATTTAGCGGGAGTTAACAACCTTCTCTTTAACTGGGCTCACTACTGCACAAACTGGGCAGAGTGCTGTCTTACCAATCCAATTTTCGTTTGGCTTAGTTAAATCGGCGTTCCATGCATGTCCACATTCAAGCCAATAGGCTGGTCTAATTGTCATACCGCGAGACTAGCAAGAAATATAGAAAATTTGAACCCCTGCCGCGTGCAAAGTAAATAACGGGCTTTATAAAGTGGACGATACTGGGATCGAACCAGTGACCCCCACAATGTCAATGTGGTGCTCTACCGCTGAGCCAATCGTCCGGGTCTTACAACTTCGGTATCTATTAAATTGTTTGGGCAAGTATAGCCGAGAGAATTATCGAGCGTAATCGTCCTGAATACGCTCGATATCGTCTTCGCCAAAGTAGGTGCCAGTCTGTACTTCAATGAAGATCATCTCTTCCGTGCCAGAGTTTCCAATACGGTGAAGTTGGCCCACCTGTACATCGACAGTTTCTCCGGGATATCTTTTAAAACTTTCCTCGCCAAGAACAACATCGGCAACGCCAGCAACAATAAACCAATGCTCTTGTCGTTTTTGATGACGTTGCAGTGAGATTCGATGTCCGGGTTGAACCCAGATAGTTTTCACCTTGTAGGTAGGAGTGTCCTGCAAGATTTCATAGCGGCCCCAAGGTCGCGTTGAATCGAGATCTGACATTTGCGCTCCATCTATTTCTACTGTGTACCTGCTGGAGGTCGGAACGGGATTTGAACCCGTGTAGAGGGATTTGCAGTCCCTTGCCTCGCCTCTCGGCCATCCGACCAAACTTTTCCTACTTTTTTCCTACTATAGAGAAACCGCCACCTGAAAATTAATTCTAAGCGGCGGTTAATCCGAGCGGACGACGGGGTTCGAACCCGCGACCTGAACCTTGGCAAGGTTCCGCGCTACCAGCTGCGCTACGTCCGCATTTTGTGCAGGGGCAAATCTAGCGCAGCCAAGGCTTAACTGCCAAAGCGTCAAATATTCTGCACTGTTTATACGCGTTAAGTGCGTAGCCTTAGCCAGGTGTACGGCGCCGAAAATCAATTCTGGATGGGTGGTCAATTAGCGACCCAATTAGAAGAAATCAGTAACGACCCTGCGGCGCTAGAAGATGGCAAGTTCTGGGCAGTCCTGATCACATTCGAGGGACAGATGACATTTGCGAGATTTTCCGAAGTCAGAGATGAAGCCGCACCAGCACTGCCGTGGGATCAGATATCGAGCCCCTGGAAAAGATCGTGTGATCGAGCTTCATATATCGACTACGTAAATGAAATTAAAGAGGAGATTGCTTCCGGCGGCGTTTACCAAGTAAATGCATGTTACGAATTGACCAATAGATTTAGTGAGCCGATTGACTCATTACTCGGACTTTTTTCCCAAATGACCGAGAAAAATCCTGCTCCGTTCGCGCAGTACCTGCGTCTACCTGAAATTGAAATTGCATCTGCAACTCCGGAGCGGCTGATTTCTCGGGTAGGAAGCGAAATTTCTACCTCACCTATCAAAGGAACTATTCGTTCAGATCAGGAATCCTTCGGTGAGAAGGATCAGGCCGAGAATTTGATGATAGTCGACCTCATGCGCAATGACTTAGGAAAGATATGTGAGTCAGGTAGCGTCGCAGTATCCGAACTTTTTCGAATTGAAAAACATCCTGGACTGAGTCACTTAGTCTCAGATGTACGTGGCTCACTGCGCCCAAAAACTACGTGGGGCGAGATCTTCAAGGCGCTCACGCCCGCTGGTTCGGTCAGTGGAGCTCCGAAGAGTTCAGCGCTACGGATTATCCAAAAGCATGAAAGCAAAAAACGTGGCCCGTATTGTGGAGCGATTGGTTGGGTACATGGGAATCGGGCCGAGATTGCGGTGGGAATCAGAACGTTCTGGCGAGCGAATAATGATGTTCTGCATTTTGGAACCGGAGCCGGAATCACCTGGGCTAGTGACGCTAGCGCTGAATGGGAAGAGACGCGACTTAAAGCTAATCGGTTACTTGCAATTGCAGGGGGTGAAATCCTGTGACAATAGAACTTGATTCATATGGATTCCCAATGGCATCTGGAATCTTCGAAACGATTAAGACAGTAGATGGAGCGCCGATTGCCCTTGCGCGACACATGCGCCGAGTGATCACTTCGGCTAAAGAGTTGAATATCTCAATCCCTGATGAAGAGAATATTCGGCTAGAGCTTTCGCAAGTATTGAGCGCCCAAAAATATCCTGTCGGTCGCCTACGCCTCTCCTTCGCAAATAACCTTTTTCATATTTCTCACGCTGAATATGAAGAGCTCGAAAATCCGAGCAGAGTCAATTTCTTCAGTGAAACGGTTCCAGGCTCTATTCATAAGAGATTCCCATACAACGACCGCTTCGCGATTCTGGATGCAGCGCGAGATGAAGGTTTCGATGATTCAATTTTGTTTAATGCAAAGAATGAGATCACCGAGACGGCTGTTGCAAACCTAGTCTTTCTTATCAATGGTGCTTGGGTGACCCCACCAATTTCGGCGGGATTGTTGCCTGGGGTGGTAAGAGCCGTAGCAATTGAAGAGTGCGGTATTGGGGTACGCGCCATTCATATTTCTGAGGTTCCAGAAATTCAATCCGGATTCATGCTTTCTAGTCTGCGAATCGCTCAACCCATCGCCTTTATCGGCGATATGAAGATTGAGATAGGGGAGTCATCACGAGAACTTGAGGCGCAAATTCGCGCTCACCTGCAACCAGTTTCGATAGGCTAGCGCCCATGTCTCTCATCACTATCACCGTGGATGGCCAGTCCCGGTCAGTAGAAAGTGACCAACGCCCGACTCACATCTTCGCCGAAGCTAAAGATGTTGTTGTTTGTAAAGTAAATGGCGTTCTTAAAGATTTATGGACTGATTTAGTCGATGGCGATGTAGTTGAATCGGTCTCGATTTCTTCTCCACAAGGGCTCGAGGTTTTGCGACACTCAACAGCGCACGTGATGGCGCAGGCAGTCCAGTCGGTATTTGCCGAGACGAAGCTAGGTATTGGCCCACCAATCACCGACGGTTTCTACTATGACTTCGACCCACAACAACCTTTCAATCCTGATGATTTAGAGAAGATTGAAAGCGCTATGCGGAAAATCGTGAAAGAAGGTCAGCGTTTTAAAAGACGTGTCACCACTGAAACGGATGCTTTAAAAGAACTTGCTCACGAACCATACAAGTGCGAGCTTATTGGCATTAAAGGTGGCACTACAGATGAGACAAGTGTTGAAGTCGGTGGAGCCGAGCTAACGATCTACGACAACCTCGGGCGAGACGGGCAGCCAGTGTGGTCAGACCTATGTCGTGGACCGCACCTTCCTTCCACAAAGCACATTCCGGCATTTAAATTAATGAGAAGCGCGGCAGCCTATTGGCGGGGCTCTGAAAAGAATCCAATGTTGCAACGAATTTACGGAACCGCATGGCCGTCTCAGGATGAACTCAACGCATATCTTGAACTATTAGCTGAGGCTGAAAAGCGCGACCATCGTCGACTTGGTCAAGAGTTAGATCTCTTCTCATTCCCAGAGGAGATTGGATCAGGGCTTGCAGTCTTTCATCCAAAGGGCGGAATCATTCGTCGCGCGATGGAAGATTATTCACGTAAAAGACATGAAGAAGAAGAGTATGAATTTGTTTACTCTCCACATTTAACTAAGGCCGCACTCTTTCAGAAATCAGGACACCTCGATTGGTACTCCGAAGGTATGTACCCACCGATGATTATGGATGAAGAACTTCACGCTGATGGCACGATCAAGCGAGCGGGTCAGCAGTACTACATGAAGCCGATGAACTGCCCATTTCACAATCTCATCTTTGCATCCCGCCAACGTTCCTACCGCGAACTGCCGTTACGACTATTCGAATTCGGAACTGTCTATCGTTATGAAAAATCAGGTGTACTTCACGGAATTACACGTGCCCGCGGTTTTACGCAAGATGATGCGCACATCTATTGCACTAAAGAACAGATGCCGGGTGAACTTGATTCACTTCTCACTTTTGTATTGAACCTCTTACGTGATTATGGTCTGCAAGATTTTTATCTAGAACTTTCCACTCGCAACCCGGAAAAATCAGTGGGCGAGGATTCCGATTGGAACGAGGCAACGGATGCACTTCGAAAGGCAGCACTTGCACAGGGACTTGAACTTGTTCTTGATGAGGGTGGCGCAGCGTTCTACGGCCCGAAAATTTCGGTGCAAGCAAAAGATGCAATCGGTCGTACCTGGCAGATGTCCACCATTCAAGTAGATTTTCAATTACCGCAGAGATTCGAACTTGAGTTTTCGGCAACCGATGGAAGCAAGCAACGTCCAGTCATGATTCACCGAGCACTTTTCGGTTCGATCGAACGTTTCTTTGGTGTTCTGACCGAACACTATTCAGGCGCCTTCCCACCATGGTTGGCACCGGTTCAGGTGGTAGGTATTCCGGTAGCTGAAGCATTTAACGATTACTTAGTTGGTGTAATTAAGCAGATGAAGAGTGCAGGAATACGTGCCGATATTGATCTCTCTGATGACCGCATGCAGAAAAAGGTTCGTAACGCCCAGATGCAGAAGATTCCATACATGCTCATTGTCGGTGAGGAAGATATGAACGCTGGCGCAGTCTCCTTTAGGTACCGAAATGGCGACCAGAAAAATGGCGTTCCAATTGCCGATGCAATATCTGAGATTTTGGCAACGATCAGTGAACGCCGCCAGGTGTAGGGATGAGCGAAATTGATGGTCTTGGTATGCCAGATGGATGGCAACGTTTATGGGCACCACATCGACTTGAATATTTGCGTGGTGAGAATCGTCCGTTAGCAGGAAATGATGTGGAATGCCCATTCTGCAGGATTCCAACATTGAGCGATGAGGAAGGCCTGATTGTTCATCGTGGCGTGAGTGCATATGTAGTGATGAATTTGTATCCCTATAACCCCGGCCATCTCTTGGTGTGCGCGCACCGACATGTTGCAGATTTAACTGAATTAACTTCTGAGGAACGTCACGAGATTACAGATCTAACTTCGCATGCAATGAAGACACTCAGGCAGGTCTCGAATGCTGATGGATTTAATCTAGGAATGAATCAGGGTGCAATTTCGGGTGCAGGTGTTGCGGCTCATACATCAACACACATTGTTCCGCGCTGGTCTGGCGACGCGAACTTTATGCCAATAATCGGGAAAACCAAGGTGCTTCCGCAGTTATTGACAACTACTCGAGATGAGTTAGCTGCCGCTTGGTAGTTGCGCGATAAAGTTTCGCACCACATCGACACCGATGCCATTGGCAAAATTGATTGGTATCGCGGGAAATAGAATCCCGGCTGCGAAAGCCCCATCATCCATTTCTTGCATTTGTTCTAGAAACTCTTCTCTAAATTCTTTCACCAACTCTTCGTGTTCGGGATCGCATCTACGAATCGTTGCTGGATTTGTTGAATAGTCAATGATGCTCAAGTCTTCTAATCGAATGAGGGCAGCCGGAGATCCATCATCGCTATGTAGAACTAGGTAGGGCGTAATCAGTTGATCAAAAACTCGATTGGCCACCATTACTGCGTCCTCAAAATCTAACTCTTGACCATCGAGTCCAGTGACAAGAACCATTCGCGGAAGTTGTATCTCATCTAGGGCTGTCCATAGTGCAATAGTTTCTTGGTCTATCCCGGCGGCTGGATTTATTGCAAAAATTGCAAGGTCTGATTCATGCTCAGCGGTTGTACTCACTGAACCTTCGAACTCTTTCGCGACCGCCTGCGGTGAAGCAGAGACGTGGCCATAAATGTGGATACGTTTCACAGGCGAGAAGCTAGGTGATGACACGGAAGAAAGCCTACGATGCTCCTGATGATAAGTGGCGCTCTTAAACCTGCGGTGACCAGATTAATTAATCCGGTTGCCGGATTTGCCCTGCGCATTGGATTGACGCCCAATTCAGTGACACTCCTAGGTGCGCTGGGTCTCATCACGTCAGCAATCTACTTCTACAGTTCCGAACGGTATTTTGTAGGAACTCTTGTCATCACCTTTTTTGCTTTGAGTGATCTCTTCGATGGCGCGATGGCGCGTATTTCTGAGAAGGGAGCTAGCGCTTGGGGAGGGTTCTTAGATTCAACAATCGATCGAGCCACCGATAGCGCAATTGTTATAAGCCTGGCCTTACCGTTAATCCGAAATGAAGATTCCTTATCTTTCATCGCCTTGATTGCACTCGTAACTGGAATTTTGATTCCGTATATCCGCGCTAAAGCCGAGAGCTTTCACATCCCTTGTGATGTCGGAGTCGCAGAACGAACAGAGCGACTAATAATCATTCTTGTCGCAGCGGGCTTTCATGGACTAGGTGTGCCATACATTCTTGCGGTTGGATTTTGGCTGCTTGCACTCCTTGGGGTACTGACGGTCATTCAACGCCTCCTCGTCGTTCGAAAAGGACTACGTCATTCATGATGGAGAGAGTCTCAGCCTTCGCCTATTTCTTTGGCTGGAGAATAGTTCGAGTCCTGCCGGATAGATGGGCCTACCGGATCTTTAACCGCCTTGCTGATTACCTGGTCAAGAAAAACGGCAGAAGCGTTCAGCGGCTTCGTGGAAATTTATCGAGAATCAAACCCGCTTTTACTTCCGATGAAATGGATCGGTTAGTTGCGCTGTCGATGCGTTCCTACCTTCGATACTGGTGTGACACATTTAGAATTCAAGACTGGTCTCCGGAGCGCGTGCAAAACACAGTGACGCTTAAAAATGGGAACTTACTTCTAGATCCAATGCAACAAGGTAAAGGCGTAGTTATTGCCCTCCCACATTCAGGAAATTGGGATCATGCCGGTGCCTACTTCTGTTCGTTAGGAATACCGCTCGTTACTGTCGCGGAGCGTTTGAAACCTGAGGCGCTCTTTCAGCGATTTTTACGCTATCGCGAATCCATGGGCTTTGAAGTACTGTCAATAGATTCTCGCTCCTTTGCAACGTTAGTGAAGCGAGCTAAGGAGAAACGACTTATTGCCTTAGTTGCGGATAGAGATTTATCTGCCTCTGGAGTAAACGTAAACTTTTTTGGTTTCCCGTCTCGAATGCCCGCTGGACCTGCATTGCTTGCCATCAAAACAGGTGTCCCACTGGTCGTGGCACATGTGTCGTACACCGAAATTGGAATTCACATCGAATTTACGGCGGTGGATGTAGCTGAGACTGGCAGCGAATCAGAGCGTGTCGCACAAACTGTGCAGCGTATGGCAAACCTTTTTGAAAAAGGGATTGCTGCCCACCCAGAGGATTGGCATATGTTGCAGAGAATTTGGACCGATGGAGATTTCAAGGAGCATAAGTAATGCCGTTAAGTAAGAAGCGAATCGGAATTGTTTGTCCTTACGGATGGGATACACCCGGGGGAGTAAAGAGTCATGTCAATGACTTAGCTGAATATCTGATTGCGCAAGGTCATACGGTTTCGGTCTTGGCACCATCTGCAAGCGATGAGAACTTGCCGTCTTTTGTCACCAGCGCGGGTCGTCCAATATCGATTGCCTACAACGGAGCAGTAGCGCGGCTACTCTTTGGGCCGGTCGCATTTAGTCGTGTGAAGAGTTGGATCTCAGAGGGAAATTTCGATGTCCTACATCTTCATGAACCGGCGATTCCATCTATCTCGCTGCTGGCATGTTGGGCAGCAGAAGGTCCCATGGTCGGAACTTTTCACGCAGCCTCGTCACGGAAGAAGATCGCTTTTGCTATCACGCCATTTATTGAGCCGGTGATAGAGAAGTTAAATGCACGCATTGCGGTCAGTGAAGCTGCCCGTGAAACGCTGCGAATACATCTTGATACCGATGCCATGGTTGTTCCTAACGGTATTTACGCAGATCGATTTGCCGATGCAATTTCTGATCCGCGATGGTCGGGAAACACAATAGGTTTTATAGGACGTTTTGAAGAGTATCGAAAGGGTCTCTCTGTACTTATCGAGGCGCTACCGCAGATCGTGAACCAAATTCCAGATGTTCGTGTGCTTATTGCGGGACCGGGGGAACCGGAAACTTTCTTGGAAAAACTTGAACCGCATCTTCGCAACAGATTCACATTCTTAGGAACTATCTCAGAGTCTGATAAAGCCAATTTCATGGCTTCGGTCGGTATCTATGTTGCACCTAACACCGGAGGAGAATCTTTTGGAATCATCTTGGCCGAAGCGCTAGCTGCAGGAGCCTCGGTACTTGCAAGTGATATTCCAGCCTTTGATTCGCTCTTGGGAGGCGGAGAGTACGGAACTCTCTTTCAATCTGAGAATCCACAAGACCTTGCCGTTAAGGCGATTTCTTTACTTCAGGATCCCGTTCGTCGCAGTGCAGTAGCGAAGAAAGGCCATGACTATGCCCAAAGTTTTGACTGGGATGTTGTGGCTGAGAGAATCTATGACGTGTACGAAATGGCGATGGTCGGAGGCAGCGGAGTAACGCTCTCTTCAGATAATCGAGCTTGGAGCCGATTGTTAGGTCGAAACAATGAATGACTTTCTCTTTGTTTTTTTCTTGCTCTCAATTCTTGCATGGTACTTATCTTTCCTAGCTACGCGACTAAATCGATTGCATCATCGAGTAGAAACCAGTTGGGCGAATTTAGATGGGTTGCTGCAGCGACGTGCGGCAGTCGCCATTGAGATCGCCCGTTCTGAAATTTCTGATCCGGCTGCATCTTTACTGCTTACATTTGCAGCTCATCAGGCACGGGATGCAAATATGCGAGATCGTTCGCAAGCCGAATCTGGACTTACCGGCGCCCTCGGCATTCTGCTTGAGAACTCTGCATCAGCGCGAAGTCCAATGGAATTAGAGTTGATCCATGAACTTGAGGATCTCACAGCAAAGATAAAAGTTGCTATTGCAATGCATGTCGAAGCCGTGACGAGAACCCAGATGGTTCGCAAGAAATTGATGATCAGACTCTTCCGTCTCGCCGGATCAGCGCCACTTCCGGTCACTTATGAGTTTGAAGGCGATGTTATTTAGACGCGGAGCGGTTACCTTCGTAGCCCTGCTCTCAATCTCAGTCATTGCACTTGCCGTGCTGTCTCCAGATGGTTTGGAGAAGATCAGAGTCCCATTTGCCGAGCAAGAACCTGAGAATTCGATTAGTGGTCGAGTGGGCGGAGATGGACCAGTTTTAGTTGTGAAAATTGATGACACAAGTGCCGCTCATCCACAAATAGGTCTAGAAGATGCAGATCTCATCTATATCGAGCAAGTAGAAGGCGGTTCCACCAGGCTTGCCGCTATCTTCTCATCGAAAATTCCGAGCAGAGTCGGGCCCGTACGTTCAGCGCGTATTTCAGATATTGAATTACTCGAACAGTATGGTCGGGTTGGTTTCGCCTATAGCGGGGCACAAAGAAAAATGTATCCAGTTATCGAAGAAGCAAATTTGCACGACTTGGGCGCACAACGAAATTCTCCAACTATCTATACGACCGATCCGAATCGAATCTCACCTTACGCGATGGTGCTGCGGGCAGACTTGTTAATGGAGTTAGCAGCAAGTAGAAATTTAGAATTCGCACAATCAAAAAATATGGGCTGGAAATTTGGTAACGCCCCAGAAAGTGGGGAAGAAGTCACATCGGTAGAGGTGTCGTGGCCGACGAGTTCCTACAGCGCAGTGTGGTCACCAAGTGAATCCCGATGGCTTCTTAATTATCGCAAGGCTGCAAAGATTGCGGATTCAGGGCAGCATCTCGGTGCGTCAACCTTTGTTATTCAATTGGTTTCAATCACTGACTCCATTTACAAAGATAAAGTTGGTGGAGTAACGCCATTTACGGCAACGGTTGGATCGGGTCGCGGCTATGTCTTGCGAGATGGAAAATCAATCCCGGCTCTGTGGAGTAGACCTTCCCCAACCGATGGGACTACCTGGAAAACCATAGATGGTGATGAAATTGCCTTCGCCAAGGGACAGATTTGGGTTGCGCTCACAGATAAAGAACCTGTTTTTACTCATAAAAGTGCGGATGCGGCCAACACCGGTTCAAAGTAGACTCTCCCTCTGCAC